>Ga0307509_10000173_pt1 | contig 101907 bp, 90 predicted proteins | sample 10_EM_MG_FD_202245 | JGI IMG/M metagenome (GOLD analysis project Ga0307509, IMG submission 202245) | Populus trichocarpa ectomycorrhiza microbial communities from riparian zone in the Pacific Northwest, United States - 10_EM | ecosystem: Host-associated > Plants > Roots > Unclassified | place... | reverse complement strand
GCAGGGTCAGAGGGTTTTAGCACAAGGGATGCGGGATGGACTGTAGGTGGAGGTTTTTCCTGTCTTAGAGCGATCTGCATACGGGAGTTTGTACCTTAAACAATACTAAAATGATGCTAAAAAAAAAAAGAAGAAAAAAAAAAAAAAAGAAAACTAGGTACAAACAACATCCTCCGTCTTCTCTACATACCCGGCAATTGAAATCTCAATACCACGAGATTATCACCACTTTTCCAAACTCCACTCACCATCATGGGTTCGCCCTAGGTGGTGGAGGCATACCTCCTCTACACTCCCCTTCCCTTAGGTTCATCCCTTTAGGCCTTCTTCACTCTGGGTTGATGGATTTCGTCTTCTTTTGATGATGTTTCCTCTCCTTACCCCACTTTTGCTCTGCCTCGCTTAGAGCATCTGCACAGTTGGCAACACTCTCTTCAACGCCCATGTTACAGACGGCCGGGAACACGGTTTGCAGTAAGAGAAAACATTTCAACAGGCCATGGTCAATTTCTCTATTCTCTTTATCTTCAAGAGGCTGCCTAGTCAAAACACCAACGCGATTACCGATAGTTCCTACGGTACAGAGTTGAGTCTACCCCTCCATCTTCTCCTCCTCACATGGTCGGATCGGCTGGCACCCTACTGCTTCTCCACTTTTTTGGCTGGTACCCACAACTACCTGGCTTGTACCCACAACTACTTCTTCACCATCCGGACTATGACCACAGTCTATCACAGCTTGCCTCTAAGAGGATGGTATTGTACTATCTCCTTCTTCTTTTCAGGGTTTCGCTAACACAGTAGGCCCGTTTTCCCCTCCCAGGACTTCGATTATGCCGAGCCTGGTCCCCCTCCTGCTAATTGTGCGCGAACTTTTCTACTGGTCGCTGCTTTGTTTGCTTTTTGTTTTTCCTTTATTCAGATGATCGTGCCATAGGTTTTCCTGATTCTTCCTGCTTGTTCTTTGATTTGATTCCTTTTGTCTATCTTGTTAACTAGTCAAGGGTTTCTTGTTGGGGGTGAGATATGCGGTTAGTTCCACACCAGAGGGACTTGGGGGGTTGGCTTTTTCCCAGGGGTAGTTGGAGGTTTTTTTATGCCATAGCACGAGCTGCATGCAAGATTTTGTACCTTAAAACAATAATCATATGATTCAAAAAAAAAAAAAAAAAAAACTAGGTACAAACAATAGCATGCATCTTAACAATATGGCCATGAAAAACCATATCCTCCTCACCCCAGGAAATATCCAAACCCCCAAGTCCCTCTGGTATGAAACCAACCGCACATCTCGCCTATCGCCTAACCAAATCCTATGAACATACTCATACATACAAAGGAAGTAGAAAGGAAAGAAGCAAGCAGGAAGGAGAGGAGAACCATTAGCAACATCTACAACAGAAAGTATAAAAACAAAGGAAATGATTGAACCCCTAACAAAGGAAAGCTACCTCTGATAAATGAGGCAGGTCAGCCTGAGCTAGGAAGCGGGAGTATGGACCTGTATACGGGAGCGGTGCCGGGGGACCAAGTGGTGCTCGATGGCAGCATGGGAATGGTAGATAAAGGGGACTCTGAGTGTTCCCTTTGTGTAACGGGGGCACTCTGTAGAGAGGCAAACTCTAAGGTTGCGACCGCACCAAACACTCAAAGTAGAAGATAAAGATGAGGTAAAATAATTCAGAAGAATCAACGCTAAAACTTAATATAGTTAAGCTCGAAGATTCACTCAATTTAGTTCTCTCGAGGAAAAGTTGGTTGTCGAAGTAGAATGCCAAACGCTTAAACTTAAGTAGATATCAGATTTAAGCCTTTGACATTCACCATTACTTTCGACCTTGTGTGAGCACCCTGTCCTGCTCAGGGTTTGTCCGATGTCTACCCTCCATCAGGATCTATCGTGCCGGAAGTGTCAGACCAACTCGGGTACACTTAACTCTGTCAATAGGATATCAGTTTCTGCAATGCATCTCCAATACAACCGCAGGTGGAAAAACTCTTCCTATCGAAGTCATACCAGTGGCTAACTGCTATGACAACAACCGGAGTCAATACCTAGGTGATGGACTTACTGGCCCAGTGGCAGTTTTGTCTATACAAGCTATGCAGTCTATCACTTAATCTACTCGACTATCCAATGTGATAAATTGACATGCAAGCTCCCCCTGTGAGAGGTAGCCGATGGTTGGCTAAGTGGGCGCTACCCATAGCCAGCCTCTCGGGACATACTCTACCGTGATAAGACTCCTACCTGTAGAGTCCAATAACGATCCATAGTAATGCTACAAATGAAGGGGAGAAGGTCCGGGCTGGTTACTGAGATATTTGTCTCGAAAGCACCCTGGCCTTCTAAGACTACCTGAGTACCACTAGGAAGACTACCCTACTAGCCGTAGGCTAGAATAGACTCCTAGGTGCCTGGGAGACCATATATGAGCGACCTCCACTTTGGCAGTTACCCATACTCCCCTTATATATCCTGCGAACGACATTCAGTCGGACGGACAGCAACCACTTATACGGTGTTACGGCAGCTGCTCCAATGGCCTCTTTTAACTAGCAAACGAGCAACTACACAGCCGTCTGCCTATGATACGCCGTCCCAATGCTGGGGCAAGAGGGGGGTGTTAGCTAAACCCGCCCAAGTTCAATAGTATGTTCGGGCCACCATTACACAGGCGTGGGGCCTCCCGTGCAGATGCGTGTATGCCCAAGAACATCTAAGAGCCCATAGAATGTGAGGCAATTGACCTCTAAGTTCTAGGATGACTTTGCCGGTGAAGGTAGGGGAACTTGGACACCTCAGTAGGGTAACTGGGGTCCATGGGCATAATGACCAAATTCCCAAGATTGGGTAACTTGGTCCTCTTATGCGATTAACCGCTCCGGAAGTCCTCCAGTCAACCACAAAAGTTGTCTCAGAGGTCCGTGTAACATTCCCATAATTCTCTTGACCTTATGCGAATGTTCTCCCGAAAGGTTACCCTGCCTAATAGAGTGCCCAAGGCTACTCAACTATTCCCTAGGCTTTATCCTAGGTTTACCAGCTATGTATATACTAAGTATATGAGACCATACCACCTCTGGTTACCACTTGCTATACCATTTGGGCTAAGGTGATAGTGATTGTAGCTATCTATCGTAGGGTCGTTACACTTTGGGAGTGCCAAAATGGCATTAGTGACGGCCAGAAGGACGGGTGTAATCGAGGCGTGTTTTCGTATAGCGACCGAAGGTCGACTGCAGGGGAGCAGCAGTAGGGTGTGAGCCAGGCGAGGATGGAGCAGTAGGGTGCCAGCCAAGGGGGCAGTAAGATGCCAGCTAAGGGGGTGGATGTAGCTGTAATCGAGCAGCGGGACGAAGACCAGGAGGGGGGGAAGGAAGGTACACCCAAACGCGAGAAATTACTGACTTGAGCAACCGCGGCCAATGATTTTCTGACAGCAGAATGAGAGATGAGGCCGTGACTTAGTGACCGAAGCGTTGCCCGACAGGGCAGACAGAATCAAAGATTGAAGTACTTCGCCAAGGGCTTGGAAGATAGCAGTGCCGACAGTAAACGAAGTAAGAGGGATTTCCGACCGTGCAAAAACCTAAGCGAGGTGTAAAGCAAGTGCCGGGTAAGGGGGAGAACCGAACTTCATGAGTGGGAGTCAACGATGAACGGAAACAAGAACCCCATAGAGGGAAGGGTGAGGGGGCCGCAAGGAGAAGAGTGGTGATAGCATCACTCCCCTAGGCAGAAGCCATCAAGGGGGGAGGAGAGGGGGGGGTGGTGGATCTCATGATAATTTCCCTGGTGTTGAGATTTCAATTGCCGGAGGTGTAGAGGAGATGGTTCGTGATTTAAATGTCTACACATGTTGTATACTATATAGACATCATAAACCTGCATTAGAAAATATGATAAAACAAAAGTTGAGAAAGAGTGGTATATAATAACATAAGCCCCTTTACATAGAAATATACAGACAGCAATAGCTATTATTTACCTTCTATTTCTATACTATTTACTCTATTAGTTGTTCAGTTATTGTGATTTATTTGTTTAAAAGTGTTTTTTCTCTTTTCTCGAAAAGGTGATGGTTGCCATGCAAACTAAAAATGCTTATAACCCAAAATACGTAAAAAGCAATATTATTCCTTTTCCTATAACTGTACCCATATCATACTTTAATTGTTGCTGTAATTTCATGTAACAAAAGCAGCATGTTATAGGGCAGATTTAGGGGTCGAAAATTTGACCACATTTGGATAAAGAAGTTGGAGGCCCCTTTGCTGTATCATGGCCGAGGTAGATACCAGATAAATAATATGATTCTGATTACACAGTGTAAGTATTTTTCGGAGATAGCATTTATATAGACACCAAACATACCATCAAATTTTAAAGCTATCATACCTCAACTCACTTTCATTCATACTTTACCCATATAGTCTACCAGTAGGCCTCATCATTACTCTGACAGGAACTCTCACCATGATTGCAACCACTGCCGTCATTACTATAATAACTATTATCACTATTTTCCTTTTATTCCTTCCTTAAACCTCTGACGTTGTGAACTTAATCTTGTACCATCCCCCTAGTTTTAGAATGCTACCTCATTCCCGATACCCGATAATAATAGGTAGATCTTTAAGAGGCACTGCCCACGCCTAGGGGCTGCCAACAGCCGTGGGTGAGCGTCATGTGCAAAGATATCTTCAAGAAGCGGATCTACCAATATTAACTTACTCATTGTTTGTCAGTAGCAACTATCCGTATCTACCCCCCCCCCCCCTCCCGGAAAACATGGTTGCCGTGCTCGAGTACTTGTACATTCTGTCAAAGTAGGAAATGAGGTTCGTACGGAAGTAGCCAATAGACTAAGAGATTTCACTTGAAACTTACGTAGGCACTTTGGAAGAAGGATATGGAACGTAAGTTTCACTGCTCGTACTTTGTTCATTCGCTCGCTGGCTCGATCTCTCTCTCAACTTGGCTCCACTAAAGTAAAATCAAGCTAACGGTAAAGACAGGTGTGTAAGTACAGGAAAACACAAATACCATATCCCGATCCTTCTAAGGGTCACCACACCTATCCCTGTGTTTGCCGCATTCCCTTTATTCCTCCGCGCACTCCCGTGATAACAAAGAAAAGACATTAGGGATAGAATCCTTTGTTCAACATTCTCCCGTACCCGTTCCATCTGCATATCTCCTGAACTATCCCCCCCATTCCCGTAACAATGCCAAGCACATCCGCCCAACAAATTCTGGATAAACTTGACCCAATGTTGTACTGTACTTCCTAAGGTAGCGCTATTTCTCTTCAGGTTTAATCCTGTGACAAATATACTTTTCTAGGGATAGTAACTACCGGTACCATACAGATACTACCCCTCGGGCTGAGTTTGCCAAAAATTTACTGTAGTTTACGCAAAAGGCTTCCTAAGCCCCACCCTCGCGCACCGACTCAGTGGTGTTAGTAACCAAGGGCCTGCATATCATGCGAAAATTTCTGTTGCCATCAAAAATCAGGCAGAGAGAACCGTTATCCCGCCTCTCTAATATTCCTTTCTTCTGTTTCTTCTACCACCCCACCGATCGGGGGCCTCACCCCCATGAGGGTGGTATGGTCTAAAGTCGTATTCTCCCACAGAACAGCAGGTCTATTCCGCGCTCCAGCTTATTGAGAGGGACTAAGATCTTTAGTCTCCTAGCTCCCATAGGACAGGATTTCCTAACCCTCCTGCCCCGCCTGATGGATGGTTCAATGATACGTGAAATGCCTAGCTGGCGCAGTGGTTAAGATTTCAAGAACCAATTAACCCGTGCGCAATTACCAAGAGCCCAAGACTCCAACTTCTCCACACAATGAACTAACACTGCCTTGAGAACAAATACCTACCCTGCTGGAAGGCCAACCTGGATCTGTTCTTCTGTGTTTAAGTATAACGACTCACATTACCAAACGTTTGATATGTTATCAGAGCAGATACGTCCTCAGGGCAAGAAAAACTATGAACATGCTCAATGACAGTTAACAGGAGAACCCCCTCATTTCCAAAGCAATAACCAAAATCACAACCAGAATATCAGAGATTCAAAAAAAAAAAAAAAAAGGAGACAGGTTCCGCCGAGAGCAAGACCGGATTCGGATCGGGTCGGGATCTCAGGTGGACTGTCGAAAGCAGTTAGGCACCTGTAAATTGTTATGTTAAGTGCATAACAGAAGGGCCCTACAGTACAATATTCATACTTTCTGATTATCTGGTTCAGGCGCTGCATCGAGCTTTCATGTCTGACGTCTCAAGCCTCAGGACAGCTTGACCAGGGGTGAGCAAGTGAATGGCAGAGGGGAAATGACCGAGTGAGTGCCAGTGATTTAAACTCTTCTCCGCCCCAGCGTGAAAGGGAGTGGTGGAAGACATGGTGTGTGGGAAACAAATCGGATGACGCGTTGGAACAACGAAACCCCTTTTCAGAGCGCCCCAGAAGATAGTTCGTATTCCTACCTATAGTTATCCCGTTTTTCTCAGCGACGTAAGAAAGTAACTTTATTTCTCTACGGTGGTGATAATAGACAATTTCCCTCCATTTCGGTAAGCACCCCCTAGGAAAGTGGGATTAGCCATAACAGGATCCCGCCTTGAGTGGTGGCTACACCCTATAAATGGTCTAACTGCTCACTGACAATGTGGCTCGGACATTCTGGGCTCAGAAACATACAGACTGCCGGAGGGAGAGTACCAAGGGCCGGGAACCAAGTGAACAAGAGGAACATAGTTGGTTTCTTGCAACACAACCTTAGGCCTTGGATATAGCTGATATCCCGCTATACCAGATCGAGGAGTATAGTAACCTCTCTCAGTGCCGGTTTTTAGCACAATCACACTCCTTGTACTTATCAATCACACGAAAACAAGATATATGTTTCAACTACCCAGCATAGTGAAGGGGTACAACAGGGGATGCCATGAAGGCTAGATAGTGTTCAAAATCCATAAACAAAAATATTATATTTCTATTAACTTCTCCGACAAACGCATTCTCCACACCTCTCTAACTACTCCTCATACCCACGGCCCAACCGATGACCAGACCCCCGCTCCTTCAAATCACCCCCTCAAACTCAATAGCGTCTCCGCCGCTTCCAAATCCCTCACGTCACTCTCCATTTTCTCAACCTTTTCCCCCAAATGGCGCAACTCCCCGTACATGGGCTCGAGAACATGCTTCAACATTTCAGCTCTATAAGCGATCTGCTCAGCCGTGTACTTGACCCCTCGAGCGTCCTCCTGGTGCCTAGCAATCTTTGTTGCAATTCTCTTAGCAAGAGTTTTGCAAGCTTGTTGGTGCTGGGTTAATTCCTTTAGGAGCTGAGCTGAAGTTTGGATTCTGTCCATTTCTGTTTTCTCGTGTGCTTTTCGGTTTTTCCCTTTTCGATTGGATTTCTTGTCTTTGCGTTATTGTTGATGATGGTGATGTGCTGCTGGCGGAGTATATTGAGGTGGAGGTGAAGGTTTTGGCCTTTATATAGGGAGAGAAGTACGCTGGTGAGGAGGATAAGGTGGAACTTGAATTGTTACGACATTTCCAAGATGAGAACTCGGCTTGCGAATGGGTTTTTGGTAATTCCTTCTTTCGGATATTTCAAATCAGAAACAATCTGTACCTCTTTGAAACGTAGCTTTAGACTTAAACACATTAACGACTCTTGTCGTGTTAAAGAAGCTCCTAGCCAATAGGGTATATTATGGCAGTCTTCGCTAACTTGGGTGTTAGGTATTTTTCAAGTGCTTTATTGGCGATAGTATCCGCTGAGCTACACATCAGTTGTAAAACACCAAAAGAAATAGTGCGACTACTCCGACCCCGTCGGTTTCTGTTTTTTGTTTGGCTTCATGGCACCGATGTATTCTGGATTCTTTGTTTACCCTCTCTACGCCAAGTAGAATCCGTTAAGTGATGGAGTCGTGAGATAAGAGTGGGAGGGGTTCATCTCCAGTCCCCAATCAGTATGTCATTCATGCATTATCACTCGATTAATTATACGAAGTGCAAAAAGGTTCTCAATACAATCTAAGGGCGCTAGGGCGGAGATCCTAGCACGGTGCAATAATATTATATGATACTGGGAGTTGTCGCAGCCCCAGCCCAGCTTACCCTAGCCTCTATGAACATCTAAAAGTATAGAGCAGAGAGAAGAGCCATTCCGAAGAATGAGAATATGGCTAACTTGGATACCAGGTTGTACAGATTATGCAAGGAATGATATTGGGGGTATCACCTTAAGGCTTTATGAAAAGGTTTAAAGATCCCAAGAGTTAGAATCTTGGCATTACAAGAGCAAAAGTATGCGAAGGACCATATTTATAGGATAATAAACGAGCCTAAGATTAAGGTAACAGGATTGACTAGTATCCGTTAGGAGCAATAGTTCTTCAATTCCAAGTTTTGAGCAAAGGGTTACTGCATTGATATATTGTACTAGGGCTCCAAGGAATAGTCCAATTGTTACTTGGCGAGAAATAGAGGATACAATTGGGGATTTTGTCTTTCAGCACTATAATGCCGGTGTAAAATACATACCATAGTAGACATATAGTTCGAGTGAAATAAAACAACATACAGGTTATGGAACCCCCCAATTCACCTAATACTAATCCCATTAAGCCCCGTTCAAAGGGGCTTAAGAAAAAACCCCATCGGAGCCTCCCTAATATTCATATGCCCAAAGGACTCAGATGTTATTAGGAGACCACGGTAGAAACCCTTAATTACGTAGGAGCCAAGAATACCGATAAGGATTTTTCACATTAAGCCATAAGAGTCAATGTCTAAGGGTATATCTGCAAAGGGATGGTATACCAAATATCAGCTCTCGAATTACTATTTTCCTTTCAATCCGTATGGTCTATCCTCAAGATCTGATTTAAATTGAGCTACTTGGTGGGGTGGGGTGCCAAATACCAACTATTGGCACACCCGCAGCTGCATCAACTGACAAAAATATCTGTCACCGTTCCTTATCTTCTAGTGCCGCTGTATTTGCATAGGAGTTTCTGGCATATCCCACGGTAGGAGTTAGTATGAATAACGCACAAGATACTTATAAAATGGATTTGTTGGCATCGGCCGCCGGAATCACCTTTCTAGCCCAGACACCAGAGAGCTTATTCTACCAGCGAGACATCTTGGAGAAAGGCCAGCCCAGCTGTTTGATTTAAAATCTGTAGAATAGAGGATTCCAAAGGGGCAGCCGAGGAATACTCACGTTAAAGCACCGGGTTGTCCAAAGCTTAGATAGGGCCTATGATTGGCCATGTTTATCCAAATCCGGCCCGGTGATCTACTGAAGCAGAGAACAAAAAAACATATATAAGGCGTGGTTTATCCTTGATAATATACAACGAAATCCATCCCCCCAACCTTACAACCGCCCCTCGGCGCCTTGCTAGGATCCCGGCCACTATGGCACCTAAGAGCGCCCCTCCTAAGCCCCACCTGCTTCAGTACCCTTCTCTCATCACCAGCTGTCACTCTTACGTCCCACATACTATCCGGGCCAACTAGTGACGAGTCCCAGTTTTTTTTCTTCCTCTTGTACTTCTCTTAGCCGGAAAATATTTACAACCGTCAGGACTCCCCGCCTGGCTGTCTTCCAGAATGCGGTTCTCCTACATAACACCAAGAAGTAGGCCACCCGCACCACTCCCGACTGGATTCAGAAAGGACAGTTTACCCAAAGGGATTGGCCTAATCAAATTCAGCACCCTATGTGAGGGGTGGAGACTAGGTTGCGAGAAGGGAGACAGCCGCCCCCAATCCGCCCTCCCAAGGTGGCTTCCAGCACCACCAAAAGAGCACAGCAACCCCTTGCCACTTGACAGATGAGTTTTCACTGCAGGTGTGAAAGAGTATACCGTGAAACCTTGGGTATAACGAACCCACCTGGACTGGTCATGCAGGAGTTTTCAGAGCTTTGAATGGCCCAAGAGGGCTTCCGAAGACGCTTGCTTACGTTATCCGGGTCTGTTCCCAAGCTCTCCCTCAACCGGAGGGTCTGATTTCGCTGGAAGATCATCCATGCGAGTTCGTTATGCCCAAGATTTTACGGTTCTCGAGTACTGCTATTGATGAAAACTGCGGTAGGCCACACGTAGGAGGCTACATACAACTCCCGCCACGCTGCCGGTAATGATAGCGGTGGAAGGATTTTATCTGCCCAAGAAATCCCAGGGTTCCCTGGGACCACGAGTGGAGCTGTATCAAAGGTGCCCAGCCAATTGCCCTTACAAATATTTACAGTATCATACATCGCAGGGAGCATTATTTGGTTCAAGTCTTACAATCCTTGACTACTACAATAGCTCCCTAGCCACAGGCGGTGTGTTGCAACAAAAACTAATATGAGTATCCGAGCACTTTCCACTACCGGTACTCGGGTACCGTACCGGTAGCGGGCTTTTTGGAAAGTATTTCACAATCTCCCACGACATCCTTGCTCAAGCCCCATCACTCCCAAAATCCAACCCCCCATGAGCTGGCCTGGAGCAGGACAGTCTACAACCAACAGACCAAGTTTCCAAGGTCAATGACAGACCAAATTTCTCCCCTCTCAAGAAAAAAAAAAAACTACCAAATGCTCACTCCTCTTGATGCGGTACTGGGGATTCCGAAAAGCCCGGGGCAGCTCCCGAACAACTACGAGTCCAGGAGATTTTAAGGTAATTTGACACTGCATGATACCGCCCCCACGTGACGATCACTAATCCAGTACAAATAGATGAGACAAAAAGAAACAGAGCATCACACCCACATGATAACTTACTCGCGCCATGGGTTGAGAGTAAGTGATTGGCTCGTAGCCCACTTTGGCCACTTAGAGAGAACTTGTCCAGGCCATAAGTGCCCGAAAACAGGGATTGAAGAAATGTATGGTGCGTATCTGAGCTCCAATACCCCCTATTTCCAAGTACTGATGATGGGCTGGGACAAGTAGGATTGCGGAGCCACTGTGGTACAACAGGAAGAGTACCGTGGGATCTAAAAGAACCAAACCCTACCAGAGGATGCAACTCGAGCAAACAAAGCAATCATTCAAGATTTTAAAGTAGAGGGCTCACCTGACTCTTACGAACCTCAAAAAAAAAAAAAAAAAAGAGCCAAGATCAACCCTCCTTCTGGTTACACTCACCAAATTTTGGCCGGTTAAAAAATGATATCACCTCACTCACGCTGGCCCTCAACGAGTACGTACTCGAGCACCACTGCTTAAGTGCTGGTATGGAAGCACAGGCCAACTAGCGGGCTACCCCGCTAACCTGCCAATTCGGTGGAGGGAAAGATCTTCACCGTCAATACTAGGATAGTTGGCAGCATACCGGTTACTTGAGAAATCCTCGCCTGAAAAAAAAAAAACTTTCCCTCGCGGGGCAGTTGCTTCCCAGGTCAATCACCATACTCGGGTAGGAGCAAAGGCATACTTCTCATACGGCGTGGTCAAGGCCCACCCATCCCTGCAAGGTAAGAACAACACTGCAGGCTTTTAGTACTCGTACTTGAGTACTTTGCCATATAACCATACCAAGGGCACCACATGGCACCATCACTCAATTCCGAATGTTCTTGTATCATACATTGTGCAGGAAAAATACCCACCCTAGCGTATCGGGATGTGGTCGTGTTAATCGTCGTCTACCCCACCAATCATCCAGTCTCACTCGTTACAAGCTCTCTATCGATCTTGAGAATTCACCAGAGAGGCCAAGGATCAGGCATGAACGGAGTCTGGCTAGCCAGGGAATGCGGGGTGGGTAATTTCTCCCTAACTTGCTACATTGACGAAGTACAGTAATGCATTCCTATCCGAAGCTGGGCGCCCTAACATGTTCCCATTGGACGAGGTACTTGATGCTAAGTTGGGAGATCGCGGGAGCGAGGATTGAAATTGTTCGCTGGTGACTTTTAATCCAAGATTTCCTGTAAATATCCCCCCGGTACCCGACAGCTCATGAGCACCGTATTGGTTATCGGGGGCTCAGTCACCAGCGGCGGAACCCTGTTCTTTATGAATTTTCGGGGGGGGCAGCGATATCGTTCGTGGAAATTCTCTCCCGCTCGGGGACGGCGAGATGCGCGTCTACTTCACAATCCTCTGGCACTTGCGATAGCTGCTGTGCCGGGCCCGATCAAATCACCTTAAACCAGCAATTGGTGGGAGAAAAAGCACGCGCAGCGCGTAAGGTAACACGAGCCCTTCAAACAATGTCCAATTTCAATTCAACCGTATCGCGCAGCATTCTACCGATCGAATATTTGTGGAGGTTATAGGAGGTCGAACTATTGCTTTTCTCGCCTCGCCTCGCTTGTCCAATCTCTGCTGGCGGTTCGCTTGAGTGTGTCGCCAGCATTTGTGAGAGAAAGAAATCGTCCTGGAGTTTTGTTTGTGTTATCTGCTCGTTTATGATATGCTCGGTCTCCAGAGTGCGGGAGTGTCCGTGCTTGTGTGGTACGAGGTGGCTCGCGAAATTTCAGGGTGAGTTACTGGAGTAATGGACGGTATTACGAGAATAAAGGCGCTTTGATCGAGTTACAATCAACGCGTTCGGAAGTCTGCATCAATTTCCCTGCCGACTCATCCATACCCCGATGCCGAAATGACATGGCTGTGGCTTGAAAGGTGTTCCTAGATAAGCGGCAGAGGGAGCTTTGATCGGGCAGTTGTGGGTGCAATACTGGGCCATCTCTGCATTGCAACATAACTTATTTGTGTGTTGATATGTCACAATCAGATATATCCTCCAGCTCCTCAGCCAGCTATCTCCTTCTATTCGTCGATTTGAAGATGCTTCAATTAATAGCCACGATCAGCTTAAAAATATTCCCTCTACGGCCTTTTCTGGCCCCCAATGTTGGCTCGTCTTGGATCTTGAACCTTGAATCCCGATTGGTCGGTGCTCGGTAAAACCAAGTCGGCGACCTGGCGATCTACCGAAAGACGCAGGCAGGGTTAATTCAGCCTCCCAGCTGGCTACACTCCACAGCCAAAACCAGATACGGTGCATTGGAAGGATATTAAAGATGAACCAGGGGTGAATTGGATTGTTGCATGATGGGTCCTCTATTATGGAGAATTTCAGCTGTGTTTGAATCATTCTATGCCGATCTTCTCTTTTTACGCTACCATATCTGAAAGCGAAGCCACAGACTCATTGATAGAGAGTGACGACCTACGGGAGGTGGGGGGATGGCTAGAGCCTCATCCAACGCCAACCATTTGGCGCAATTTACTTGTTTTTCCCTACGATTTTTTTTCACTGGGTCATCCTTGTCGGGTACCTCAGGCGCGAAATCAGGGCTGTGACCGAAATGTAGACTCGGGCTGCTGGGAGGATATATTGTACAAGAAAGGAAGCTGGTTTATAATAAGGAACCCACCCCCAGCCTGGTGCGTTTCCCTTCCTCCTCCTCCTTTAACTAGAGGTCGAAGCCAATTTCCAGACTCAGCTTGGCTCATCCGGTACTACAATGGCAGTAAGAGAGTCTCGTCGACAGAATCATCGTTACTTTGACTTTTCTCTGTTGCAGCCTCGCCGTCCGACTAGAAGACCACCACCGCCCACTGCGATCTGTGAGGTTGTTCTTCCACGAGATGTACACACCCGGATCCTGGGACATTTAGAAGCGTTACATAAGGATCTCCTAGAGCCTTCATGCCATACTTGTCTGGCGAGAGATCTCTCATCCTACTCGAAAGTGTGCATGGAATGGCACGCAGCTGCTGTACCACACTTGTTTGTTACCACAATGTCTCCACGCGATATACCAGGGTTAGGTGCTAACAAGTTTCAAATAATAGATACGGTAAGATATTCATTGCGGGAGCCGATTCGCCTGAGCTTAAGAAGCGGATGAAAGTGCGGAATGGATGCCGAGCATGGCTTCTCCGAAAGACGCTACTTGCTAGGCCTGATTTTGCTGCCATGGCCAAGCAATTGAAGTTGCCCGAGTACGAAAACTTGACGCCCAAAGAGAGCAAGGAAAACAACAAGCTTGTGGCATCAATAGTCCAGCTGTGTCCGCACCTGGAAAGGTTGGAGGGGCACTATCCGGTGTATAAAGTGGGTGTGAAGGATAACATCCAGACCGCGCTTCTCTCTCGGGACTTTTTGAAGGAGCATATTTGGACGATTGGGTCCGAGGGACCTATGCAGTTGGCTCAGTCAGAATCCTTTGCAAACGGGCATATCCGCTGGACTAAGCTGGAGACATTGGTTTTACAAGGAGGACCCGGGAACAAAGCCGGGTCGATGAGCCACCTCACATTCGCGGGCCTATTCGAACGACTTCCCTCACTCAAAAAGCTACTTGTAGCTCGGTTCCACGACTACGAATTCGATAACAACACTCTTCTGGCTATACCAGACCAAATCGAATACCTACGATTAGAGGAGCTCCCTGGTGTGACGGACGCAGGTGTATCAGAGTACGTCGACCGAGTCTCCGTCTGCCGAAGGATCCGCTCGCTATCATTGATAGAGCTCGAGCTACTCTCAACGCTTCTCATTTCCAAGATATTATCCCGCCTAACCCACCTGGAGAAGTTCACACTAGTACAGACCAGTAGTCCACAGTTACCCCCGCAGTCATCAGCAAACAAGGCTAAGCCAACGTTTGCATCGGCAAGCCTACAACTCCTCCACTGGGATGTACTAATCCCTGGACCGGCCAACGTTCTACTCGCCCGTAGCATCCACTCCTCCGCATTCCCCGCCCTAAAGGCCGTTCGCGCGCCATCGGACCATCATGGCATCATCCAGGCCGTCTGCAAACCACTTGAGCAGATTGTCCTCCCTTTTGACAGAATCGAAGCCCGCATCTTGAGGGCGCGGCAAAAACAGCGGGAAGACTTTTACCCAGAAACCCGCTATTCCCGCTCACTCCCTCAAGCACGGATAAACGCACAAGAGCGAATTGAAGCCGCAAGGATGAGCACGTTTATGCGCATCGTGGTGACCGAGGGCACCGCGAAGAAGGAAGGACTAAGCGTCGACTTGAAAGCATTCATGGGAGACTGGAAGAGTAAGGTGCAGTACGAGCTATTACCAGATCTTTGGGGCAGCGAGTTCGCTGTCCTGACGGTTGCTAGCCTACTCAATGCCCGGGTATCGACGGAATGGAAGCCGGGCGATGGGGTGAAGATGTGCAGTGGCAGGTGGAATTCCACGACATTTGCTTCCGGAAGGGGGATCAAGTGGTGGGGACATACTGAGCGGACTCCCGGGATGAGGGATATGGAGTTGGCTATGCTGTTTTAGCCCTTTATGCGTTACTTCTTCTGTGTGTGATTTGTTGATTGGAGTTTTTGGGTTTTTGGGACTTGGGGCTTGGGCGTTAATGAAAATATGGAAAGGTGGGGGGAAGGGAAGGAAAAAGTTGCAGAGGTTATGTTGGTAGGACAAGAACATAAAACTTAATTGAGTGGCTAGGAATCTGGTGTTAATCAAATATGTAGTCGTTTTATCTGTGTGATATCTTCTCTATGGACGATTTTTGCGATAGTTGTACCAAAGCCTTTATGGTCTCTTACCGGGTAGCCCCTAGCTGCTTTTATAATTTCGCCCAAGTATCGTCTAAAAACAACTGTACTGTACTGTACAACCCCTCCCCTCAACTTCCCATCTCTCATTTTCCTAACCCCAATCTAATCACTCGAAATCCCTTAATACTCCCCCCGCTGTGTAATCATCCAAGCAAGACTCATCGAAGAAACAACCAATGGTCCCGCCAACCCGGCACCCAACCTATTCTCCGAATTAGCCACAATCCCCCCTTCAAAAGACTTCGTGGGTAAAGAAGGAAAAGATAAATAAAAAAACCAAGAATCATAATAATACCCACCCTGCACTCCCAAAAACCAGCCACTCACTAACAAAGTGCATCCCAGCAACGACATAGCTCCACACCGCGAGATCATAAACGACGGGATCGTGAATATGGTAGGCAGCGTAGATGCGCAGGATTGCACTGAGCACGGTCCACGTGCCGAAAGTGCGCGACGAGAGCTCCGTCACGTCTTGTGGACGCGCACAGTATATGCGTTTGCTGAAGCGTAGCGTCAGGTACGCTTGCGCAGTGTTGCCGAGCGCAACCACGGCGACGAAGAGTAGCCATTTTGGAAGCAGACCGGGGGGTTGGGGGAGGTAGGCTGCTAGGTGGTCCATTATTATGATATTATTTTTTATTTTTTATTTTTTATTTTAGGGTTTTTGGTTTGGGTGGTGGTGGTGATGTGGTGGAGACTTTTCGATTTGGTTTGGTTGTTGTTGGTAGTGGTAGTGGTAGTGGTAATGAGGCTCTGTGGGGGGAAGAAAGGGTGGGTAGGTGGGTGGTTGTTGTTGTTGTTCGGGGTGACGTGGGGACAAGCTTAACCATGCCGTTTGGTTGAGTCTGATTGGACCCGGGATTTCCGGCTCCCTCCTTTCCTACTTGAGCGCCGGTGTTGTCGATCGGTCCCTTTTAGCTGGTGTGCATCGTGAAAGGAAGATGCCGTATGCATGATGGTGGAGATCTGCGGCCAGAGCACAACAACTTACTCGAGTAGGCCCTCTCCCGTAAGGATTTTCAAGAACCAGTCCGGTGAGGAGTACGGCTCTATCAGATACGATAGCGGAGTGGCTGATTGTCTTCCAATGAACAGAGAGAAAATGGGAATATCTCAAGTTTTCATGATAATATCTTATATTCGTACCTACAGGAAGCATCCCTATCCATTTCATGGAGATATGATACCGGTATTGGGAGGTAGGTCAAACTTCTGGCAGGATCAGGGACTTGTTTATTATTGCACTGCTGATTTCCTTGGTAGAGCAATCAATTGAGGTTCTCGGGGGTGGTTAACCTATAATGGGGATACACCTGGCAAATTAATATACTCGAGTACTATTACTAAACCAGAATGAATGTCTTTCTGTTCCGGCCACACAGGCCTCCCACCACGCTCTGTAACCTTTGTTTCAGCAAACCATAGACAATACCGTAGAACATCGGTATCGCGGGCGAGGCCGATAGTCCGTCTCCGATCGGAGGATATGTTTACCCCCCCTTCTAACTATAGGTTTACCGGCACTGTTCATGTAGGTGGTTTGCTGTGCCGATCGTTTCCCCCATCATACTTTTATCTCACCTTCGCTTGATAAGTATTAAGCGTAAAGGAAAATGCCGTGCGATAAGGAAACTGAAAAGATTGAACTAGAGGAACACAGTTCTTGCGACGCCGGTGGAACTCGAACCCACGGCATTTGCCGCCCGAAAGCAAACGTTAGCAACCCTAAGGTATCGGAATTGAGAGGTTGATCTCCGTGCAATTGTCATGGTGCTGTGAGAGTGATGGTTTGTGTTTTGATCTCATCGCTTGGTATGATGCCGGGGGTTTGCTCGGGGGTGCTTGGGTTAATTTCATCTGCTTGGGAGGTGTTTGTTTAATTCCCTTGTCTCACATAGAGTGTAGATTGTAGCCTTGGTGGGTTTGGTTGTTTGGCCGCTCAGGGGTGTCACGGTTGATTGTTGCGATGGAGATTTACTCCAGGCGTTAGGATATCGGTAGTGGTTCCTTCGGGGTTATCACTACCACAGCCGTACTATGGCAGACTGTTTGAGGCCGGACCTGTTGATGGGACACTGGTGGCTGGACGCCACGGTTCTCGCTCCCCCGACATGGTGCGCTCGGGCGCTCTTCGTTGGAAGCTCGAGGAAATCATTCATTTACCCACAATGTCCCCGATTGCCAGGAGCGGAAGACACCCGACACACAGGGCATGCTTCGGATTAGTATCATACTGTAACTCGATTTTTCCATAGTCTGCCGTGAAATTAGCTGGTATGATAACTGGATTTGATGATACCGGTATCCTACCGGTATGGGACTTGGGAGGCCGCACTCTATAAGCTTAGGCTGAGGAGACCCATCAACGCCGCTGACAAACATGCCCCGCCTTCGATTAAACGCTGAATACGGACCCCCCCTCCTCCTCCCCCCACCTCCCACTGCCCCGCTCAACTCATATCAATCCCTCGCCCGAGGACCAGCGGCAGGCAGAGAGCGTGAGAAATGAACGGTCTTGAAGTCTTGGACGACATTTCCCACCGTCGGTATAATCCGCTGCGTGGATCATGGATTCTCGTTTCACCACATCGTACGAAGCGGCCGTGGCAGTAAGAATTGAGATGCCTGTCCTATTTTGGGGGAGATTGAGGGGCTGATATGACTCCAGGGGTCAGAAGGAAGCCCCCTCTAAAACCTCGCTTCCGGTCTTCGATTCCTCATGTTATTTGTGCCCCGGAAATCTCAGGGCAGTTGGCGACACCAATCCGGCATACCCGGAGACATTCGTTTTCGTCAACGACTATAGCGCTGTAAAGGAAGATCAGCAAGACTATGTTCAACCAAAATCCGAGGGTAGGTTCACCTTGCGGAGTATGAGAACAAGATGCAGAGGTTCATAGAGAAGATTCCAACAGATAAATCCTCCCTCCTCCTACAAGCCACCAGTGTTCGAGGCAAGTGCTATGTAATATGCTTCAACCCATCCCACAATCTCACCCTAGCAGACATACCGACTGAGATGATAGTTCCAATCATCAAAACCTGGACAGCCCTTTACGCATCCCACCTTCCCAAATCATCTCCATATTACCAGGCACCAGTGGCACAGCTCGGGATCACAGTTCCTGGAGACCAGTACGCCTACATGCAAATATTCGAGAATAAAGGTGCTGCTATGGGTTGCTCGAACCCGCACCCCCATGGTCAGGTCTGGACGACCACTGGCATCCCAGAGGAACCCAGTCTAGAGATTCAGAACATGAAGGAGTATAAGCGTAAACATGGGACTGGGTTGTTGAAGGACTACGTGGATCTTGAGATTGCAAAGAAGAAGAGGATTGTGGCGCTCAATGACCATTTTGCAGCTCTGTGTCCTTGGTGGGCTGTATGGCCGTTCGAGACTATGGTCATTTGCAGAAGAGAGGTGCGCAGCCTCCCAGAGCTAACAGAGGAGGAGCAAGTTGGGCTTGCGAAAGTTATTTCTATCGTCACGAAGAAGTACGACAATTTATTTAAGACGAACTTCCCTTATAGTGAGTAAAATCTGCCGGAGGCTTTCAGCCTGGCTAACTAACCATGCTACAAAAGGTATGGGGGTGCACCAGGCACCGCTTGACGGCGACCCGGAAGACCGTGAGGCATGCCATCTGCATCTGCACTTCGTCCCCCCGCTACTCCGTAGTGCTACAGTGAGGAAGTTTCTCGTTGGGTAAGTATTGCCTCCTCATCATAGCCTTGCCGCCCACTAAAAAGTTTTAGATACGAGCTCATGGCCGAGCCACAACGCGATATCACCCCAGAGCAAGCAGCAGAGAGACTACAGAATCTCAGTGGCGATGAGGTTTATAGGGGAAGCTTGATGCATTGCACTGAAGCCTGAACTCTTGATAGGAGCCTTGCCCACTCTACCCATCCCCAGACTTAGGGGGTTTCCTGTTGCACTTTTAGCCAGTGAGTCCTCTGGCACTGCGCTGGACGTCACTGGCATTTAACACCGCACCCGCGCCCGGTCGGAAAAGGGTGAGCGATGACTGATTTTTTATATTTTTACTAGTAAATACATTTATAGCATTTCATTGCTCAACTAGGTAAGATAGCTATAATGTTATTTCTATTCTAATTGCTGTGTATTACTGCACCTTTACCTAGAGCGTAATTTCCTTCCGCCACAGTTACACCTTAAAAAGATTTGTGCGTTTCTAATCCTAGGAACAATATCCCGTCATGAAAAGTCACTAGTACCGCACGACCGCGTCCACAAAGTTTTCATACCATTCCAAGTGCTACTAGCCCTTGGAAACGCTCCGACAACCTTCTCTCGTAGTATTCAGTAAAGCAAATTACGGTGCGAGTTTGCATTGTCCCTAAGGCATACCCGAAAATACCCATCTAAAAGGCTCTCGCCGCTCTGTTGCTGTTAACAGGTATCATTCCTGACACCAGGAATGGCATAATACAAGAACTTTACGGACGTGGCTTTACCACACCCTCCCGTAAAACCAAATAGAGAATCAACATGCCAGGACGTTATAGTTGCTGTTCCCAGCAAGCCTCTGCGCGCACCACCACCACACTTCCCTTCGCTCTATCTCACATTGAGGGCGAATTCAGCTGTATTCTTTCCTCCCACGTAACCGAGAAAAAGGGAATTCCAACGTCATGGAGCGTACGGCACTGTACATCCATCGTATCTTCTTCCTTTTCAAGCTCCTAAGAACTGCGTAATAGTTGCGATATTGCTACCCCCCCCTACCTAACGTCCTCGTGCCATACCCCCATCATTACCAAGATTTACGCAACATACGGACTACTGTAATAGTACAGTACAGTACGCACCACAAAGTCATCCAATAACCTCCCCCCTCCCCTCCCCCCACGCTAAAACAATCAATTCGGAAAATCAAACCCCAGCCCACGCCTCGAACCCGATATATTTTCTCTTCCACCCCCTTGGGGACGGCGTATTATAAACGGTTCTGTACAGTACTGTACAAGTACGGGTACCGTGAAACTATTGTGGGAACTTGACCTATGGCTTTCTTATCAAAATTACATAACATACAGCACAAAAATCCGATCTAGCCTAACGGAAAAAGAGAAGGGAAAAAAGGCAACAATTCACGATTCGCACAATTTCACACCCACGTTTTTTTTTTCCAGAGGAATGAACATTGGTAACCCCCCCCCCCCCTCCCCCTTCCTCCTCCTCCTCCTCCTCCGATGCCCAGGACACCTTTATCCTACTATCATAGCACCACCTCGTCTAGGCCATCCCCAATAGTAAAAAAAAAAAGGGAGGAAGTCTGTCTAGGGGAGAGGGGGGGATCAAGTTATAATACCAAGGTTTTTCTTTTAAGTCCCTACACGATATTTTCACAAAGTTTCTAACAGGGCTTAAAAAAAACAATTACGCCATCTCCTTCACTTCCCGAGGTCTCTGAGACCTCGGTAGCTTTTAAGGTGTGGCGACTTCGCTCTTCTGAGGGTGTGTGTGAGAGAGAGTCCATGACCTTCTATTTCCCCTGTATCACACATGCTTGTGTTCCGCTTTATGCTCTGTCCGGAGGACGGGCCGACTTGTATCGCCTCCTCCCCCGCTCCCGCCCTCTCCCCGCAATATGCACCCCAGCAGAAACCCCCTACAAAAGATGTTCCGTCAGAAAGGCCGGTCATCCGCCCAGTGATTCTCAATCGAGTGATATCCTATGATATAGTTTTCTAAAGCTCTTGAAATTCCACTAATTCAGGAAGCACTCCCCCCACCTCCCCCGCATCCGAAAAAAAAAATGAATGAATGAATGAATGAATGAAAAGAACAGAAGCATAGTGCTCACCCCTCTCCCAGTAACAAGCAAACACAATATACTGTAATGTACTCAAATGCCCATCCACATCCTATATACCCGATTCACCCGTGCATCCATCCAACCCCGTCAATCCCAGAGCCCACTTGTACCCGTACTGCCCCGTACTCTATATTCTGCCCTAGCCGAGTCCCAAGGCACAGCGGCGGCACAACTAAATTACCACACCCACAAAAACTTATGATATCGAGAGGGGGTGCGTTTATGTTATGTGGTGGTGGTGGTCGTTTCACGCCGCGATGCTTCGGGCTCTCTGGTGGATAGCTCACAGTGTCAATCAACCAAGAGCACAGGTAGTTGTTACTTCAATCTCCACACGGAAATGCATATAATCGCGCACAGAAAAGATTCACGCGCTCGGCGTGCTCACGAGGCCCCTGTTTGTTAATGGGAGCTATAAAGAGAGTTGGCGAATGGGAGTGTCTGCGCTTAGTGCAACGGAAGGAATATCCTCATGATATGCCTATTTACCGGGAGCGGAGTGCTAGTTTAATAGCCTAGAAACACGTCCTCAATACGATGGCTTAAGCGTTTCTCACCTAGTGGCATTAGGTGTGCTTCTGGCGCTCCGTGGTCAGAAAAACATTTTCGCCCATGGGGGAATGTGCAGTCACTAGGTATCACTCGCATTTGAAACCCATGTCTAATTCCAACTCCACAACCCGAGTGCTGGAAGGAAATCATTCCCATTCTGCTACTTCCTATGATAGCTTGTACCATTCCACCCACCCCTTACGTTGTGGGGCACCACCAACGATCTCGTATCTAGTGCTGTACAGTACAGCCTAAAAAGTCAACACCTTGTGCTGAGGAAGTGGAAGCGGACGATATGTGCTACCAATCAATCTGCAAGTGCACTACCAACAACATCTAGGATCCTCCCCATAATGCGAGCGTTTTCTACGCGTGTGAAATAACTCCCCAGAAAGGAATTGAACACCCGCGCACCTAAAACATGAATTCGGGGCCAATCATGCGCGCAAGTCGAAATTGTAATCACCCCACTAACGACCCCCCTCCCGCCGCTCAATCCTTATAACTTTTACTCCGGCATCTCACACTAGTCGGACCAGATGCGACCACCCCGAGAGTTCTACCTCCAGGCAAAGCTCCAGCAGGACCCATTTTCCCAACCCAGGCCATCTAGGACTCGTCGTCGTGAACGGCCTGGACGAGCACGATCTTCTCGGGGCCACCGACCCCGCTGCCGATTCGGCCTTTATCCCAGGAGCAACCCTCTCCTCACCTCCGGGGTGACTTTTCCGCGCTGCGAGGATGATAAGTATCAGGCTGGCGATACCCCCCTCCTTCCGGGAACCAAGACAGTAAGTTAGTATCGGAGTCAGACACACTGAATGGCAAACCGCGACCCATGAGGGCCGCCAATAATAACTTAAGCTTGGAAACATGTTGCAACGCACGCGAGAAAGTGTTTAGAAAAGGCATCCGCCGCACGGACCAAGAAGTCCATACCGGTACTCCCACTACCAGTATTCGCCAGCGAGGCAATAGAAAATGGATGCGGGTATGGAGATGCTATTCTGGGGACGGATAAAAACATGTGATGGCCTACTTCCCAAGACATGTCAGATTGGTCCAATAGCGGAAGTGTGATCCGGACTACCCCGCAACCTGGTAGGATTTCAATCTCATCCTGAAGGTGGAGAAAGTGGGTGCACAGGAGAATAAGCATATGGTCCACGATGGGTATAAAGAGAGAGAGGAAGACGAAGGAACGACCGCTATGAAAATAGAGGATTGCAAGGGCTATAAACCCGGATACGGTAGGGCATGAGCAAAGGAAAACTTTTCGTAGAGCTTGTTCCGGGTCTCCTCTTTCGACGCTGTGCCGATAATACAATACAATAAGGAGGCCAGAAACCCAAGGAAGAATCGCGGATGACCGCAAGATCCATGAAAAGGTAAATCCCCCCGCCCCAGGTAACCACGAGTGATAGGTTGGCTGAACAATGCCAGGACGTTGGGACGATTGCCTCCAGGCTTAGGGCACCGGTAGGCAGAGTTGAGGACCAAAAGTGGGCAAAGCTATTATACTCGGGTATAGACGTGGGTGATCGGACAGACAGGATTAAAAAATCCATGTATCCCCATAAACTTTTAATCCCTGTCTGTCTGATCACCCACATCCATACCCTAGTATATCAAAGTGTCCAATGGCGAAAACTACACAGACCCCCCCAACAGCTGTGCGCAATGTTCAGCTGCTCATATGACCAACCCGTGAGGTTCTTCAATGGGCAGCTCTTGGCAGCCATCAAATATCAAAGTAGCATATTATGATAACGCCACCAAGCCCATCGGCAAGGACAAACATTTTCAGTAGATGGAAGGGAATCGTATGAAGTACGTGTACAGGGGATATTTACAACATAATAAAATGCTGCCAAGATGCATACATAGATAGTTAGAGCCTCATATCCCCATATCGGCGAGGGTTAGGATGAAAGAATTTCGTTATAATAAGGCTGAGAAGAGGCCATAGCTTGGACAGCGTCCAGGCTTCAACCGTGCTCCTCCAATGAGAACTTTCCCTAATCTCCTCACGATTGTCGGGGGTGTTAGACCCTGAAAGGGGCAGCGAATCTGATGGACTCGACGACGGTAGCAAGGACAACGGAGTTCCGCCATAATTACTCGTACCGGTAATCGGGGCTTCTAGCATCACTAGTTATGTGCCCCCAGAGTTATTCTTGGTCCCGCAGAATTGGGCCCGCAGCCGACATGAGTACCACGTGGGATTTCTTTCCCACGATGGGGTACAAGTACAGCCACAAGTGGCAAGCTAGCAACAAGCAGGGAGTTAAAAAGTTAAGACGAAAACCCTCGAGAACAATACACTCTTGACTGTTTCCCCAAAGAATGGTGCTTGGTGGGGTGGTGGGGGGGGGGGCATTGGTAGGTCTTGTTGGGTTTATTCTCCTCGGAGATGGATATGGTGAGAGCGGGAAACTTGCGCACTCCGTTCAAGATTGACCACTGCATCAAGGGGTCTACAGGGCCGCAGGTCATAACCAAAGGGTTGTCGGAGGAGCTTAGTTCCAAAACGTGGAGCATACCGGTGCTCGAGTATTACGGCCCCGTGTGGGACCCCGGATGCAGGAAGTTGTAAAGGGGGGGTGGTGGTGGAGGAAAGGTGAGAAGCGGAGGGGGAAGGGATAGAGGAAAAGGGGGTCGAATCTGGAATGGGCACATGGACTGAAGGATGGATAACGAAAAAGAAGGACACAGAGGATCTACAGGGTCTTGTGCTGTAAAGAGGGTGCAAAATTAAAAAAACACTACCGGCGCTGGTATGATCCACCGGCGAGGGGCTACGGAACTCCTGGTCGTCATGTTCCATCCTATCTTATCGGTATCTTATCAGATCCGAGCAGAGACCGAACCAATAAATAAACACCAATGACTGGTCACGAGAGAAAGGAACCCCACATTGGATAGGACCCCCACGCAAAGTGCCAAAGATTGTAATAAAAAAAAAAGGGAGCTGGATGACAACAAGTCCACCATTCCTACCAAAATACAGTACCGTACCCACTTTCAGTCCATTTCGAACAAAAATATCAGGCAAACATAAACGCAGACATCCTGTAGTCTCATTGCAGGTAGAGCAGGGGCCAGGATTAAGGGGGATCAGGGCAGGCCTCTGTTTTGAGAGCTACGAGTAGAAGCTAAGGGAGAAGAAGAAAAAAAGAAAGCGGTGAGTTTTACGAGAGCACCGTGATTCCCACGCATACTGGTCAGGAGTAAATGCTACGATATTATTTAACTCCTATCTGTTAACCCAAATGCTAAAGGAAGTTCGGAGATGAAAGCGGCCGCCCTCTCCGCGTTATTTTCCTGTATGCCCGTATTATTATTATTACCATTATTATCATTATTACTATTATTTCATCCCTCCTCCCCATTACCATACTGCAATTTCCATCCTTCTGTTTCCATCCTTCTGTTTCTTTTTTGGAATTGTGTGGAATCATTCGTTTCGCTTGCTCGCCCTATATAAAAAAAAAACGCGCACAAGTGATGAGGTGAATTGAACAGAAATCAAAATACTGCGGCTCCGACTTTGGGCATCAACCAACCACCGGTGTCATATGATACCAGCAGTACTTGAGTAGAAGATGGTGAAGGTGGAGACCGCCGGTACAAGTAAGCTCAAAAGATAGAACTAAAAAAGTTACGGCGGGCTGAGTAGCATTGAGAAGTGACCTAGTAGTCCCTGTCCCCCGCTAGCTGCCAACGCGAGACCTGAATGGTGACGGGCCGGAAGGAAAGGTACTGTCCAGGTGTTTACTCGAGTACTGTCCTCAAGTACGAGTCCAAGGAGCCAAGGCTAGCAGGGAAGTAAGCGTCATAGCTTTCAAGAGATGGCGGAGTGCATACGGTATCGTGCTCTTAGGAGAAAATAACCTGTCAGCCACCCAGTCCCGGCCCAGCCAGCCCTTTCCACATCCAGTTCCACCATCTCCTTCCCTCCCCCCCCCGTGATCACTCCTTCCTTCATTTCTTCAATACCGGCATTCTCAACTCTTGCGAGTACAAACCCTATTACCGAACCTACAGTACTCGAGTATGTACTCCCGCATGACACGTTTTCGCGGTCAACATGACACGAGTACCGGCGCCCATCCCAAACGAACCTTTGACCAAGCCCCCTTGTTGCAGAAGTCTCTTTTTTTCTTATTTTTTCTTTTTCCTTTCGCCGCCGGAACCCCTCAATTACACGAACGAGCAGGCACAAGGAATGGATCCCAGTTTAACCGGACGATCTGGGGCTGGTGCTTTGCAGCTTCTGGTGGAAAGGGCGGTTCCGTACGGGATTGTTGTGTACCGTGTCCGGGCAGGAGGCAGGAGTGGTCCAGTGGTTCACAGCGCAGTCCACTCTGATATTCCACATTTGGATAAGCTGGAGGCAAATAATAAACCCTTACTGTACAAGTACCTTAACACACACATGCGATACAAGCAACATACCGATACAAGCGCTCTCTCCCCCTTCTTCCCCTTCTTCCTCTTGTGCTTTACTCGTACATCGCACCCATTTTTGCCGTAAATCGAATAAGTGCTCGAGTACCTGCTTTACATTCCGGTACCAGGATAGCCAGATCCTGATTGGCAGCAAGGGTCCTCTTCACTCCACTGGTACTCGTATCACGTTGCCCCACCCAACAAAAAAAAGAAGAAAAAAAGCGAGACGATGTTTCTCTCTTTCCTAAGTTACGGTACCTCATTTCCCATTTCACATTTCCCATTTCACCCATCCAGCCAACCACCCGTCCATCCGCCCCATCGTGTCGTACTGGTTCCCCTTTCCAGGATGCCGGGGCCGGGAACAAGACACAGCAAGCCCAAGGGATCGGTTGCATCCGACCAGCAAATTGAACAGTCCTTGAGTCCATAATAGGGAAGGAGGTAAGGGGGGGTAAAAAGGCTATCGTGACTTTCCATACCGGTACTCGCGTACGGTACGGTACTCAAGTGCACATAGCACACGGGAGAACCCAGCCAAAGAAGAAAAAAATATATTATTTGCTTGGATGCTTGAGCCACCGGTCATGCCTCGGTTGGAAGGAGAAGGAGGAAAGGGGGTGGTACCGTACCCGAGCGCTCGAGTACCGAATTATTACGTCAAATAATAATGTGAACCCAACTGTTGCCGAGAGTCTAAGACCCAAGGTTAAACCGTGCGCTGCCAAAGACATGCCTGGATGCTTGGGCCCTTGGGTTCTTGGATTCTTGGGCTTGGAAACGACAAGCACGGGCCAAACCCAACCAGTTCTTGCTCTTTTGCGGTTGGTTATTTGGGGGGGGTCATACTCGAGTACGGTACAGTACCTGTACTTAGAGGATGGGCATGAGAGACGGATTCGAGTATAACTGGTCAAAATTTGACCAGTGTAACCATGGAAAGAGCTAACCTTGGCTGTTTTTTGGGGTAGGGGAAAACAGGACGCAAACAATTCCCACCATGATATTCTGCTCTCTCTCACCGGGCAAGCGACCCAGGAGCCAATAGGAGCAGGTTCGCTTCCCTTTGCCCTTAATATGCCCATGCGAGTACAGAGAGTGGTCCGGCAGAGCACTCGAACACGGTACGGGCAAGGTGAGCGGACAAGAGTATCTCCTGAACCGTCGACGGTTGAAAATTCTGTGCCGCTCTTGTCAGTGTCTGAGACACAGGTTAAGTTAATAAGCAACCTCTGCCAATTGCTGCAAATCCGCAGATATGCAAAGTTTGGACCGTAGACGATATTAGCAAGCCTACGTACTTGTACTCGAGTACATCATCACTAAATAATACCGAGATCACACTACGAGTAGCCTGCTCTGACTTAAATACAAATACCGACAGGGACGGCACAAAAATTTCCACTGTTTCAGTAGCCTAGGAGATAGCAAGCAAGCACCTATCGAAACAGTAAAGCTAAACGAAAAAAAAAGTATGATGCACGCGGCAATCTATCGATTGATCCAAACTCAACCGAATGAAGGTGCCAGTGCAGATGCAGTAGAAACAAAAAAGAACCCCTCCTTTCCCTTGTGTAATCTGAGATCAGTCAGCACTTGCATCGTAGTACTGGTAAACAGTAGCTAGCCATTTCAGGTTCGGAACTTGAGCTTAACACCAAAGTGGCACAGCAACTCTTTCAATCGCCAACGAATCAGAGTATGATACCGGTACTGTTACTTAGCACTTGAGTGAACCCCAAAACAGGATTAGCGTTCTTGGTCGTAAATTTTACTGTCTCAGAGGGCCCAAGGGATACTAGTACTTGTAACTGGCCATCCTCGAATTCCAGGGCTCCGGATCCCCAATACTCCTGTGCGAGTAGAATAGACTCGTACTCGGGGGTGGACGTAAATGATGGGATGGACAGGGGTTTTTAGGTCCTCGTGCTCATGACCGTTGGAGGGAAAAAATGATTTAATTTGGGAGGCATGATGCTAGGAAGGGTAAAAAACTTTGACATCGCCATACCCGGGTGATTGAACGAGGTCTGTAAACACAACCACCATTGCATGATACCAAGATCGGGGGCAAAAAAAAAAAGCTAAATTTTCTCGGTATGCAATAGCAGCTTGTGTTCACAAACGTCATTCAATTACGAGTGTTGTACCTGTGGTAACCCATGTTTGCCTTCTCGCCTGCTGAAAACCGGACCAGCACCAGCACCATAGCCTGCCAGCAAGAGTTCAAATCGGGGCAAGGGAAAGGGAGAAAACAAATACGGCATCTATTACTCGGGTCTTTGGCATACATGATTGTGATAACTCAGCACAGAAAAGGACGGAATCCGATTTGATTTATGGTGCCTGTACGAGCCCTTGTAGGGACACAGTGCCATGGTATGGAACCTTTTTTTTTTCTTTTTTCTTTCCCCTCACACGCCACTCGTGGCCCGAATGCATGAATGAATATTGTAACCTTAGGCGAAATCCCCACAAAATCACTGTGTAGGTACAGTACCCGAAAAAGGAAGGAAGGGGGCGGAGATGGCGACCCACAAAGACTGTGATGCATTCGCCGAGTGAGAAATGTCATACAAGCAACTGATGGGAATGGCAGAGGGTTATGTAAAAGAAAGGGGGAAGAAAAACGCTCTATGATCACTCCTCGAATATCGCCGCCTCTCTTTGTTCCATGGCTGATGTTGGAGAATGACGCCGAACAGTACTTGTACTGTACTCGAGTACAGTGTCCACATACCGTTATACCCAGCCAGAGAACATTATCGTGTGAGCTTATCGAATTTCGGTGAGGTAATGAAAATAGGGCTCCGGATATTGCTTTGCTCGATTTGATGCTTGTTTGCTCCTCCAACATCTCCATCTATCCATCCGTCAAACTCCTCCACTGTTCAGTGAATCAGTCATTCCCGCGGGCAAGCCGAAGCCGTAGGATGAACAGTTCGGCCGTGCGAACACTGCAGTAATCCCTCATCTCAAGACAACAACGACACCGCCAAGAAATCAAGCGAGCAAGCAAAACCACACGAACACCAGTGGAAGCCAACCCGTTGATAACCTATCACCAAAATTCACGGCCAACTGGGAGAAAAAACGAAAAAATAAAAAATATGAGAGGGGGGGGGGGAAGACCCTCCTCCCCCTTCCTCGCTTCAATCATCCCTTGCTGGCCCGATCCCGTGGGCAATCGACCACCGGTACGATACTGGTAGAAGGGATTACAGTACTTTTGTCCTTGCAATGCACAAGTACTGTACTAGAAAAGAAGAGCGGGAAAAATCATCCCAAAAAGGAAAGCTACCGTATGATATGTAGCGCTTTTAGCGCAGCTCGTTTTTTTACGAAATGAAGTCCTCGTCGTGATGTTATCGATACCGAAGTGTCTGCTTGGCATCATATTCTATTACGCTTTAAAGGACCTCGTGAAGATCTTCTCGTGCAAGACAGGAACAGCTAACCAGAAAAATAATCCCCGTGTTGTGCCAAAAGATCTCTCCGGGCACCCATACAAGCTCTTGGGGTCCAGAGATAGCAACAGCGAACTACTCGTACGTATGATACCAACTCCACAGCCCAAAAAAAGACACAGGAGGTGCAGAAAAAATGACAAGGCTATTCCTTGTACGGCAGCCGAGATCCAAATACACTCCGTACGAGTAGAAAGGCTTTGCGGTCTTTGTTCGGAAAAGGGACTGTCTTTCAGCCCTTCGCTGGGGCAAGTACCGTAGGGCGAAAGGAAAGAAAAAAAATACACCCAACCTTATGGAGAAAGGCGACTCCAACGTCCAAGAGTGAGGTTCCATAATAGCACAGCCACACCACTCTATCTCCATGGCGGATTTTTTTCATGATCCTTCCCGGGACAGAGGGGGGCAGCGGAGGGAGAAAGTTCACGATACCTATGACACAAAATAGATTTCCCCTGCCAACACCAACGACTTTTGTTAGGCATCCGGGCCAATGCTCGAGTACTGGTATCCCTGTGAGCTTAGAAGTTAGAAAGTACCATTTCTGAGAGGTGAATGACGAGAGTAATAGCCAGTTAATGAGCCTGCAAAGCGTTATAGCATTGGGGGGTGCAGGTTTCCCCACCTTACAAAGGGTGTTTGGTCTTTCCGCTGAACGAGTGCTTTGATATGACTGGGGGCTGTCGCGAAAATTTCTACGATGCAGCCAAGTATCCGGCTTGAGCGAGATCCGGGATAACGGGATGCAAATGCACTGTCCTGCGCCCAGCCTTCGGATTTGGCGTTTACGTTGGTGCTGGAAATCATCACTACGAGGCACACTTTTTGTGTCGACTTTGATTTGTTGCTCTGATAGGGACGGGTGGCTTGAAACATGAAAAGAAAATGAACTCAAAGGAGGAACCAGGTGGTTGCCCATAGGCAGTGGACAATGTCGACACAGCACTGGTTTGAATTCCATACCCCAAATGTGTATACATCATGGAGTATCCTAAGGTACAGTACCAGCACGAGAAAGGACACCCAAAAAGTTATTATGGTCTACTGTAGCCTCTGAAGAGCAATAGACAAATTCTTACCTTGGTAGGCTAGTGGTTGAACCGCTGTACTTATTTTCAGCATTTCGAAGCCAGGCTAGCGGAGCACAGCAACTACAATTGCCCCGCCCGGGACCCAATTTGTCATGAGAAAATGCAATGAAAATACTCACTCTGGTGGCTTGCCAACTGTCACGTGTTGTCTTTCCATACTCGAGTACATGTCTCACCGGATGTTTCACAGCGCACCAAATAGTCTACCGTGCTCGAGTACTGCTGAGGATTCTTTAGCATAGCGATGAACAGGGGTAATGGGCAGGCAAAAAGTGAAATCATCAAAGTAGGGTAACAAAAGAAAAAAATGTGCTTTTTTTTTTTAAATCCTTATTCGTCACCGGCCCGCCCGTTGTCTTTGTGTCCCCGTTGAAGGCGGTTCCTCGGGTGGTCTGAAACAGTCAAATTCAATCCCAGGCGCGCCGGGGCCTGATCCGGCTGAACCTGGCCAGATAATCGGATTTCAACCTTCTTTTTCTGGGGCTCAAATGACTCAGCGCCGTTCTAATATTTTCAAAGCTCGAAGCGTTCTGGGACAGGGTCAGAGTGATTGGCTACAAATTGGACCGTTTCAGACAGAGCAAGGACTAGTGTTAAACTTTTCCCGTTTGTCACGAGTAGAGTGACTTTGGTTGGGCTTGGGTGCTGTGCTGTAGGTAGGTAGGTTGGGCTGTGTTCCGCACAGCACCAGTACTATCTCCAAAGGTACGATATTATACCTTCAGCATAACCTTCCCTAGGCCTAAACCCTACAAAGATTTCCGGACACTCTTGGAATGGGCAAGTATCGTACTCGTACCGTACCGTACAGTCCTGCACTCGAGTAAGGTCCAATAGGGGAAAGTTACCGGTGCTGTTACTCTTTGCTCGTCCCAGGCAACAAGTGCCCACAAATAGGGATTAAAAAAGATGTAGTAAAATATCTATGCATGTCTGGGCGCCCATACAAAAGAGACCCCCCCTGTTGGCGGGGACTTCTTGCCTGGGGCAAGCATGCCGCCTTGATTCCTTTTCCCCTCCCCCCGACGGCATTCAGCTTCCTGGCTGCTTCACCCCTCCACTGCACTCTCTCCCTCACACAACATCCCCCTTTCTATGCGGCCTAACCGAAAAAAAAAAGCCCTTCCGGTCGGTCGGGGTAATTTGACTATGGTGATGTCTCTCTAACTCAACCATGCTTCTGTCCATCCATCCATTCCGATAAGTTCTGTGCAGAGTCGAATCGGCTGATATGCATGCACGCACTCCCGATTCAAGGTTGAACCTATGCGTTATTCTCAATTTTCCCTCATCTCGCCCGTTCGCTGGCTGGCAATGCCTACCTCGTCTGCCCGCCTCGGTATTTAGAACGAATATTCAATGGCTCCTGTTTCACGGCACAAACCAAATCAACGTTCTTATTTTATCCTGGTAACACCTATCCGGGGTGCACTAAACCAAGAAGAAAGCGAAAAAGAAAAAGAAAAGAAAAGGATAATTAATTAATTAACTAGTCCGGCTGTTTTACGCACACGGGGACAAGGACAAGCAAGGTTGAGATCCTTCCCGCTTGGTGGACATCCTGTTGGATCTGTTGCCGCAAGGGATGAATGAATGGATGGATGGGTGGATACTTAGTACGGTATTGGGCTCTGGCAGTGCACCGTGCACAATGCATTTGGAACCCTGGACACAGTGTTGGCGTGCTTTCATCACTTTTGGCGTGTTCTTCATTGACCTCTCTCTCGCCCCCGCCTCGAGCTGCAGAGGGCATGAATGAATGAATGAATCAAAGAGGGAGGGGGGAGGGGATGCAAGCGGAGGGGCAAGAGGGACTTTTTGGTTTCGTTGAGGAGCCCGCTTCTGGGATTCATGGTCCTTGACCCGAATTTTTATTATTATATATTATATACCCTATATCTACAAGTGCCGGTATATTTATATCCGTCCAGACGACACGGTACAAGGACCATGCATAAAAAAAGTGGTAGGGAGCAGTCACTTCCATAGATAGAGCAAGGGTGTTGATACTGATTTCGATCAGTGTTAGTGGTAGGCTACAGCTAGCTTGCCTGGAAATGCAAACTTTCCATTCATTGACAAGAGCTTGAAGAGTTTTTTTTTGGTTGGTGTATCAAATGAAAGACCAGGCACATCATCATCAATCAATTATATCTTTTCAAAACTGACCAAGTCGAGGGGAAGTAGAGAACCTATCGGGGTCTTGTTTCTCAGGTGCACCGCCGCTGCTGGCATTCAAGTTTTGCACCGTACCATTATTTATCCCTGACCCTGGTGTGGCCAGACCAAGAAAGTGAGCACACGACATATTGAACCTCGACCCACCATCCAACACTCGAAGAGGACCGGTAATAGCATCTCGGGGAACCCCTTGGCAGCGGTCTGTTGGGAGGCACAGAGCTCGAGAACGGAGCTAAACTAATAGCTTATGCGGCTGATCGATAGATATGTGATTGAAAGATTGATCAAACCAGAACCGGTGCACGAGCTGTATGGTATGTATGAGCAAAGCAAGCGAGCAGGCGAGCAGCGAATACCTTGCGAGTGCTCGAGTACTGGTATTCGTTTACAATAAGAAAAAACGGCAGAATTCATGTTTGATGTATCATATATGCTTGTTACGGTACAGAACGGATTGACGAGGAAAAAAGTGAGAAAAAGAAAAAAGTGAGCTGGCTGGCCCCGCGGCCAAGAGAGAGGGAGAAAAAGAAAAGAAAGAACGCCCCTATGGCTGGATCGTAGCACAAGAATGGCCGGAACTCCCTCTCTTTTTCTTCTTCTTGGTATTCTCCTTCCTTTTTCCCTCTTTCCCCTCGGGAAGGAGTATGGGGATAGGATAAGACTTCTTTCTTCGGCGGAGCTGGCCGCCCCATGAAAAGGCAGCTCTGTGTGCTTTTTTTCTTTCTTTCTCCCTCACTCACCCTTCCTCCAACCGATGTTAGCCATGCCTTGGATCCTCCCTCTCCTTCCACTGCCTAGGGTCTGATGCGTTGGTGGAACCTTCCGTTCCCCGCATTTTATTTTTTCTTGTGGGTGATGAGTGGTTCATGTCAGGCAGGATGGCTGCGTGTTGCGTCTGTCATCTGGATGGGTGGGTGGATGGGTGTGGTGTGCCTCGTGAACTGTGTTAAAATCCCGCTCTCCGGTATGGTGATTTGCATTTTTGGATAACTTCCCAACTTTCACAAAAGTGAAAAAGTTCTTTATTTTTATGAGTGCGGGGAAAAGGGGTCGACATGGTGTAAGTGGGTAACAGTACCGGTATGGTGTATGGTATAACACCATATGCTGTTCCCTTCCTCTGCTTGTTTGCTGACGGTGATGGTGCTCGGGAGGAAAAGGGATCCTGCTCGAGTAAACGGCAAGCTCAATGATTAAATGCACGAAGATCCAGAACCGGCGCTTTTATTTTAACCTTATTACTGTTCACTGGTACGGTAATCGACGACTGGTGCTCTGTGGTAACATACGAGTGCTACCGCGTGTCTGCGGTGAGACATGCGACCGCTATCCTCTCTTGTTAGGTTTTGTCTAGGCATCAACCAAGACATCAACTCCCGAAACGGAGTACGAGTACAATGCACCGATTGATTGATGGACAGATAGACAGAAGAGAAAAAGAATAAAAAATAGATCCCCAGTCGTTATTTTTGTCCTGCTCTCTCTCCCCGAGTCAATCAATCAATCAATCTCCTGAGTATTTTTTTGCGGCGAATGAGTTCGTGGATTGACAGATGCCTTGATATGGTGAAGGATAGAAAGAGGGGATAGAGGAGGAGGAAAAGGAAAAAAGATGGTCGACTCCCGATGGCTTGCGATTGATCTTTTCCCTCCCTCTTTTACATCTACCGTATCGCACCATTTCCAGGGAAGAGGAGAGGATTGATTTGGAGGGATTGCCGCACCCCCAGCATCAATCTCCTCAACAGATTTTTCTCCGTTTTTTCCTATTTTCCCCCCCTCCTTTATGCGCGTCAGTAAGGAAACGTAAAGGATCGTGTCTGGCTGGCAGATGCGCCCGGGAACTCGGGATTCTCGACAAGGGGTTGACCAAAAAGGGAATTGAGCACAACACCAGTATCAGGAGAGAGTGGACTGTGATGTGTTATGGTAATCATAGAAGTACGGCACCGGTATGTGGCTTAGGTCGTAAAATAATAAAATCTTAGGGAGAGGTCTACTCCAGCTAGGGTGACGAGGTTGGTGGGGGGAGAAAAATATATCAAAGTGGTCACTGTCCCGTACCATATTCTCACGACCCCGTTACCGAGGAGAAGGGGTAGGAGAGTTGTGCACGATACTGGGGTAGGATATGTCTGGGGGTAGGGTAGGGTATCTAGGCTGGGGACGGAGGGAGGGAGGGAGGGGAGAAATGGTGATGAGAAAATACCGGTGGTGAGAATAGGTACCGTATGATATGTACACTCGTGCAACAAAGGTCTTGGCACCCCCCCAATGGAGTGACCGGAGAAGAATGCCTCTTCATTTACCACATTGTATGCCCTCCTTCAGCCTGAATTACACTCTGAATGCGCTGAGGCATTGTTCTAATTAGCTCATCAATCTTGTCTTGCTTGACAGCATCCCATTCCTCCACACAGGCAGTCAGTCCATAGTTCATCTTTTGTACACGTCCTACCCAAAGTCCCCACCATGCCCAAGCTCCCACCCGAGCCCCAAGTCACCATAAGAACCTTTGTTCTAGAAAACAGCTCCCTAAGTCTCCCCTTCCACCTCTTCCATCTTCCATACATTCTCAATTACATTTAAGTTGAGTGAAGCGATTTACATGATGAAATTTTACCGGGGTGCCAGGACTTTTGTTACACGAGTGTACCGTCGAGTAGAGATTGATGACTAGAGCGAGTGAGAAGATGCACAAAAAACTTTTTATTCTCAAGAGCGCGGAAAAAGCGCTTCTCGCTACCCCGCCTTTACGAGATGAAAGACAAATGGGAATACCAATTCTCCGGGTTCTTTTGCATGGCGTGCGTGGTAATTGACCAACTCCCCAGGCCTCCCTCCCAATAGCGCTGCTCAGGCACATGAGGCTACAGGGGGTGCAGAGGCGCGTGGTCACCTCTTTTTTTTCCTTTTCTTCCTCTCTTTTCTTTCCCTTCTCCCTTGAATACCCCCTTTTGAGCCCTTACGGTGCACCGGTAGGGTAGCTGGACAATGTTCTTATTAATTCTCTCCCTTTCTCGATCATCTTTCATTTGCCCTATTACCGTAATTGTCCATGCACTTGAGCACTTACCATCGCTTTTGCCCGCGAGGTCAACCGGGCTTATCCTATGATTAGCGAGCCATCACAGAGCACCGTAACGTGGAGAAGAGCACAAGTGCGAGCGCCGCAGCTTAAATCGGATCTATTTTTCGACATCTCATTCCCTACCGTACCACGGAGGTAAATATCGCCATGCTCCACTGCCTGTCTTCACTTCATCCTTTGTCACTCTGCACGGCTGTGATCGGGGAAAACTGACTCGACGACGAGAGAATGAAGGGGGGGGAAAAAAATGTCACTGTCGTTTCAACTGGGTGCTCACTTGCCTGCAAGGATATTATAACGCTCTAGCCCTCATTAGATCTGCACTAATACCCTCGAGTAAACTTGTGATATCCTCCTTTTTTTTTCTTTTCTTTTTCCCTCTTTTTTCTCCCGAAGGCGGATGCAGAGGATTTCTGGGCCGCTTGAGATGGACTACTGCAATGCATTTCTTAACTTAGCGTATTTGCTTCCCAAGGTTCGGGGCAGGCTGGTAGGGACCAATGTCGCGTTAGAGCTCTCGTGAGAGAGCTAACCCCAGCTCCGGACGAATTGCTCGAAGTTAGAAGTCTTTTTTTCGGAGAGGGGGGGGGGGAAGGTGGTTGTCTACGGTATTCGGCACACTTCGCGATAGGAAAGGCCGGGGATAATGGCACTTATTACCATCTCCACACAGACGCCTGCTTGCGGTGCTAACCCCATAGTCCAATTGATGACAGCGGGAATAGGCTGAAAGCTGGAAAAGGGAGGCAAGGAACAGAAGAGGGAAGGAAAATTGTAGCACGATAGAAGAGTGATAAACCGAGCGGTCAGTGGCTGGAGAAGTTAGATTATTTAGATCTGAGAGTGTGAGGATTTATAGGGTGAGGAAGACAGAAGGAAAGCTGTAAGCTAGACAAAGCCAAGAGCTTTATTCAGGGTATAAGTCAATGGCTATGATATGGGAAAACCTATATAATCATATTTGGAAAGATCTTTTGAGAGCTGAAGTGTTATTGGAAAGTGCAAGTCTAATATAATGGGACAAAAAGTAAAGAAAAGGATATTCAGAAGAGAAATATTGAAATTTTAAGATATGTATATAATATAGTTGTCAAAATTAGAAACAGTTGAAAAAAATATCATGACTCCTAAGTTGGTAAAAATGAATACTAATTTATATACTTCAAGCTTGATACTTATACTCTTGAAAACTATTTAAAACTTTATTTGGTAAGGCCTTGCTCAGCTTCTCATAAAAATTGAGATTTTTTCACTTTGATGTTATTTCTTTCTCTATCTAGATATATGTAAATTAGGCTCCACTCTGCTTACCACAAATATTGTGACTTTTTTCAATATTATCTCAATTTTTGGAAATGGTAAATTTTATTAAGGCCCTTTTCGGCATGTACCAATCAAAATATATCGCAATAAAAGTTGAAAATGTCATATATGCTAATAAAAATATTTAGTGCTGAAAAAATATATAGGTATTCGGCAACACTTTTATAATAGTAATGGGGAAAAAAAATAGCTGTCTAAGTTAGATCAGAGTAAAATTAGAACAAATAATATACATTGAAAATAAAAGAATTATTATTGAATATTAAGAAGTAGGCTGATAATCAAGATTAGAAAATAATAGAGAGTTAGGTACTATTAATTTGGAATATGAGAGGTTTCAAAAAACTAATTTCACTATATTTCACAGAATTGCTAATTATTCAAAGTAAATAAGGACTATTCATACATCATAATTAATTCTATTAAGCAGATTACAAATTCATGATGAAACAGCTTGGCTTCAGCTAGCTATATTATTATCATTATCTCTAAAAGCATTATTCAATGAAAATAGTTAATAATATATTTTTTGGAGAGTTTAACAGTAAAAGATGATGGGTATTAAAATATAATTTATTCTAAGCTTTTTCTGAGATAATATAAGGCTATTTTTTCTTTCAAGTTTAGAATATAAAAACATGAATCATATTTTATGATATGATACCTAGCCCTACAATAAAGAAATATGAGTGCAGTTATGCGAAAAGGAGTACAATTGTTTTTTACCTGTTTTGAGTTATGTGTGTTTTTAGTTTGCATAGCAACCATGATATTTTTCAGAAAAAAGGAAAAACAGTTTTTAATAGAGAAAGTGAAATAACTCAACAACTGTCACAAATAATGACTAAGCAAGGCAGATTTCACATGACTAATACTTATTAGTTATAAGTATGTTTATGTTTTCATACTATGCAGTCAGTTGACTCATAGCTCTCACATGATTCGCTCTTGCATGTCATCGTTATATTATGATTGGTTAATGTTTTGATGACTCACAATTGTGAGTCATAATGATGTAATGACTTTTGTGTGTGACTCACATTATGAGTCACAAGTTTCACTCAGGTAATGCAGTTTGTGCACCTGACTTGTTTTATGTGTTATGATTAGTTTATGGTATGTTGCGTAGTGACTCATAGGAGTTATCTGATTGATTTTGAGCATGACTCGTTATGAGTCATAGGACCATGTGACTCGAGTTATAAGTGATCAGGGTTAGGGTTGTCAGCGTGAAGAGTCTATATAACGAGACTTGGTCATAGTAGTTAGAGCTCTTCACGGAACTATCTAAATAATACAACACTCAGACACTGGAGCATGGGCCAAGCCTATTGACAGTTACCTTCCATAAGTACAAGATACTCGATACACTTACTCCCATCATCTCTATATTACCTCGCTTGTAGGCGAGCACTCTATTCCTATGACGATCAGACCTTCTACGATCACTATACCAACTACGAAAGAAAGATTTTAGTCTATAACAATAGACTAAGAAGGCTACCTAGGCTGGATCGCTAGTCTACGATAGTCTTGATAGTCGTTCCCCGTTACAAGCACCTCACTGAAGGCTGTTTGTTACAACAACTAATAGAGTAAATAGTATAGAAATATAAGATAAATAATGCCAGTTATTGTCAGCATCATTCTATGTATGATAAATGATTTTGTATTTTCACTAGTAGTCTCATCTCAAGTTTGCTTTTATCAGATATTTTAATACAGGTTTATAGCATCTTAAGCTATCTAATATGCATAGCTATTTACATATATTTTATAATGACTAAAGATTCTACACTTAAAAATATTTCAAAACCTGTTTACAAGGACATCTTGATGCAGGTTATCCTTCTATGTAAAAAAGAATTTTATCCCATCTGCAAAAACAATCATTAATGATGACAAATTGCTCCAATTTTAAAATTAAATATATTTCAAGAAGCTAGGAGGACACTCTACGATATACTAGGCGATTGTGTAAGTATTCGGAATGGGAAAATATGAGTTACTTGACCCTTGTATAACTTAAGGTAGTTATTTATAAGTAGGCCATACTTGTTAAGGTACCCTCTATTCCCCTTCAGGGACCTGTTAGGCATACCGGAAGGCTCAGCCTTTTCTTAGTGAATAAAGACCTATAGTTACCCTACCTTTGGTTCTGAGTTCAAAGGTGTCAAGCCAACACCCCCCTCCTGCACCAGTGTTGGAACAGCGCTAGACCAGCAGGCACCGCCGTAGTTGCGTCCCCTCACCAAAGCCATTGTCCTAGGAGCCGTCCTCATAACACAGTATGCATCGCGGCCGTCTGTCCGACCGGATCCCGTGCGCAGGATATATGAGGGAAGACCTTTTGCGAGCTTATGCAAGTAGTTCAAGCCAAATCGGTTGACATTGCATAAAGTTACTAGACACTAAAGACGGAGGTCGTAAAAGTGGTCACTATGTAACGGGACGTTTTTACGGACAATGGTTAAGCAACATTATTCTATACTCCACGCTCCCGTGACAAAAGTCGCAGAAGTGAATGGTGTTGTTAGAAGAAGTAGTTTGAGAAATCGAACATACTCGCACTCACATATGTTATTAGTACTCTTCGGATACTGAGGGAACCATACGATGAAGATATGACTATAGAGAGATAATAGTCATTGGCGCGATTATCATGACAAGTCTATCTATTGCCTCGCAGCTGTCTGGTACAGGATACATCCGCAATGCTGAGAGGTTCGATAACAAAGCAGGCCCATTTGATGGTTCGATTGTGGAGACCATTTTGCATATGCAATAATCAGCAAGGCTCTACAATGACTAAGAAGAATTATAACCAATTAACTGATGTGTGGGAGTACCATCAGGAATAAATCATGGTGTTGCGATTCGGAAGTCAAGTGAGATGAAAGAATTGTCAGTGTCAAATTGTGTAGGCACTTTTGAAGAAGAGGAGAAATTATTAGCAGGTACTTAGTTAGTATGAGGACTAGATGTAGCCCACGACAACACAGACGCGGCATATAAATATTGAGGTGCCTTCCCAGCTATTGGAACATCATCAAGGAATGGAGAAGAGATCGTATCAATATAAAATGTTTACGCCAGAAAATCTTTTATCACTCTACCTACCTCTACTTTAAATCATTGAGCCTTCCTAGACAATCTCTGTCTACGATAAAGATTATCGGCCTGAGTTATCTCGCAAGTTTTTGAGATAGGCTCCGCCTAACAGGACCAACCTTTGGTGAAATAGCTTTTCAAGGGATAGTAACTACCATACAAGTAAATAGGTGGGAGGTATCACTTATAGGTAATTGGTTTAAGTTATACTAGGACCGGGTAACTCATCTTTTCCCATTCTGAATACTTAAAAAATTGCCTAGTACTAAATACTCAGGGCTGGCCCATAATAAGCCTGGTCCGGCCTACCAAATCATGGGCCTGCGCTAAATTATTATGCTGACTAAAACATAGCTTGTGACAAAAGCTCTAAGCTGCAAGCATCAAATTGCAAGATAGTATAATATTGATATAGTTAAGGTAAAGCTAGCTACTATGTCTTGAGATTTCATATCATACTAGAATCACAATAGGGTAGAGCAATTATTTTATATCTAGTGGATATCTGTAATTTCATTTTACTGTCAAATACACAGTTTCTATGTAGCAGTATTCAAAATACTATTAACTAAGCACTAAAGAGTTATAGTTGTAACTTTTCTTTACTTGACCTACAAGAAAAACTTCAATTATGATAAGAGAGAGAAGTTTAAATCTATCTAAATACTCTAGTATTATGGAAACATTAAACTAAAGCTAGGAAATATAAAGCTACAATTAAAAAAATCTAATACTTGTAGTCACACTATATATAGTTTCTTTTTTACAGCTTTAGGTTCACCTTTGAACTATGATATACTATTCAGAGTTGAATTTTTCTTTATTCAAACTTTTTCATCTATTATTACATACTCCAATTATGTTTACACCCTGTTTGATATATCACTTTTATAGTATAAAAATGACTTTTATAGCATAAATTATAGCATATTAAAGTTTTGATATAGGGGTGTGTTCAGCATATACAACAATATCATAATACATTTTTATTATATTTATAAATTTTTATTTTATTATATGAGTGCATTTATGCGAAAAAGGCAACAATTGCCAACAATGACAAAACTGACTGAATGCAGTGCTTGCCATGGGCCTGGCCGGCCTATGGGCTTTGAGAGCCCGTGGGCTTTGAAGTGGTCCATGCGACCCATGGGCTTTTATCCTTTGGAAAATACCTACCCTAACTGGTAAAAAAACAGAAATATTAGCTGAGAAAGAAGGGTTTGTCTACAAAGATGTATCATAATTGTATAACAAAAACTTAGAATCTATTCCAATTCACAATTAGCTAGTCTAATAAAAGTCTCATTATCCCTTCTAGAAGGCTCAAAACACCAACTTTACAATACAAGAAATCTTTCTATCTGTTCATTCTTAAATTTCAAAATGAACAATCTTCCTGATCCAGCTCCACTATAGTTAAGCACTAGTATTGGTATGTCTTCTTGTTCTCAGCTAGAAATAGTAATGGTAGATAAGAAGAATTATAATTTGATATGAGATTTCTGAATGCAGAAGCACTCCACTGAGAAAATTTAGTGGTATTGATATTTAAAAATTGAACAGGCACTTTAAACTTGGTTTTGACTTATTATACTTTGAAGTTTGAATAGTAATAGTTGTTATCTAGGTAGACTTGGTAAAAGTTCCTTAATAATATTAGTTTATAGTACTTCTTGCATGACAAAATCTTTTATAATAATCAATTGTTCTCTTAAAAATAGCCTATAAATATATTTCAGGTAGATTGAACTGCTAGCTATCTATCTATCATATCTACAAAAGAAAAAACTGATGTATTGAGATTTTGATTTTGACAAGCCATAAATACTTCAATTGTCTTGTAGAATATTTTTTAAACTTATTAAGAGGTATGATACTGTCTATACTTAACAAGTATTATATATATTGAAGTAAATTTGTTGTATTGGTGGATTTACCCAGTTTTTGCATATCAGCACCCATACTACAACAATTTCCAATCAATAAGCTAACATCTAACCCTCTTACAGTTGATGAAAACATTCCCATAATTTCTATTCAGTATATTTAGACAATTATTTAGACTAGTTTGATTTTATTAATTGTGCATTGTTTCTGGATAAGTTAGGAGTTTTTCAATTCAGCCATTTTTGTTGCAAAACGGGAGCAAGATGAATTTTACTACTAAGATGGTACACGAAATTTGCAAGTATGATATCTCTCGCTATGTTTGGCTTTGTGTCTCAACCAAGAGTTTATTTCATTCTCATTCTATATCAGAATATTGCTTGGCAGGCGGGGTGAATTCTGTTGTGGAAAAAAGCTTTACACCACAGTCAGAACTGGTGACGGACGGGGGCGTTCCGCACACTCTGGGTGAGCCGTCAATTTCGGTGGTCACCTAGCGTTCTCCGGAGTGGCGGGAGCCTTGGCCTAGTTGCAGGGTGAACGGATGGAGAGCCTTTGCTTCAGCGAGCTAGGGGAGGGGAAGGAGAAAAGTGGGACTCTTGTTGGTCATCAACATCATCCATCAACTTTTCGCCCCTCTTCACCAATAATTTCCCCCCTCCATCACAACTGCTCACCACCCCCCCTGCTTGGCAGCCATTCTACTTGTATTGGTTGGACCTTAGGAAGTGATTGGTTTACTGGTCAGTCAACAGAAACGTCACTGTGGCTGGTTCGACTGAATGAGACTCTATGCACGGGGCTGGAAGTGAAAGCCTTTTACAGGTTTAGCATTAGTTAATAATTTGTGGGACCCTGCGCTCTACGCTGATCTGTGTTTTTTTTCATCCTCTTTTTTTCATAATCTAACACGCTTGGCTACTGCAAGAAACAATCTCTACTAGCCAGGAGAATTGGAAGAGGAGGAAGATCCAGGTTAGGGCGCAGTGAGCAGCAGCAACGGTGTGGATTGCTGGGTTTGTTCTCATACGTACCATACCGGTACTTTGCACCTCTTCCGCTTCCTTCACCATTCATCCATCAACTCATCCAACCAACCAACTAGCCCTCCACTCCATCCGCTCAACCTCTTTCCCCACTCCTTTCGTTCTACCGCTCCAACACACAGTGCCATCTCCCCAATATCAGAAAGATTCAAACTTGGTTTCCTGTTTGTCACTGTGTCTCTTGCTTTCCATCATTCTCATACACGGTATCACACTCACGGGCTCACGCCTGCATACATCCAACTGCCCATCAAACCTACTCGTACATACCCCTACTGGTTCTAGCTGCGGGCCCAGTGTTTTTGTCCCACTGGGAAAAAAAAAAGAAGGGAGAGGAGAAGAAGACACAGGCAACGGTTAGAGCAGGTGAAAAAAAAAAAAAAAAAAAAAAAAGTGCCCAAGACAGTGAAAAATTTTTGGCCACAAGAACAGACTAGGAAAGGTTGCATTTTCACCCCCGGGTCTCATTTTTCGACCAACAGCATCAAAACCCTCGCCAGTCGCCGCCATCTCCTGCAATTGGATTTGCTCCGCTTCCTCCCCCCCCCCCGCGTCGTTGAATTACAGGAGACACGATACTCCACAGTCCCGTGTTGCCTCCACGATCGATCTGCTTTTACCCGACAGAGTTATTCTTTCGTTCACCTCCTTTCTACGCCTCGGAAAGGGATAGTCAATCACGGCGCCGGTCATCCACATCCATCCATCCAACTAACTCATCCACCCATACCAATACTTACCTCTATCCTTACACCCGTCCTCTCCCCACTCTTTCTTCTGCCCCACTGGCCATTCTCGGCACCACAACCACTGATCAAAATATTGTCCGATCCTCGCTTCCAACATTATATTTTGGATTATTAGCGCTTTGCTTAGTCGTCCAACCCTGTAAGCTATTCCCATTTGCCCAAAGTGCCCCACGATTCTCCAACTTGCAGAATAGAGAAGAGAGGAAGAAGGGGGACGAGAGAAAAAGACCCACAGACTCACCATTCGCTATTTGATGCAGCCTTGCTCAAGCTGTTACACTCCCGTGCATTGCGAATCCTCCGAGTTTTTTCATTTGAACATCGCATTCCTCTGGTCCACTCCATCGTGCGCTCACCGGTAGTCACTCCCAGACTTGCGGATTATAACAGCCCAACGGGATTTCGACCCTTGCCTCCACTACACACACACCCCTCCCTTGTTCAATTGCAATTGCGATAAAAATACCTAGGGCAAAGCTTCTCTGAAAAACAAAAATAAGAAATATATTTACATCGGGGTTTCTGATTTTTCGTGAGCAGTGAAGCTCATGTTGATTCGCATCGGCCGCATCATGGTTTGCATTTAGCAACTTCTACCCACCGGATCAACATATTTTGAACGTACCCAGGAACAAATTACAAACTATCATCGATTACCCAGCGATTCAAGTAATTTTCGATCAGACCGACCCAGAAGCATTCTTTGCAAGTCATATGTCTACCGCCGGACACCATCAAGCGGTAGGGCCTTATCAACAACCCCAAGAGATGGAAGAGAAGGCCCGAGGCAGGGAGAGGAACAGAGACGGAATGGTGGATGGGAGTGGGGGTCAGGCTATCGGTGGTCCGTTGAGCAGCAGTTCAGACCCCCCTTCGAGGAAAAGGAGGAGGAGTAGGAAAGGGCTGGACAAGAAGTTTGAGTGCCCGGAGGAAGGATGCGGTAGAAGCTATTCTAGGGCAGAGCACTTATACAGGCACCAGCTGAATCGTAAGGTTTCCCTTAAGATCTCCTGAACCTTATATTCTTAAGGGGCGGTTGTCAATGAAACTATAAATCCCTTTCCTTTTTGTTGATCTCATATTGGGGAATCTTCGATAAGAGGGTATTTATTTTCCGGTCTTCGGAGCAAGCGAAACAGCGGGAGAGCCATTACTTTGAGCAGCCAACAGTGCTGACTGTCGATGGGCTATAGATCAACCAAAGCAGATATACTTTTGCGATTTCCCTGACTGCAAACGATCGTTTGTCCGTCAAGACCTATGCATGCGACACCGCGATCGCCATACGAATCGGCCGGGCTCTCAACTTCAGAGAAAGGACAGCCTTCTAAATAATCCCGCAGCAGCAGCCGCTAGGAACATTCTCTCGGAGAGAAAGAGTTCCATGAGTAAAAGCTCTTCTTCTCCGGAATCACCAAATGGCCCAGGTCTCATGATGAAAGGCGGGGAGGACGAATCCCCTATTATGACACCTAATGGAGTTTCTATGAACATGACAGCGTCCCCTGATACTAGTTTGTCGTCCGCTACTTTACCTAATTCTTCCAGTGCTACCACGCCAAATGTTGATAATCGGGCCAAAATTCGAAGAACGACCGCCGATTCTGGACCCGCCCAGCGAGCGACGAATGGGATGGCCGAAATACACGCGCAGGCGGCTAGGAGATATAGTACTAGCACAGAACATGTAAGATCGAAATCAGAGGTGTCTCTGGTTGATGTCACATTATATGGTGGAAGTCAACAACGTCCAGGTTTGTCTAGCAGCAAATCTGACTTCGCTCGTCCACCACTCCAGACCTCTATGGGGCCTAACCAGACCATCAATGGAATGAATATGCAGCCGTTATCGGCATCCAGTGTGTCTTCTGGGGGACATTTTTCTGCACATCCCACTAGCGCAACAACTACTGGATCTTCTATAGCACCGACAACTGGTACAAGCGCAGGCCCTACGTACGTCCCCCAGACCTCTTTCGCTCCCTTTTCCTTACCACAACCGGCCTATCCGAATCTTAGCCAGAGCAGCGCTCCCAACCCAGGACCAAACCAATACATCACGTCACCCCCCACGAGCTCATCTTCGGTAGGCGCATCGAATTCTATTGGCGGCGTCACGACGACAGATGTAGATTTTGAGTCTATGGGCATTCCATTCACGATGCCTGTTTTTGGTAGCGACGGCTATACTCGATCTCCAAATTGGATGGCGAATGATTTTGCTACCTGGTTTTTTTCCGAAGACCCGCAAGTGCCTGGTGGGGGTAGGACATCCTCTATTGGCGGTGGTTATATTGATGGTCTCGCGATGGGGACACAGAACTTCTATATGGGTGGCCAAGAGTTCCAAACCCCGAGCTTTTACCCTCACCCGCTACAACCACAGCATCCCATGGCGGTTACGAGTTTGATAGCCCCCCCAAGCCCTCCTCAAGAGTCTCTTTTGTCAGAGCATAAACGACAAGACTTGATGGATCTTATTGAGAACTATCCTGAGATGTCTGATCTTCCGCAGCGTACAAGTTCTTTAGTGCTCAATTCCGCCGAAGATGACTCACATGCTCTGAGTTTACATATGATGCAGTCTTACATTTCTAGCTATTGGCTTCATTTCCACCCCCAGCTCCCGATTCTTCACAGGCCAACGTTCTCGGCCGACAAAACCCCCAGCCTTCTCCTCCTCACAATGATGGCCATCGGCGCGTCCTTAATCGGAACCAAGGTGGATTCGACTGTCGCACAAGCAGCGACAGCACTGTCTGTTATTCTAACCTGGAATCTTCGATGGCAGATATTTTCGGATGTGGATTTCCGGCCTCCGGCGAAATTGTGGGTTTTCCAGGCGTTGCTATTATTGGAAACTTTCGAGAAAATGTTCGCATCAAGAGCCCTTCATGAGCGGGCTCATATACACCATGCTACCACTCTCACACTGATGAGGAGAGGTTCTTCATTGACTGGAAGGTCTGCCTACGATTCCCCACAAAGCGGACGTGATGTCAAGTCCAACAGTGAGAACGGTAGTGCAGCGTTTTCTGGCCAATCATCGGGCTCCGCACCAGTGGAGGATGCATGGAATCGATGGATCGTTAGCGAGGCGACAAGAAGAGCAGCTTTTGCGGCTTTTGTGCTTGATTCAACACACGCCACAATGTTTGGTCACTCAGCTGTCTTGGTAGCACACGAGATGCGGCTTCAGCTTCCATGCGACGAGACACTTTGGGCAGCAACCAATGGAGCCGAGGTTTTTAAGATTGAGCATTCCCTGCTGCAAGCTGGAGTTAAACCTACGACCTTCCTCGATGGCCTGAAGAAGACATTGAACGGGCAGAACGTGCGAACCAATTCTTTTGGGCGGACTATACTTATGGCTGGTTTGTTGAGTGTGAGTTGGCACATGGCCCAGAGGGATCTCCAGGTTACATCTCTTGGTGTGGTTGCGCAACTTGGGGGGAAGGATAAATGGCGGCAGGCCTTAACCCGATCCTTTGACCACTGGAAGAAAGATTTCGATAGCGCACTAGACGGGATTAGGGCAGGGTCGAGCACGTACGAGGGCTCTAATTATTGCTTGCCCTCTACTGAGGATGTTGAACACGAAACCACCTTCGAAAGTCGCAATGTAATGCACCACCTGGCTCACATGTCAATGCACGTTGATATTGTGGACCTCCAGATATTTGCGGGAGCAAAGCGGTTATTAGGGCGTACTGTTATCCCGAGTGATGCAGCGCAGGTTCGCAGGCGGGTAAAGGATTGGGCGCCAAGCGCTCGAGCCAGGGATGCTACTTTCTATGCATTACAGTTCCTTTGTCAGGTGTTGTTGCCCGAGGAGCGAGTAGATATGCCTTATACAGCGGACGATGATGATCTCGGAGCGCATCGGAAGCTCAGCTCGGCGACCACTGGTGTTCCAATCTATTCCGCACGAGATGATCACCTCTTAAACCGACCATGGGTGCTCTATTACGCCTCTCTTGTTGTTTGGTCATATGGATTCGCGCTGGAGGGCCAGCTCCAAGTTTCCCGGTCGCACTTCAGCACTCCCGCTGCTCGATATCACGACATGAGGACCTTTTTGCGACGGGCAGGGGGAGTGAGGTCACCAGAAGAGCTAGCGAATGTTCGAGATAAGAACGCTTGTCTGGGCCTTTTATTGACGCTGCGTAGCATGTTTGAAAAAGCGCGATGGGAACTTTTAGTTGAAGCTTCGAGGCTGTTGAACCAATGCGTTGCTATTTCCATTGGCGAAATCCAGGTTTAGTGGGGAGCATTGATCTTTTTTCTTTCTTTTCAGTATACCATTTTCTTCTGGGTTTCTTCAGGTTCCATCTTACTGGGCGGCATGTTCTGATTTTTATCCTTTAGCCTCTGATGGGCAGGCGCAAATCGTTTTTTGTTCTCTTTTTCACGTTTCTGTTTGTCTTCTGGGTCTGGGAGGAATGGCTCTGGTTTGCTTTCATTCTTATTTAGCATTGCATTGTTTTTTTCATATTATTATTCGAACTTGTTTGACGAGTTCGGGTTGAGGAAAAAGAAAACCCGTACATTATACCCCCGCCGATCATACATGTTTTAGTACTCGAGTACATATAGCATAAATCCCTTCTTGTCCTGTTATGCAACCCCTCGGACCTCTCTTTTCTTTGTCGTCTGTACGAATGGGGTATCTAGTCTTCCTTTTCGTTCTACTTTGTTTCTCAATGCATAATCTCGGTTAGTTAGTTTTCCTCCTACTGTTGCTTGCTTCTTTGTCTGCTGGCGTCCACAACCACCATCCCTCTCCATCTTCCTATATGATCAATACTCAACTACTCTCCCTCAACACGCAATTCTCCTCCTCGTAAGATCAACACAAACGATATTCTGTTCGGTTCGGTACGGTATGGTTCGCTCGGTGCTTTGGAGTACAAATATTCTTCGCCTTTTTTCAAAAATTTCCCCCAACCTTTCGTTTCGTTTGCTGCTTGCTTCCCCCTCCGCTACTTGATACCAACCCCCCTTCTCTTTTCTTGTTTTTTTCCTGCCTTCTTGCTGTAAGCCGTATCCCGCTTTCTCGCTCTCTGAGCGAAATGGGAATTTGGGTTTTTTTTATTGTTACTTTACCTTTTTTCTCTTGTGGTTGGAAAAGGATTGGAATTGGAACATTGGAGGGATTGGAAAGAATGAAAGAATGGGATAAGGATTTGATGCCCGGATGGATGGGCAACGCATGCTTATGAGTGAATTTTGATACCACTTACTTTTCACTTTCCTTTGAGGCGGGGAAGAGTGGGGGCAGGGGGATGCAGCGGGGGGTGTATGTTAGGATAAGACCTGAATTGAAGTGATACCCTGCGGAGTGAAAGTGTAGTGAATTATAGTCATGGTGTCGCACTCGGGGCCCAAGGTCCGAGTGGTGGATGCTACGGTAGTACAGTACTAGTACTTTAGGCTCGCTCCTTGTTGTGGCAGTATGGTAGTACCCGAGTACACTCGCTCGATAGAGCTAAGCCCTGTTTGGCACGCAAGAAAGAAGTGACTTTTATAGCTTTTTTTTTTTGCGAATGAAATATTGCAACATAGTGAGTGCCCTTTTGACTACAGCTCAGCCTCCAGGCCTCCTACGATTACTGGGCCTTTCTTTTCATTACAATATTCAGAATGGCAGCTATCTGGATATCGAACCTTTTACACCTACCAGTATTGGCTAAAGAGGTCTGAGCTTTATCAAAAACGCAGTTTTTAGGGAAAATGGCAATTTTTTTTTAAATGGCGGTGTGCCAAACAGGGCTTAAAAGATTTCACATGGCTCTAGTACATACTGTATCATAGTCCAAGGAGTGCATCAGGCTGGGAAGAGGGGGGGGGAGGGGAAGGAAAAGTGGTTACAGTACCGGCACATGCAGCTGTGCGTATCAGATGCTAAGGTCTGAACTTTGAGGACAAGAGAGAGAAAATTAGAGTTTCCCCTGAAAGGGGGGTTTAATAATTGATAATAGCTTTTTGAAGAAAAGCGATAGAAGTAGCCAAGATAATACTGGGGGGGTAAAATATTTATAAATACGGGATGGTGTGATTATTATCTATTTTCTCAAGCTCTATCTAGCTTACACCCTTATTATAATATTTGTATATTGTGTCTAATGGCTTATGATACCCGGAATTCTAGAAAATCATATATTATAATAATTATTATATATATGTGACCTCCCGACAGGGTTCATCCATCACGTGTTCTTCTCTCCCCCTTTTAAGCAGATTTTTCCAGATTCGTTGGTCTGGGATAGAGTCCAGCACTGTACGGTACTTCAGGAGTATGTAAGGATACTGCAGGGTCTTTATATGAACCGTGTTCACAGGTTGCTTCACGTGCCCCATTTCGCTGTGCCAGATATATGTATTTGATGAAGCTAGGTTGGGGATGAAATCCTGGGTTGGGGGAGGGGGGGGGGGCGGGGAGCTCTGTATGTATGTAATATTATATAAGCGAGAAGTGATAGACTTTTTGTTTTATGTGTATTTTGTCGGGGTTGTGGTTCTTATGTCTAGTATGTACAGTACAGACATTGGAGTATTATATCATATATATCCTTGTTGATATATGAGTTAAACTTCAACCTGAACAAGTCTACTTCTTTTCCTCTCATTTTCTTATCTTTTGTGAATAAGTGCTTTTTGTGGCGGCAATCTTTTATATCTCGTGGCTTATACAGCCTTACCCCTGATGAGCTATACTCAGTTCATGGGTGTCTGGAGGGATTGTTATAGATGGCGAGGTATATATTGGGCTTCGCTCTATACACCCCCACACCTCACAGATCCTAATCCAGAATCACGAGCTCCAGCTCGGCTAGAGGATTGTAGTTGATCCTAGAAAGTCACCGGATGGATTCTTCTTGCTGTTTTGCTTTAGCGGTTATGGAGATGACTCCACTGGCATGTTTTCCGTTTCCGTTACCACAGAAGTCTGCCAAGGAGAGCGGACACCCCCGGAGATGTAGCAGTTATTCGAATCCAGGATTATCCTGATGGCACCTATCCCGCATACCCACCACCGGAAACAAAGAAGGAACTGAAAATAACTGTCTTCCGTCAAAACCGCCTCTCAGCGCAATATGAGAAATTGGCGGAGATGTAGAGGTTGGCGTGGTGATTCGTAGGAGGATCGACATGTATTAATTATGTTTTATTATTAACCTACTCGCCCTCACGGTTAGTTTTATTTGAGGGGCGCAAATGAAGTTGTGGAAGCTATCATATAAGATGACACCTACCGGGCTAATCCTCTTGCATACCCCACAACCCGCGCATCGAGATTCGTCATCTTTCGCGCTGTGCTGCGAGGGGTAGGACCTGCTGGGTTACACAGCCACCACTAATACTGAACTCTCCGGGGGGGGGGGGTTCCGCTCTGTTTAAACTGGCAGGCGGAGAGGTGGGAGTAATCTCGAAATTTGCTAGGTAGCTAAAGGCACGTTTGGACTAGCGTGATTTTGACTTTAAAGAGATTTGATATTATTGATTTGGAATCGCGGCATGATTTGGGGGAGTTTTTTCTTCTTCTTGTATCATACCTTGGGAGTTTAATTAGTGTGGGGAAGGAAGGAAGGAAGGAAGGAAGGAAGGGGGGGGGGGGAGAAGCGCTAATCCTGGAATAAAGCAATCTCGTTCGGTTTGCTACGAAAATGGTATATTGTATTGGAATAAGGACTAAGATGCGAACGATAATCTTCAAAAGCCCACCCTTAATCAAAGCACAAAGAAGAATCGATATTCTAGATCACACGTTAAACCCCAAAATTCCAACACCCTTCAACCCATTTGAAATCGCCGGGGGGGGGGCAAAGGGCCCATGATTTTGTTTGTCGTGACTCCACAACGGGCATCTTGTAATAGGAGCCCTGATGGTGAACCGGGGGGTTAATGGCTATTCGGGTACCGGTATTTGTCCAGTATGGCGGGAATAGGCCGTGAAACTTGTGCATGCCTGAGAGCGAGTAGATACAACTCCCTTGCCCCACCCACCTGCACACCACAAATTCCGCTGCAAAACAGGAACAAAAGGTCAGCGGGGGACGGGGAAGAGAGAGAGAGAGAGGAGTAGGCGCTACTACCACTATCTTTCCAAAAGGGACTCTTGGCATCGAATAATGTTGGGAAATGTGGCTTCTCATGATCCAATTACTGGTGATTGACCGCATCAGATACCTCTTGTATATGGATGTCGAGATGACGATGTCACTAGTGCGTCATGTTAGGGAGATGGCCCGTATGGTATAGGACACAGTGTCCGGTGTGACTGCTGAATCCATGCAGTATATTAGTACCTCTTTTCTCGCAGGCGATGGTGGACGGTCAACGAGTTTTATCAACAACTTTCTCTCTTCAATCAAGCTATTTTACAACAAATAAGCCCACAGGTTATCGAGTGATATACAGTGAATATTTGGCTGCTGACGGCACAGGCATCGTAATAGACGCGCTGTCGGAGAGAATAAGAAAAAGTTTTTTTGCCGTTCTCTCTCTTTCTCCCCCATCTTTCCTTGTTCTTACATTATGCATAATATCTACAGTACCACCTTCCTTATAATATCGGTATAGCCATTTAGCAACCTCACGGACCCTAGTTCACTTCGCCAGGTTTCGAAAATATACTTTCCAAGCATCCCCCAGTCCCCACGATTGCACTAGACGCTAGGTGCAAAACAGATCACACAACCATGGAGCTCAATTGCACTATCACATTCCAGGTACCGCCTTACCAAACTATCCCAACCGGGCTCTGGGCCAATAAACACATCCCTGCGGGAAGTCTAGTCCTCTCAGAAACCCCCATTCTCAAAACCATGACCCTCTTACCCGGCCACTCAAACAACATTCATGTACACGCACTCGCCAAAGTCCTCGAGATATTTACAAATTCCCAGAACCAAGAACCCCCGACAGCCCCCCCCCCCTCTTCAGGGCTGGCTGGAGCAGAGCCGGGGCTCGGTCAAGCACACCTTGTCCAAGCAATGATTCGAGGAGACGAACTTGTCGGCCAGTCCACCTGGGTGCTCCCGGGATTGGTTTCGAGAATAAAGCATAGCTGCCTTCCCAATGCTGTGAGCATATACTACCCGTCACCAACGCCCCGTCTCCAGATAATTGCTATGCGGCCGATACTACCGGATGAGGAGATCACTATTAGTTACTGCCTCCCGACTGTGCTGATGGGCGATGTTGGGGAGAGGCGGGGAGTGATTTGGAAGGTGTTTGGGTTTGTTTGCGATTGCGCTCGGTGTAGACTGGAGGACCGACCGCATACTGTCGGGATTGTAAGGGCAAGGGGCTGGTACGGGTATTTGAGGGATGTGAGGTCGTGGATTGCTGAAGGGCAGGGTACTGAAGCGGCGCATAGTGAATTGAGTGGAGAGGAGATGAAGAAGGTTTGGTCGGGGATGAAGAAGTGGTTTGGGAGATGGGGGAGACGTGAGGTGTCAGATGGGATGTGAATGTTTGATGGAATATTTCTCAGAATCCAGAAGATGTGGTTGGTGAGCGACTGGGGGTGTAGGGGGAGGGGTAATATTCCTCCGTTGGAGAGAAACTCGGGTATCTAACAGTGATAGGATATGCAGAAACTTATAGCCCCGAATGTCTCCTAAATTGGGAGAATTTAATAACAAGGCTCGGAAGCGATAGTCGAGTGATTGGATGAGTACGAGATGAAGGCAACACATACTTATGAGGCGGAAGAATAGCCTTGTTAGAGAAGCTAATATGCAGAATGAACTTTCCCTAAGAGTTTCATGGTACCCATTACTTCCATTAGAGTTAGTTGATGTTCATCCTACTAGGTTAGCCCGCCGGACACTCTGTGTATCCCTTTTACCTGGTTAGAGACCAACTGTACCAGAACGCCTATTTCAATGTCTTCATTTCAAAGCATTTGAATCTTGGTTATTTGAACGTTTGTCGGATTATTTTTAAAGGGGGGTCTCCCGGGGCCTCTATAGCGGCCGGGTGCTAGTGATTTCGGGTGGTGTCCTTGTCCCCAATACGGCGATAAGTCCGTAAATATTATCTCGGGAGTAGTGGGCGCCGCTGTAGCGGTCTACGGGATGATACTCTTCGGCACAAGATGAGTGTGATAGGTCGCCCTCTGGGGGACTTAGCTATATCAGTAGAAAAAAAATGGGGGGACCGAAACTCTCCCCGAGGTATTAGTAATTAGTATCCACCACTGGCAGAGAAGCAGCTGCCACGGGGCCGCATTATGATCCCTATAGAAGTAATTTGATTCCTTTATAACGGGCTCCAGTAGTTTACACGACGCGGCGGAGTATACTGGAGTGGGGAAACATGACCGCTAGAGCAATTAATTGGTATACTCGTAGCAGGCAAGGAGCGTCCGAAAACAAGGTCATGGATTTGGATGAGCGCTCAGATAGCCACAAGATTTTTGCCGTATATTTTGTGAGTTCCTGTTTTCGTGTCCTTGTCTGCCAGAACTAGGGTACCATGCCTGAACACCACAGTTGACCCAAACATCGGAAGACCCCTAGAACTCCTACATCCTAAAGATCGATCTACTCCCACGAAATTCGTCAAACAGGAGGAAGGAAGCCTTGCATCGAGCCCGATACTAGAAGGATGGCCAATATTTCCACGACGAACCAACAACCCGATCATAACCAATCTAAAATAGTAGCTTAGATTACCCATATTAAACCCACTACCTTTGAAAGAAAACCCCCACCCCTTGATACTTGCCGTTCAGCACACACGCACGCCCACTTCCGCATCCTGCTTGAGTATTTGATACTCGCGCATTCTTGCGCATCGGTGCCGGGATACACACCGCCTATCATCCTTCCAATCAAGCATACTCTCACTCCATCCGGCTGGGCTAATGACACGAGCACTCTCCCGAAGGGTGTGCCCACTATTTCGAAGTTACCAAGTGCCATAGTTAGGGTAACCGTTGTGTGTTCTGTCCAAGCACTATGGCCCGTTTTAATAGAGCCCACCAATTAATCTATCTTACCCACATCATCCAGCCTTCGCAACGGAACTTGGATAGTATGGTACTGGGCTCACCATTCAGCTAGATACCCGCCGAATCGCGACTAACCCGGTGCTACTACTCTGCTGCAGCCTTCAGGAATTATCCAAGTTTGGTATAATATAAATAACCCGAACAGCGCTCCCCAATGCCCATAATCCCAGGGACTGTCAGCGCAAGCAGCCAGCCTAGGAGCGCTGTTCAGGCAGGTCGGGTGAGCTTGGCTTTGACGTAGTTCGGAGTGCAGTACAACTTGAGAAGATGGACTGGTCTAGACTTTTGTATTTGTGGCTGCTGAAGAATTGAAGGAGGGCTGGCTGGTACCGCGAGTTGTGAGATTGGTGGTTTTTCTGCAGGGCGTGTTTGATAGTGGCTTGCGAAATTAGAAAGGAGCGCTCTTCTTAGAATGGCTGGGGTAGGGCGTGATATACCCACAGTAGGCTGGTAAACCACACTGCTGCAGTGCTGTGGCAGTGGCAGTGGTTTGTATGATTCCACGAAGGAATTCGTGCACATTATTTTGGTAGGAACATACCAGCATCACGATGGAGAGCAAGGACTTGTACTCGAGTACAGCACAGTGCCTTCAATTATACCGGTTGGTAAGCCAACTTCTGCCGAAATAGCTGGTGATTACTCGTACCGAATGCCAATTTAATGCCATACCGCCCAGAGAAGTAGAAATTAGAAAATAAAATAAAAAACGTCGGCGACATCTCCAAAAGAAATCTTCAGTATCATCGGAAGTCTTCGTTCGGAAAGTTACATCGTGCCCGCCCAGCAGAGTAGGCCAGAATCAACCCCCCCCCCCCAACAATACGTAGGGAAAAATAATCTCCAAAACCGCATCTGCAACCTCCCTTCATTCATTCAACTTTGCATATCATTTATCCACGCTTCCCCCGCTCCGCATCCTCCTCCTTGGCTCCAATCCCACAGAACTTCCGAAGTCCGGTAAATAGGCGGACGACCCACAGACTCCGCTGGCTCGCCAAAATAAAGATGGATAGTCGAAACACATACGTATTCTATCGTAGCCCCTGGTCTGTCCTCGGTTGCGGGTATCCGGGGTGGAGCGCCTGAGCACGGGGATCGAAATTTGTGCAACAAATTATCTGAGCCCCCATACTAAAATCAGACCCAATGTTTTAGTACTAGTACTTGTGCGAGTACCGTACTTCACCCCAGGAACTTGCACAATCATGCGCGCACGTGCGCACCAACCTTTATATACGGTAACATACATTGCCTCTGCAAGTAAACTCCCGTTTGGAAGATTAATATAGGTTAGCACGGCTGCAAAGGTGTGGATCTATTAACTCGAGCAGGCAGGGATAATTTTGGCCGGCTAACCTCAAATAACTGCCTCATAACTTCTCGCCGGGCCTTGCACAGCACTCCACCCCCACCCCCACTCATGCCATCCCTCAACACGAAGAAAAAAACCGACCCCCTGGCGCCGGAAACTCAACCCCAATGCTCGAGTAACCCACCCTACCGCTCTCGTACAGTACCGGTATCCTTACCGCCCCACAGGAACTAGGATGTGATAAAATCTGGAAGCAGTGGATTGGTATCATATCACATCACAATGTTGTGATTGGGCACTTGCATGGTGGGAACTCGTATGATGGAGCACAGCACAGCAGACATGGGCCGCTCTCCAACCCGCTGAGGGGGTGCTAAGTTTGTGTTTTTATTTTATATTTTATTTATTCATTTACTCATCTATGTTTTTTTGCCGGGGGGAGGAGGGGAGGGTTCTAGGAATACGTATTGTAGGAATCTGCCGACATGATTAGAGCTTGGATTGACACGAGAAAGCCTACGGTAGGAAAGATGAGAAACAAGGGTCAGGAACACGGAAAATCGATTGGTTCTAGCCACTAAACCCTCCAACTAAAAACTCTAGAATCCCTTGTCATATTTTCCGAACTTTTTTTTTTTTTCTCACCGAAGGAGGTCAGGTTGGATTCGGGCTTGGATGGATGGCGATGAATGAAGGCATCTGCAAGGAAGGGTGAGATATTACCCATTCAGTGGTTTTATGGCTTGGGGTACGGTACGGTACTCGAGGAGGTGGGAAGAGTACGAGGCCCAGGTCTGTGGATCCGGGCCATCCGGTTCCCTTGGGGTGGAATGTGTGAGGTGGGGGGATCCGAATCGGTGGGTACCGTATGTGGGTGGGTGGGTGGGCTTGGGACGAGGTAAATGTATGGGACACTCCAAGCCCAATCTCACATCAATATCTTGCAGAAGTGGACAGAGCGGGATATGATACGGTACGGTAGTCCCTATGGTGAAGCCGTTGGGCTTGGGTACGGTAGGTATCATACCGGTACCATAACTGATACCCGAGTGTGCATTCCGATTGCTGCGCGATTTTTGCAGTAAAAGTGTTCAATTATTACGACTTTACACTCTGTCGGTACTGATCATACCTACCACAAGAGCCAGCTTCAACCATTTATTTTCCTGGGAGGGTGGAGAGCCTGAGACGCTTGTTCCAATTGCCGTTCGTCCTTTTGCTGTATTTGTTTCCTCGATTGAGGGGAACCTGGCCATCATTGGATTGAGTTCTTTTGGGAGATAGAAAAACGTAAACGATTGGATAACTTTATCACCCTACGGGTAACATATCATTCTTTGTGCGGGCGTTCGATTACGGGTATTAGGACTCCAAGGACTGGAAGGCTGGGGGGCACAATGTCGCCGGCAAAAATAGAGGAAAAAAGGCCCTTCCACGAGGTCTCGGGAGGCAGGAACCCAGCTCTCTCTCTCTCTCTCTCTCCTTCTTCTTTCGACTTCTGCAAGCCTCACACATCTTTCTGCAGCCAAAGCATCTCTCGCATCTCTCATGTGCGTGCCGTCACCGTGAGGGCGATGAAGTATCATAACCATAGTCATCACAAGTGCCCCGCCCTCCTGGCCACGTCTCGTCTCAACTTGTGCGTGATACAAGTACTGTACCGGTACACTTCCTGAAGAAGGGTCAGCCCATGTCTCCTGCAGGTCACGTCACGCCTTCTCACTCGGGCGAAATTGTCACAATCACGTCTACTCGCATGAGGACACAGGTTGTGTTATTTTATTTTATTTTTTTCTTCTAGGCTAACCCCCCCCCCCCCCACTTTTATTTTTTCTCTCTTTCGTCTTTTTTATTTTATTTTAAATTTTTCTTGCATTCTCAACTGCCTCCCCACCTCCCTCAATTAATCCCCACTTCACCCTCCAGCTTCCGTTAGTGATATAGGGTAAATCTTGAAACGGAAATAGCTCCCATCTCCACTTCCCAACCTGTTGGGATTCTTCTTTTCTTTTTCGTGATGGTAGACCCCTGTAACTTGCCCGAGTGTCTTTCTCCTTGTGCCTTACGCTTACAGTTCCCCCCTGCTTTGCTAGTTACCAATTCCTCGGGGAGGCATTTGTTTCTCCCGGTGGGAAAGGTCTTTTTTTTTTTTTTTTTTCTCACTATCCGCGCTGGGCCCTGGGTGGCAAGCTTACTATCATATTCGGCTCGGATAGAGTGATTAATTGAGGTGTTACAAGTGCTATCACCGTTGAGAATGGGCGCGGGCGCGGCAGGCCGATGCGGGGGTTGGGGACCTGACAGGGGGAAGGGTTATTAACAGTGCAGTTTTGTAGAACCGAATATGCGGAGTCGTGATCCGATGGGGCTGTCGGGTGAAAAGGGGAAAAAGTTCGGACCTCATGAGCTGTTTTAACTGGTGATTGTTGGTGCAAGAAGTAGGATCAGTATCTATCCATCTCTGTCTCTTCTCATGATAGAGATAGCAGTGCAGTGCAGACGAGGAGGCGAGTTGAAGAAAAGGGAACGAATTAATCCCTGTAAGGCGCACGGTCTTCTCCCACATCACTGGGGACTGAACCAAAGCGTCGGGTGGCAGCTGTTCGGGATTTCCAAGGACTCATCCACTTCTCGCGCTCAACCCACTCCTTCGTCATAAATGAAACGTGTTTCGTGATGAAGGGAAAAAAATAAAATAAAAAAGTAAAAATAAATAAATAAAAAGCAAATAAATAAATGAATAAATAAAATCGAACTAAGTCTCTTGCGGCCAACTGCTGTGTACAAGTGGAAGAAGGAGGGTACAGATTGAAATTCCTCTGCTTGTTCGACCACCTCCTCATATAAAGTGGTTACCGCTCCCTCGGGAAGGAGAAGGAAAAAGTTCCAACCAGAAAAGGGGGTGTGTGTGGATCGAACTGACCAGTTTGTCGGAATTCTCAGAGTGCTTACTTTTATTCGTTGCTTTTATTACTCCAACCACCACCGTCAAAGCCCACGTTTAGCTCATAGCTTGTCTGTTCGGCAGCAAAGGAATATTCGCGTTTGAGATTGATTTGGCCAACAAAGTAAATCACTCCATCGGGGGATTCAAACCGTTAGACAAAGTTGGAATATAGAAAGCAATTGGTCTGGAAAGGATACAAGCACAAAAGCCGCACTCTGAAGCTTCCACGATGCTAGCTGAAGACGTAACGGGCGAGGTTGTAGGGGACACGTCTGCCAGGCACTGCGATGGCGGTGATGGCGGTGGGCAGGTACGTTTTATCCTCCTTTGGTCTCCTTTTCTCACCCTTCTCTCCTCCTATTTATCTTTGTTTGCCCTTCTGTCTAGCGTGTTTGCTTTGCTCTTCATAGAAATCACGCCTTTCCTTCTCTACCATGCATTCAGAGGTTCAGAGACTTGCTGCCCCTGCATAAGCCATTCATTCGTCCAATGCTAACGAATCACAGTCCGAATATGAGCTTAGCACCCTTGATGGTTCGATTTTTGGCTCTGATGGCAGCAGCATTGCTTCGTCAATGTCTTCTGTCGTGAGGTCGAATTCATCCATTTTGTCGAATGTTGGGAATTATAAATTTGAGCACGATCGACGTTATCACTCATATCGTGAAGGGAATTGGGTGTTGCCCAATGATCAGGTACGCCTCCGCCTGATCCACGGGAACCGGTTCGGCTAGAGCTAATAAGGATTGGGATCCAGCAAGAACAAGATAGAATGGACATCTTCCATCAGATGGCTCTGCTAAGGTGAAGCTCCTCCACCCTGCGCGAGATGAGTACTGTACTGATGGACAAGTCAGAATGGATGATAAATTACATCTTGCACCGTTGGAGAACCCCAGGAGGATATTGGACATTGGAACTGGAACTGGTGGGTTAGGCTTTTGCCATTCTTTGGAAATATTCAACTGACGAATCATAGGAATATGGGCGATTGAGATGGCATTGTAAGACTATCCATTACAAACAGCAGTTTGCACTACTAATGAGAATGATTTTGTTGCAGCAAATACCCGCGTGCTCGAGTATGTTTGCCTTAAAGTGGCGTTGATTTGGAATGAGTTACTAACGTGTGAAATAGATCATTGGAACAGATCTATCTCCGATACAAGTTTCGCCACCAGCCAATTGCTCGTTTGAAGTGGAGGATGCTGATTCTGAGTGGGTTTATCCCACAAACAACTTTGATATGATCCATACTCGCCAGCTGGTATGTTCCTCTATTGTCATATCGAATAACAGTATTCATCCTATTTTAGTTAGGGGGAATTAGTGATTGGCGAAGGTTCTTTGAGCAGGCATATGCGTAAGATTATCTCTCAATATCTAGTCGAGCCGATTCCTAACTTCCAATAGACATGCTCGACCAGGTGGTTGGCTGGAACTGCAAGAAACACCACCAGAGCCACATACCGATGGCCCAACGCCGCCTGCTGATCTTCCGTTTTTGCGCCTTTTCTCCTTGTTTACGGAAGCATCAGCTTCCACTAGTCGTCCGTTTGCTGGTCAGGTATCTCAATTTACTTCCCATATGAAAGCGGTGGGTTTCGTGGACGTAACTTCGGAGACCCATCGCCTTCCGTTGGGAACTTGGCCAATTGATCCCGTAGAGAAAGAGATTGGACGCTACAATGTGCTCAACTTTGTTGAGGGCATGGAATCGTATACCCTCGCATTATTCACTCGGGTACTGGGGATGTCCGCCGAGCAAGTTCGATCATTAATAGATGAAGCAAAGAGGGACGTGTGCAACCGAAAACTAAGGTGGTACTTTGATTTGTATGTCACCCTATTTCTTGCTTTTGGAGGAAATATTTGCTCATGATAGTGATAGGGTAATTGTCCGCGGAAGGAAGCCCTATACGGACGAGGTTGTTTCAACTTAGATTTATCTTTAATAGTTTTGGGTTTTTCTTGGGGGGAAGGTTTGGCGTATCGGAGTCATCATTATTACTATACCTTATTTATATTTGTTCATATTATCGTATCGCTAGACTAAAGAAATAATAATTCTTAGTTATTGTCCTTTCGGGTAGCTTTTTTGCCTTGTCTCTTTAAGTCTCGGAAGTAGTCTCGGATCTCATAGATTGAACACAGTAGGGGGCTTGGTAGCGGTAGTTTGGCTGGTGTTTCTGGGGCTTCACTTAATTAACTAGCTGACCAGGGATCATGAGTAGAGATGGTAGATTTGAATTTGGGCTAGTTTGGGTTCATAAGCAATTTAGTTGCTGGATAACTTAGATGAACGTATGGCGCGGCATGCCGGTAAGTCCAACGGGTTTGGCTGGTGGACCGGGTTGGAGTGGACCACGGCCCGGGGTTGTGTCCGATGGAGTGATTTTTGTACGATACCGCATCATACATGGAATGCCCTTTTTTTTTTTTGGCCGTGCTGTAAGGATGGTGGTCGTATGGTGTAATTACACCCCTACCGTACTCGTATAATACCATATGGTCCCATACGGTGCCCGTGAAATAGATTGGGGAAGGGTAGGAGGATTAAGGATTGGTGTTCTGGGGCTTTCATAGCTGGAATGGTATGATATCGTATGTATGATATAGTAGCCCGTTAAGCTGAGGTGGAACCCTCGCGGCAGGGAAGAATCTATGCTGCGGTGTCCGCCGTTGTCCGCGAGGAGGGTGGGATTGTGCTGTGAGGGTAGGGTTCCTGGGGATCCTGGTCCGGCCCGGGCTGGTCTGCGGAAGTGTGGGCTCTGGGTTTTGTTCGGTCTGGGGTCTTTTGAGGGGGGGGGGGGGAGCAGTCCTCGGCTTGGTTGGGGTTAATGTACGGTGGGAGTATCTAAGGTATGTGTCACACTGGGGGGGGGGGTTCATTAAAGAACGGAAAACCTTACCCTTGTCTTTAGAGAAAGTTGTGCATATGGGATCAGGGGAATGGTTTTTCGGGTTTTAAGGAACCCCCCCGGCCCTGGTACATCGCGATAGTCAGCATAACGGGCACTGGGTTACGAAACGTCTTTAGACTGCGGGTTTAAACTTATACAGCCCACGGAAGACGAGTCAATGAGTGGCGAATGCTCACTCGCATCGTAGGGAAACATTTTTTACAAGGTAAGTTAGTTCAATAGGAACGGTGTATATACTTTGTCCATTCCAAAAGTACCCGGGGGGGATCTTGGCACAGGTTTTGGGCCTAGGAAACGCTGAAATTTCCGGATACCCTCGGAGTGGACAGGTATGTGCTGTTAGAGAGTTTGGTGTCCAGGTACCAGAGCCGGCTTGTGTGGGTGCTTTCATCAGGGGAGTTACCACAGCTTGTCCTGGAATTTCTATGGTTTACTATATATCGTGAAGTTGGCTAAGGCTGGTATAGTGTTTCAACTAGCTGGCTATAAAACATGCATCGTTCTAGGCCGCTCGATGCCTAGGAAGTCTATATATTAGGCTTGGGTTAGCTCAGATCCTGTCTCCCCGGGGGGGTGGGGGGTGGGGACCAGCTCATGTCATGATAACCCGCCTACCAATGCCTCATCCAGGGAATCTCTTCTCTCTCTCGAGAACTGGGGTGGGTCTTATCGTTTGGCCTCAGAGAGAGTTGGTTCTAGAACATCATAATGTGGCTGCCCGAAGTTGGTTCAACGCTGGCCTTGTTTTCCTTATCTCTATTTCTTTCTCTCTTGAGCCTGGACATTTCTTCTCAAAGGGGTTTTTGCAGGATTGGTTTTGTGTCCCCCCGGACTTAAGCTGTCCACTGATCCAAGTTACCTCTATTCTATAGCCCTTTCTAGCGCTGTTGTCGGATACACTTTGGTGTATGCAGGTGGTTTTTACACCTTTTTCTTTAAAAGTGGTTGGTTCGATCACTGGCGCATTTTTCTCTTTTCGCAAGCCTTGGAGGTCGGGTGTTGCGTATCATCGGAAAGTTGGGAGGTCTTAGCGTGGCCTGGTTCCGCCGTGGAGGGTACTGGGGGGTACGGGTAGTAAAGCTGGTTAGTTGTGCCGGGAGGTCGACATGAGGAGTCGGTTGAAAGTTCTTACTAGCTGCTCGACTAGCGGCTTGGCTCCTAATCCATTTATCTGTAGTAGACATGAGTGGCCAAGCTATGGTTTACGGGGAAGGTTCGGATCGAGCTTAGTTACAAAGAGAGATAGTAGCTGTCATAGAGTATCACTCATTTTGGGTGAGGTTACTATTGGCAGTTAACCCGCCACTGCTTTTTTTTCCTTTTCATTATTATTATAGGTGGCCCTTGCTCGGGGGGTTGAGATAACGGAGAGGGTTCCTCTTAGGTACGAAAATTCGTCTCTATAGTTTGCGATTGCGGGTAGCCTGTGGGTAGTGTGGCCATATCATTTCTGCCTTTTAAAGGATTGGGTAGCCCCTAGGGGAAGATTTTTGGGCGATAACCACATGATTAGAGTGTACCTTTGCCCAGGGCCAACTTCTACGAAGCTGGTGATGGGAACTCCTGTTCTAACTTACTCCATTCCTGGTTTGCTTTTTTCTCCCCGCTCTTGGAGGGAGCTCGGGCTATAAAATAATGTATCGTACCTAGTTGTGGGCTGCGCCCAGTACTGAGCCACTACTTGGGAAATTTTAAACAAAAGAAAACCTGACACCATTGACCGATTTTTGCTTGGTTTTTGCGGACTAGGGGGGATTGATTCGAGTATGATATACTCGAATATGTGAAGAAAGAAAAGGAAGAGAAGAAACCCATGAACGAAACGAAGCAGCCCCCTTTACCGAGAATTTGAGGTGACAAAGTCATGACTTGGTAGATATGTGTGCCCTGGGGCGTCGATTGGAGAAGGGGGTTTCTTAAGCATGTGCTGGTACTTGTACTGTTTGAAGAAAGGAGATGATATTCAAGTGCTGCATAGGGGTTTAGAGGGGTTTGGGGGGGAGGAAAATTAATAAGATAAGCAAGCTAATATCTATAAAGTCACTTATCCTACCACTTTTTTGAGTCTATGGCCATATTTCGTATGGAGAAAAACCCAATTTCGAATAACACGAGCCCAAGCATCACTTGTTTCTGGTGAGCTTGCTACTCATTAGGGGAGGTCAACTATAAAGCAATATTGAATTCTGATTCTAAGTAGAAAGTGTTTGGATCATGAATTATCACTTTGAGCCCAAAATGGGAGACTGTTTCACTTTGTTTTTCTTCTTTTCATGAATGATTATTATTCTGGAATTAGCGCCTTTTATTATGGGGTTGAAAGTTAAGTGACAAGAAGTAAGGTTTAGCAATTATGGCATTTTTTATTTATTTTTTGAATTACTACCTAGGTGGCTCGTTATTTAGGAGTCATCAGTATATAATTTTACTGTGTAAGGAGTAGGTCTTGTGTAATATTCAGTGACCCCTAAGAATCACACAGTATCTGGTTTAAATTTACTGGAAATCTCCGAGCACTGCCATACTGTCGTATTATAGATATCTGATGAGATATCCTAGGTTGGGAAACAAGCTGATATTTCTTGCGGTGGTCATCTGATAGCTTTCACTTGGGGTCTACTCTAGCATGTCTATCATAGTAGACGATTGGAATTACTAGTTGTAATCTATGAGGAACGCAATGCGATGAAACCATACCCCGGACTGTTTTATGGGTTCTGAAGTACTCTAGAGATGCAACTTGCGGGGGCCTTTTTCTTGGCCCTGGTGGTGTACTTGGTATAGTTCTTGGACAAAAGTCATCGCTGGTGGGCCTAGAGACAGCTGAAAACAGACTCCAACAACCGGAATTTGGGGCCTCTGAAATCCTGATTTGCATCCACACTTCTACATTAATTTGGAGGGAGGGTGTGCCAATAGATAGCTAAAGATCTAGTGAATCTTAAATCCGCATTTCTAAAAGAAATTCCTTTGTTCTATGTGTAACACTCATAAATAGGCATATCCTATCCCAAAACCGGAGTTAAGCTCTGATAATTTATGTGGGTGCCTATAGAAAAAGATATGTTTTGAAAATCACCAATTTTTCATTGCCACTGTTCATTCAATACCGGTATTGCACTATATACTCAAGCATTGAGATGTCACAATTAGAATCCCTAGAACCATTATTTTACTAAGGGTTGATTTACCTGCATAGCAAGTCGTTGAGCTCTGATGCTCTGAGCATCACTTATATGCCTAAACGTGGCCATCAACGATGACTTTTGTCAGGGCACGTATCTCAAGCCTCTTGCAGAGCTATCAATGGTAGGGGCCAGGATTGATGGTAGTAATGCTGTTGAGGGAGGTAAATATGGCGCGAAGCTTTAGCCTTTCGAAGGGAGTGCTATTATTCATAGTAGTTTCGCAAGAATTTTTCGCTTCCATCGGTGCTTAGGTTTTTGAAATGCTGTGAAATTGACGCGTGGTTTTGCCCCTGCTACCCGACGTCACACCATTCAATAGGCCATGAGTAGGAGGTTAATTCTCCACTTCCGGTGCTTGTCTCAAGCCAGTAGCACCCGAAAAGAAGCGGCATATTTCATCTTAGCACTCAGATACGCACAGATTTTTTACCATATATTTCTATGGTCCTTGTTTTCGGGCATCTCTGGTCTTGGGCGAGTGAAGACGGAGAGAGATGTTTGTGTTACACTCGGCGGGCGCTACTTGCGTGTTCCCACTTCCCGATTCTCGACATTCTCCTCACCTGAAATCGCTGGTATTCAACGCGACTTACTTGAGGGTTAGCTCAAGTCCAAGCACATTTTGAACAACGAAAATCTCATACTGTGAAACCGGTCATGGATTATCTCCGGAAGATCCGGAACAAGCAGAAGGAGCGGGCGGAGGTACATCGAGTGGATACCGAGGCAAGCAGCAGTACAGCGGGGTCTATAAGAAGGGGGGAAGAAACTACTGATGTAAGTGAATAATCTTCTTGGCCACCTGTATACAGGACCTATTTGGGTGCTTGACTAACATGGCCTATGATGCTTAGGCTGAAGCGTCTGCGGAAACTCTGGTTGGTGCACTTGTTCTGGCCGTTGAACAGCTGGCTGATAGAACCTAGGACGAGGGACCTGAACAAGAGGAAGAGGAGAGAGAAGAGGAGAGATTTGGGTTATTTGTAGTAACCCCAGAGGATAAGAATGCAGTAGTTGAGTAAGCTTGTACTACCCAGTTTTTCGAGCAAGAGTTTCTCCGGGCTAATATTGACGGTCTAAAGTATCGTTGCTCTACACGGGTTGGGGGGAGATAGGTTTCGAACGTGGACGCACGAGAACGGCGCCTGTTGGATTCGGGACTTTCTCCCCGAGGAAATACCGGGGGCTAGAATTATGACTTTTGGTTATAATTCTGGGGTCGCTTTCAGTCAAAGTGTTGCTGGAATATCCGTTTTTGCGAATGATTTACTGGATAGGCTTAAGGGCCTTCGGAGGCATGTAAATGTAAATGACATATCTCTAACTGCACCCATCAGCTGCGCTAATGCCATGCTTTCCAGGAGTTAACCCGACCAATCATTTTCATATGCCACAGTCTGGGGGGTATTGTTTGCAAAAGGGTATGCGAATCATGAAATCGCTCTAGTCATGGCCATACTGATATTGTCTCAATTCTGGAGTCGCTCGTCCTTTCCCATGAGCAGCCTGTGTATCAGGACATCCTGAAATCAACACTCGGTATAGTCTTTATGGGTACACCACATCGCGGTTCCACAATTGCAGACTGGACAAGAATGTTCGCTTCTATCGTTGATAGTATGCTTATTGGTACGCGTGTGCGCTCGGATCTTTTGAAAGATCTTCGGACCAACTCCCGTGCCCTGCAAGAGATCACTAGCTCTTTCAAGTATCGCACATCGGGCTTGCAGATCGTGACATTTTATGAGCAAGAAATCACCACTCCATTGAAGAAACTTGTAAGAAATATTTGCCTTGGTCTTTCAGCTGCTTGAAACGACTAACGCTCTTTGCACAAGGTTGTTGATATGGACTCCGCGATTCTTGACCTTCCGAACGAGAGACCGGTGCCCGTGAATGCAAACCATAGAGAGATTTGCAAGTTCTCCCATGCCAAAAGTGAGAAATATCGTCCAGTATGGGTGGCTATATCGGATATGGTTTCAGGTATCCAGGTAGACAATGCAGTCGCCGCAGAATCGAGTACGTAGGCATAGTCTTTATGTTAATATCGGACTCATAATTGATATCATGGGCTCATTGCTGTGATCACATTAGAAAATAGAAGCTGGGACCAGGAAAAATGTCTCCGGATGCTAGCTGGTGTGGACGCTTCTAGTGTTCTACAGACCATTACCACCAGGCACAGAGGAACTTGTGAATGGATATCCAACGAGCCCCAATTCAGCGAATGGGAAATGAGCAATAACTCGGGACTTCTATGGCTATATGGAGCTCCGGGCTTTGGTAAAACGGTCATGTCGAAGTACATAATCGAGCGGTGCGAGCACCAAGAGGCTTCACTGGTGGCGTATTTTCATTGCGATGGCAAAGATGAATCAAGGAAAACTGAGTTAAACACCCTCCGGTCAATTATCTTTCAGCTTCTCGCTCGAAATTCCAGATTTTTCGAGCATGTTTTAAAGTATATGGAGATGGAGAGGCTAGGGATCACGACCAGCTTCTCCACCACAGTTTCAACTCTATGGAAAATCTTGGAGGACATATGCGCAACATCCGTCCGAGAGATACGCATAGTCATTGACGCTGTCGACGAGCTTAGAACAACCGATATTCCACGGTTCTTGCAAGGTCTCATAGACCTTGTTGTACGCAGTAAAGGTGCACAGTCTGCGTTGAAGGTGGCCGTGGTAAGCCGGCCTGAGTTAGAGATACAACGTCAGCTTTCGCTTCCTTTTGTTAGAAAGATCGAGCTAAGCTCTTCACGCTCCCAGAAAGATATTGAAAGCTACCTTTCCGAGACCGTAGGGAAGTTCGCTGCAGAGAATGATTTTCCTGACGATCAAAGGGACGCCGTCATCGAAGCACTTAGGACACGGTCAGACGGCATGTTTTTGTGGGTGACACTAGCATGGACATCTTTTGTAGGAGGTGACGATGATTGGTGCAAGGCCTCAATCAAGGCCTGGATTAATGAACTCGAACACCTTCCCCGTGGTATCGATGCGTTATACCGTACCATGCTGAAAAAGATCCCGGGATCGAAGCAACCCAAGACCAGGCTCCTTTTAACCTGGTTGGTCTATGCTTTTCGGCCATTGAAAGTCCAGGAACTAGGTGTCGTGCTTGCCCTTCGGCCCTTCCATTCCTCGCATTATGACCTTGAGGAAAATCTAGGATTCAATCCAGAAAAAAGGCTTCGTTCCCTGTGCGGCAATCTAATCAACATTCGAAATGGTAATGTGAGCCTTCTACATCAATCTACGAGGGAATATCTGGTGTCCTCACTTGGCCATCCGGAAGATCGATTTGGAGACGGTGGAGACTTTTTGCTTGGTGTTCATGCGGCTTCGTTGGAACTCTCTATCAGTTGCCTCACTTATCTCAATTTCGACGGCTTTGATATCCGCTCCATGCCCTCGCTCCGTGGGCCATATTTTACTTCAAGTAATGTTGATGCGGACACCGCAAAAGTTCCATTTGTTAAGTATTGTGCGGAATACTGGCCTAGGCACGCAGCTTTAGTATCAGAAGCGGAGGCGGGAGAAGTGTTGAAATTATTGCAAAGGCTTACAGAGGGTGAATACAAATTGGCCTTTGAATACCAGTTGCGGCGTAGCTTGCTCATGAGGAGCCCGGGGAAACCACCACCCTTATTACACCTTATAGTGGAGTACAGGCTTCTGAATGTGCTCCTTGCACTTGAGCCCAAGGTGGAATTCATGAATCAGATAAATTTTGACACTGAAACCGCACTTCACGTGGCTGTAAACTCCGGATCACACCCTCACAAGATCCTCCGATATCTCCTCCAACACCAAAGAGTTGATGTCAATGCCAAAACAAAGTTTGGGGAGACAGCGCTGCACTATGCCATGAGAATTTCTAAGGAGAGCGAAATTGAGCCTTTCCTTGCAGAAAGAAGGGTCGACCTTAATATACGCAATAGAGACGGCACGGCGCTCGTCCACTTAGCCATCAATAACGATTGGGATGTTTTGAACCGACTAATACTTAATCCAAAGGTAGATCTTAACTGCGAGGACCTAAGGGGAATGTCTCCACTTCTGATCGCCGCTTACTGGGGAAAAGAATCCGCAACTAGAGGTATTATTACGTCGAGGAGAGCTAGGTTGAGAGTGAAAGATTCACAGGGAAGAACGCCGCTTCAGCATTGCATCAAGCAAGATTGGAGAGACCTGACTAAGATGTGTTTGGAAGATGATGAGGTTGATGCCAATGAAATAGACCGGGATGGAAACACCATTCTCCATTTACTCACTTCGATGGGCTGGGTCGATGTTGTAAAATATTTGCTCGAGCGAAAGTCGATTAACGTCAATGCCAGAAATAAAGATGGTCAGACGGCTTTACACCTGGCCGCGAAATATCGTGAAGCCGAGATCGCGCGCCTTCTGATTGCGCGCCAGGCTATTCTAGACGTCAAGGATAAAGACGGGCGAACAGCATTGCAAAGAGCGGCCGAGTTTGGATCAGAGCCGGTGCTCATAGTGCTTGTTGAAAGCGGATCTGACCTCACTCTAGTCGACAAAGAAAAAAGGACAGTCCTCCATTGGGCAGCAACATGGAGTTGGGCAGACGTCGTAGAGATGCTACTTCAGAGGATGGAATCGGATGTGAGGGCCAAAAACAGTTATGGAGAAACCGCGCTTCATATAGCAGCCCAGTGTGGGAATAGGGATATTGTTCAGCTTCTCATGTCCAGGGGATTCGATCTTGCAGATAAAGATAACCAGGGAAACAATGCCCTACATTGGGCAGCAAAGGGTCAGAACCCCGAGATTGTCTTGGATCTGCTGGAGTCAAGCCCGAATCTTGTCAACGATAGATGTATCGCCTGGCAGTCACCATTGCATCTCGCCACGACCTGGGGAAATGTAGGGGTAGTGCAAGCACTGATATGGAGAGGCGCTCAGGTGCAGGCCACTGACGACTTTGGGATGACGCCTTTACACTGCGCCGCCAAGCAGGGTGATACCCAGATTGCCGAAATGATCCTGCAAGACGGAAGAGCGGATGTCAATGCGGAAGACCATCTCGGAAGGACGCCGCTATACCTCGCCTGTGAGTGGTACAACAAGGAGGTCGTCGACATGCTCTTGGGAATCCCCGGAATTTCCAAGAGGGGGTTGAAGGACTGGCACTTGAATCCCCCAGCCCCGCCATCGCCGCGAGTGATAGATCACCTTGGCTTGGATCAGGCGCTAACAATATACCAACCTCGGCCTTACTGTATGTACCCCCGCCCGATCCCCCTCCACTTTGTCAATGACTTACTCGAAGATTAGGAACCTCCAGTCTTGGCGACCTGCCAGCATGAGGGAGGGGTCAGTAGTAGTGGTTGTGGTTGGGTTGGTGTGTCTTTTACGGTTCTAAGTCATAATTTATTTACCCGCAGAATTGCGGACCTCATCCGGTCGTGTGCCTTAAGTTTTGCAGAGGGACATATATTTCCGCGATTAATTCGATTTAAGATTGAACCTGACGCCTATCTATCCCCTCTTATTATGTAACTTATGAATTTACGTATTATACGGAGGAATTGAGTTTTGCACATCGAAAGTATTGCCAACTCTGGCGCTCGCTGATCATGCATCATCACTCGGCCTCACGTTAAAACCGATAGCCTCCATGCCAGAGCTATAAGAGCAAGAAGTAAAAGGTGTATATAACAGAGGGGGTTTTCAGGGGGCGTTCTCATCAACACGGTATCGAGATCCTCTCGAGCTAATCTAGTGTAACAGTATAGGGGCGAGCCCCTCCTACACCCCCCCCCCCTCCTACTATTTCCCCCCCTTTCCACCGACTGGTCATCCGGAAACGTGCGAGCAGTTGGGGGAAAAAAATAACCCCTACTACGTTAGTTTCGGCAAGCAAACGTAATGCCAACGATAGAAAAGCAGATTTGGGAAAGGGGGGGGATTCAAGGACTGCTAGACGGTCCCAATTTGCATATCCCAACCTTACATTGCCTTGAAGTCTAGGAGGGCGGTGGGTGGGTGGGGGTGGGTTGGTGGCTACTTACCCTTGGGCATCCGCATACAGCTAAGTTAGTTAGTATTAAATCAGGAACCTTTTGTTGCTTGTGCCAGTACACTTCCGTTCGCAAAGTCTTCGCGGAAGGACAGGTACTGTGGCAAAGTCTTGGTGGCAACGAAAGTACCAGAACAACCTTTTCAGTTTAAATTATATACAGATTCTTGTACCAGTACCTCCTTTGCCGCCAAGACATCGCCACAGTACCTCTCTCCGCGAAAACTTTGCGAATGGAAGTGTACTGTTACTGTTGGGTGTGTGTGATATTTTATATTGGCTATTGCGCATGGTGATGTGAGAACTTGATTATGGGGTATTGTATCGTCTGCCGGTGAGGAGCGAGTGGAAGGAAGGAAGGAAGGCTGGTTGGTTGGTTAGTTACCACGATACCTTCCACCAATTGACTTGCATTCACTCATTTACCGCAAGCCGGGAAAGTACAGTTTGAACAGAAAGGCGTTGGTATGATACTACCGTTTTCCAAGCTATCGGAGACTCACTAGGACGGTATGATATCTGAGAGGAGGAGGAAAGAGGTGTGAATGGGAATTGAACTCGGGTAGGGCTTTTTTATGATTGGGCTTTATAGCCTCTGTGTGATGGGGCTAGAGGGCAAGAAGTCGCGGTTGCATCCTTTTTACCTCGACTTTGCGGGGCTGCGACAGTGCGTATGCAGGGTGGCCCTGCTCAAACTTTGCTACACCGACGCTTGAGACCAATGTGTAGGATATTGGGTCAAGCTTCTTCTCGATCCTCCTTAATTAAATTCCACTAAAGCCTTCTTCTAGCACGCGGATGTTTGTGATAGGAATACCGCACATCCAGGCTGAGGTCGGGAAGCGACTTTGTGAAAGAGTAAGGACCATAGGTCCCACTTCCAAGAGGCATGATATTATTAGTTCTCTTCACATGGAACTCGCTCCAGGGGCCTTTCACATTGATTAGGAGGTTGGTCGACAATATTAAAAGTCGACATTTTCAGGGGCTAATAATACTTATAAAGGTATGAATACAAAAGAAAAACAAACCAAAGAAAAAATCAACACCCAAATCCCACGTCTACCCTTCCGGCAATAGTATAGGCTTTGACCCCCCGAGAACAGCAGACGTACGGGCTCCAATGTCACGTGGCTTCCGCACAGGTCCACTCCAAGGAGAGCCATTGACTTATCGCTAGCCGCGTAGTAGTGCCTATGGTGGAGGGGGGTGGCGGGGGCGGGGTCGTCTAGCGCCCCCCAGGTCGCTGATTCGGGTCTTCACCGCATTAAGGTCTGTCCGGAAAGCTCAAAGGTCGACCAAGGAAGCCCCAACGTCTCCCTGTAAAGTAGAGCTCTACCCTCGCAGGGTTGGGGTGGGTAGGGAACGATGGATGCGGAGGCGACGGTATCACCTATTGACCATGAGGAGATCAGCTCCCCCCCCGAGGCCGGCAATGAGAGTGGCCAACCGCGAGCGGTATATACAGCCCACCGATCTGAGTAACCCATGTCAGTAAACAGGGCACTTTGAAACTTCTCAGTTGCTAGAACAGGCCTTCAGCGGATGGCATAATTGGAGGTATGTAGCGGATAGGAATGTTTTATATCAGAAGGCGAGGGTGGAAGTTTTGCTCATAAGGAGGGAGAAAGGTGGACAGGAGTGAGTGAAGGGTTGGTTATAAGAAAAGGGCTCAAGCAGACTTTAAGTAACTCACAACCCACCCCACATTTCCCCTATCACGATACGTCGAATAGCTGGAAGGCCAACTCAGAGAGTACGAGTGGTATGATATCATAGTCATGCGGCCTGCAGAGTTTTACCCCCCAGCCAGCAGTGTCGAAAATGTCGAAAGTAGGGGGGGTAATGATCAGACATAAGGATTTCGTGGAGTAAAAGCAAAGTGGCTCAAGTAAACAAGTGTAATTAATTGTATTGAAGCGGTTAAGGAGCTCATCCTTGCAGAGGAAAGGAAGAGGGGGAAAAGGGGGGAGGGGAGGAGGGGGTGGGGGGAGGAGGAAATTTATAGGAGAAAAGTTTTCAATGCTTGCGGTACCCTACTGGTGCGTAAGCGTACTGTACTACTATGATACATACAGTACCTACGAGTTCGGGGATTTCCGGCAAGCAGCCTGGTTGCCATCCGTGCCAACTGTTGTTGGTTGCTTTGTTACAAGGTTGACGGCTCTCATTTTATATGCCTTATAATATCATTAACAAATATGTTCCACTGGCATCTCAGTCACCGAAAGTGGTGTGCTTGATGAACACGAGTTCTCATCGACCAATCAGGTCACTATGCGACTACCGGTAGGAAACGCCAGCCAGAGAGCTCTCCACCCTATCCTAGTTGTACTGTGCTATGCCTTGCTCGAGTACCCGTATTCACTGTGTTGTCAAGAATGAACAAGAAATAGGGGGGTAAGTAAGTTGGGCGAGGGACCCGGCGTATGGTATTGTATTCGTGCTATCGTGCTTGAAGGAGAGGAGGTTAGGAGGGTACCTAGTAATCACTGTCCTGCTCACGGACGAGTGCGATGATGGTACTGTGTGCACTTGTACTTGTGCATGTTGCAATGCATACTCGAGTTGTATGATATGCAATCGCTAGTGCTTACCTGGATATCGTATTTATTCATCCTGACCCTGGCGATTGGAGGTCACGGATTCATAGCGTAGCCCCCGCTAGGCTGTGTACCGGTATCTCCATTTCCTTCCATGTTCTCTCTAGAACCACAGAAATCACTCGCACAAAGCTTTTTCACAATTTCCTCCCCCCCAAAATGTCCAATTTCTACAGTGCGACCTTTTTTACCCTCCTCCTCTTCCTCCCCCCCCTCCCCCCCTCCTCCTTATTCTTCTTCTACTGGACCCCCGCCCCCTGCGCAACCTAGGCTAAATAAATAAATGAACGAGAAAAAAAACGAAAGACCAAAAGAAAAAAAGACAAAAGGAAATGTTCCATCATATACTCATTACTAGCTTTTAATGCAAATTCACCCCCCCGCAATTCCTACACCTCCGCCAGTCGTCCCAGCCCGCTACCCATCAAGTATCCAAATGGGAAGAGAAGAGAAGAGAACGATAAGCAAGACTACACTACCTACAAATCGCACCGCAATATTAACCACAACGTAGACATGGATCTGAAGAACAAATGAAATGGGCAAGAAGGTCAAGTGAAGTTAAGCAGCAATGGAGCAAACTTTTTTTATCATTCCTCTTGCGAGGATGACGATGCGGAAAATAACAAAGGAAGGAAGGGGGCAAGGAAAGATTGAATAACCTAGCTATGATAGATTAATAGAAAAACATTGAAAATTGAAATTGAGGTAAGGTATAAGGGGAGTGGGGTATAAAGAAAGGAAATGAAACGAATACGTCGTGAAAGGTAATAAAAACAACAAATGACAAAAAAACAAATGCCATGTATCCTTATCAAACTGTTCCAGTGGTGGAAAAACACAATATGAAAAAAGTAAAACAACAAAAAAAGACAGATAAACATCCCAATGAACAAGCAAAATGACTGGATGATTTGACCTCAACCAAATAAAACAAAGTACGAAAAAAATGTCCAACCATGACCCCCAATAATTTATCTCAGACATCTATACAGCGTCGCCATCCTAACTGCATTCTCCCCAAAAGTATCATATCCAGAAAAGATTATTTTAACCATGAAAGGAGCCGAGCACTCAATTCAAACCGCAAGCGCAGGCCTCGTAGTAGGTATAGGCAATTGTAATGGCTGTGGTGGCGAGGACGTTGGCGATGTAGGTGAATTTCCCGGCGACTCGTTCCCCTGCAGATCCCGACCCGCATAGTCCTCGTTCGTAGATACCCCCCTCGCATTTCCACTTCCCCAAGAAGGCGAGCTCGGGAGCCGCCGGGGTTGAGAAGCACTGCTCGGCATGTGTCTCGACCAACCCAACTCATCCCCAAAATGGTCGTTCGCCGTTGAGTACCTCTCCAGCGGTGGCCTGACAAACGGCGGGGGTGGTGGCGGCGGGGGCAGGCTCGCAGGTAATAAGCCGATTACGGACTCGATATTGTTTGGTATGTACGGTTCTTCCCCGCTGGCTTCACTGGGCGCTGCTTCGATTACTTGCGGTGCGTCTTCGAATGAGTCGCGGGATATAGGACGGTTGCTATTGCTGGCGGTGGATTGGGTTTCTTCGTCTACTAATGGGCGGCGGCTGCCTGTCATGTGGTTACTGAGTTCTTGCGGGGGGAATGGGGTATAGGTGCTACCAGAATTTCGTGATATCTATTTCGTTTCATATTCAATCACTTCGTCAGATGTGGGGCTTCGAAGGGGCGCTAGCTGGGGGGAGCTTGATGGGCCTAACCTTTCCGTTAAGGAGCAACCCGTTGGTTCCATTGACACCGCTCACATCTGGCATGCTTTGTCCGCCACTTTCCCCAGGCGCCTCTTCATAAGGTTGCCCGAGTCCCATTGAGTAGCTATTTGGAAAATAGCCTCTCTCATCCAGCGCTGCATAGGAGCCATCTCCTTCCTCATAATGTGGCATCTCATCAGTGTAGCGGCGAGAAGGTTGGCTGCGCTCAGGGAACAATAAAATCAAATCCTTAGCGGACGGCCGGCCCTGAGGCCGCTCAGACAGGCAAGCTTCCACGATGGCTCTAAAGTAGTCTGGTACATCACCGGGGGCTTCACCCATGCCTAGTGGCCTTTTAACAGCTTCCGGCTCATCCATTTCGTGCGCAATCCCCCAAAGCACCATGCCAAGTTGGAAAATGTCAGATTTGACTCCAATGTACATTCCAATCCTTTGGAGTCCATCAATCATGGCAGTAACCTCTGGGGGCTCCCAGCCGACTGGACACCCGCGGCGGTTGATGTCAATGATCTTCGCATCATCATTGTCATCAATCACAATATTGGACAATGTGAAATCCCCCTGAACGTAGCCAGCTTCATGAACCTCTGAAAGGCCAGAGACAATCTGCTTTGCCCACTTCTCTCGCGTCTCCCAAGGAAGCCTTCCACGCTCATGGTATATAATGTCGATGAGAGCTCCCTTGGAAGCGAAACTAATGAGGAGCCCCTTGACCTTGTTTCGATCTTCGTCCACCACACACCCGCCAAAACGAATGACATTGTTCGAGTCAGCCAGCGCATATAGCGCATTGATCTCATACAGAAACTCATCAACTGTATCAGGCCCTGGGATTTCCTTCTTGATAAATACATCTCCATTGACTTTGACCTTGTAGACAAATCCGGAAAGATGTGAGTCGAACTCCAGCTCGGATTCCTTATACTTGGGGCATTTCAAGTGCGCGATGGCAACGACGGGCGGATATGGGATGATTTCATGCAGGTCTTCGGTGACATGGACATGGAGCCTCCCATCACTCGTTTGTAATTTGAGGTTTGTAATGGTATCATAGAATTGGATATCGGTCAACGAGTCCCTGATAGCGTCATATATTTTCGCGCTCTTATCCCGTTGGTACTTCAGCGTCGCCAATTCCTTTTCCAAGGTACCTTCCTCCGCGTCCCGGTAATCGCAAGATACCGTAAGCCTACGTCGAAGAGTTGGCGTCTCAGCGTAAGTGACGAAAAACTTTTCCCGGTCCGATTGATCGCGGAAGTGCATGCTCAGGTTGAGGATCCATTTCCAATCCAGTTCATCATCAACAGGCGACCTCGTCACATCACCGTCCACACCATCATCCGTTGCGGACAGCCCACCTACAGAGTCCGTGGGAGCCGGTGGCGCTGGAGGCGGAATCGGTGGCCGAAATTCCCTCGACTCAGAGCGTGGCGTGAGCATACGCCCATCAACCTGGAAAAGGTCCTGCTGTTCTTCCTCCTCCTTGCTTTCCTCCGCCTCCTTTACCGGGGCTTCCTCTGGGGCAGCTACAGGTTGGATCGGGGGGGTTTGCGGACTCCTCGAAGAATGCAATCCAAGGTTTGATCCACCTAACATGCCCCTACGTTCCGTGGGCGAGAGCTCTGCAGGTTTCAGGCGACTTCTCATCTCAGATTGCTGCCTGGCAAACGTTGGCGGCCTAGGTGGGTCGATAACACTTCCATTACGTCCGGGATTCCTATTGTTATTTGGCGTCGTCGGCCTGCCTGAATCACTCCCACGGCCATGGTGATGCAAACCCAGCTTCCCTTTCCATTTAGCGAGGGCGAGGCCGAACTTACTGGTCGGCCTGCCAGGGGGAGCAGATACAGCCATGCCCATACAGCAGAAGTTCATCTAACTGTAGTTGGGGAAAATATTTTCTAGATGAGTCATAAAAAAAATGCAATTGATCAGTTAACCTTATTCCCCTATTATTGTAGTATACCCGTGCCTGTGCTGTTGCTGCTGATGCTGCGACTACTGCTTCCTTCTGGATGATGCTGTTCCTGCAAGTCTTCCCCCCCCCCTTGTGCTTTGTCCTCCTTTTTTTCCTTTTTCTTTTTGTTGACCCCAATCTTGTCACCCTTTTTTTGCGGCCGATGTGGAGGGAGGGAGGATCGAAAGTTCTCCGAAAAGATGAGTAGGTGAGTGATGGATGACACGAATTCGATGTAGGGATGGGAAGGTTATTGCGAGAGTGACGGGTTGTTGTAGGCCTGGTGCCTTTCAGACGAAAAATTGATGGATGATGGGAAAGGCAGCGCGCTACAGATACCGGTGCCCCTGCAGGCCCCTTGACCCGAAGTTCGCCAGGGCGGGAACAAGGTGCAAGGGCCGCCGATGCCGGGTCAGACAACGATGAGGACAGAGCGTGATTGTGTGGGAAAGAAGAAAATATAAAAAAAAAGATGAGAGCGCATAAAGGTGTGATATGTAAAATGAATAATAACAGTAATAATAGAATCGAAAATTAAAAAACGGTGCAGTAGTAATTATTAGGCTGCAGAATAGTCTCCGGCCCAGCATCCAGTATCCAAGAGTAGTAGTAGTAGTAGTAGTAGTAACGGCATCGGCGGCGGCGGCCAGCAAAGCAGCAGCAGTAACAGCAGCAACGAGCAGTAGTAGTAGCATCAGCAGCAGCAGGAGCAGGAGCACGGTTTCACGGACTCTATTAGGGAAGCTTGCAGGGACAAAATTGGAATTGTGAGCATCGGGAAGGGGAAGAAGAGCCATACTTTTGGTACACTCCCTACGCTTGGGAGAATGGGAGGAGGGACTATAAAGTTGGTTGTGTCCGTCAGTTCAGTTCGAAGGGTACGGAGGAGTCACAATCGGTCTCCCGGTCTCGCCTTACAAGTCCTAGAGAAGTGGAAATGAAGACAAAGAGTGCCTGGACGGAAGGGAGAACAAATGGGCATATGTGGAATGTCTGTGATATCCGTAACGGAGGGGTCCTATTTCCTTTTTTTCTTTATTTTTTTTCTTCTTCTTCTCGTCTCCCTCCTTTGCCTGGTCCGATCTGAAGGGGAAGGAGTAGGATAGAAAAGAATTCAGTACTGTAGTAGCAGTGGTCGTGGTTGTGAGGTAGTAGTGAGTAGTGGTAGTACGGTAGTTTAGTTGTGGTGGTGGAAAGGTGGTGGAAAGGTGGGGCGTGCTCGTTATCCACGGCAAGAGGAAGACAAGAACACGGCCAGCATCATCAATCAAGAGTGAGATAGATCAGAAGAGAGCGGAGGGGAGTGAGCGAAAAGTAGTTGCGACAATGGATAAAGAGCCTCAAATCAGCCAACGCAAGTCCAGACACAGCGGCGCTGTGAATGGCAGCCGGTGGCAGCAGCAGCAGCAGCGCAGAAGCAGGCAGCGGTACCGTAGTGGCTCTTGGGAACTGTGGAAACAATATAAAGGGAAGGAGAAGGAAACGGCAATCCGGTAAAATGAGAAATGGATAGATAGGAAAAAAGAGCTAGGGAAAAAAGGAAACAGGTAGGAGGAATAGTCAATTCAAGAAAAACTACAAAAACGAAAAGAAAAATAAATAAACCAAATAAACCAAATAAACAAGTGAAATGAGGGACCAAAAAAAAAAGTTAGATGGAAGAGGAGGGCGCTAGAGGGAAAAGGAGTAGTAGCGGTGGTGGTTACCGCTGGAAAACAGTATGATACTAGTAAGCAGCGAGCAAGCAAGCAGAAGGAAAAAAGGTTCAGATTGGAATATCGGAAATGAAAAAAGAAAACGAGAGCGAAAGTGTGCCAGTGTGAGAAGAGTTATCTATCAAATACAAGGAGAAAGGAAGAGGTAAATCTGTGATAGGGAGAAGAAGGAAGGCAGAGAAAATTTGGAAAGGGGAAAAATAAGAAAATAAAATAATGCTAATATAAACCAAGTTTCCTTTTTGTAACCCCATTTATGTCACTGAAAATTTTGTATGTATGATGGCGGGTACAGTGACAAGGTAAAACCAAACCTTTGAGCATACTCTAAGCATTTCTCGACACCTATCGCAAGGCAGCGCCTCATTACCTTTCCCCTTTCTCACCATCCAATTCCTTTCGCTAATCCTACTGGAACTTTGTTTCATTCATTCAGGAAAACTTGTTCGTTATAGTCCTCCTACTACGTCTACAGAAAAAAAAGAGAAGAAAAAAGTGTACTGCCAGTACATATTCTATTCCACACTGTGACAATGGATTCTCTTGTCCCTGCCGGCCTTGTTTTCTGGAAAGAGGGAAAAGCAAATAAAGTGTGCACAAAAAAAAAGAAAGGGCCAGTACCGTACCTCCTACTCAAGCACAATTCGCAAAGTGAAGAAGAGTGAAGGGGGAAAAAAAGCCAGCCAGCCAGCCAGCCAAAATAAAGCCGGCATTATGCACCATTTTCCTCTCTGCCAGGTTAAAAGTATCCAATTACCGTATTTTCCCCTGCGGAGTGAGCTGGCACACCCAATATCCCTACCAAGCCATACGCTTACCGTACCTCTTCTCGCTAGGAAATACTCGTACGTAGGTGTCGGGATATGGCGTAGGATAGGTGGACGTGTGAAATGGATGGACGAGTGAGGTGAGTTAGAAAGGTGAAGTACTCGGGCAGGCTGGGAAAAGGTATCGCCAAGTATTGTTGCTGGAGGTGGTTGGTGTTCATCGAGGAGCGATAGAATTGGCTGAGGGGGGGAGGAGGGTGAGAACACAAGTAGGATCGGTCTGATAGGATTACGAGAGGTGGATTCAGAAAATACAATGTAACGGTCAACCTCCAAAGTGGATGGATGGCGGTAAAACCATGTCACAGCCTCTCCTGGTGAATGTCTTTTCGGCCTCCTCTTGTGCCAAGATCATCGTACTGGGGGTTAAGGAGGGAAGAAAAACGAGTGGTTGGGTTCAACGAGGTGCCTAAGTCTGCCGATTCCTTATTCTAGCGTTTCTGTTTTGAACTCATTACTCTCTCCTCCAATATTTCATCCTATCCTGTCCGCCGTAAGAGCACGTCTGGTGGGCTCCGGTACCGTACTAGTACTCGAGTCCTCCACGAGGCACGGATTCTCCGTAAACTGCACATCTTCCCCTTCCGCTGTCCCTAACGGTACTGTATGGTGCCCCTTCCCCAACCTCCATCCATCCACCATCACCACCACCCCCCCCCCCCCTTTTTCCCCTCTCCTCCGACAAGATTCTGCCTCACATGCCCACCAATTCAATTTTTTTTCCCTCTATCAACCGACATCGATCGCAGCAAACCCCTCCCTCCCCCCCAGCATCTCCAGTGTTAATCCCTCTTCCTCCCAGACAAGTACCGTGCGAGTATGTACGCCCACACTTTGGTAGCGAGGTGCTACCTGCCTGCCATACCACCATCGTTTTCAGCCTGCCGCGAGGGGTGCTGTAAAGTGTTTGCAACCCAACCCCATCATCCGTCGGTCAATCAATCAATCCTCTGTCACTCTCTGGTGTGGAAGAACACGATTGATCTTTTTTTTTATATATTTTTTTACCCCACCATCACCCTTTTCAAGAAATATCCTTCCAGAAAAGCCGGAAAGTGCATGCACCAACGGGTCGAGATTGTTTTTCCTTTTTTTTTTTTCTTCTTCCTTTCTTTTTTTCCCTATGACCCCACTATGCCATGCATAGCATAGTAAACCAATCCACACCCTTCGCTGGCATACCCAAACGCCAATCAAAACCACCACGACCACGAAATGGGGAAAACAGCGGTGAACAATGAAATTCATGAGTTGGTCAATACAGACACAAGTTAATTGTCCTACCTGGTTGAAGAAAAAAGAAAACAGGAGGGGTTTCCATTGTTCGCACAACGCGGTGGAAACTCGAGTGAAATACAAGTAGCATGGCATAGCCTACCTTGCCTACCTGAGTACAAACGACAACAACTCAGAGGGCGATGGTGCAGCGAGAGGGATTCTAGTAAGCACTGCTGACGACACAATCCGTCAAGACACACAAGACATTATGCGGGAGGTGCAACTTTTTCACGAGTAACGTAAGGAACCAACAACGTCCTTGCGTTGCTGATGACATGATCATAAGGTAGCAGCAGCAGCTGTGCCCCTCGCCCTCCCGCGCTAAGCACCCGCTCATCTATATATCATCATCACTCATTGAATTCATTCATGTTCCAAGTCACCCGTCCGCCGTTGGAGCCCTGTTTCGCATACAAAGTGTCAAGCCATACAAACAGAAACCACCATCATGTTTTCCGATCCACGAACCCATATTCTCAGGGCATGGTAGGTATATCGGCAGATTAGCTCAAGGCTAACCACCGCATAATAACGGCAGTAACCCAACCTCTTCTTCTTACCCGCCCTATCTCATCGACGAAACAACCGAACGAAACATTTCACGTTCCCCCCATTTTTCCTCGAAATTAAATTAAATTAAAAACGAAAAAAAACAAAACAAAACAAAACAAACGAACAATGACAATGATAATGATAATAATAATAATAATAATAATAATAATAATAATAATAATAATAATAATAACAATTAATTAATTCCCGACCGATCTGAATAACCTCCCAAAATGCAATTTCCACAAGCTCCTTTTTTGTTTTCTTCTTCTTCTTCTTCTCCACTCCAAACAAAAAGTGAAGAAAAAAGCAAAAAAGTTTTCTTTCAAAATTTAATGAGATCGAGGTAAGGCGGCTGCCATGGGGGTTCCTTATCGCCAGCCTATCGTAAGCGAAACAAGGCGGGCAAAGGGGAAAGTGGTGCGATCGGGAGGGAGGGGGTATGATACGGTAGAATAGAGTAGGGTAACTAGTCTACTCTACCCGAACCCGAGCGCAGTGCGGTATGTATGATATGATAGCATAAGTTATGTAAATGGGTCGTGTGGGATTTTTCTTGACTCCCCGAGTATCATATACCGGTACCTCCTCCTCCTCGTACTCGTACTCGAGTACTTGCCCGAAGTTTTGTTCCAAATGGCTAGGTCCGCATTTGCCCACATACGCAAGATACCGGTAGGCTGACGAGTTGTGGAGTATAGAGAGAGTCCTAGTACGGTACTAGTACTTGTTACTCCTGCCCGACCAAGCCTCAACCCGTCACCGAATGCCCCTCCCCTCCGTTCAAGGCACTAGCTATGAAGAAGTACTTATATAATCTAGGTTCTAACATAAGTTACAGAGGAATGAGCCTTGCCAGCGTAATATGCAAACCCGGTCATTTGTTCTGCTCGTACAAAAAAACGTCAGATAATCACTTGTAGTGGTGGTGGTGTCGAAACGTTTTTTTGTTTTTTTATGTTCTCAAGGGGGATGGGGGGTGAGGGCGGACTATTCGAGTAGGCCATGCATAATAATACCACTGGAACCAAGCCAATGGGCCAAGTTTTTTTGGTGGTACAGTAAGTTTATGCGGCGGCAATCCGTTTCTAGAAAAAACGCTTCGATGTGATGAGCACTTGAGATATCATACATATGTACATACTAGTACATACATACAGTACATACTCGTACAGTAGGGCAACGGAAGGAAGGAAGGAAGGAAGGAAGGAAGGATTGGCACTGGGTGGTTTCCGGTCGGGAGTATCTTGGTAAATCTACTGTTGCAGTTGGATGGGTTTGATCTGCAAAGTTTGGTCTATCATAGCTCTGGGTGATGATCTGGATGGATAGATGGAAGGAAGCGTGGAAGGAAGGAAAGATGGATGGGGGGGGGTGTTGGCGATGAGGGATCGGCGAGAAAGTGCAAGTATAATACATATAGAGGCTGATGGTTAGCATGGATGAGAGATGCGAGGCTGGGGTAGGGCTCTGAATTGAATGCTGTCCTGTTTTCAGGCACTGGTACTAGTACTAATACAGTAGAGAGTGTTTTTGTTTTCTGTGGGCTGGAGGAATCTAAATAGCTATCTACTGTAGCTAGGATATCTGTAGTGCTTTTAAGATACTATGCTGCGCTCTACTCTGGGGCACAGCGCTTTCGCCGCTAAATCACTAGGATAACAGACGTTATGGTACCGATAGTAGCAAAGTTCAGACCCCCGAAAATACATATGACGTCAATGCCCGATACGGCAGACTCCCAACTATCGATACAAGACAGCACGGCTACCTCCGGAAAAAAAAAAGCCTTTCGACCACTTCCTCGTATTATGCCTCTCGAGCAATACAGAAAAAACCTCGTGGAATTCACCATCTCCGTCAGCCTCGTAAGTTATAACCCCCGGGCTCTGAGGGGGGGGGGTAGGGGGATCTGCATTCTTCCCGAAACAGCAATATATCGGCGTCAGCCTTTTTGAGATGTTGTTGCATCTCTCATCATTCCAGTGGTAACTTTTGTGACTAAGCCTATCCTGGAATGACGGGCTGGTGGTTTCTATTCTAGCTGGTATTCTCGTAGGGGATTTCAAGAGGTTTTTGCTGTATTATCTGTTAATATCGGGAGTCTTGTAGTATATCTACTGGATGGTGGAAAGAGAGGGTCAGTAGTAGTAGCGGTAGACTATAATAGCCTGGGGTAGTAACAGGTGCTACTTCCCGTCTAGGGATGGTATGTATGGTATCGTAGTCGACCATGCTGCCACTTAGACCACCGGTACGATGCCGGAGGTCCGGAGGTTCTAGGAGACGGGCCGTGACCTGCAGGCTATCCCGGATGCCAGGAAGCGGAAGAATATAAATTGATGGGACCGGATGCTATTCGTGTAACGCGACTACCGGTATGGTATGATACTTACTATCCGGGGAACAAAAAGATATGGATTTGACCAATTGAGATAGTGAGAAGGGGATGAACTGTACAGTACGGTACAGTGCCGTGCTCTACTCTACTCATTCATGTATTGGAGACGGCCGCTATCTACGATAAGATCGAGAGATGAAAGTCAATCACAAAGCGCCAAGCTAGACTACGGTATCTATCTATCATCACACAACCACCACACCGCACCACTACCAAGACCCAGCCCCAAAACTCGATTTTATTCAGCACCCTTACCAAATGCCACGACCGACCAGAGCCAATAAACCATAAACCTCCGACAACTAAACAAAACAAACCCCCAAAAAAACAAAAAACACCCAAAGCAAAAAAAGAGGCAGTGGGGAAACCCATGATAGAAAATATTAATAATAATAATAATATCATACCAGCTCCCACAATCCCATCTCTCCCCCCCCCCCCCAAGAAACCCTCATCGAGGCATCATCATCATCATAAACTGTTATTGTACGACCCAAAACATTCCCATGGTCCACCCCCTTCCTCCACTGGCCAACGAACAAAACAAACAACAACCCAATATCTTACCCCCCACCCCCACCCGCCCACCATCAGGGGGCCATTCCTTAGACAACCTTCGTACCGAGAAAGCGCATCGTTGTGCGCTGTACTGTAACTGTTACTCGAGTACTGCGCTGCACTGCACCGCACTCCTGCAACTGCAACTTATTGACATCCGCCCCCGCGTTTGGGATGAGCTGTACAGTAAACTGTAAAAAGTGTTACGCGAGGCTTAAGTTGACGCTAAAAAAAAGTGATCTGGAAAACAGGTTGGGTTATCGTGCTGTGCTGTGTATGTACGGTATGCTATATTACCCTAGTATTATCATGGGAGCAAAAACATTTACGGGTACAAGTATGATACTTGTAGATACGGTACTCAACCAGCGAGACGGATTTTCAAATTTTTTTAAGTCCCACGGTACTGTTTCTCTGGTAACGGACTTATTGTATAATATAATAATAATATAGTCCATCCACCTACCGGTATAATAATATTATGGTACCTAGCACAATAAGTTACCGGTATGATATAGAGCTAGAATTCTCGGGCGCGTGCGCTCTTCCGGTAGACTGTGCTGTACTGTACTGTACTCGACCCTGGGCGCTCTGACATCTGAGGAATTGAGTAAGACATCAACGACCGAACCACCATCACTACCACGACGGCCTCTACCTGCATGCATCTCCCATCCCCACCCCCCGCACCTTATCTTACCTATCAACTCGAGTACGGTACTGAATCCACCTGAATCAATGCCGTACGCGTGGGGTACAGTGCTGTATGCAAGAACAGTACCGGTAGGTGTGAGTGTAAAAGAAGGGTAATGTCATACACCATGGCCCTGACCATTACCGCTACCGTTGTGGTGCGCTGTACTCGAGTCAAGTACCATAACACCGGCACTTACTCGAGTACACTTCACCCACATCACTCATTAAGGACAGTCCACCCGATCACCTAGCTCATGGAAAAGGAGAGAGGAGAGAAGATACAGATGCTATGAATACTATCTACAATGAATCCCAAACTGGTGCAAATCCCTTCTGTATAGTGGGAGGAACCCCCCTTTCTATCATGACCTTGTAATGTGATATAGCTTTTTATGGATTGATCCCCGGCTTTCCCAGTCCCGTCACTTACTTTTCGCCGTGGCCGGCTGCTAAAATAGTCACTGTGGAAAAGAGGAAGGAGAAAAATGTACAAAGTCTAAAGAGAAAGACAAAAAAAATATTAAACATAGCTGTCAAACTCCCACACACGCACATGCTAGGAGGCCTCGCTCCGTGATATAGTAAAGCATGACAAGTTAGCGCTGATTTAGTCATCGTCATGCTCATCGCGCGCGCCGCTGGCCTTTTTTGGGTCCTCTTTCAGCTGCTCCTGCCATAAGTTTCCGGCTCTATCTTTGTCGAGGTCTTTGAAGACGAGATCAAACACATCCCCGTACCAACCGGCTGACCGACCTTCCAATCCTTCCTTGATGTTCTATAGAATTATTCGTTAGTAAATTATTGCTACTCTTAACATAGCAGCCCTCCCCTCATTTACCACTCAGCCGCAAAGGCCAGTAGTAAGGCCAGGTAGTAAGTAATTCTTACCTCGGGAAGCTCCAGCCAGTCCGACATGTTATCCACCGGAAATATAATTGTCTTCGCTCCGGATCTGCGCGCCGCTACAGCCTTCTCGCGAAGCCCACCTATTCGCAGTACCTTACCAGTGACAGTAAGTTCCCCGGTCATCGCAACCGTGGGATCAATCTTGTGATCTAGGGCTAGGGACAGCAAAGATGTGGCCATCGTTATTCCGGCAGAGGGCCCTGCACCAGACAGTCATTGTTAGCTTCAGTTATAATGGAAAAAAGTTGTCGGTGGACCCTAAGTAAACAAACAGAGGGATGAAAAACGGATCCACTGATTTTTTGAAACTCACCATCTTTCGGGACGGCTCCCTCCGGACAGTGGAGATGAACTTTAGCCTTTTCAAAGAAATGATTGTGTGGGAACTTCTGGGCCATCATGCTCTTTGCGAACGCATAGGCCACTAAGGTTGATTCCTTCATCACAGACTTCAGATTACCAGTTCTCTCCAAGGCCGGGCGAGAAGAGGGCGTCAAGGCCGTTTCCAATATGGATTCAACGTAGAGAGCTGCACCACCCATTTGCGTCCACGCAAGCCCCATGACAACACCCGGAGGTGTGATGTCGTACAACCTGTCAGAAGTGAAGATTGGGGGTCCAACATAATCCTTCAGATTATTTCTATCAATTGTGACGTGTACCGATTCTGGAACAGCTAATGGCGCTCTTGGATGTTCACTAGTTTCCTTTTCCATGTTGATGGGTTTTTCCTCTTCCTCTTTGCCGACTTCTTCCGCCTTCTTCTCGGATTCTCTCAAAGCTGCTTTGCCCTCTTCAGTCATTGCTTTCTCTTCCGGCAGGGCTGCTTCACCCAAATCTCGCACGATCTTCAGGGCAGATTTCCTGAAAACTTTCTCAATCTGTTCCCATTCGTTAGTTATTTAGCGAGAAACAACGTTGAATATCGCACGTAGTGATGATCTGCTCTTTGCAGCGAGAACCATCTGCTTACCTGTTTTTTTAGATTGCGCACCCCACTCTCCCGGCAGTACGATTTTATCAACTCTTCAATCGCATCCTTCTGCAACACCACGTCGACATTTTTCAACCCACTCATTTCCCTAGCTTGGGGCCCTAGGTACTTTTCTGCGATTGCCATTTTCTCATCAGCTACATAGCCTGATAGCTCAATCATCTCCATTCGGTCTAACAGTGGTCTGGGAATTGTGTCCGTCATGTTCGCTGTGCAGACAAACAGCACCTTCGAAAGATCGACTGGAACATCCATGTAATGATCTAGGAAAGAGGAATTTTGCTCTGGGTCCAGAAGCTCCAACAATGCAGATGCTGGATCTCCTTGATGCCCTCGGCCGATCTTGTCCACTGCGCACGGAATGAATTAATAAGGAGGCTCCAGATGATTCTGCATGAATGCGCCAGGGATGATTCGCCTACCTTCATCAATAAGGACCAGGGGATTCTCGGTTTGACACTTTTTCAAAGCCTGGATAATGCGACCTGGCAAGGCGCCAACATACGTTCGACGATGACCTTTTATCTCTGCGACATCAGTGAGACCACCGACGCTGAATCGGTAGAATTGTCGATTCAAGGCTCTGGCGATGGATTTTCCGATCGATGTTTTACCAACACCTATTTTCGTGCTGTTAGCCCCGAGCAAAGAGTAGGGGAGGTGAATATTTTGTGGCCGTAGATAGACATACCTGGAGGTCCCACAAAGCAGATAATCTTCCCTTCGACGCTGCCTCTTAATTTCCCAACAGCAATGAACTCCAAGATTCTGTCCTTGACGTCCTCAAGCCCGTGATGGTCTTCATCTAGCACAGTCATGGCATGCTTGATATCGTAGTTCTCGCTGGATCTCTGGCCCCAGGGGATCTGTGTAAGCCAATCCAGGTAGTTTCTGGTAACGTTGAATTCAGATGCCGCAGCCTCGAGATGAGCTAACTTATTAAGTTCCTAAACCCACAAATGTTAGGGGCCCATTCTCAAATGGATTAGAGTAATGAGTGATTGGTACCTCGTCGAAAACCTTCTTAACAGCCTCAGGCATAGCCAGTTTCTCCGCCTTTTCCTTGAATTTTTCTACAAGCTTATCCTTGCCATCGCTCTCGATACCAAGTTCTCGACGAATGCCTTTCATCTGTTCCATGAGCCAGTATTCTCTCTGCCGTTTCTGAATCTTAGCCTCCACATCCTTAGAGATCTTGCTCTGAAGCTGTGCATTCATGAGCTCCTTCTTGAGAACCACAAGTGCTTTCTGCAGCCTCTCCTCTACGCTTAGGGTTTCTAAAACCTCTTGCAGTTCCTTGACCTCGCCGGCGGATACTGCTGCGGCAAAATCGGCTAGTTTCGCAGGCTCGTCAATGACGTTACCGGCGGACTGGGACATTGAAAAGGTGGAAATCTGGTCCCTAAAGAGGGGATTAAGATTGGCAACTTCCTTGAAAACATTGACAATCTCGGATGTGACAGCCCTGATCACCGGGCTATTTTTGTCATAGCTCTCTTCAACCAGGTTTTCGACACCGACGATGCTGACGTTGTGCTTCTTCAGGAACGAGGTGGCGTATGGGTTTGACGTTGGTTGCTTCTCAACCTCCTCTTCGAAGCTTGCGACTACATCTCCTTTGTCCTCTTGCTCTTTGCCCTCCTCCTCCTCCGCCATCTCCTCAATTGGCTCTGGTTCTGTGATCTTGGGGGAGGATTTACCCTGAGGTAGAAGGTTCGAGATCTTAATCCGTCGATGGGGATACAAAACGGCTGTTAGGCTGCCGTCTTCACCGTGGACTGGGAATGCACTAGTAATCTGAGCAAAAACGCCAACTTCATGGACTTCGTCTGTGCTCTCAATCGTGTCTCGATCCGCATTCTCGTCCTTGAACAAGAAAGCCCCAATATAAGGCTGCCCCCTCTTCATCATTTCCTGGATAGCTGCGGAGACGGCCGGATCCCTAACAGTGACAGCCTTGTAGAACCCCGGAAATAGAGGCCGTTTCGCGATGGGCAGAGCCATGACTTGAGGGTAGATATCCGGGACCGTGGGTTTTGAGAGAGCTCTATCAGAGGCTCCTCTTCTCCGTCCACCGCTACTGCCAGGAGAGGCACTATCATTACCGCCGTTTCCACGTCCACCGGTACCGCCAGACCCACCCTTCGTTATCTCGCCCAACGAGGAGGCGCCATCTCCGGACCCCGCGCTGCCATTATCTACCTTGACATTGACACCCTCATCCTTCTTCTCTTTCCTCTTGGCCTTCTCATCAACCTCCTCGTCGACAATCTCCTTACTCCCGGGATCCTTCGGTGGCGGCTTCTCCTTCAGCCGTAGCGCGGAAACAGATAATCTCCGATGGTCCCCGAACCTCAATGCCTGAACCGCGTCCGTATTGGTGGTGGCGAAGGTGGTAGCGGGAAAAGATCTATTTCGTCCCAAAGCCAACGAAGCCGAAGACCATCCAATGCTAATCCGGGCTGAATCCGCAGAGGGAGAAGAGAAATGACATCTCGCCCTAGGTAATCGCAATAATCCACTCGCGCAGACCCGTACCCTCCCTTCTGGAATCCTCAGCGTCGTCTTCCAAGGTAAGTTCCGGCCGTACAGCATCCCGCAAAAAGAAGAAAAAGGGAAAAAGGAAGACCGTATTTAATCTAATTCAACTTGTACACAAAAGAGGGAGAATGGGGGAGTTAGAGAGATGGCGAGATTAAATATTATATCTTGAACTCTGAAAATTTCGTTGATGAAGGTAAAGCGTAGAGTGGGGTGGAAGATTAGCGAGACGATAAGCAGTTACTACCGGAGAGGGAGGAGAGTCGCCGTGGTGGTAAATTAGAGGCGAGGAGAAGAAGAGTTGTGGATGGAAAAGTGGGTAGAAACGAAGGGGAGGAAGAAAAGATGCTGAGGCGAAAATTGTATCGCAACTTTTGCTTTCTTGTGACTTCATCCATGCATTAAGACCTAGCCGGCGGGGTGTTGGTAAAGGGTCTTCACTGCCCTTGCGTAATACTCGGCACCAAGTTATAGTACAACCGAGAGGATTTTATCATCCACGAGTGTGGCGGGGGCTTTCGAGGTGGTCCTCAGGTATCCCCTTTATCTCCGATGATTTTTATTGGGGACGGAAGGACGGTATCTTTGTGCGACTGTCTGGTCCTTGGGGCCCAGGGTAGTTACCGTATGGGTGATTTGAAGATTTTCTCGGAGAATGCGAATTCAACTCAACTGAATAGCACAGAACTAATAGTAGTGCTAGTACAGTACAAGTACTAGTAAAAGCGGTTGGGCATATTGTTCGAGATATTTGGGATTTTATCTACGAGGAATTTCTTGTTGATCGTACGAGTGCTAGTGCGAGCTACTGGTAGTGTTCCGCTGTTGTGCTTTCTTACTAGATTGGTAGTGTGGGAATGATCACCGAAATCACACTGACTTGTTTATCATATCAGAGTCCGTATCAGAATAACATGTAGGTTCCCGCAATGTGCAAAGCTTAATTAGGGTTTCCGCAAGAAACACAGGTATGATAGAATATTGGATTGAGATTTTTTTACCGGTATTATTGGTAAATTGCGATGTGTGGTGCCGCAAAATGATCGTGCCGTTACATCCATACAAGTTACGCACCCGGCAGCAGTTGAGATTTTACAGGTTAGGCTGCTCTACAGCTGACAGGTAGCCGCCTTCTCCCTCATCCCCACTTAAAGCTTGCCCCCACTAGTACCAGAACCAACTTTGGCTAACGACACCCATTGTCCAAACAGCCCTTCCGCCCTCCTTAACTCTAGCGACAGAGATGATCACATCGGAGCCATCCTGATTCTTGCCAGTCTTCGACGTGTCGGGATAAGCTCGTCATACGGCATGATAACGCTGGCAAATCTAGCCTGCAGCGACCTCAGCCTGGTGAGAAAGCCTTGAGAACGACGTGAGCGCCTATGTTCCAGGTGTCTAGGCCGTGGGGGATAGCACCCTCGTAGCCAGTCTTTTTCTAACTATTTGGTCGGCATGAAAGGGGCTGTAGTCGCTATTTAGTTTATATTTCGCACTTAGAAGGTTGTTTCGCTTTTCTGGAGATGAGATGGGGCTATCATATAAGCTTACCTTACCTATAGAGTAGGACAAATTCGGGCTCGTAGGTTGAACAAAGGTCGCATCAGGAACCTTCTCTTCTGGCGGTTCCAGGGTTTCTCTTTTAGGACCTATCAAGAAATTAACACTCATGCCCTTGCCAGGAAATGGATGGTTGTGCAATCCTGGCCTTCGGCCCTCACCCCCGCCCCTGCCCAATTGTAAACGAAGAACTAATAATTTCCGTAGAGACCTACCAGTAGCCTCACCAACGAGCAAATGCTCAGTCTCCCTGACCGTTCCCGCCTTGCCCTTATCACATACTGTACACTCCCAAGCGCTCCCCCCCAGTTCGAACTCCCTCCCTGTAGGGCTCGCGGGAATCAACTTTAATGCCGTCAACCAACCCTGCCTATTTACGATCCGTGCTAGATCGAGTTTCAAGGCGCCGGAATGGTTCTAGCACCAGATATCATGCGAATGATGCGGGCGACGTAGTCCTTGTGCTTGGAGCCAGGGCGGCCGGGCATATTGGGAAGGCTTAGAAGGTGGAGTGGAGCCATTATGATATATAGAGTACCACAATTGCGTCAGAGGTCTTTCCAGGGCGGATACGGGGGTTCACCATAAGTAGAGGAAGCGAAGTTTGTCATTATTTACGCTAATGCTGTTCGCGAGGGATAGGAGATTGCGCTGGGCAACGGGGATGGGGTCGAATTCGAAACCAGGTGCTTGCCGTTTTGTTGGGGGTTTGGTCCAGCAAGTATGTTCTGGGGCTCTTTAGGATATCGGTAGAGGATTGATTTCCTCAGGGGATGGTTTTTGAGATTGTAGAAGAGGGGGGACTGAGGGTTGGGGTATTCGAGGGACTTGACCAGAAACTACTGCAGTACTCGAGGAGTTAACTGGTCACAAAATGGGGTTCCGACGGCGGAGCATAGGATCCCAATCATCTCGGGTGTTTCCTCAGACTTCACCCGAAGGGCAGCTAAGGGTTAGGGTTAACAACATCACGGGGATTAAATTTCTAGAATCTTTTCTTTTCTTTTCTGTTGAAGACCGTATGATGAACTCCATGGACCAGATATCCGGTACCAATACTAATGCTGGTACCTACTTCGATGAGCGCGGTGGATATCTTTTAAAAGCATACCTAGCCTTTCCAAAAGGCTACCAATCTCCTATTAAATGAACTAAATCCGAGCCTTCGAGTCTTCAACCTCCCCCCATTGCCACAGGAGTCGGAATCATAAACGCAGGACCCGTCACTTGCTTGGACCGACCGTTCTACCGCACTGAAGGCTGTCCCTCGATGGCCAAGTTTACTCGAATATTGCTCCATCGATAATCATTCTTCCCCGAGTTTAGCCCAAACAACCCAAGCAAGCACGAATTGAACTTGCGAATTGGTCTCCACCATTAAGCTACTACATTGGGTTAGATCTTCCAGTTTACCTGCGTTTGGCTTTCGTTGTCGCGGGTTTATTTCCCGTAGCGCGCCTCCTAGCGGGTGCCCAACGTTTCCGTATACACTATTATATAGCATGGGTGTTCGCGTTTATAATGCCTATACCGGATGCTTTTAATTATATAATAGCGGTGGATGCGGCGAGTGAATGCCAATGTTTATCGAATATATGGTAGGAAGGTTTGCGGGGGGTGTCTATTGGTTTTTTTTGGGGGGGGTTGTACTGGAGGAGTTGGAGAATTGCCGCTGGAGTTGGGTGTTTGGAGCTGTTCAGGTAGGTTGGTGCCCCGCGGACTAAGAAGTATTTTGAAATTGATTGCCATCAGGAGGCGAACGTGGAGCCTTCGATACGGGATATGCTACTGGTGCTGTGTATGGGCTGACCATGTTCGGAAATTTTATTGCCAGATGGCCCAGCTGAGGTGGTGCGATCATGTGCGATCACTCGAGAGACCAATCTGCTTGAAAAGCTCTGGAGCTCCGCAAGTTAGGAAGCCGAAATCCCCCTCTCACCTGGGGAGCTCCATTTGGGGCTTTAGAGTTATCCAACTACTACTATAGTACGATGTCTTCAGGAACTAACTTGTCCAAGCCCTTAGCCTCTGATGGACTCCCACTACCCCGTATTAAACACCCGGTCCTTACAGCCCCTGGATAAACATTTCAGAGCAAGGCTCAGGTACGGCTAGCCTCACAGTGTATCATACCTGCCGTAACCCCCCCACTACCGATACCAAGAAACTTACTCATCACCCGGAATAGAGCCTCTCACCAAACTCCTCTCTCCATTAATTGACCTGTCGATATTAAACGAGGCCCTCACAGGAGCCTCAGAAATGGAATTGCATCTTGTGCCATTGCCATGGCCGAGTGCCAATAGATAGCTTGGGGCGGGGTACCTACAATAATGAACCGAGTATTCATTCTGACGGTCACAGTACTCGCCATACGCAACAAGCGCTACAAGTACCGCTACCGCTAAAGCCCGGGCCCGTAGAGTATGCACAATCCAAGATCCATCGAATTAAGCCCGCGCCCTCCGACGCTTCGCCACCCCCCCCCTTTGATCCCGACCTTCGACACACGGTCCGGACCTCGTACCGGTATTACACTCTTACTTTACCTCAACCAACCCTCTTTGCTGTGCTTACCATGCTGCACCGCCTCGCCCACCCCCACTACTCCCGAAAATCCCACACTCGGGATTCAACGCCCTAACTCGGGCTCCACCCAAGCAGAGGTTATTTTTAAAAAAACGCTATGTATGATAAGATAAAAATAAAACCCCAAACTCACTTCCTATAATAAAAGCAACGTTGATTCGCCGTTCTTCAACTACGTTGCCGCACAGTACTTCATCGGTGGTGGCTTCGCGACAGCAACTGGAGCTGCATACCGTATGTAGCACCACGGCCAGCGCCAGCGCAATCAATCAGGTGGTGTAACTTAGTAAGAAAGAAGGAAAGAAGTGAATGAGAAACATTTCCCCCAGCCCGAAAAAAAAATCCCAAAGTTTCCAATGGGAGGAGTGTAAAAGCAACGCATGGCTCAATTCGAGACTGTTCTCCACTTTTACTTTCTCGGGATCACCGGTGGTTCGAACCAGTCCATTCGTTCGTTCGTTCATAATATTTACTACTTAAAGCATCCAAACACTCTTTTTATTCCACGGCACTATTAATACAATGGCTATAATAGGAAGGGGGAAAAAGAAAGAAAGAAAAAAACAAAAACACGAGAGAAAGAAGTAGGGGAAAATATTCCGCTGTAAGAAAGAAAGAAAAAACTAATCGACAACTTTCCCAGGATACGCTATGTAAGAATCGTATCGTGCATATTAGCAACGTGCTTTGGCAGCTAACCAATTTGTTAACCTCTTGCATGCTTGCCTTCCACCGCCGGGGCAATTTCTAGACAAGTTACTGTATAAAGTTAGAGGGGCGAAGAGAGCCAGTAGATTGGGAACTGCAGTGAAACCTCGGATATTTCCCACCTCCAAGACTTCCAACCCTCTAGTAATTCCAGTGTTTGCAGTCATGACATTTGAGGTATGGGAAATCCCTCTGAAAATTCTAGGCCTCTTATAGTTTCCAATTCCGGGACATTCCGCGGATCTTAATTCCAGCAAACGCCGATCGGAGAAAATTTAGCGGGAAATTTTAGCTTGAGAAAAGGGAAGAAGAAAAGGACGGATGGGGGATGAGAAACAAAAAATATCCCTTTGTGTGAAAGTTTGAAGGGGTTTCTAGTTGTATTTATGCACAGGGAAGCCATGATAGCCAGAGTGAGGATCACCACTATCCAGCTCTCTGAGGGAAATGCCAGCCAACGGGTTGGCTCAAAGACTCTGGGAGTCCACCCTGCAAAGCGGTCTTTTATCATACTTCACGGTAGAAAATAGTCTTTAGTTATATCTTCCTCAGCGGCACTCTCTTATTTGAATTTATACTCTCCGTTCAGTTCTTTGTACATCATATCCAGGTTCTATGCAAAATTTCCTTTCTCCTCCACATCATGAGATATCACTCGATTTCGCTGGCTATGTCTGGCTACCCCTATCTGCCAGGACCCCTCTCCTCTTTCCACCCCCCCCCCCTTTCCAGCCTCATGCTGCTACCTACCTGCTGGAACTATCGGAGGTTTCACTGTGGTAGGAGTGGGGGTTCCGGTGGGTCCAGGATCGGGGCTCCACCTCCCTCCTCTTCCTCTTCCCCTGGTAGTGGAACGGGGGGGGGACCACGGGTGGAAGAGGAACTAGCGGAGGGTCTAGGATTGGACGAGGTCTCTTGAGAAGAGGTGTCAGATGAGGGGCAATCACTGGATGGCGCGGAGGACTTTCGAACAAATTCACAGGTTGGGGGCGGAGTTCTATCGGTTGCTCCTTCGAGGGAAATGGTCTGTTTTCATACCCGGGGCCTCGTCTATTTACTTTTTACGGGGGTATTGGGCACATATTGGATCACCCAGGCAGTGATTGTCCGTTGATATTGTGGTAACCTTCGATGCTCTAGTTGGGTTCTGGAAGATTTCTAGTTTGTAGGATAGGGTGGCCGGCTTGGTATCAGGTCTCCTGTTTGCTTTTGGTCTTCCCCTGCTAAATGTTTAATTCCAGACTCTCAGTATTGTATAGTATCATATCCCAAGGTCTTTTGTTTTGCTCTTCTGTCACTTTGGGGGTCAGCTTTCTCGTGTAGTTCGGGCCTATGGCTGCTCTTGGCTCTTGTCCCATCCAGGTATATATACCATGTTGTACTAGATAGTCCGGTAGCAGGATCCGCTAAAGCAAAATCAACAATGTGAGTACCGGTATTTCGTCAAAGATAGAATCACAACAACCACTCTAGATCTCCCCGAGGGCTTTCCAATTCCTAACCCCAGGCGAGGGCAACCTGCAGAACCGGTGTGGACCAGGGCATGAGATAGGGCAGTTGAGCGTGATGGAGAGCCAATTTTTGCCGCACCAGCAGAGGAGGCTTGGCGTAGCCTACAAAAGACGTTTTCTTCTGTATTCAGATACCATCCTACATCAGCAAAAATGTTTGGTTCGCATCTCGGTGCATCCAGACCGCATCCTCGGAGTGTTCTGAGCATCCTGTGGCGAAAATGACAAGATTTGCTATGTTCCGGGTAGGTGAGTTTCCAACAATTTCTACATATTCCCAACATCTGGTGACTACTATTTTGGATACATACAGGGATCCAAAGTGAACTGACGACTTCCCTAAGAAACATCTTTCAATTTCTAACCAGGAAGTCAGTTGAGGTTGTATGAGGCTCAAATTTTCTGTTTAGCATCTAATAAGCTCTATTAATAACTAAAAGTAATGGGATATTGGTCTAGAGGAATTTTAAAATTTTTCTTGTCCAGATACTGTCAGGATGCTGTCCGGATGGCATCAGGATGCAATAGGCATTTCAGAATCCACTGAACGCACTAAATGCGATTCAATTCTTTTTGCTGATCTACTTTTCTTTTCCAAACCCCTGCAACCTTTTACACCATTGTTATAGCCATGGAAAAGCTCAACTGACATCACTTAGTTGCGATAATGCGCTGGATGTTTATGTGCAGGTAGGACAGTTTCCCCTACCAGTTAGACCCAAAGTACCACACTCTCAAGAATGGTATTGTTAATGACCATGAAACTAATATCTGCTGCACCTTTCCCATCCTTGACTTCCTAGCAAGCATATGCATGGATGAAGACAAACTTCAAGTTTACACAACAGCAATGCAATTGGACAGTAAGAATACAAGGATCCACCTAATGGTTGCAAAAAATGATAGCATTAAGGATGAGGTAGTAGAATATCTGAAGAAGGTATAGGGGTGGCTGCAAGCCTTTTCTAATGAGTATGTGGAGGGGAGACTGGATAGGAGAGAGTTGCCCCCAATGCTCAAGGAGTTGCTGACTGTTTATAAAGAGAGATATTTTGTGGTATCTACAAATTCTCTATCATCAAGTATATAAAGTAGATGTCAAAGTTGTGGGGATGCTATCGCGATTTGATGGTGGAGTTCAATAAGAGCCAAAAGGGCTGCATACGAGACAGCTTTGACAGAACGTTGTACAACACCTTGTTTGAGGTGTCCTTTCTCCTGAGGAGATTCAATAATCTTTCTACTGTCCTCAACCCCAAGGTAGAGTTTGATAAAAAGAAATGGGGAAGAATGTTCATGCATAATAAGATAGTTACTAGTTCTACCTATCTTGTTATAGAGCACAAAATTAAGAAGGAAGACATTCTGGAGATTTTAGTAACAAGCTCGAAAGGTATGCCTCTTATCCTTCTAATTGTCACAAAAAATCGAATAGGAGAAAACATAGAGTATAACAAACTCACATAAACTAGTCTTGCAGCAAAGTCAGGGCCTCAAATTGACAGAGAGCTTGCAAACAGGATCAGATAACATAAGCAAGTGTCTCTTAACATCCTCTTAGTCTATTTAGAGCTCTAAAAACTACTGCATAGCTAGCTCTGATGAGTTCATTATAAAGAGCATAATAGGACAATGTCATAAGACAGGATAATGTTGGGCATGGCAAATCTGGTTGCAACAATAAAGAGTAAGTCCTGTTTACTTACTAATATCTTTAGAGATACGATATTATCCTATTATTAACATTGTCCTTTCATCCTCTATAGGTAAGATTTTACAGTATTTGAGTTTTTGCAGCAAGTTTGATTTTCTAGTGATTGACCTAACTTCATTTCTCTACTAGGCAATAAGGAAAATGTCTTCCTAATTTAGCATACACTCACAAAACTAACTTCTCTTTCCTCTCACATTAAGGTTCTACTTGTGTTCGTCTATTCTTCCTGCCTCCAGCCTGACTTGAAATATGTACTTTTGTTCATCACAGTTCCAAAGCAGACTTGAACTATTGAGATGCCTGAATTGAACCTTGAGTGACAGTTGATTCTTATGTACTCTAGTTGATCAGTGCTTAAATTGAGAGGTGAGGGTAGCAAAAGACCTTTTTCAAAATGTTCTACTAGGGAGGGATATGCATTCAGAGAAGATGGGCTTATCAGGTAGATTTATGGGAAACGAGTACCAAGTATCTCATAGCAAGAAACAGCAGTGAATAGGACGATATTCCCCTATTCAACTACATTGAGTTTTCCAAATAAAGCTGCAGTACCTACTACTTGCTAATGACAGTATTCAATAAACTTGGCAAACAAGAATTCTATACAAGGGGCTCCCAAGGAAAATAGTGCTGACCTTCAAGGATACCCAAGTTGGGGGCCAAATTAGATAAGAGAATAGTCAAGAAAATCTCTACTGGGTACATTACCCATTTGCAGAGGGAGTAGCTTGTGAGATTAGACTCTAACAGCATAAGGGCAAACTCTACAATTGGCTCACATTCCTGTCCTTGCCCTCATGAGGTACACCCTGCTAAAATTACGGTTACAGAGGTGCTGGAGTCCAAAGATGATTATATGGCAAATGTTCCTCTAGTGACTACTCACTAGCAAGTACCTCCTCCAAACCTGGAGGGATGAATTATTTAAGTTTATCTTTTAATTGTAATAATATTAAATAAATTTTATAAAGTTGTAACTTATACTAAAAACTAACCTGCTATAGTTCAAGCTCTATGATTTATGAATCTTAAGTGATATACAAACAAAGAATTATGTTATCAAATTATGATTTTGTAACTTTGCTTTACTTATTTAGTTACACAAATCAATTAAAAATAAAGTCTCACCTATTCTTTTCCCTCTTTCCAATACCCAAGGCCTAGTTTCTTTCAATTTACTATTTCTTGCTCTTTTATATTCTTACTATGCAAACTTAAATTAAATAAGTGAAATTTGTTCTATACATATTCAGCATCTATTTAAAACAAAAGTGAAAGTACAGCAAAAATTCTCCCTATATTGTATTTTCGGAATGGAAAATAAATCAGTATTTTCTGAAAGGTCAATATATAGCTTATCTAAAATTCTTACAAGAAGGAGTTTAGGAAAGTTGTCTTTCATTTCAGGTGATTACTTAAGTAACTAGAAGAACTTATACTTTAAGATATTTATCTTTTCAAATAAGAAGAATAAAGAAAGTATATTTTGATATATCCTGTCTATATTGATACAAATATATAATACTTTATGAAAGATATTAGAGAGTGTAAATTCAGAGTATTTTATGAAATAGCTATCAGTATATTAGTTTTTAGAAGCCCTTTATCCTGACAATTAAGGTTTATTAGAACCAAGAATTCAAGAGCTCTCTATATATAGAGTAAAGATACTCTTTGAGTGAATTGAAGTTAAGTTAACTATTTGTGTTTACGTAATAGAGCTACTCTCAGTCAATAAGTATCTTCATACTTCCTATTGAATAGATATAATACTAAGAAAAATAGTTATTAAGAAAAGGAAAGTGCCTTAAGCATTAATATAAAGAGTAAGATGATCATCCAATTTAAAAAAAATTAACAATGAATAAAATATTAGTATTGATAATAGAATTAGGCCCTGTTTGGTGCATTAAAAGAGAAATATAGTACAATATAAGTTGCAAATCAAATATATTTTAAAAAAATTAAATTTATAAATATTTCAGAAATATCAGTATTTGTTTGTTACACTGCCTTTGTTATCATCCTCCGTCTCCTCTACACACCCGGCGATTGAAATCTCAACACCACGAGATTATCACTACTTTTCTTTTCTTCACCCCCCGCCATGAGCTTGCTTTAGGGGGTGGAGTCATACCTCCTCTACACTCCCCTTCCCTTAGGTTTATCCCTTTGGGCTTTCTTCACTCTGGGTTGATGGATTTCGTCTTCTTTTGATGATGTTTCCTCTCCCTACCCCGCTTTTGCTCTACCTCGCTTAGAGCATCTGCACGGTTGGCAACACTCTTCGAGACGCCCATGTTACAGACGGCCGGGAACACGGTTTGCAGTACCGTAAGAACTCGAATAATTGGACCCGAGGCTAAGATGTCCGAAATTCCCTCTCTTGGATAGGGGAGTGAGCGCCCAGTGAAAACTGATCCCCTCAGCCCCCTGTTGAGACAAAATAAAAAGAAAAAAGAGCCAGGTCTTACCAGCAAAGGCAACTCCAACGTCCTAGCCTCGGGTCCAATTATTCGAGTTCTTACGGTAAGAGAAAACACTTCAACAGGCCACGGTCGATTTCTCTGTTCTCTCTTTTCTTTGAGAGGCTGCCTAGTCCAGACACGAACGCGGTTACCGATAGTTTCCACGGCATAGAGTTGGGTCTACCTCTCCTTCTCCTCTTCTCCTCACGGTCGGATCGGCTGGCACCCTACTGCTCCTTCACCTTTTTGGCTGGTACCCACAACTACCTGGCTGGTATCCACAACTACTTCTTTACCTTCCGGACTAGAAAGACCACGGTCCATCGGGGCTTGCCTCTGGGAGGATGGTATTGCACTATCTCCTTCCTCTTTTTGGGGTTTGCCAACATAGTGGGCCCGTTTCTCCTTGGCTGCGCCGCCCCAGGTCTCTCTTTAGGCGAGCCTGGCCACCCTCGCGCTGATTGTGCGGGAACTTTCTCAAGTGGTCGTTGCTTTGTTTGATTTTTGATTTTTCTTTCTGTCCGGATGAATGTGCCATGGGTTTTCCTGACTCTTCCTGCTTGTTCTTTGATTGGATTCCTTTCGTCTATCTTCTTAGCTAGTCAAGGGTTTCTTTTTGGGGGCGAGATGTGCGGTTGGTTCCATACCAGAGGGACTTGGGGGGTTGGCTTTTTCCCAGGGGTATTGGAGGTTTTTTTATGCCATAGCGCGAGCTGCATGCAAGATTTTGTACCTTAAACAAT
>Ga0307509_10000172_pt1 | contig 102211 bp, 72 predicted proteins | sample 10_EM_MG_FD_202245 | JGI IMG/M metagenome (GOLD analysis project Ga0307509, IMG submission 202245) | Populus trichocarpa ectomycorrhiza microbial communities from riparian zone in the Pacific Northwest, United States - 10_EM | ecosystem: Host-associated > Plants > Roots > Unclassified | place... | reverse complement strand
CTCACATGTAGCTGAATGATCCCAAAAATCAAGCACTCAGGACGCCAGCCTGTCGACGGTACAACGATTCCTCGGAACCGGTAGCCGACCCTCGTCCTTGCCCGAATTCTGCGAAGGTAGGGCTAGGGGCCCCTGGCCCCATCAAGCTGATGATCGAGAACCTCGACGTATCTCGCGAGGGCATCCCGATGACCGAATGCGTCGGCGGGATCGACGTCCGTACGCCTGCCGCGGTCACGGTGACGGGATTCGTCGCGCACCAGCTCGGCGTCGCGATCTCTGGCCCACTCAGCGCGGACTCCGGGCTCGCCACGATCGACGTCACAAGCACGAACATCACGGCCTCCGATCCGCAAGACAACTGCAATACGAGCGTACTGTCGCTCGGCGCCAGCGCATTCACGCTCCGCGACAGCACCGTGGATGGCGGATACTACGGCCTTATCGCCTATAACACGGGCAGCGTCACGATCCAGAACTCGACCTTGCGCAACCAATACATTGGCATTCTCTCCGCCGGAAAGCTCCAGATGATCGATACCATGATCACCGGCACCGTCTCGCCCGTGTTCCTCAGCGGCGGAACGCTTTCGTTCACGGGCGTCACCATGACCGGCAACGCCACCGCCATCGATCTCTCAGGCTTCTCCGCCGATGCACCGCTCAGCCTCACGATGCGCCGATCCACCATATCCGGAAACAACGGAGACGGCATCAAGCTGTCCGGGAATGTCATCCTCGACCTGGGCACCGCCACGGATCCCGGGGCCAACGTCATCATGGGCAATACCAAGGTCGGACTCCATGTGATCGACGGGCCCGGCCAGCCCCAGATCACCGCGATCGGCAACACGTGGAACGCGAACGTCCAGGACGCCGACGATCGCGGTGGCTATATCGAGATCGCCACGCTCACCGGCCCGCTCGCGACCAGCCCGGGCAACAACTTCGCGCTCGTCGCGGGCGCGAGCCTGCAGCGATAGTTGGGCGCCGATCACTGGCCGAGGCACAGGACGTCTTCGACGAACTGCAAGTCTTGCTCGAACTGAAGCTGGCCGGCAACCACCTCGATCGGAAGGCGGTCGAGCGAGCCCTGCTCCGGCGGCAAGCCCGACAGGTGCAGCGGCTCGAGGAGCAGGATGCGTCATGGCGGGGCGAGGTGCCGCTCTGGCTCGTGGCCCCGCATGTGCCCCAGTGGCTGGAGGAGCTGCGCAGGCCCGTGCGCTTCGCCCCGGGCTGCTACTGGATCGACCCACACGGGCTTGGATCACGCTAGCACGTCCGGGCGGGTGGTTGTTCGTTCGCCGACGACGAGCCTTCCCGTGGAAGATGCAGCCTCGGAGCTGGTCAGGCAGCGAGGCTCATCGGTTCATTGAGCTACTCGGCCCGCACCTATCGAAAGTAGATCCGGCTGCGTAGCGGAGCGCGACCTAGCTACTCGCGCGCGCGATCACATAGCTGCCCACGTCGAGGACCTGGGGCTCGTTCGGGAATAGCCCTGTGCCGTCGAACCGCGCGAGCAGGAGCCGCGCCGCCTCGCGCCCGATGCGAGCGCCATCCACGGCCACGGTGGTCAATGACGGGTGGGTGTGGGCCGAGGCACCGAGGCCGCCGAAGCCGATCACGGCCAGCCGGTCCGGAACCGGGATCGCGCGAGCGCTTGCTTCGTAGAGCACGCCCATGGCGAGCAGGTCCGAGGAGCAGAACATCGCGTCGATGCCGGGGTCGGCCGCGAGCAGGCGGCTCGTGGCCTCGCGTGCCATGCCCAGATCGGTCGGCGCCCGGAGAACGACTTCGCTGACGGCCGGAAGGCCGCGCTCGCGCAGGACTGCCGAGAATCCTTGGCGCCTGAGCTGTGCGCGCTGGTCGTCCGCGACGATGAGCGCGAGCTTGCGGCGACCGCGTTCCAGGAGATGCTCGGCCGCGGTGCGCCCGACCTGCTCGTTCGAGAATCCGACGAGCATATCGATGGGGTTCGAGCTGAAGTCCCAGGTCTCCACCACCGGGATGTGCGCCTGGCTCAGCCGCCAGCGGACGCGGGGCGAATGGACGACGCCGGTGAGCACGATCCCGTCGGGACGGCGCCCGAGCACAGTGTCGACCAGCTCGTCCTCGCGGTGGGCTGCGTAGTCGGAGAGCCCCAGGAGGAACTGATAGCCCGCGCGCTGGAGATCTGCGTGCAGCGACTCGATCATCTCCGTGAACACCGGGTTCAGCGTGCTCGGGATGATCGCGATGACGACGCGGCTCTTCCGAGACGACAGTCCGCCGGCGACGCGATTGGTAACGTAGGCGAGCCCCTCGGCCGCGGCGCGTACGCGCGCTGCGGTGTCGGGCGCCACCAGGTCCGGTTGGTTGATGGCTCGCGAGGCGGTCATGGGGGACACGCCTGCGAGCTTCGCCACGTCGGCCAGGGTGGCGACGCGCGGGGACGCGGCCGTGGCTCGCCGTGGACGCGCCATCGCTAGCTCTTGCCGTCGCGCTTCCCACCGAGCTCGTGGTTGGCCAGGAGCTCGAGCGCGCGCACCATGGCCGAGTGGTCCCACGCTTTCCCGCCATGCGCGGCGCAGGCGTTGAACAGCTCCTGCGCGGTGGCGGTGTTGGGCAACGCCATCCCGATCTGCCTGGCACTACCGAGCGCAAGGGACAGATCCTTCTGGTGGAGCTCGATCCTGAAGCCCGGGTCGAAGGTGCGCTTGAGCATGCGCTCGCCGTGCACTTCCAGGATGCGCGACGCGGCGAAACCACCCATGAGCGCTTCGCGCACCTTGGCCGGGTCAGCGCCCATCTTCGAGGCGAACAGGAGCGCCTCGCCGACCGCCTCGATGTTCAGGGCCACGATGATCTGGTTCGCCACCTTGCACGTCTGACCGTCGCCGTTGCCGCCCACGAGCGTGATGTTCTTGCCCATCGCCTCGAACACCGGCTTCACCTTGAGGAACACCTGCTCCGGGCCGCCGACCATGATGGTCAGCGAGGCCGCCTTGGCACCGACCTCGCCGCCGGACACCGGTGCGTCGAGGTAGCTGCAGCCGAGCGCCTCGATGCGGTGCGCGAAGGCCTTCGTGTCGATGGGTGAGATCGAGCTCATGTCGACCACGATCTTGCCGGGCGACAGCCCCGCCGCGACGCCGCCTGGGTCGAACAGCGCCGACGCCACGTGGGGTGTGTCCGGCACCATGGTGATGATGATGTCGGCTTGCTGCGCCACTTCTTCACCCGACCCACAGGCGATCGCGCCGTGCGCGAGCAGCGCCTCGGGGACGGGCTTGTGGTCGTGGGCGAAGACGGTGTGGCCAGCCTTGATCAAGTTCGCCACCATGGGCCGGCCCATGGTGCCCAGTCCGATGAATCCTAGGTTCACGTTCGTTCTCCTGATGGTCAGCGCACCATGGCCGGGCGCTTGTTGTCGAACTTCCAGCCGTTGATCAGGAACTGCATCGCGGTGGCGTCGTCGCGCGCAGCCAGGCCGTGCGCGCGGTAGAGCTGGTTCGCCGCCTCGAGCTGCGCCAGGTCGATCTCCACGCCGAGACCAGGCCGGTCAGGCACCGTGAGCGTGCCACCGACGATCTGGAACGGCTCCTTCGTCAGGCGCTGGCCATCTTGCCAGATCCAGTGGGTGTCGATCGCCGTGATCTTCCCCGGTGCCGCAGCGGCGACATGGGTGATCATCGCAAGCGAGATGTCGAAGTGGTTGTTCGAGTGCGAGCCCCAGGTTAGCCCCACGGCCTGGCACAGCTGGGCCACGCGCACGGCACCGGCCATGGTCCAGAAGTGCGGGTCCGCGAGGGGGATGTCCACGGCCTGGAGCTGGACGGCGTGGCCCAGCTCGCGCCAGTCGGTCGCGATCATGTTGGTCGCGGTCGGCACGCCGGTCGCCTTGCGGAACTCGGCCATGATCTCGCGGCCAGAGTAGCCGTGTTCGGCACCGCAAGGATCCTCTGCGTAGGCGAGCACGTCGCGCGCGGTGCTGCATAACCGGACCGCCTCGTCGAGCGACCAGGCGCCGTTGGGATCGATCGTGACGCGGGCCCGAGGAAACCGGGTCGCGAGCGCCGTGATCGCCTCCAGCTCGTCCTCGCCCCGCAGCACGCCACCCTTGAGCTTCCAATCCTCGAAGCCGTAGCGGGCATGCGCCGCCTCTGCCAGTCGGACCACCGCGGCCGGCGTCAACGCTTCCTCGTGTCGCAGCCGGCCCCAGGGGTCCTGCGCATCCGGCTCGCTCCGGTAGGCCAGGTCGGTCTTGCGGCGATCTCCGATATAGAACAGATACCCGAGCACCGGCACCGCGCTGCGCTGCTGGCCGTCGCCGAGCAACGCCGCCACCGGTAGCCCGAGGAACTGCCCGACCAGGTCGAGCAGCGCGGTCTCGACGGCCGTCACGGCGTGGATGGTGATGCGCTGGTCGAAGGTCTGCAGGCCGCGGCCGCCGCGGTCACGTTCGGCGAAGCGCTGGCGCATCGTGCCGAGCACGTTCTGGTAGGCGCCGATGGACTGGCCGAGCACCAGCGGGCGCGCGTCCTCCAGCGTCTGCCGGATTCGCTCGCCCCCGGGCACCTCGCCGACGCCGGTGTGGCCCGCGTCGTCTCGCAGGACGACGACGTTCCGGATGAAGAACGGGGCGTGCGCGCCGCTCAGGTTGAGGAGCATGCTGTCGTGCCCGGCGACGGGGACGACCAGCATCTCCGTGATCTTCGGTGCGCCCTGGGTCCTGATCTCGGTCATCGTGGTTCCGAAAGCTCGAGGCGTTTGATCTCCCCGACCACCAGTAGATAGCTGAGGATCGCGACCAAGGCGTTGGCGCCCACGAACACCAGGGCCGCGTCGAAACTGCCGGTGTCGTTGACCAGGTAGCCGATGACGATGGGCGTGGTGATGGCGGCCGTGTTGCCAAACATGTTGAACAGGCCGCCTGACAGCCCCGCGATCTGCTTGGGCGACGTGTCGGAGACGACCGCCCAGCCGAGCGCGCCAATACCTTTGCCGAAGAACGCCAGCGCCATGATGAGCACCACGAGCCACTGTGCGTCCACGTAATTGCAGGCGATCATGCTGGTCGACAGCACCATGCCGAGCACGATGGGGGTCTTCCGGGCAAAGCTGAGCGAGCGCGTGCGCGCGAGGAGCCAGTCGGAGAATACGCCGCCCAGCACGCCGCCGAAAAAACCGCACAGCGCCGGCAGCGTCGCCACGAAGCCTGCCTTGAGGATGGACATCCCGCGGCCTTGCACGAGGTAGACCGGGAACCAGGTGAGGAAGAAGTAGGTGAGCGTCGTGATGCAGTACTGGCCGAGGTAGACGCCGACCATCATCCGGCTCGACAGCAGCTGCTTGATCTGGGCCCACCTCGGGCCGCCGCCCGGGGTGGTCGCCCGGTTGTCGTCGAGGTTCACGAGGGCGCCGCCGCGCTCGATGTACGCAAGCTCCGCCGCGTTGACGCGCCGGTCCTCCTTGGGGCCATGGATGACCTTCTCGAAGATCCAGGTCTGGATGACCCCGATACCGCCCATGAAGAAGAACAGGTATTTCCAACCCCAGGCCTGCGTGATCCACCCCATGATGGGGGAGAACAGCACGAGCGAGAAGTACTGGGCGGAGTTGAAGATGGCGGAGGCCGTGCCGCGCTCCGCGGTCGGGAACCAGGCCGCGACGATACGAGCGTTGCCGGGGAACGAAGGTGACTCCGCGAGCCCCAGCAGGAAGCGCAACCCGAACAGGACCATCACGGCACTCGCCGCATTCAACCAGCCGACGATGCCCTGCAGGAACGTGAAGCCCGACCAGGTGAGCAGGCTGATGATGTAGACCTTCTTCGAGCCGAACTTGTCGAGCAGCCAGCCGCCGGGGAGCTGGCCGATGACATACGCCCAGCCAAAGGCAGAGAACACGTACCCCATCGACACCGCGTCGAGGTGGAGGTCCTTCGCCAGCGACGTCCCAGCGATGGAGAGCGTCGCGCGATCCGCGTAGTTCACGGTCGTCGTGAAGAACAGCGTTGCGACGATGGCGTACCGGACGCGGCTGGCCCTGGCGCCGCGCGCTGCGGTAGAGGATGGTGCATCCAGTTGAGACATGGTGTTCCGGGTAGAGCGGTTATCTACGGTCTGAACTTCTTCGCCAGCGCCTCGGTTTGGCGAGCCAGGACACCGAGATCGCTGCCGACAGCGACGAACGTGGCGCCGAGATCGAGCCAGTGGCGGGCGTCGGCTTCGACGGGGGTCAGGATGCCTGCGGCCTTGCCGGTCTTCCGGATGCGAATGATCGCGTCGTCGATCGCGGCGCGGACCTCGGGGTGGGCGCTGTCGCCGAGGTGCCCCAGGTCCGCCGCGAGGTCGCTTGGCCCGATGAACAGACCGTCCACGCCGTCCACGGCCGCGATCGATTCCAGATTCGCGAGCGCCTCGCGGGTCTCGAGCTGCACGTGCATGCAGATCTCGTCGTTGGCGCGCTGCAGGTAGTCGGTGATGCGGCCGTAGTGGTTGGCGCGGTTGGCGACCGAGACGCCGCGGATGCCCAGCGGCGGATAGCGCGTCGCCGAGACGGCGCGACGGGCCTGTCCGGCGTCCTGCACGAAGGGCACGACGAAGCTCTGCACGCCGACGTCGAGGAGTCGCTTGAAGGCCACCGTGTCGTTCCAGGGCAGGCGCACCACGGGGGCGGCGGTGCCGGTCGCCATCGCCTGAAGCTGCTCGTGGATCATGGGTAGCTCGCTGGGCGCGTGCTCCATGTCGAGGACGAGGAAATCGAAGCCGGCACCCGCCACCACCTCGACGGCGATGCGGCTCGACAGCATGCTCCACAGGCCGATCTGCTTCTCACCCTCGCGCAGCGCGCGCTTGAGCGGATTCACGGGCATCTGCATCGGATTCCTCCGGTGTGGCAGTAATAAGATAGCGATATCGCGATATCTTATATCGAAAACAACGTCTTACCAGTGCAGATGGTATCGTTATCATTGTAGGTCGTCAAGCACCGAATGCGATTGCGACTCTGACTTAACGCGTCAAACGCTCCATCCCGGCGCGCTATCCGTCACGTAGCCATCGCCGGCTGCATCGTGGTCAGTCGCGGGGCTTCGCACATCGTTTCGTCCAGCGCGCTGTGGCGGTGCCGTCGCTGTCGTCGTTGTCGAGCGCACGGCCGTGATGGGGCAGTTCGGCGTCCGAGCCGGTCGCACACGGCGCGCGTGACCCCGGCGGTGGTCGCGCGGCCGCCCAGGTCGCGCGTCACGACACCGGCGGCTGCGACCGACTCCGTCGCGGCCATGACGCGGTAGCTGAGATACGTCGCGCCGACCATCACGCGGTCCAGCTCGTGTACGTGGCCGACGTGAAGGCCTGCGGTGAACACGATGCCGTAGTCGAGGGTGGGTGCTAACTTCTCAGGTGACGTATGAGCACGACCAAGCCGAGCACGACGCCGCCGACGCTCGCGGATCTCGACGCGCTGCCCCCGGGCATCGTCGGCGAGATCATCGAAGGCGTGCTCTACACAATGACCAAGCCCCGGATGCGGCATCAGCGCACCGGCACGGGGATCGGCAGAGAGCTCAGCGGACCGTTCGACCTGGGTCGCGGTGGTCCAGGTGGTTGGTGGATCGTCGCCGAGCCTGGGATCGAACTGCCCAACGATACCAAGGAGATCTCGCCCGACGTGGCCGGCTGGCGCCGCGCACGCATGCCCGAGATGCCGTTCGACGAACCGATCCGCGTGGTGCCCGACTGGGTCTGCGAGATCCTGTCACCGACGACGCGCCGCCACGACATGCTCCGTAAGCTGCCCTACTACGCCAAGGTAGGCGTGCCTTTCCTGTGGCTCGTCGATATCGAAGCGCGGGTGTTGACCGTGTCCCGGCTCGACGGTGACGCCTGGCGGATCATCGGCACATACAGCGAAGAGACCGAGGCGCGGATCGCTCCGTTCGATGCAGTCCCGCTCAACATCACAGACTGGTGGCCGCCGACCGCGCCGGACAGCCAGCCATAGCTGCGCGGCGATCTCACCCGGCGATTCCCAGCAGGCGATGTTCATGAAGAACCTGTCGATGCTTGGAGCGGCGATCTACGTCGCGTGTGTCGGCGCCGGGCCGCTGTCGATCGATCGCACCGTGTCGTGACGCTCAGCCGGCGCCCGGCGCTCGACGCGGTGACGTCCGCGAGCCGGGATCGCGGGTTGGACGGAGCATCTTGGCGTCCGTCGGCAGGGCCTCGAGAAACGCGCGCAGGCGAGGTGCCCCTCGCAGCTCGGACAAGGGAAGCGACCAAGCTCGCCCCCCAGGGCAGACGCTTGTTTCGCCCTCACGTGACGCAGTTGATCGAGTGCCCTCCTCGATCCTCCGCGCCTCCATCCGCGCCTCGGCCTGGGCGCGCAGCTCGTCGCCGAGGGCGCCAAGCAGGAGCCCGCGCTTCAGCCGGCACACGGGCACGTCCACGCGTTGCCCGGCGCCAGCGATCAGAGCGCCAACACCTCGGTTGCGCACGGCAGCGGCTCCGCCGCACCCGCCGCCTGGGCACGGGTCGCGAGCACGAGCACGCGGGGCGCCTGGGGCGGCCGCACCAGCTCGTGCAGCACCTGCCAGCCGTCGGCGTCGATCCAATGCAGGTCCTCCAGGCAGATCACCAGCGGGTGGCGCTCGGTCACCCCGCTCAGGATCTCGCGGAGCGCCTGCATCGCGCGCGTCCGAGCCAGCCGCGGGTCCGACGCTGCCGCCGCCGTCGTCGCGCGCGCGAGTGCCGGAACCTGGGCCAGCACCGGAAACTGCAGCAGCAGCGCGTTCGCGTAGCGCGGTGCCACCGCCGCAAGCGCCTCCGCCGGGAGGTGGCGCAGGAACACCGCCAGCGCCTCGATGATCTCGTCGACGCCCTTGTAGGCTACCGACTCGTGCTGGTAGCACCGCCCGCACAGCACGACCAGCGCGGGCTCGCGCTCGCGTAGCCCGTCGACCATCTGGCGGACCAGCGCCGTCTTGCCGATGTCCGACGCCCCCGTGATCGCCACCGCGACCGGGCCCTCCCGGCGCGCCCGCAGGTACTGCTCGTACAGCCAGCGCCGCTCGTCGAGCCGGCCCACGAACAGCGTCCCCGCCGCTGTCGGCACCGCGCGCGGAACCACGGGCCGGACCGCCGGGCGCAGAGCGAGCCCTAGCGCGACGGCGATCTCGTGGTGCCCCGGCCGCCGCGCCGGGACCCGGGCCAGGAGCGACTCGCAGAGCCGGTCGAGATCCGGCGGGACGCCCGCCACCAGCGCGCGTGGCGCCGGTGGATCGTGCAGGCGCTTGTGCACCAGCACGTCGAGCTCGCATCCCACGAACGGCCGCCGGCCGGTGAGCGTCTCGAACAGCAGCACGCCCACGCTGTACCAGTCGGCCGCCGGCCCGACCGCCCCATCATCTGCTTGCTCCGGCGCCATGTAGCCGGCGGTCCCCACGACATGACCGCTGATCGACATGCGGAGCGACACGTCGCTGATCAGACCGAAGTCGAGCAGCCGCACCACACCTTCCGGCGTGACCAGGATGTTGGGTGGCTTGATGTCGCGATGGACCAGTGCGTGGTTGTGGAGCGCGGTGACCGCGCAGACCAGCTGGCCCAGCGCGTCGCGCAACCGCACCTCGTCGAACCCCCGGCTCGCCTCCGGATCGCGCGGCGCCCCGCCCTCGCGGCGCACCATCACCTGCGTGGCCTCACCTGCCTCCGCGCCCCCGCCGCCCCGCACGAACGCAAGGAAGTCCACGCCTTCGACCAGCTCCATCGTGAAGAACAACCGCTCGCCGTCCTCGAACAGCTCGTGCGGCCGCACCAGGTTTGGGTGCTGGAGATCCTGGGTCGCGCGGAACTCGCGCTTGAAGCGCGCCTTCGACGCATCGTCGATCGCGGTCAGCACCTTGAGCGCGACCCGCGCGCCGGTCGTCCGGTCGATCGCGTCGTACACCACCGCCATCCCGCCCGCGCCGAGCCGCCGCACAAGGTCGAACCGGCCCCCGACGCAGTGCAGGTGTGCGGCGGTCATCCCATCCCGCGCGCCCGGCCAGCTGATCGTCCTCGGTTGCTCCGCCAGTCCGTTCACGACGGCCCCCGCTGCCGCAGCGGACGCGCGAGCCACATGATCGGGCCGGGCTCACTCAGATACACGGTCCCCATCCCACCTCCACCGATCGTCGCTCTTGCAAGCGGCATTTTGTGGACACAGCAGAGGCACACACGCCCATCCCGCTCGCTCTCAGCGTGCGTATGTATTTGGTGATTCTCCATATATGTTCGAGGCACTTGTGTGATTTCGCCGATATTCGATCGATGTCTCTATTCCTGGATGTCCGCCTATACATGAGTAGCGATCTTGCTGAGTGTGAACCAGTCTTTCCGTGAGACACCTCTTTCGATCGCTGTCCGCAATGCCGCAACACAGCAGGACCGAGGGAGGCGAACCACGCGCAATGTAAGCGATGTATCGTCCGCCGCGATGAAGGGGACGCACACCGGGTGGCGGTCAACCGACCGGCCGCGGGCACCAGATCTGGCATGGACTACCGCCGTGGGGGTATTTTTCGCGATCAGCGGGCGTCGAGCGCGCGGGCGTCCGCTGCAACCGGTACGAGCATCGCGATGACACGGTCGGGGCGGACGCAGCCTTGTGCCGACAAAGCCGCGCGGACCTGGTCGACCTGTGCGCGACCGGTGTCGCCACCGAGCAGCTCTCCGCGCCGCCAGCGCGCGGCGAGCGCAAAGAGCGACAGGCCAGCGGCGTCGAATGCGTCTGCGGCGCTGAGGTAGGCATTCACCGCGTCATCGAGGTCGCCGCGCAACACTGCAAGTTCGGCGTTGACCAGCAGCGGCACGGGCCGGCTAATCGGATCAGAACCGAGGCGGTTGCAGGCCGCGCGGATCGCCGCCCGCAGCCTCGCTGGTTCGCGCGCACCGTCGCCGAGCGCGCCGAGCCATGCGGCCGTGCGCGTGTAGGTGCTGTGCCACTGCACCTGGTGCATATGCAGAAGGAAGGCGCGCTGGATCGCCGGCATGTGTTGCTCGATCAGCGCGGCGGCCTGCGCCGGGGCACCGATGTAGAGCTCGGTCCACACGCTGGTCTGCAGGACCTGCCAGTGCAGCATCGTGATATCGCGCCGCGGCAGGACGGTCCGCGCGCGGGCAAGGACGTCGCGTGCCATCGCCGGTTGATCGTCGACCAGGCACAGGATGGGGAGCAGGGTTTGATACTGGGTAGTGGCGTACAGGTCGCCGCGGCGCTCGGCGTCATCGAGTGCGCCGGTCAGGCGCCGACGCAGCTCGTTGAACTGCCCCACGAGGACGAGGCAGGACATCGCGATCTGTCTTGCGCTGGTGATCTCCCACGTGACCCCGACGCAATCGTCGCGGAACATACGCTCGGCGGCGTCGCAGCGGTCGACCGAGCGACTCCACTGGCCACACAACCCCGCGATCACACCTTCGGAAATCGCGAGGTACGGCTCGGCGCGCCGGTCGTCGACTTTCTCAGCCCACGACCGCGCCTCTTCCAGGAGCGCATGCGCGCGCCGCGCCGGCGGGCCGCGGAGCGCACCGGCGGCCGCCTCGAGGCACATCGCGAGCGCGATGTGCCGTGGTTCGCGGGCGGCGAACGCGAGCCGGAGGTGGCGAGCCTGGTACTCGGCCGTGCGTACCGGCGAGGCCATCGCCAAGCTGACCACCGCGGACCAGCAGCAAGCGAGGCGGCGTCGGTCGTCGCCGGTGCCTCGTCGTCGCGCCGGGCCGCGCCAGCGACGGATGCGGAGCAAGGCGCGCTGGGTCAATAACGTTGCGACCCACCAGCGCCGCCGGCTCACCGTGGGTAAGCCGACCGCGCGCAGGACGTCGTCGATCACGGCCAGGCCCTGATCGAGGTGCCCTGAGCGCACCAGCTGCTCCGCAGCACGTCGGCGCAGCTCGAGAGCGTCGTCGCCGCCCACGACCTTGGCGCCGGCGAGGTAGGCCGCCGCAGCGGGCGCGCCGCGACCCGCGTTGGCGAGCGCGTCGCCGAGGCGTGTGCGCAGTGACACCTCGTGCTCCGGGGGGTGCGCGGCGAGCGCGAGCGAGCGCTCGTAGAGCTCGGCCGCGCGATCGAAGGCAAGCGAGCCCGCGGCTTGATCGGCGGCGCGGGCAGTCCAGTGCGCGGCCTCGCTCGGACGCCCTGCGCCCTCGAGGTGGTAGGCGAGCAGATCGGGATGATCGGCGCCGAGGCCGCGGCGCTCGAGTGCGGAGGCCAGCCGGGTATGACCGTCGATGATGACCTCGGGCGCGAGCCGCGCGGCGACCGCCTCGCGTACGCGGTCGTGGTACGGTTCGAGGAGGTCGGTCCCGCGCGGTCCGTGGGTACGAACGAGGCGTGAGGCCCGCAGCGCGGCGAGCGCAGACCACCACACCCCACCATCGAGGCCCACCGCGTCGGCGATGACTGCCTGCGGCAACGCCCCCGCGACGACGGTCATCGAGAGCGCTCGAGCGTGGTCGACCGGCAGGTTGCGGACGCGCCCTGCGATCGCGTCGTCGAGGCGTAGCGTGGTGGCTTCGCCGCCCTCGTTCCAGAACCGCGCCAGCTCTGCGATATGCAGCGGGTGCCCGGCCGCCTCCCGCGCGATCAGGCCGGCCGCGCCGCCGCCGCACCGGCGGGCGAGCTGTTCGGCGTCGTCGGGGGCGAGTCCGTCGACCGCGATGCGCGCGCCTGCGGTGAGCCAGGCGGCGGCGGGATCGAGCTCGCCGCCGCGCATCGCGGCGACGACGAGTACCCGCGCGGGCGCGGCGGCAACGACGTGCCGGAGCAGGGCCAGACCGTCGCGATCCGCCCATTGCAGATCATCTATCATCAGCACCAGGGGTGCGTGACCGGCCAGCCGCGCGATGAGCGCGGCGAACGCATCGAACACGCGAGCGCGCAGCTGCTGGGGATCTCGAATGGTCTCGGCCATGTGTTCCGCTCCGGCGAGCTCGGCGACCTCGGCCAGCGACGGGAACACCGGCGGCAACAGCCCGATGTCGCGCGCCTGCGCCACCGCCGCGCGGGCCCCGTGGTCGTCGCGCAGGTGCGCCGCGAGCGCTGCCCCGATCCCGTGGATGGCCTTGTACGGCAGGGTGACGCGCTCGTGACAGCGCCCGACCAGCACGATGGCGCCCCGGCCTTGGAGCTTGTCGGCGAACTGCGCCAGGAGCGCCGACTTGCCGATGCCGGATGCCCCGCACACCAGCGCGGTCGCGACCCCGCGCTGCGCGACGGACCACGCAGCGTCCAGCGCGGCGAGCTCGCGGTCCCTACCGACGAACGGCATCGCCGGCACATGCCGTGGCGGCGACACCCCCAGCCGCGCCGTGATCTCGCTGTCGGACGGCCGCTTCGCCGGGTCGGGGTCGAGCAGCACCGCCACCAGGGCGGCGAGGTCTGGCGGCGCGTCGAGCGGCGGGCCGCCGCGCTGCTTGTGCGCGGCGAGCTCGCGGTCATCTCCCGAGAACGGCAGGCGGCCGGCCAGCGCCGCCCACAGCATCACACCCACCGCATACCAGTCCGCCGCCGGACCCGTGTGTTCGCCGTCGTGCTGCTCCGGTGCCATGTACGGCAGCGTGCCAACACGAAGCCGGTCACCGGCGTCGGCCGCCAAACCGAAATCGAGCAGAACGACGCGCGTATCGCTGCACAGCACGTTCGTCGGCTTGACGTCTCGGTGGACCTTGCCGGCGGCATGCAGAAAGCTGAGCGCGGTCGCGAGCTGCGCCGTCGCGCTACGCAGGCGCGACAGATCGAGGATGCCGGCCGGACGAACGTGTTGAAAGAAATGGACACCCTCGACCAGCTCCATCGAAAAGAACCAGCAGCCATCGTCGTCGAACAGCTCGCCCAGTGAAACCAGGTTGGGATGCGCCAGGTCGTGCAGCGTCAGGAACTCGGCGCGCAGGCGGTGCAGCGCAGCCAGCGTCGCGGCACGCAGGGTCTTGATCGCGACCGCGCAAAGGCGATGGTGATCGCGCGCCGCGTAGACCACCCCGAAGGCGCCACTTCCCAGCACCCGCCCGAGCTCGAAGCGACCATCCAGCAGCCGCTCGCCGGGATGAAGTCGTGCCCTGACCGCCCGTAGATTCCCACAGGACAGGCGTGATGCCTCGCGCAGGAACGAATCATAGGTCCCATCCGGAGTGAGACTCTCGTCGTGATGGACACTCCTAGCCATCCGATGGCGATGCTACTGCCGTCCGTGGTGTAATGACAATGTGAGAGCCGATAATGAGCAGACGCTGCGGCGCGCGTGGGACGATGGTGATTTTCGCGCGGTGACCACGGAAGCGCTCGAGCGCTATGGCCCTGAGATTCTCGGTGTGCTCGCGGTCCAGCTGCGCTCGACCTCCGACGCGGCAGAGGCATTCTCGCTGTTCGCAGAAGATCTGTGGTCAGGCGTACGCAGCTTTCAGTGGCGCTGTAGTTTGCGAGTATGGGCACATCGCATCGCGCGCAATGCAGCGGTGCGATTGGCGACCGGTCGGGAGCGACTCCCCCAGCGTAACGTCTCTCTGGAAGAGGGCGGCGTGCTCGACCTGGCCGACCACATCCGGTCATCGACCCTGGTCCACGAGCGCACCGCCGTGAAGTCGGAGGTGCGCCGCCTACGCGAGGAGCTGCCGATCAGCGACCAGATGCTGTTGGTCTTGCGGATCGACAGAGCGCTGGAGTGGCACGACATCGCCAGCGCCCTCGCCGAGGGGGACCTCAGCGAGGACGAAGTCAAGCGCGAGGCGTCGCGCCTGCGCAAGCGGTTCCAGCTCGTCAAGGAGAAGCTGCGCGAGCTCGCCCGGGAGCGCGGACTGCTCGATCGCAACCGATAGCGCTGCGCGGTTGCCACCGTCTGGCGAGTGAGCCGGCCCCGGCGAGCACACGCCGGCCTTGCCATTCCTCTATTCGAGCGCCTTGACGAACACCGAGTACGATGGGCCGTTGGACTCGGCCCACGACGCAAACGGCGAGGCGCCCACGAACGTGAGCGACGGCTGGAACGCATCACGGCCGATGTTCGCGTTCAAGCTGGCGCCGTTCTGTGTCCAGGCCGCGCCGCGGCGGTGCTTGATGACGATCTGCGAGAAGCCATTGCCCAGGGTCTCGCGCCACGCCAGGTGCGGCGTGCCGTTGAACAGGGCGATCTCCGGCGCGCCGACCGGACGCGTTGGATCGATGGCGGGGTTCGGTCCGTCGGCGATCCAGGCCGCGCCATTCCAGTGCGCGACGCTCAGCTGGGTATTGGTACCCACGTTGGTACCCACGGTCTCGCGCCAGCTCACGTACGGCACGGTCCCCTGAAGCGCGATCGACGGCGCCGTCGCGCTGCCAGCCGGGTCGAGGTTCAGGTTGGCACCGTCGGCCACCCACGCCGAGCCGTCCCAGTGCGATACGTGCACGTGCTGCGCGCCGGTGCTGGTCTCTTGCCACGCCACGTAGGGAGTCGCGCCGACGATCGCGATGGCTGGCGCCTCCGCGCGCTGGGTCGGATCCCGGTTGAGACTGCCGCCGAGCTGCGTCCATGCCGAGCCGTTCCATCGCCGCACGAAGATCTGCGACGCGGAACCGGTCGCCTCTTGCCACGCGATGTACGGCGTGTTGTCGGAGAACGCGATCGCCGGCGCCGAGGCGGCCCGGCTGGCGTCGACGTTGAGGTTGCCCAGCGCGTCCTGGACCCAGGCCAAGCCCGTCCAGCGCTTGACCTGGATCACCGTGCCTGCGGTGGCGCTCTGCTCCTGCCAGGCGACGTACGGAAAGCCGGTCGTGGGATTCACCGCGACGCGCGGAAAGCTCGCCTCGCGGTCCGTGTCGTTGACGAACGAACTGCCGACCGGCGCCCACGCCGTGCCGTTCCACTGCTTGACGTAGACCCGGTTGGCGAAGGCGTTGGGCTCGTGCCAGGTGACGTACGGCACCGTGTCCGAGGCCGCGAGCTGTGGCTGAGGCGGCAGCTGCGATGGCAGATACAGGTCGGCCGGCGCGGCGACCAGTCCGCTGATCAGCACGCGACCACTCGACAGCAACGTGGCGGTGTGGCCGCTGCGGGCCGCCGACATCGGGAGGATGGCGGTCCACCCGTTGGTCGACGGATCGTAGATCTCGGCGCTCGCTGCCGTCTCTCCCCCCGTGACCAGCACCCTGCCGTCGGGGAGCAGCGTCGCGGTGTGGCCGCTGCGGGCCACCGTCATCGCGGTGAGGGTGGCGGTCCACACGTTGGTCGACGGATCGTAGATCTCGGCGCTCGATAGCGCCACGGTGGGGCCGGTTCCGCCGGCAACCAGCACCTTGCCGTTCGCCAGAACCGTCTGCGTATGGTCGCGGCGAGCGACCCCCATGGGGGCCGCATCGCTCCAAAGCCCTGTCGCCAAGTCAAAGGTCTCGGCGGCCGCCTGCACGACCGCGTTCTGGCCGCCGGTGACCAGCACCCGGCTTCTCGAGAGCAGGCTCACCGCGTGGTCGCGCCGGGCCACTTTCATCGGCGCGCCCGCGACCCATGCGTCGATGACCGGGTCGTAGGTCTCGGCGGTGGCCAGCGCCGTGGCGGGGGTGGTGACGGCCCCTCCTATCACCAGGGTCTTGCCGTTCGGCAACAGGATCTGCTGATGACCGATGCGCGACGCGACCATCGGCGTGGTCGGGGTCCACACGTTGGTCAGCGGATCATAGACCTCCGCGGTGACCCCCAGACCGCCGGTCACCAGCACGCGGCCGCTGGGGAGCAAGCTCGCGGCGTGCTCGGCGCGATTCTGCATCAGCGCCGCGGTGCTCCAGATCCCTGTGGACGGCCGGTAGATCAGCGGCTGGAGCCTGTCGGTCAACAGCACCGAGTCGTTCAGCAGCCGGATCGCCCGGTTCCGCGGGCGCGTGACCGGCTGCGCCTGCGTCGGCGCCCACGTCACCGGATCCGCGATGTTGAGCGCTCCGCTCTTGGGCGCCCAGCTCCGCGGCACCGTGTTGAACCATTGCACCGCACTCACGCCGCCGAGCCCGCCGACGCTTGCCGTGACCTTGCCGAACCCTGCGCCATCGAGCGTGTACAGCTGTCCCCCGGCGTCGATGGTTCCGAGATTCGCGTCCGCCTGCCAGGCGACATTGACGTTCATCGTGTTGCCAAAGCCATCATTGCCCTGCGCATCCAGCTCCAGGGTGTGGCCCTCCGAGAGCTGGAATGTCCCATCGAACAGCGTCCGGACCTCGGTGCCGCCCATCCGCTCGAACTGAAACACCGAGATCGCCGCCAGCTGCCCGCTCCGCACCGTCACCGGCACAGTCTTGGTCTCGGTACCCGCGCCGATGCTCAGCGTCCCCACGCAGGCGGCCAGCGCCCGGAAATGCACGCCCGCGGCGCGCTCGTCGACCGCGGTGCCGATCGGCGACGCCGGCGACAGGCAGCTCGTCACCGACACCGCCTCCGGCACGATCTGATACGGACCGGGTGCGTTATCGGTGGCCATCACGGGTAGCCACTTCTCGAACCCAGCCGAGATATCCAGCGTCGCGGGTGTCGTCGCCAGTGTGCCCGGCGCATAGCTCCGGGTCACGTCCACCTTCACCGGCGAAGACGACAGCGAGCGCGTCGCGCCGAGCGTGTCCGTCGCCTCGGCGTAGTACTCGAGGTCGTCGCCCATGCCCAGATCGCCCGCGGCGAGGGTCGATGCGGGCAGGACGAAGCCATAGGTGTTCGCCCCCGGCGTCACCGGAGAGCTATCCGGCGTCATCACCGCAGTCTGAAACATCTGCGCCGACGGCTGGAGCTTGCGATAGAACACCCGCACGGCCGCGATCGCCGTGCCCGGGCTCGGCAGCACCGTGGCGCGCAGGTAGATCGGCGAGCCCGCGCGGATCGGATCAGGCACCGGCGCCTGCATCGCCACCACCGGACCCGGCGCTCCCGGCGCCGCAGCTTGCGCCATCACCACGTACTTCGAGAAGTGCTCGATCGAGGCCACCAGCGCGCCGCTGGCGTCGACCGTGCCCGCCACGTTGACGTAGCGCCGCGCAGCTTCGTCGAAGTAGAACAGCTGCGCGGTGTGCGGCAGCAGGCCGCGAGCCGCCAGCGCCTGGCGATCCAACGTCACCGCGATGCGCGCCGGCTGGGCCAGCGAGAACGCGGTCCCGTGTGGCGACAGCTCGTAGCCCTGGCCGAACGAAACGAAGCCATCGGCGGGGGCGTCGGGCAGCGACGGCAGCCGGGCGATGCGAATCGTGGTGTCGCGTGCCAGCGAGCCCGCCGGCACGCGCAGCATCACCTCGGACCCGAAGCTCACCGAGCCGCCGGCCCAGGCCGTGATCTCGGCACCGGTCTGGTCACCGCCAGGCTCGCTGCCACCGGTCATCGGCGGCGGCGCCGGGTCCGTACATGCCGCGTACATCGCGGCGAGCAAGCACGATATGATTCTAGATCGCATATTGTCCTCCTGATTCATTGCTTGATTCGCGGGTATGGGACGACCGCCAGATCCCCGAAGGGCCTGGCAATCGCCTGTTCTGATGACTGACGACTGGCAGCGTCGCGACGACGGACCGCCGGCGGCAGGGTATCCACCACTGACACCGCGCGGCTCGCGGTCGCGGTCAACCCCGCCCCGTCGCGCACGCCTAGTCCACTGCCTAGCTGCCCGGCACGTCACTGCGCACGTGGGACTGAGTCGTGATCGCGCTGGTCAGGTCGCCGCTACACATGTCGCTCGCGCTCAAAGGCCTCATCGTCGGTGGAGTGCGCGCTGCCCGTACACCCGACCAGGGGCGCGGCAACGCACAAGGCGATACCTGCGGTCGTCATATATCGTTTGATCACATGGCCTCCTTTTCGATCCTCGTGCGGCCGTTGCGACAGCAAGCCACGTGCCGCACCGGGCGCCCTGCAACCGCGCCCCGGGCCCAGGAATGGGACATCGCGCCGGCGCTGCGAGCAGCGGCACGACGCGGCTTGTGCCGATTCGCTGTGCAGGTTGCGCAGCCGCTCCCGGCCGCCGCACCTGCCGCGCTCGTTGTAACTGCGCTCGAGCCAAGGATCGGGACATCGAGCCGGCCCGGCGGCAGCGGCGCTGCGCACGTTGCCAAGATCGAGCTGCGCAGGTTGCCCAACCGCTCGCGGCCGGTGCACCCGCCGGCCGAAACCGTCAGCCGAACTGCGAGGTGGCGCGTGCCGCCGCCGCAGGATCGGACACCTGCGGGTGGGCGCCGCTGCTGACGGTCACCGCGCCGGTGATGCCGCCGCGTGCTGGAGATGGGCGGCCGTCACGGGACCTTCACGACGGGCTTCGCGGCGACAGCGGACGCGCGAGCCCGTACTTCGAGATCCGCGCGATGAGGGTGTTTCGGGACATGCCGAGCAGCTTGGCGGCGCGGCTCTGATTGCCTCCACATCGCGCAAGGGTCTCGGCGACCTGCCGCCGCTCCGTCTCTTCGCGGCCGTCATCGAGGCCGGCGGAACCCTCCGCCGCCACCATCACCGGCGTCGCTTCCAGGGCAGGCTGTGGCGCGGCGGTCACCGGCAACGCGATGTCATGCGGCAGGAGCACACAGTCGGCGGCTAGCAGCACCGCGCGCTCGATGATGGAACGAAGCTCCCGGATGTTGCCCGGCCAGCGGTGTGCCTGGAGCACGGCGAGGGCGTCGCTGGTCAGCTCCGGAGTCGGCTTCCCGATCGAGCGCGCCGCTTCGTGTGCGAATACACGCGCCAGCGTCTCGATCTCGGGCACGCGTGCGCGCAGCGGTGGCACCTCGATCGTGAGGCCGTTCAACCGGAAATACAGGTCGCGCCTGAAGCTCCCCGCCGCGACCTCCTTGGGCAGGTCGCGATTGGTGGCCGAGACGAAGCGCACGTCGAGGGGACGCGGACGTACCGCACCCACCGGGAGCACCTCGCGGCGTTCGAGCACGAGCAGCAGGTGCGCCTGATGATCGAGCGGCAGGTCGCCGACCTCGTCGAGAAATACCGTGCCACCATTGCCGCTCTGCAGCAGTCCCAGCCGCGCGGAGGTCGCGCCCGTGAACGCACCCTTCTCGTGCCCGAACAGCTCGCTCGCGAGCAACGTCGACGAGAATGCGGCACAATTGATGCGCACGAACGGGCCGTTCGCCCGGGTCGACGCACGATGAATGCGCTCGGCCAGGACGTCCTTGCCCACGCCGGTCTCGCCGAGCAAGAGCACCGAGATCATCGATGCAGCGATTCGATCCGCGAGCCCCAGGACCGGCGACAGCCGGGCGGAAACGACCTGACCAGCCACCGCCTGGTCGGTCAGGTCCCCCGCCAGGGTGGGGCGCTGGGCACGGACCAGCATCGTGGTGGTACCCGCGACGATGACGTCGCCGGGTGCGAATGCTCGCTTCTCGCCGGGTGACAACCTATGTTCGCCGATCGCCGTGCCGTTCGCGCTCTCGAGATCCTCGATGAAGAACGACGCTCCGAGTTGAAGGCGAATGTGGCGGCGCGACATCCGGCTGTCGGCGACTCGCACGTCGGCGTTGGCACCGCGGCCGACGACCAGCGCGCCCGACGCAGGAAGCGGTACGACGCGAAGCCCGGTGTCGTTCACGAGGAACAACGCGTGACCTCGAGGACTTGCGTCCCGCGGCTCGCCATCGCGGATCGTCTCCTGGCTGGGATGCCCACCCGTCATGGCTTCCCTCATGCGCGCAAATGTAACGTCGTCCTCCCTCGGAAACCAGCCGTGGCGCCACAATGTGATTCCATGCTGGCTCGCCGCTCCCGATGCTGTGCTCCCGCGACGCCACGCTCACCGTGCTGAGAGCGTGTGTCCAGATACTGACCTCTGCAGGTACAACTGCGACAAGCCGCTGTACTCGAGCTCCCTGATGTTGCGCAGTATCTGCGTGTCCAGCCCTATGTAGTTCCGCCACGCACCGCGTGGCCCTCACAACAGTTGGGCGATTCCAGATCAGGGACGCACGGCTGTGGCAAGGCGGATGCGATCATGATCGTGCGACGGCGCGAACGTGTCGCTGCGTAGCGACTGCCATGCTGCATACCACCGGTGGGAGAGCACCAGTGCTCGCATCGCGAGGATGCCGCGCAGGCCAGGCTCGTCCCACGAGTGGCCTGGGAGCTTGACGCGTTGTTGCATCTGCCAGCACGTGCTCTCGGTCGCGCCGCTGGCGATGGGCAGGTTCGCGGCGTAGTGCGCGGCATAGCGCATCTTCGCCGTCCGGGATCGGATATAGCAACTTGCGCCGTTACCCGGTGTGGACGACCTGGCTCGGCGACGGCGTCGTCAGCGGTGTTCGCCGCCGCTGACCGACGGGATGCCATGGTCGGCCTGCCCCCGAGTCGAGCCATGAGGTCATGAAAGGTCGAGCCGAATCGGCGACTGCGCACAATCTCGTGGAAACGGCTTTACAAAGGGCCGCCATGTCGAGGCTCGCTGCAACGCCGACCGGCCGCGACGGTAGCCCCCCGCAACACGCCTGGCGCTGGATGCGCGGACGGCCGACGAGTCGCGTACACTCGGTCGCCGTGGAGTATCGCATCGGTCGGGAGCTCGGCGCAGGAGCGCTCGGCCGCGTCGTCGAGCTCGTCGATGACACGGGGGCGATCTGGGCCGGAAAGTTCCTGCACGCGAGCCACGAGGCCGATGACCGCGCGCGCCACCGGTTCGAGGTCGAGGCCAGGCTGCTCGCCGGCATCGAGCACCCCAACCTGATCGGCGTGCGCGGGCTGGTCCACGTCGACGGCCGCGCCGCGCTGCTCATGGAGCTCGTGCCGGGCGCCGATCTCGCGCATGTCGTCGCCGCCGAGGCGCCGCTGCCGGCCGACCGAGTCATCGAGCTGGGCCGCGGGATCGCCGCCGGCCTCGCGGTCGCGCATCGCGCCGGGCTCGTCCACCGCGATCTCAAGCCGGCGAACGTCCTGCTCGGCTCGGATGGCACGCCCAAGGTCGGCGACTTCGGGCTCGCGCGCGCGGCGTCGTTCGCGTCGAGCGGCCCGGACGCCGTCGCCGTCGCCGGCACGCCGGACTACATGGCGCCGGAGTCGGTCGATCCACTCGCGATCGACGCGCGCAGCGATCTGTACGCGCTCGGCTGCATCCTGTGCGAGCTGGCGACCGGCGCGCCGCCGTATCGCGGTGCGACCGCGTTCGCGGTGCTGCAGGCGCACCGCACCGCGCCGATCCCCGCGCTCGATCAGATCCCCGGCGTGCGGATCCCCGACGGGCTGCGCCGCGTGATCCGCTGGCTGCTCGCGAAGTCGCCCGCCGATCGGCCGCAATCGGCGACCGAGGTCGAGACCGCGCTCGCGAACGCCGGCTCGTCGACCGCGCTCGCGCTGCTCGGCGATACCCGGGTCGCGACCGGCCGGCGCTGCACGGCGTGCGGTGCGGTCGGCCCCGCGCTCGTCGCGGTGTGCTTCGCCTGCGGCGCGCCTCAGCTGCAGCTCGCGTCGGGGCCAGCGACGGTGTTCGTCACCGGGCCGGGCGGCATCGCGGACAAGCTCGACGCGGCGCTGCGTCAGGACCTGATCGCCTGGCTCGCGGCGAATCCCGCGCTCGGGCTCGCGGCGCCGGGGCTCGCGAAGGTGGTGCCGCGCCTGCCGTTCGTGGTCGTCACGGGCGTCGACGAAGACTCGGCGCGCGCGCTGGTCGCGGCGCTGCGAGGGCTCGGACTCGAGGTCGAGTGGCGGCTCGGTGGGCGGCTCGCGCTGCGCGAGATCCGGGTGAAGGGCTGGACGCTCGCCCGCCGCGTCGCGCTGATCGGCGTGACCAGCATCGTCTACATGGCGCGCAAGTCGGCGGTCGGCGTGGCCGCCGGCGCGGCGGTGATCGCGATCGGCGCGCTGTGGAGCGGCTTCGCGCGCGGCTCGAAGCCCGTCGCCGTGCTCGAGCGACGGGGCCGGCCCGCCGCCCTGCCGTCGGCGCTCGATGCGGCGCTCACCCGCGTCGCCGGCGTGGTGCCGGCGATGGCCGCGGCCCGCCACCGCGACGCGCTGCGCGGCGTGGTCGAGCGCGCACTCGCGCTGCGCGATGCGGTCGACCCTGGCGAGCGCGCCGCGCTCGAGCCCGAGCTCGCCGCGCTCGTCGATCACGCGGCGCTCGCGTCGTCGCGGCTCGACCAGCTCGAGGCCGAGCTGTCGCCCGACGATCTGCGCTCCGACGACGAGGCCGTGCGGGCGCGCTGGCGCGTGCGCGACCGCTGGGCCGCGCGCATCCTGCAGGTCACCGGGTTTCTCGATGCGATGCGCGCGCGGGCGGTGATGGCGAGGGCGCGCCGCACCGCCGACGGCGACCTCGCGGAGCTGCGCGCTCACGTCGACGCGCTCGGGGAGATGGCGACGTGACCGCGCCGCCGATCGCGATCGCCGGGCAGCGCGTGGTCGGCGAGCCGCGCCGGTTGCGCCACGAGATCGCGTGGCCGCTCGAGCTGCCCGATGGTCGCCGCGCGGTGCTCGCCCAGCTCGTCCCGGAGCTCGCCGCCGATCTCGCGCTGCGCCGGCGCTGGGTCGTCGACATGGAGCGCGTCGCGGCGCTGCCGGTCGCGCGGCTCGCGCCGACGCTCGCGATCGGCCCGCTGCCGGATCCGCGCGCACCCGAGGCCGAGCCGCCGTGGCGCGTGCGTCTCGATCCGCCGGGCCAGACGCTCGACGACCGGCTGCGCCGCGCGCCGCTCCCCGACGACGAGGTCATCGCGCTCGGCACCGAGCTCGCCGATGCGCTGCAGTCGCTGCACGCCGCCGGCGCGGTGCTCCGCGAGCTCGACCCGCGGACGATCGTGCTCGGCGACGGCGGCCGTGCGTGGTTCACCGACATCGGCCATGCCCGGCTCGCGATCCTGTCGTCGCGGACCGCGTCGAGCCTCTTGCTCGAGAGCTCGCCCTACGTCGCACCCGAGGCCCTGCTCGGTACCGTGGTCGACGCCCGCGCCGACGTCTACTCGCTCGGCGTCGTGCTATGGCGCGCGCTGACCGGGGACGTGCCGTTCGAGGCCTCGCTCATCGCATCGCGCACCACCGTCCCCGACCTCGGCGCGCTGCTACCGGCCGCCCCGAAACCGGTCGTCGCGCTGGTCGCGCGCTGCCTCGCGTACGACCCCGAGCGCCGGCCACCGACCGCGCGCGACGTCGCGGACGCGCTGCGCGGCAAGGCCACCGACACCGCGCTCGCGCTCGCGCGCACGAGCTGCCAGGCCTGCGGTGCCGCGATGATCGCCGGGCTGCGCCTGTGCCTGACCTGCGGCAAGCAAGCCGTGCAGTTTCACCGCACCGCGGCCGGCGATCCCGACGGCGTCGCGATCGTGCTCGACAAGGCGAGCGAGAAGGCGGAGTTCCTCGCGAAGATCTCGGCCTTCTACGGCGCGGTCGCGACCGGGGTGCCGAAGCTGAACTTCATTGTCGGCGATCGCCGGATGTACAGCAAGGCCGAGATCGCGCAGCGCCACGCCGTCCCCGCGGTCCTCGTCGCCGATCTCGAACCCGAGACCGGCGGCGCGCTGGTCGCCCGGCTCCGCGGCGACGGCTTCAAGGTCAGCACGACGACGCCACGCGCCGTGGCCCGGCGGCGCCGGAATGCGACGCGGCTCGCGCTCGGGGGGCTGGCCGGTGTGCTCGGCTCGCTCGGCCTGCTCGCCGCCGGCGGCAGCATCGTCGCGTTCGTCGTCGCCGTGCACCTCTCGGTTCTGTTCGCTGTGCTGGGCGGCGTCCGGCGGCGGGGATTCACCCGCCAAGCCCAGCGCCGGCCGATCGGCGAGCTGCGCGCGACGCCGGCGATGCTGCCTGCGTCCGACGCCCAGGTCGCGGCGGTCGCCTCGGCCCTCATCGCGGCCAGGTCACCGGACGTCCGCGTTCGCCTCGAGGAGCTCGCGACCCTCGTCCAGCGGCTGTGCGACGCCGACCCGGTGCTCGCCGGCGACGCGACGGCGCGCGCACCGATCGCGGCGCTCATCGATCTCGCGCGCCGGACCGCCGAGGCAGTCGACGCGATCGACGGCCAGCTCGCCACGCTCGACGAGGGCGCGATCGTGCGCGCGCTCGCTCGCTCGGAGGCGCGCCACGAGGTTCCCGCGCTGCGCGGAGATCTGCTCGCGGGCCTCGACACGATGCGCCAGCTCGAGGATCAGCGCGCCGTGCTGATCGGCCGCCTGCTCGAGATCACCTCGCTCGCGCGCACCGCGATCGAACACGACCTCGCCCAGGCCGCCGCGGTGACGTCCGAGGATCTCGAGGTCGCTCGCGCGTTCGAGGCACTGCGCACCTCGACGTGACGCGGCGCGCTCGCGAGGGGTCCGCCGCGCTGCCGGATCTACCGATTCGCCATGCCGCATTCTTCAAGACGCGGCAATCAGCGACGGGATAGCCACGGCGCGCTGGGACCGAAACGCGTCCACCATCGCCGCCACGCCGGTCTCGAGGGTCGGGAACCGCAGCGAGAAACCGGTTCGCACCAGACCTTCGGATTCGACACGGGCATCCGCGCTCATCAACTCCACCGCACCGGCGCCTGCCACCAGTCCCACGAGCCATGCGGGCAGATGCCGCGGCCGGCGTGCGCCGAGCGCGCTCGCGATGGTATCGAAGAACGCGCTCGACGTGCTGCCGCACGGGTGCGCGACGGCGAAGCTTCGCCCGATGCTGCGGGTGCCGAGTCCCGCGATGTGGACGAGCGCGCGCGCGGCGTCCTCGACATGGATCAACGGCAGCCGGTTGGTCCCGCGGCCGATGATGGGAAACGAGCCCGCCTCGATACCGGGGAGGATCGCCGTCGCGAAGGCTTTCCCGGCGCCGTAGACCGTCCCGAGGTAGACCGACGCGAACGCAAGGCCTGAGCTCGCCAGCACCTCGTACGCCGGCGCGCCGATCCGTCCGCCGCCAACGAGGCGCGTCCGCCGGGCCGAGGTGTCTCGCATGACACCGTCGGTGGCCGCCAGCTCGTCACATCCCCCGACGGAGATGTAGGTCGGGCGGTGGTCCGCAGGCAGCGCGGCGATCGCTCCGCACACCGCGCGAGTCACCCGAGCGCGCTCGAGCGCGACCCTGCGGAGCGCGCGGCGCGTGATCCGCCTGGGAAACGCCGGCTGGATCAGGTCGATGACGACATCGGCATTCATCAGCGCGGCTTGCCATTCTTGCGGACGCGTCGCGTCACCAATGCAAGCCTGCGCGCCCAGCGCACGAAGCCGGTCCGCCGCGGCCTGGTTGCGGACGAGGCCGACCACCGGCCGGTTCGCCGCGACGGCTTCTGCGACGGTCGTCGCGCCCAAGTAGCCACCGGCGCCCAGCACGAGTATCGTTTTTTCGTTCGCCATGCCCTAGTGATGCGCGGTTCCCCGCAACTCGACAAGGTCGTACGTGCAAGCTAGGTTTGCATCCATGCATGGCAGCGATCTGGTGTGGGACGATGTCCGGCTGTTCCTGGCGCTCGCCCGTGGTCGCAAGCTCGGCGCTGCCGCGAAGGTACTGGCGCTCGATGCTTCGACGATGAGCCGGCGGCTCGCGGCCCTCGAGCAGCGCTGCGGCGCACGGCTGTTCGAGCGCACGCGCGATGGCCTGGTTCCTACCGCCGCGGGCCAGCGCCTGGTCACGCCGGCGGAGGACACCGAGGGTTCAGTGATGCGGTTCTTCCAGCAAGTGCGCCCGGTCGAGACTGCCATCGAGGGCACGGTCCGGATCACGGCTCCGCCGGGCGTCGTCGAGCTCCTGGTCATCCCCGCCGCCGCCGAGCTGATGCGCCGCCACCCGAAGCTCCGCTTCGAGCTCGACGGCAACGAAGCAGTTGCCAGCCTGATGCATCGCGAGGCTGATGTCGCCGTGCGGCTCCAGCGACCGACCGGAGAAGGCCTGGTGATCCGGCGGGTCGGGTCGAGCCCGTATGCGATCTTCGCATCGCGAACCCTGGCGGCGTCGCTCGAGCCGCTCGCGTCGCTGGACGACGCGCCCTGGATCGCGTGGGACGCGGCGCATGCCGCCGCTGCCTCGGAGCGCTGGCGCACGGCGAACGTGAAGGTTGAGCCGAGCGTTCGGGCGAGCACCATGCTGGCGCAAGCCGCCGCCGCCGAATCCTCGCTGGGCGTGGCGCTGCTTCCCGTGCTCGCCGCCGAACGGCGCGGGCTGGTGCGCGTCCGGCTGTCGCGCAAGCTCTCGCCGCTCGCGCTGCCTTCCGACGACGTCTATCTCGTGTGCCACGCCGCGCTTCGCGACGTGCCACGGATCCGGGCGGTCTGGACGTTCTTGCTCGAGACGCTATTGAGCGCCGACCCGAGCAAGGCGAACGCGACCCCTGCCACTCGATAGCGAGTGGTCCGGAGCGCTATTGCGCGCTCGCGCCCTCCGCGCATCCCGTCGTTCGTTCAGATCCACGCGGTGCATCAGGCGTTGCGCACATCCTGACAGCGATCGGTAGCCGTCGCGCTGATGTCAGGCCCCTACGTGCGGTGATGGCTATATCAATATCGCACATGGCGAGCAATGCGAAACGGATACCGATTGCACATCTCCTGCGACCTGCAATGGTTCATGCAAATGCGTGTGATGGCGGATACGTGATACCATCCACCCGACAGCGCCGAGCGCGGCCTTCCTCGCCCTGGTGCTGCGTCGCCGGCGCCGCAGCTGAACGAGGCCGCCGCTCACCACGAGGCCGCCGCCGCGCCGCGGACGGTCGGGCCGCGCTCTGGCATCATAACGGGCGATGTATACGACCGCACCTCGACAGATGCCACACGGGATCACGCGGAGAGCCGCGGCCTGGCCACGGTCCTGTTCCTGCTCCCGAGCCTGTCCCTATTCACCGAGGGTTGCCTTGCGCGACCTCTGCGAGATGAAAGACCCGGAGGCATTTCTGGCGCGCAGCGGCTGGCGCCCGGGTGTCGCATCAGGCGGCGAAGACCACGAGTGACGCACGACGCCGAGCTCGTCCACGGAACACCGGTGCGCACTACTCGTCGCGAACGTCGTCGCCATCGTGGAACGACTGGCCAGATGCGACGACGCGACCGCGGATCTCGCCCGCCGGGAAGTTCTGGTTGTGCATGTTGGCGTACGAGGTGCCGGTGCGGATCGCGCGGGCAACGTCGGCGAAGTCACCGGCGGTGATGCCCTGCGCGGCCGGGCCGACCACGCCGGCGACCGCGATCGTGCCGGTCACCCGGCCCGAGGTCGTCGTCGGGCACGCCGCCTGGTCGCCGCCACCGCAGAAGAACACCATGACGCCGCCGTTGACCTTGGTCGGGCCGAAGTGAATGTGGGCGGCCGACGGCGGGAGCGTCAGGTTTTGGTAGTCGAGCGTGAAGGTGATGGTCTGGGCTTCCTCATCGAGCGTCGCGCGCAGCGACGCTGTCGCTCGACTCGTCGTGGGCGGAACCTCGTTGAGCCCGCGCAGCTCGGCGCGCAGGTTCACGCCGCGATCGCGATGATCCGCGAACGCGCGAATGCCGAGACCGGTGGCGAATACAGCAGCCGCAGCCATCGTCGACGTGATCAAGATACGCTTCTTCATTGGCATGTCTCCTTCGTGGCTCTTGACAACGAGCGAGAGCCGATTCGTTACGCGCGGCCGACTCCGGCAGCGCTCGCCACTACGTACATGGCCCGGCGCACGAGAGCAAGCACCTCTCGTTCGTCTCGCGGATCTTTCGTAGATGAATACCCGGCCGTGACGTTGGCGCGCGGTCGCCTCGGTTCGGCCACGCGCGCGCAGCCGACCAGTCACTCCGCGCTACCAACACCGCATTTCATTGCACGCTTATCACAGCATGTGTGTCCGCATGACACGCATGCTGTGTCGCGTCATCGATCGCAATCCACGGTTGATGCGCCGGTTCGCGGCAGCGCCAACGCTCGCCGAGAAGCGTGCGCGTCAGCTAACGAGATTTGATGGCGTGAAGTGAAACCAGGATCCCGCATTACAACCATGGTCGCGCCAGATCGGAGCGCGGCGGCGCCGAACGCGCCGGTACCCCTCGGTGACGCACAACCGGTGCAGGACGAATCCAGGTGGCCTCGCGGCACAGGTGCGTGAGGAAGGGGTCGGGGCCTGATACACTCGGCGGGAGCGGCCCCACTGCCCATGACAACGCCTGGCGGCCTGAACAACTCACGAATGGCCTTCTTCACTGCATCACTCATATGATATGCTAGAGACATTCCGGATTCAGCTTACGCTGTTTGTTTCCGAGCCGACGGCCTCCGATCTGGAGGCTGTTCGCTGGTTGCTGGATCCGGTGCAGGCTCACCTGATTCGTGCGCATGTCACGCTTTGTAGAGAAGACGAACTGGAAGGCCTGGGCGGTGCAGAGCTGGAAGCACGGGTAAGGGCCTTCGAGCCAGGCGCTTTGACGCTGCGCTTCGGCCCTCCGGAGTTGTTCCATGACCACGGGGTCCTGCTGCCTTGCGTGGAAGGGCAGGAAGCGTTTCAGGCACTGCGGCGCTGGGTCTTATCATCGAGTATCGTCAGGCCGCACGCGGCACATATCACGCTCGCGCACCCCAGAAACTCCAAAGCTGCTGGCAACACGCCAATCAACGCCGCACCGCTTCAACGCGGGCTTACGGTCACGTTTCCCACCGTTGCTCGCATCCGGCAGACCGGTTCAGCGGCCTGGGAACAACTGTCTGAGCACCACTTGCCTGCCAGACGGGGCGCATGAGGTTGATGGAGAGGCAGTCCGCCTCGAAACCCGACCAGCTCCATCAGAGGACGCGCTCCCTGGCGGCAACGTATCGCAGATCGGGGTGGAGGGGGGAACGCCGCGCAGAACGGAGCGAGTAGGGAAGACCGTGGGATGGACGGCGGGGAGTCGACGTCAGCGACCTCCGCACCCGGCGGCGACTCAAGCGGCAATGTACCCAGTGGCTGCGGCGCCCCGTGGAACACCGCGCGGTTTCCGCTCGCGCCCGACGGCCAGGCATCTCGCGGCGCATCACGTCAACCTGCGGCTCGGCAACGGCGTGCAGCGCTACGGCTCCGCCGTTACGTTCAAGCGCGCGGCGCGATCGCTGGCCACGCTCGAATCCTATGAACCACTCACCCTCGACCCTCCAGACGCTCGTCGCGCACACCGCGTGGGCCAACCGGCAGATGCTCGGAGCGCTGCGCTCCGTCGCGTCGTTCGACACGCACAACGGCGCGGACCTGATCAAGCGCGCCCTCGACCACATCCACGTCGTGCGCTGCATCTTTCAGGCGCACCTCCAGGGCGTGCCGCACGGCTTCGCGGGGCCCCAGCGCGCGGTGGTGCCGTCGCTGGCGGAGCTCGACCGCGAGTTCGAGACCATCGACGCCTGGTACGTCGACGCCGTGGCGTCGCTGCCGCCGGGTGAGCTGGCGCGGCCACGCGCCGTGCGCTTCACCGACGGCAAGATCGCGACGATGACCGCCACGGAGATGGTGCTCCATGTCGTCACCCACACCATCCATCACCGCGGCAACATCGATGTCATCATGCTGCAGACCGGCATGCCGCGCCGGCGCGACGGCATCCCCGAGTTTGTCAGTCGAGCGTCTGCCACGTGACCGCGCGCAAGCCCTGCGTCGGCGTCATGCCGAACTGCGCGCGGAACACGCGGGTCAGATGCGCGCTATCGGCGAAGCCGGCCGCGGCCGCCGCGACGCTCAGGCTCGCGCCCGCTTCCACCGCGACGATCGCCCGGCGCAGCCGCTTCCATCGCACGTACGCGCGCATCGGCAGCCCGATGTCGCGCGCGAACGCATGACGCATCTGGCGCGGCGACAGCCCCGCGTCGTGCGATAGCCGCGCGAGGTCGACGTCGTTGGACGCATCGAGGTACGCGCACATCCGCCGCGTCGCCGGATGCCGCGGTCCCGGCGGCCGCGCCGGCTCGATCGCGTCGCGGATCGCCGCCATCAGCGCGCGCGCCATCGCGGGCGTCGGCGCGTCCGGCACGCGAACCTCGAGCGCGTCGCGCCGCCAGGTCTCGCAGCTCGGGCCGGCGTCGCGGGCCAGCGCCCGGCTCGCGGCGTCGTCGCCGTCGAGGTACAGCAGCGCCGCGTGGGGGCACGCGCCATGGCCGTGCGGCACGCGCGGCGGAATGATCGCCGTGTGCGCGCGGACGCGGCCGCCCGCGCTGTCTTCGATCGCCAGCCCCTGCGGCGCGATCACGATCTGCGCCGCATGGTGCGCATGGCGCTTCGAGGCGACCAGGGGACCGACATAGAGCACGGTCGCGCCCGACACGAACATCGTGCCTACCAGCCGCTCCGGCGTTGCCGCGACCCGCGTGGCCATCCGGTTCTGAGTCTATCCCCGGGGGCTCCACGAGCCAGGGCGTGGACGCAGTTGCGTGTGGCACCCGGCGGCTGCGCTCACGGCTGTACCCTGCTCGTGTCCGCCGTCCAGTCGGTCGCAGTGTCCCAGGGATTCGGTTCTCCAGGGCCTCGCCGGCAAACCCAGGTCGCTCGCCCGCCCGTACCCAATCGGCTCCGTCGGAACCCGCGGAGCTCGCTGGCTACAAGGCGCTCCACGGTAGCTGCACCAGCTTCAAGCCGGTAAAGACCATCGCCAACAGCTCGGCGTCATTTGCCTTCGCGTGCGAGCGCGGCACGTTCCAGCTCGACGTCAACATCGGTGCCGGCGGCAAGCTCGGCGGCTTCACCGGGCGCTCGATGGGCGTGACGCCACCTGCGAAGATCGGCAAGCTGTTCGCGACCGCGCTTGCGCTCCACATGAACCCGACGTGGAACGCAGCCACGTACGCGGAGGTGTTCCCCAAGAAGCAGATTCCCGAACCGCAGGCCCGCGCGTTCGCCGCGAAGCTTCGCAGCCAGTTCGGCACGTGCAAGGCCGCCGCGTTCGGGCACGAGCTGTTCAGCTGGACCCTCGACCTCGTCTGCACGAAGAACGGCCCGCTGGTGCTCGCGATCCAGCTCAAGGATGACGAGCCGATCGGGATCCAGTTTCGTCCGCCGCAGCGCGCGGCATCGTCACGCTGCCCCACGCGCTGATCTCTCGCGCGCTTCGTGCTCGGATGCATCGCGGCCGCCGCGGTACTCCGGGCACGCGGCCGACCCAGACCGGGGTTGCTTCTGCGTCCTCCAACTGTCCGGTTCGCCCCTGACATGTCGCGTTCTCGGCTAGCCCCGGTCGGGGGCGCTGCCGACTAGTATCTTACTTGGAGAATCAGGATACGATACAAGACCAGCGCCACGAGCAAAACCATACCACTCACAACAACCAGATCATCTAATCTCTTGTTATTAAATAGTTTCTTGGCCGCATCATATAGGACCAGGCCAACAAGACCGCCCGAGGTATTCGCGATCACATCCGATATATCTGTCACTCCGATCGAGAATGCGAACTGTACAGCCTCGACAGCAAGACTAAACATGCAAACAAGTGCGAGCTTCCGTCCAAAGCTGACCTGTTTGAGCTCGACCCCCAGGAGCACACCGAATGGAATAAAGACGACAAGATTGGCGACCATCTCTCGCAGACCATCTCGCGAATAATCCGCAAACGGCACCAAGTTGAGACTTCTAGTCTGATGATGTAACAATATTGAGTAGATATCAAATGACAACTTGAACAAGGTCAGCCACAACAGAACAAGCAGATACGCGCACAATAGTGTTTTGGACAGCAGTTTCATCTGTGGAACCAGCAACGATTACAACACCGTCATCATGATCGAAACCCGGCTGCACCACGAATTTCTGGCCAACGACCGCGGCTCCCTACGCGCTTGATCCGGACAATGCCCAGCGGCTGTGGGACGTCTGGTGTGCCCACGCTGGTTTGCAGTGCAGATCAGTCGGTGCACTTCACCCGTGCTCGACGTTTCGCAGACACGAACCTCCAGTTGCGCTTGTGGTGATCCAGCGCAAGTGAGATGGCAATCAAGCGGTGTTGGCGGGCCGTGGGCATACCGATCCAACGAGCGGCGAATGCAGCGCCCGCATGCGCGCGTACAAGTCAGGTGCGATCGTGCGTGATCACGAGCTCGTAGCGATCTCGAATCGCGACTCGATATCCCGCGGTAGCCGTGAGGATCTGCATGCCGGTCCCGCGATCAGCCCGCGCAGCCGCTTCAAGTTCACCCGCAGCGCACGATCGTGGCGCTCGGGGTTGCACCGGCTCGATCACAGCGCAGGCGGCGAGGCTCGCCTTGTCGATCGTACCGCCCGGCTCGGCCAGCAGCACGTAGAACAGCCGGATCGAGTACCGTTTGCCATGGATCTCAAGCTCACAGACAAGATCGCCGTGGTCACCGGCGCCAGCAAGGGCATCGGCCTCGCCGTCACCAGGGCGCTCGTCGACGAAGGCGCGCGGGTCGTCGCCGGTGCGCGAACCACCCAGGGGCTCGATGGCCTGGCCGGCGTGACGGCCGTGGCGGTCGACCTCGCGTCCCCCGAGGGGCCGGCGCGCCTGGTGCAGCGTGCGATCGACGATCACGGCCGGGTCGACGTGCTGGTCAACAACGTCGGCGCGGTCCGGCTGCGCCTGGAGGGCTTCCTCGGCACCAGCGACGCCGAGTTCGAGTGGGCGATGCAGATGAACTTCTTCACCGCGCTGCGCGCGACCCGCGCGGCGGTGACCCAGATGCTGACACAGGGCGGAGGTGCGATCGTCAATGTCGCGTCGGTCAACGCGTTCTTCCAGCCCGACGGCGGCACGATCGATTACGGCGCCGCAAAGGCTGCGCTCGTCAACTTGACCAAGTCGCTGTCGCAGGAGCTCGGCCCCCGCGGGATCCGGATCAATGCCGTGTCGCCCGGCCCGGTGAGCACCGACCTCTGGCTCGGCTCATCGGGCGTAGCCGAGACCGTCGGCAAGGCGATGGGCGTCGACGCCGAGACCGCGCGCGCCCGGGTGGTGGCCAGCATAGGCGGGTTCGCCACCGGCAGGTTCACGACACCCGAGGAGGTCGCGACCCTGGTCGTCATGCTCGCGTCCGAGCGCACAGGCAACGTCACCGGCGCGAACTTCGTGATCGACGGCGGTCTGATCAAGACGACGTGATCGGCGCTGGCGCGCGATCGTCGGCGTCAGCTTCCATAGATTGGCTTACGTGAACCGAAAGCAGAACCCGGCGTGGCAGCGTTGGTCGTCCGGCTCGCGGACGGTCGGCAAGCTCGCGACTGGGCCCAGCGCCGCTGCGGAGCGCTGCCAGCGGCGCTTCGAGGGTCCCTGGCGGCGACCAGCTCCTGACGCCGATCGCGATCAGCAACGATCCGGACGTCTTGCCCCCCCCCATGCGACGCTGCTGTCGCTCACGCTGACCAAAACCTAAACGTGGAGAGCAGCGCCGCCTGACTGGACGTCGACTGCCGCATTCTGCCGGCCGGGCGCCGCGCACACACTCCCGCTCCGCGCGGCTGGTACGGCGTGTACTGGCACCGATGTTCCGATCGTTCCACTCCCTCGATCGCGGACGCAAAGCCCAGCTCGTCGGTCTGTCCTCCGCGTGTTCTACAATAGACGATCGGCGGGCCGGCGCCCGATATTGTCAGTCATCGCGGAGTGCCGCCGAGCTCACGTGTGACTGGCGCTGGACTGTGCGGCTCCCTGTGATACATTGACGCGACGACGATCGGGAGAGGCTCGATCGCCGCATCAACAAGAAAAGGAGTTGCCGCATGTGGAACAGGGACGAAAGCTCGAAACCCGCGACTATCGAATGGATCCAGACGCCGCATCACGGCCCCATTGTCAAGCCCGGCCTCGAGGGAGCTGCGTGCTTCGGTTCGCACAGCTGCATCGCACGGCCCCAGCGTCAGCTCGTTCACGATGCCAGTGATTTCGAGCAGCAGCTCGAAGCCTCGAAGAACGTAGTTCGCGCGTGGCTTGCCGAGCAGGCCGGCTAGCGAGGCATTCTCTCTATCGATATCTAGGTTATATCCGGACCGCACGCATCGAGGCATCGGTGCGTGTCGTCCACTGCTGGTGGGCAATCATGTCTCATACCAATCCCGACACCGCTGCGGTATCGCCATGGAAGGCCTCGCGCTACAACTTGCTTGTCCCCGTCGAAGGCGGCGGCGGCGCCGCGTACAACGCGGCCAGCGGCGCCTGCTTCGATCTCGAGGAGCCCGACTTCGCACGCGTCACGCGGCTGTTCGAGCAGGCGCAGGTCGACTTCGGGCTCCTCGGCGACCGAGCGCACGAGCTGGGCGGCGCGCTGCTCGCTGGCGGCTTCGTGGTCGACGCCCGCGTCGACGAGCTCGAGGCGCTGCGCGACCGCAGCCGGGGGAGCAAGGAGGGCGGGCCGCTGGTCTTGACCATCAGCCCGACCTTTGCGTGCAACCTGGACTGTGGCTACTGCTTCGTCGGCAAGAAGCAGGGCAACATGTCGCTCGAGACCGAGCGCCAGGTGCTCGCGTTCGTGCGCAAGAACCTCGCGGAGCAGGACATTCCGTCCGTCGAGGTCGACTGGTTCGGTGGCGAACCGCTGATCGCGCACAAGAACATCGGTCGCCTGTCGCGTGCGCTCATCGAGCTGTGTGGCGAGTTCGGCGTGCCCTATCACGCGCAGGTCATCACGAACGGTACGCTGATGACGCCCGAGGTGGCCGACGAGCTGGTCGCCTGTCGCGTCGATCGCGTCCAGATCACGATCGATGGCTTCGAGGCGACCCACAACGAGCGTCGGCGCTGGAAGGCCGGCAACCGGACGCATCTCCCGATGCTCGAATCCAGCGGCCCTGCCAGATCGTCGTTCACCGAGACGCTGCGTGGCGTCGGGGTCGCGGTCGGCAGGTTCGCGGTCCGGCTGCGCATCAACGTCGATCGCAATAACCTCGGCCAGGCGCTCGACCTGCTCGCGATGTTCGACGACCGCGGCTGGCTGAAGCGGGATCTGCGATTCTACCCGTATCTCGCTCCGGTGCGAGACTACACCCACGCCGCGGAGACCGGGTGGTCGATCCAGGACGACTGCGGGACGGCTGCGTTCTACGAGGTCTACTCGCGCTGGCTCGAGGTCTTGAACGAGCGGGGGATCCCTGTGGTAAAAGAGAGCCTCTATGGGTTCCCCGAGCCACGGAGTCAGCCGTGCGGAGCGGTCACGGCGCGAAACTGGTTGATCAATGACGATGGTACACTTCACAAGTGCGGTCTCGATATCGATACCGACGCGCGCGCCGTGGGCAAGCTCGGCGACCTGCCGGACCCCAACAACGAGAACACCAAGTACTGGGACGGCTACGACCACTTCGCGGACGCCACGTGCCGGAGCTGTCGAGCGTTGCCGCTCTGCCTCGGCGGGTGCTCTCGCGATCGTCGCGAAGGCCGCGACCAAGCGGTCTCCGAGAACTGTGAGTATCACCTTGCCCACGAGCCCCGCATCCTCGCTCAGCATATCAAGCTGGCCCGTACGAACCGCCGCCGCGGCGATGGTGCCATCTGATGTCGCGGGGCCGTGCCGAGGCCACGCGTGAGCCGGCGATATCAACTGATCCTGCTCGTCGTCATCATCGCGGCGATTGTCGCGCTCGTGCAGTTTCGGTCGCAGCACGTCGCACCGCCGGCGGCTGAGCGACCGACCGCGAAGCCAGCGCAGGTCCAGGTCAGCCGCGTCGCGCTGCCGCAGATGCTCGCGACCCCGGCCACGGTCTCTGCCTCGAGCGATACGGTGTTCTCGGGGACCTTGGTGTCGCGGCTGACCGGGACCGCGGTCGAGCGCGGCGAGCTGACGTTCTCCAGCCGAGGACAGGTGTACTCAGTGGTCAGCGCGGCCGACGGCACGTTTCACTTCGAGCCGCCGGATGCTGGAACCTATCAGCTCGCCGCCGTGGCGGCCGACGGCTTCCTGCCGTTCGCGCCGGCGTGGGGCGACAGTCCGCTCGCGTTCACGGCGCGCCCCGGCTATCGCATCGAAGGCGTGGTCATCCAGCTGGAGCCGACGAAGACCATCACTGCCACGATCACCGACGCCAATGGCGCGCCGGTGCCGGCGGCGATCGTGAGTGTTGCCATTCCACGGGCGATGAACACAGGTGTCATTCCGCTCGCCGCGCCCGTCACGGCGGACGACCACGGCATCGCTCGTGTCAGCTCGCCTGTGGGGGGGATCGTGCGTGCCGAGCACGCCGGGTTCCGCACCGCCCAGGTCCAGCTCACGCTGGAAGCCTGGACGCGCGGAGAGCTCGCGTTGCGCCTTCCCGCTGTCGAGCAGGGCAACCCCGCGCTCGCGATCTCCGGGACCGTCGTCGGCCCCGACCGCGCGGTGCTTCCTGACGTCGTCGTCAGCGTGCGGCCCAGCTCGGCGAACGCGTTCTCGCTGGACGACAGCGGGTCGAGCGCACCGAGCGGCAACGACGGCAGCTTCCGGATCGCGGGCCTCGCTGCGGGTCACTACACGCTCACCGCGTCGTCGCCGGGGCTGGTCCCGGCGCGCCTGGAGAATGTCGCCGCGGGCAGCACGGGCGTGGTGCTCCAGCTGGGCGACCAGGGCGGCTGGATCGCGGGGCAGGTGGTCGCCGATGCGACGACGAAACCCGTACCGAGCTTCGTGGTGATCCTGTCGCTGCCGGTCGGCGCGCTCGAAGAACGCCCGGTGGAGACGCGATCGTTCTTTGATGCGCAGGGGAATTTTCTGGTCGGGCCGTTTGCCGCGGGGAGCTACGCGCTGCGCGTTGCGGCGCATGGCTATGCGACCTCGAAGCTTCGGACGATCCAGGTGACGGCCCGGGCAACCGCGCAAGCCGAGATCCGACTGTCGGCGGGCGGCGCGCTGCAAGGGCGAGTTCGGGATGGTGGAAGCGGCCAGGGCATCGCCGGGGCGCACGTGTTGCTCGAAGGAACGATGATCGGCGAGGGGCTCCCGCTGGCGGTCGAGACGTCCGCGGTGTCGGCCAGCGATGGCAGCTTCCAGATGTCCGGCGTCTCCCCGGGGGAGCACTCGGTGCGTGCCAGTGCGCCGGGCTACAATAGCCGCATCATGTCTGGCATTCGCGTCGACGATGGCGCCACCGCGTCGTCGGTCGACATTCCCCTGACGGCGGTCGCGCCCGGGGCGGAGGCCAAGGTCGAGATTGCCGGGATCGGCGCGGCACTGGCGGCGCAACAAGACGTCCTGCTGGTGGGCAGCGTGCTGCCCGGCGGCGGAGCTGCCGACGCGGGCATTGTGGCGGGCGACCAGATCCTCGCCATCGATGGTGTCTCGGTCGGCACCATGGACTTCCAGGGCGCGATGCAGCGGATTCGCGGTCCGGTCGGCACCACGGTCGTCCTGATGGTGAAGCACGAGGCCAAGGACCAGACCGTGCCGGTCACCCGGCGGCTGGTGCAGGCACCTGCCTCGCCAACGCGTTGACGGGGGCGGAGATGGCGAGCCCATGACCAGCGAGCACGGTGACCTGTTCCGCGAGATCACGGATGCGACGGAGCCGCATGCGCTCCTGCATCGCATCCGGCGAGACGATCCGGTGCACTTCGTGGCATCGCGCCGGTTCTGGTTCGTCACCAAGCACGCCCACGTGCTCCAGCTGCTCCATGATCCGGACAACGTGAGCCCGGACGGCAGGATCTGGGAATCCTATGTCCCGGCGCCCGAAGGGACGTTCATGCGCTGGATGGCCGACAATGGTCTGTCCACGCTCGAACCAGCGCAGCACCAGCGGCTGCGCAAGCTCGCGTCCGCCGCGTTCACCCCGCGGGCGGTCCAGCGCATGAGCCAGCAGATCGCGGCCGTGATCGCGCAGCTGGCAGCGCCGCTGGCGCGGCAGCCCGATGACGTCGTCGACCTGTTCGCCAGCTTCGTGAACGTGGTGCCGGCCGCCGTCATCAACGGGATCACCGGCATTCGACCACACGACCCGGGCTACTTCTCGCAGGCGGTGCGGGCGATGCTCGAGGGCGCGATTCCGTTCGCATCGGAGCTGACCCGACAACGGGCAGAGGCCAGCTTCGCCGAGCTGGCCGGCTGGATCCGGAGCGCGCTTGCGCTGCGACGGGTCGAGCCAGCGGACGACCTGCTGAGCGACCTCGCCGCGGCAGCCGTCGACGAGCTGCGCCTTACCGAAGGCGACATCGTCCTGCTGCTGTGCAGCATCATCGCCGCGGGCGTGGTCACGGTGGCGACGATGGCGAGCGTCATGATCAGGGTCGTGCTCGAGCGACCCGCGATGATGCATGCGATCCGCACCGAGCCCGGGCTCGCGTATCGATCGATCGACGAGCTCATGCGGTACTCCGCGGGCCCCTCGGGGCCCGTACGGTTCGCCCGACACGACTTCTCGCTCGGCGACAAGCGCATCCTGCGGGGCCAGATGGTGATGCTCTCGACCGGCGGCGCCTGCCGCGATCCAGCGGTGTACGAGGATCCGGACGTGCTCCAGCTGGATCGCAAGGTCGAAGATCTGCTCGTGTTCGGCCGCGGGCCGCACCATTGCCTCGGCGCAGCCCTCGCGCGCCATGAGCTCGCCTGCATGCTGGCCAGCCTCGCGCAGGTCTTGCCACCTGGCTCGCGGCTGCGCGAGGATCAGTTCGTGGTCACGCGCCGGGGCATGTTCCAGGCGCCGAGCAACGTGCCGGTCGAGCTAGGGCACGCCGCGCCGGCGACGAACCCGTAGGCCAGGAGCTCAGCCAATATTCACGGAAAGCGCAAGCCGGTTGGATGACCACCTGCTATTCTTTTCGCGTCGCTGTCGTGTCGCTGCGGTGGGCTGACATCACGTGGCCGCGCCTCGCTGCCGCCGATCATGCATTCATCATCTCTTCTAGAAAGCGTACGCTCCCCGCAGGGTCGGCGAGCCAGTCCTTCGTCAGCAGCGTCGTGACGCGCCAGCCGAACGCGCGCAAGACGCCTGGTTTGAGCCGAATCGCCTCGTCCGCGCCCAGCCCCCAATGATCCGGGCGGTCGACGAGCACGCCGAGGCGGAAGCGCGACTCGTTGTTCCGCCGGATCGCCAGATCACACCGCAACCGCGACGCGCCGACCCCCTCCGTCACCTCCCAACCGCGCCCGCGCAGTGTCTTGGCGAGCTCGAGGACAACGGGATCGGATTCCTCGCCGCCGGGCTTCATCGCGCTGGTGGCCGCGGATAGCGCCGCCCGTGCACCTCCCAGATCGCCGACGGAACAGCACTCTGCGTAGCGCAGGTACGCCTTCAAGCACGCAGCGCCGTCGTTGTACTCGTTCGTGATCCGGGCGTGATCGATCGTGCTCACCACGGCAATGTGATGCTTGGCGCGCGAGAAGATCACGTTGAGCCGCCGCTCGCCACCCCGGCGATTGATCGGGCCGAAGTTCATGATCATCTTGCCGCGCGGATCCGGTCCGTAACAAACGCTGACGACGATGACGTCGCGCTCGTCGCCTTGCACGTTCTCGAGGTTCTTCACGAACAGCCCGACGTGCTGGCCGTCCTCCTCGCGCCCCATCTCCTCGTCGAGCCGCGCGCGCATCGCAGGATCAGCTTCGGCGAGCTCGGCGAGCGCGGCTTCGATGGCGCCTTGCTGAGCCTCGGAGAACGCCACGACGCCGATCGTCGGGCCGCGGTGCTCGACGAGCAGCTCGCGGATCAGGTGCGCGATGTAGTGGGCCTCCGTGAGGTTGCGTCGCGACTCGTAGACCCCCTCGACCCAATGGAAGCTGATGGGGCGCTCGAGCATGCGATCGCAACCGGCGCGTCCATCCTCGGGCTTCCTCGCGACGATCGCGTCGCGCGTCTGCGTGTCTGTGACCGAGGGGATCGTCAGCAGCCGGCCGGCGTAGAACGCGCGATTCGAGAACTCGATCAACGATTCGTGACGGCTCCGGTAGTGCCAGCCGAGCAGCGTCGACGGCAGCGTTCGATCGGCGTGCGTGAGCAGGCTGTCCGCGTCGAGCTCGCGGTCGAGCCCGTCGAACGAATCGCCACCATCGTCGGCGTCTTCTTCGACGGAGGCCGCGAAGAAGTTCGTCGGCGGTAGCTGCTGACGATCGCCGACCACGATCACCTGCGAGGCGCGGTGGATCGCGGGGACGGCGTCCTCGAGCGGGATCTGGCTGGCCTCGTCGAACACGACGAGGTCGAACGCAGACTCGAGCGGCAACACGTCGGCGACGCTGAGCGGGCTCATCAGCCAGATCGGCTTGATATCGCGCACCACCGCGCCCGCGGGACCCGATACGATCTCGCGGATCGTCTTGTGGCGCATCACCTTGCCGAGCTCGTGTTCGAGCTCCCGCCGCGCGGCCGAGTACGCGTACTTCGTCTCTTTTTGCGCGCTGGTCAGGGCCGCCACCGGCGCGGTCGCGAGCTGGGCACGCTCGACGAACCGACTGCGCACTGCCTCCACGAGGGCGGCGGCGTTGGCGTCGCGCAGCTCGGCAGCGGCGGCGTGCATGGCCTCCCCGAACGCATCGACGGTGCCTTCGGCGAGCGCGAGATCGGGTGCGCACTCGCGAAGCGCCGTCGCGATGGTTCGCCTCGACACCATCGCTTCGAGCGCTCGACCATCGAACCCATGGCGGCGCAACACGACCGAGACCTCGGGACCGGCACGATCCAGCTCGACGAGCGGGCCGCGCAGCGGAGCGAGCGCGACGGGGTCGCGTTCGAGCTCGGAGAGCGCATGCCGCAATGCGGTGAGCTCCAGGTGCTCCCACGCGCGCAACATCGCGATTCGATCGGGGAGTTGCGCCGAGTCGGCGGCGGCGTCGACGACCACGGCGGCCTCCACCCCGCCCGCGACAAGCAGCGCGCGGAGCGGTCGCAAGGTCGCGCTGGCGGCCTCGCGGCGGTGGATGTCCTCGAGGATGGCACGCGCCACCGCGGGATCGACACCGCGGACCTCCTCGGCGAGCTTCGCCGACGCCTCTGCGAGCGCCGACTGCGCGCGATGCTGCTCGACCAGCGCGGCGAGGATCTCGGACCAGCTGCCGAGCACCGCGCGCGACGAGGTGTCGAACCGCTCGACCAGCGTTCGCTTCAGCTGCCTCCAGGTGGGGGACAACAGCCGCGCGAAGAAACCTGACTCGAGCTTGCGCGCGAGCTCGAGCGCACGGGTCGCGTCGTCGGGAGACAGTGGGGTTCGCCAGCCCCGCGCGGCATCGGCCGCGTCCGCGAGCGCCTTGTCGCGCTCGCCGATTGCGGCGTTGGCCGCGCGAAACCGCTTCGAGGCGTCGGACGCAGGATCGAGCAACGCACCGAGCCCGACCGTCACGAGCGGTCGGACGCGCAGGACGAAGCGATGACGCTCGATCACGTCGCGCATCACGATCGCGCCGCGGCGATCGCGGACGAGCGCGTCGCACGACTCGATCGCCGCGAGGTCGCGCGACAGCGCTGCGAACAGCGGCCGCAGCTCATCGGCGCTGGCCGCGCGCTCGAGCAGCTCCGCGCCGAGCAGCCGGGACGCGTGCGTCCCGAGCGGCCCCGCGTGGCCGAGCGCGCGCAAGCTCGACTCGACGCGATCGATCGCCGGCCGCGCCGCGACGACAGCGCGCTGCGATGGGAGCGCGACGGATTCGGGCTCGGTCGCCTCCACATCGCGCAGCTCGACGGCGCGCCGCAACAGCACGAGCAGCGAGGCGCTCGATCCCACGGGCGCGGCGAGCATCGCGCCCTCGAGCCGCGTGCCGCGCTCGAGTAACGCCGAGGCGCGGGCGACCGCGGCGTCACGCCGCTCGCGCGCATTCGACGCCGCGCCGGTCGCGAGCCAACCTTCATAGGTCTCGCGCAGATCCTTGAGGAACGCCTTCTTGTCGTCCTGCGCGTCGTGGATCAGGCACGCGAGCGCTCCGAGGCCGACCTGCACGAGGCGGTGGTGCACCACATCGAGCGCCGCGCGCTTCTCACACACGAACAACACGCGCTTGCCCCGCGCGACGTGGTCTGCGATCAGGTTCGTGATCGTCTGCGACTTCCCGGTGCCCGGTGGACCCTGGATCACGTAACTCGCCCCGGTGCGTGCGCGCGCCACCGCGCCACTCTGCGTGGGATCGGCGAGCACGACTTCATGGCGCTCCGGCAGCGGTAGCGCTGCCGGGGTGTCTTCGATCGGCCTCGCGTCGTCGCGAAAGATCGCGGTGAACCCCGGATTCGGCGCGCCGTCATCCGTCATCAGCGTCGCATAGTCGCGAACCAGCGAGACGTTGCGGTAGTTGAAGTGCGCGAGCGTGACGCTCGTGACATCGAACGCCCAGCGAAACGGACCACCCTCCTCGGCCGCGTTCTTGAGCGAGTAGAGCTCCTTGGTGACCGTGTCCTCGGGCTGCGCTCGCCAGACGATCGGGCGCGGCGGATCGTGGATCACCGCGTCGGGTGCGGGCCGCGGGGCGACGTAGGCGTGAAACAGCTGAACACCGAGCGGGCGGATGTGATCGCCGGTGTACGCGTAGTCGAGGCCGAGCCGACTGCGCACGCTGCGGCCGGACAGCCTGACCTTGCTGCGATATGCATCGAGCTTCCTGCGCACCACCGCGAGCACGAGATCGATCCGCGGGCGATCGAGCTTCTCGAGCGTGACGCCTGGCTCCGTCGCCTGGATGCGGTCGACGAGATGCGCGTGCAGCCGATCGAGCGCTCCGGGTTCGCCGAGATCGACATGCTCGGGCAGATCGATCGAGTAACGCTGGCGCAGGTACTGGCGCAGCACGGGGTTGACCTCGGCCCGGTCGTCGCTCGCGGTGAGCGTGAACGCATCGCGCACGCCGCGCTTCTTGTCGATCTCGACGGGCAACAGCAGCAACGGTGAGTTGATCCGCTCGGCTGGCGCGTCCTTGAGGTCGTGCCAGTGCAGGAAGCACACGACGAGGCGGAGCTGCGAGAAGCCGAGCTCGGCGCGACTGCGTTTCGCTTCGAGCCGGACCGCGTCGAGCGCCGGCCCGACGAACGGATAGTCCTCGAATCGCAGGTAGCGCGACAGCGGGATCGATTTGAGCGACAGCACGTCATCGGCCGCTCGGCCGCGGAACGTGAACAGCGACGCTTCATCGATGTTCCGGACGTCGAGCACCAGCGGCACCGAGGCGGCGGTGAGGTCGACGGTCGACGCGGTCGGCTTGAAATACAGCAGCCGGTTGCGGCGCGAGAAGTCGAACAGGCGATCGCGCAGGCGGCGAAGGATCGCGGCGCGACGGGTGGTCTTGTCGTCGGGCGTGGCGAGATCGATGTCGATGCGTTGCTCGCGATACGTCCGGAGTGTCGCGATGATCGATGGCAGGTCCTGCGAGCGCTCGCCGCGATCGAGCTCGGTCATACCGGCGATCACGCGTGCGACCACCGGATGCAGCCGCTCGTTGAGCGCGGACAGCGACCGGCGGCACTCGACGAATCGCTTGAGCTCCTCGGGATCGCCGAGATCGGCGTCCAGCGCCACGCTCGCGGCGATCACGCCGAGCGAGAAGATGTCGGTGAGCGCGTCGTGATGGCCGATCACGTGCTCCCACGCGACGTAACGGGGCAGAAATACCGGCCGGGTGCTCGTCGTATCGAGATCGCCGATCGAGAGATCGGTGCGGCCCTCGGCGTCGTCTCGGCGGAACCGGCCTTCGACGCGCACCGCGCCAGCGTCGTGCGCATCCTCGCATACAGCCCGCAGGTCGTGCCTGGGCATACGCGCCGCTCCGCTGGCGAAGAACAACCGACCGGCGACGGCGCGGAGCGCTTCGACACCCTCGAGCGGCGCAACGCGATCGGCCTCGTGGACCGCCACGACCTGCTCGAACAGTGGCAGGATCCGCGCGACGACGTCATCGGTCGACGGCAGCTTGTCGGTCTTGGCGATCGTGTCGAGGAAGCGCTCTGATTCGATCGGCCCGCTCGCGCGTTGCGCAACGACGGCGTCGGTCACGCGGGGAGCTCCGTGTGCACCGCGGCGCGCTCGAACAGCGTGGGCGCGCGCTCCTCGAGCTGGGATAGCGCGGCCGCGGTCGCCCTCAGCTCCTTGCGCGCGAGCGCGGTGAACGCGTCGCGCGCGCCGAGCTCGGCCGCGACCGTCAACGCGCGGGCGAGCGCGACCTCGCCGAGCGACGAGTCGACCACGGCGAAGTCGAGCAGCACGTACGCGACGTACTCCGTGAACGGCCCGGCGCGAGGTGGTTCACGTGCGGCCGGTTCGGACCACACGTAGTCGGGAAAGAACCGGCGCGCGTGCGCGAGTGTGGCGTCGGTGCGCATCCACGCGGGCGCGAGCACGCGATCGAGCACCGCTCGCGAGTGATCGGCGAGCTCGCGCTGCTGCACCAGGTCGAGCGTCTCCAGCGTGACGACGCCTTCCACGAGCCGCGCGATCTCGTCGTCAGCGGACTCACCCCTCGCGTGCCATAGCTCGAGCGCGACCGCCCGCACGGCGTTCTCGGGGTGGGTCTCGCCCTTGTTCGCATCCTTGCCGGCCAGGCGCGCGATCACCTCACGCGCCTGGTCGAGGTAGTCGGTCGCAGAAACCCGCGCGAGCCCCGTGCCAACCTTCACGAGGCACGCGATCGCCGGTGCAATGCCGCCGGCAGCGATCGCCGCGCCCCGATCAGCAAAGATCTCGGTCCAGCGCCGGTTGCGCAGGGCGGTCTCGATGAACACGCCGCCCGCCCCGGCATGCGCGGCGCTGGCCTCGATCAGCTCGGCGGCGACGCGGAACGTCCCGTCCTCGAGCGTGAACAACCGATGATGCGCGAGCTCGTGGCCGAACAGCGCCGTCAGCTCGGCGTCGTCGAGCGATTCGAGCAGCGGCCCGGAGACCACGACGTTGGCCTCGCCGCGCGCGAACCACAGGCCCGCGTTCGCGTGCTCGCCTTGATGCAGCTGGTACAGGACAGTCGGAACGTCGACGCCGATATTGTGGGCAGCGTCGCGGGCGAGTCGATATGGACGCTCGTAGGTCTCCGGCGAGAGTCGGTAGCTCGATCGCAGCAGCTCGAGGCCAAGCCGATCGCGTCGCTCGGCTTCGTATGAGTCCGACGAGTACCAGCGGAATAGCCCCGGCTCCTGCGCGACGAGGGCATCGCGCAGGCCTCGGTGGAATGCGGTGGCTGTGAGGGTCCCCATCAACGCCGGAGCTTACGAAGGAACGACCGGCGAATGTCAGGTCCGAGCGCGATCTTCGCGGTGAACATGGCTTGCCGCGCTGGAAGATCGGGCGTCCGACGACCAACTGATACGCTCCCACCTCTCAGCGCGGCAGCTCCGGGTTGCAACTGATACGCTCCCACCTCTCAGCGCGGCAGCTCCGGGTTGAGCTCGACGAAGCGCGAGCTGGCGTCGCCCTGGCGATCCGCGGTCAGTGGATCTTGAACGACGACATGACGTCGTTGCACGCGGCACCGACGTTCGCCGTGTCGCCCGTGAAGGTACAGACCGGCCCGCTGAAACCGCCATCGGCGAACACGTCGACGACCCACCCGGCCGGGATCCGCATCGCGGTCATCCAGTCGTTCGGCACGTCACTGGGCAGGACGGGATAGTCGCCCTTCGCGAAGGCGCCACTCGACGCCCCGCCGAAGTTGGCATCCTGGAAGAACACCACGCCGTTGGGCGCGCCGCCGTAGACCTCGAGCTCGTAGATCCGGGTGGCTGTATTGCCGACGCTGGTCGGGGTCGTGACATTCAGCCTCACGAACCGCGCGGTGACCGGCGTGATCGCGTGGGACGTCCGGCTGGCTTGATTGCCGGTGACCGACACCCGCGTCGTGAAGCTCACGCCGTCCGTGCTGGTCTGAATGTCGAAAGCGCTGGTGTTCCATCCGGTGGTCTCGCCGCCCAGCGCGGCGTGCTTGATCACGACGGTGCTGACGGTCTGGTTCGAGCCCAGGTCGACCTGCAGAAACGACGGGCTCGCCAGCGAGCACCACTTGCTGTTGTTCATCAACACACCGTCGAACGCCATCGCGGCGGACTCCGATGACGCGCAGGTCGCGCTGCCGGTGGCCTGCTTGCCGAGCGCCAGGTTGGGGCCGAGATCCGGCGCCGGACCCGGGGGGACGAAGCCATCGCTGAACGACGGAGGTGCATCGGCGGCGCTGATCCCCCAGCTCTTGTTCGGGCTGGTCCCCATCGTGAAGCTCAGCGTTCCCCCATTGGCGATGTCGCGATAGGTCACGAACGTGTGTGTGGTGGCGGCGCCATTGACGACCACGTTCTGGATATAGGGCGCGCCGTCACCGGCACCGGCGCCATTGATCTGCAGGATCTTCCCGCTGGGCATCGCGATCGTCGCCGCGCTGAACAGTGGGCCATGCAACGCCAGGGTATCGGCACCCGGTGTCACCGGATACAGCCCGAGCGCGGCCCACACAAACCAGGCCGAGGTGGCGCCCAGATCGTCGTTGCCGGGCAAGCCACCGCTCGAGGAGTTGAACGCACCCTGGATCACGCGGCGCACCGCGGACTGGGCGCCCCACGGCTGGCCGGCAAAGTTGTAGGCCCAGGGTTGGTTATGCTCCGGCTCGTTGCCGATATAGAAATAGGGCAGCGTCAAGCCGGCATTGACCTGCGTGAACAGGTGGTCGAGCCGCTGGATGGCAGTCTGCTTGCCGCCCATCAGGTTGAACAGGCTGGCGTAGTTGTGCGTCACCATCCACGAGTACTGCGCGGCGTTGCCCTCGGTGAAGTTGACCTCGGCGGCGGGATCCAGCGGCGTGACCCACGAGCCATCGGCGTTGTGCTTGGTGATGTAGTTGGTGACCGGGAAGAAGACATTGATCCACCACTGCGAGTGGGCGATCATCACGTCGTACTTGGCGTTGTCGCCGAGCGCCCTGGCGAACTGCGCGATCGCGAAGTCGGCAGCGTTCATCTCGAGCGACTCCGAGACGTTCTCGAGGTAGTGCAGGCTGTTGAGCTGGGGCTGCACCCCGCGCACCGAGTTTCCGTTCGTGGCGCCGTTGAACATGAGGTCGAGCGCAGACGTGGTCTCGAAGTTGCGCGCGCCGAACGCATACAAGCTGGACACGATGATCGGCCCCGGATCACCGTTCATGATGAAGTCCTCCTTGTTCTGATCCGACCACCTCGGGATCGCCCCGCCCTGCTGGCCGTCGAGCACCATCGACTCGGCGATGTCGCTGGCTTCCGGAGCGGTGAGCCCCGCGAGGGCGGCCCACGAGCGATAGATGTCCCAGCCAGAGTAGTTCTGGTAGACGATGCTGTGCCCCGCCGGGACGACATGGACCGCGTTGTCAAACCCGCGGTACTGGCCGTTCACATCGCTCGAGGTGTTGGGGTTCATGTTCACGCGGTACAGGGCGGTATAGAACTGCTTGAGATCATCGGTCGTGCCGCCCGTCACCTGGATACGGTTGAGCACGGTGTTCCAGGCGTTGCGGGCATTGGCCTGCACGGTCGAGAACGCAAAGCCGGCATTCTCCGTGTCCATGTTCAGCTGGGCGTTGGCGATGCTGACGTACGACACCGCCACCTTCATCTGGACCACGGCGTTCCCGGTCGTGTTGAAGGTGACGAAGCCGCCCGATTGCGTGCCGGTCACGGTGTTGCTGTTGGGCGACACCGTGCCGCCCTGGAACGTGCCGTGGCCGGTGGGGATCTGGTCGAACCTGATGTCGTAGAAGATCGTGTAGACGTTGGCCGAGCCGCAGAACCCGCCGACCGTGGCCTGGCCGGTAATCTCCGAGCCGTTGATCGTGAGCGACCCGCTGCGATCGCCCGTGGCGCTGCGGCTGGCGCTGATCAGGATCGTGGCCTGGTTGGTGGATGGATAGGTGAACCTCAGCATCCCGGTGCGGGCGGTCGCGGTCAACTCGGTGACGATGTTGCTGCCGTTCCTGCTGAGCGTCGCCTGGTAGTACCCGGTGGTCGCCGTCTCCGCGGACTTCGTCAGGTTGTAGGTGTCCCAGCTGGTGCCGGGCGAGCTGGTGAGCGCGCCCACCACGGGCTGGACGTTGATCGCCTCGTTGTTGGCACAGCCCGCACCATTGAAGTGCGTCATGCTGATATCCTGAACAATGCTGTCAGCGTGGCGGTAACCCGACGGTGACGCGGTGTTGGTATCCGGACTGATCTGGATCCCGCCGAACGGCACGACCGCGCCGGGCACGGTGCTGCCACCCGCGCCGCCGCCCACGGGATGCGGCGAGTTGCCGTCATCCGTGCCGATGAACGGGTCGACGAATTGCGTGAGCTCCAGCGTCGCGGCCGAGGCCGCGGCCAGCGGCGCCGACAGACCGACCAGGCATACCAGCCCAGGATAGACGAGTCGCCGATTGCGATATTTCATCATGGTGTTCTCTTTGTGAGGGGCACGGGAACCGGATCTCGAAGCTCGCAGCGTTTGACGACGTCGGGAGCGGATCACCGAACCGCAGCTCCTCGGCACCCGGAAACGAGCGCGTCTGTCTTCGGTGCCGCATCCGGTGAGGTATCCACCGACCTCCTTGCCGACATCCGGTGTGATGAGCGAGCTCGCATCGCCAGGACGGCGAGCCTCGTGGACCATGCGTGATTCATTGATCGCAACGATGTTCCCCCGTTCGTCGTTGCCGAAGGGTCGCTCGCATGTGCGCGCCGCCGCCTTTGCGATCCGGACACGGAATGTCGCGCGGTGGCCGAAACAGAACGGCCGTGCGGTCACATCCAGTGTGCTGACGCGGTGCGCCGCCCGAGAAGGCTGACGGCTCTGCCCGGCCGAGGCGTGGGTCCGCGACTTGCTCGCAGCACACCTCGAGGTTCTGGCGCCCGGCGCGGCGATGGCGGACTTCATTCGCGCGGTGGTCCGCGACGAGCCCGATCTGAGACGTCAGCGCGACTTCGAGCTACCCGGCTGCGCCACGAAGCGCGGCGGCGTGACAGCGTCGGCGAACTGCCACGTGCTCAGATACGCCAGCTTGAGGATCTTTGCCATCTTTGGGTAATCGATCTTGTCGGCGGTGTCGCTCGGATGGTGGTAGTCGGGGTGGAACCCGGTGAACCACCAGAACGCCGGCACGTTGTGCAGCACGAACGGAAACTGGTCCGAGCGAAAAAACACGTTCAGGGCGTACTCGTGATCGAAGCGGTCGTCCAGCACCAGGCCCACGTCCGCGTTGGCCTTGGCGACGACGCGCTGATAATCGGGGCTGTACGCCGCGCCGATCAGGTTGAGGCGGTTGCTGGTATCGGCGGGAATCGCGATCAGCCCATCGGTCTGCGGGCTGGGCTTCTCGTCGCGCCCGATCATATCGAAGTTGATCATGGCACGCGTGGTCTCGAGCGGACGCAGCGGATGGGCGGCGAGATAGTAGGCGCCCAGGAGCCCGCGCTCCTCCGCGGCGAACACGGCAAACAGGATGGATCGCTTCGGCTTGGTCGGGTTGGCGGCGAACGCGCGCGCCAGCGCCACCACGCCCACCGTGCCAGACCCATTGTCGTCGGCGCCGTGCCAGATCTTGTCGCCCGCGTCGCCGTCGTGATCGTGGTGCGCGCTGATGATGATGGTCTCGGCGGCGAGCTTGGGATCACTGCCTTCGAGCAGGCCCACCGCATTCCACGTGGTGGCCTCGCGCCGCGCGCTATTCTTCAGATGCAGGCTGACCGTGGTCTCGGGCAGTGCCTGTGAACGCGGCTTGAGATCGCCGTCGATGCCCGACTGCAGCGCGGCTGCCGTGCCGCCGCTGTCCGCGAGCAGCTGCGCGGCGACGTCGGCAGAGATGATCATGCTGGGAATGCGCAGCGGCCGGTCCGCCAGCACCTGCGATGGAATCGGGTTGGCGGCGTGCTCGACCTGGTGGCCGATGCGCGCGCGCACTTCCTGGGCCGTCGGATGATTGTGCGTGGGCTCGGGCGCCATCAGCACGGCGACGGCGCCGTGGTCCTGCGCATTCCACACCTTGACGTAGCCGGTGGCGTAGCGCGTGTTGCCGGTGCCGTTGAAGATCGACGTCGGGTCGATCTCCTGCGGCTCGTGGTCGAACACCACGACCACCTTGCCCTTGACGTCGATCCCGGCGTAGTCGTCGTAGCCCAGCTCCGGCGCGGTGATGCCGTAGCCGGCGAACACGACCGGAGCGGACAGGTCCTGGTCGATGGCAAACGCACCGGAGACCTCCGGATCCTTCCACTGGATGGCCTTGCCCTTGCGCTTGAGCGTCAGGCTCGTCGCCTTCGCGTCCGGGCGGTATTCGATGAGCGGCACGGCCTGCAGGAAGCAGGGCTGGCCCTGCGCGTCCGTCGCCGCGGGCCGCAGTCCTGCCTTGGCAAACTCCGAGACGACCCACTGTACGGCAGCGTCGTCACCTGGCTGCAGCGAGAGGCGACCTTGCAAGGCATCGGACGCAAGGAATCCGAGGTCCGCCCGCAGATCGGATTCGCGGATCTGCGCGAGGCCGGTTCGTTGGGATGCCGGGGGCGCAGCGAGCGCCGCGGTCGTGAAGCTGGCGGTGAGCGCCGCGGTGAGCAGGGGACGAGGCAAAGGGTACTCCATGGCAAATCCGGGGAGCCGGCAACGTTGCCATAGAACGCCGATACGCGGCGCGGCGTGCACCGGGTCGTTGTCATCCGCGCGCGATCGTGCTCAGCGACGGCGGCCGCGCGCGGTTCACCGCCATCGGCCATGCCCGGCTCGCGATCCTGGGAGGGGGGTGGAGACGGAGCCAGGCTCCGTGGGCAAGGCCAGGTTCGCAGCCGGCGTGCCGTTGGCGTTCTCGTTGTCGGCGGTCATCTCCGCGAGACCGACCTCCGACGATTGGTATCTTTTTGGTATTGATTTGGACGTAGAGTGGTCTCTAAGATGTCTTCGTCTGGTATTCGAAGCCAGGCAAGCAAAATCGGGTGGTTATCAACAAGACGATCTCGACGTCGTCCCCCGGGTGCGGCGCTCAGGACGTTGTCCCCACGCTAATTTCGAAGGGAGCGCACATGTGTAGACAGTGGCGGATATTGGCTTTCGCAGGTTTGCTCACGCTGTTGACGCCGGCGCTCGATGCTCGCGCGCAGGCGGTCAGCTGCACGGGGGTAGCGGGGTGGGTGGCGACCACGCTCTATCCCGTCGGAGCCAGGGTCACGTTCCAGGGCGGTCTGTATCAAGCACTCGTCCAGCAGGCGAACGTGCCGCCGAACTTCTGCCCCAGCTGCGGCTGGTGGCAGTTCGTCGGCACCTGCGGCGCTGGCGACACCACGGCGCCGAGCGTGCCCGCGGGTCTGTCATCGCCGTCGAGGACCAGCACCAGCGTGGCGCTGTCGTGGAATGCCTCCACCGACAATCCCGGCGGCAGCGGCGTCGCTGGGTACGACGTGTTCCAGAACGGCGCGATCGTCGGCTCGCCGGTGGGGACCAGCTTCACGGCCACCGGTCTTGCGGCGAACACCACGTTCACGTTCCGGGTCCGTGCCCGCGACAACGCCGGCAATGCCTCGGCCCAGAGCGGTTCGCTGTCCGTGACCACCGATCCGGCCGGCAACTGCAACATGCTGCCCAGCATCCCGACCGGGCTCGCGTCGACGAGCAAGACCAGCAGCAGCGTGACGCTGTCGTGGAATGCGGCTTCACCGGGCGCCAACTGTACCGTCCAGCAGTACGACATCTTCCAGAACGGCACGCTGGTGAGGAGCGTCACCACGACCAGCGCGACGATCACCGGGCTCGCCGCCAGCACGACCTTTGCATTCCGGGTGCGCGCCACGAACCAGTTCGGTGCCTCCGGACAGAGCAGCATTGTCTCGGTCACGACCGACGCAGCCGGGAATGCGGGCCTGCGGTTCTGCCCGTACATCGACGTGAGCCCCGGGGCCGCGTCGCCGATCATGCAACTCGCCAGCAATGGCTCCGGCGCCAAGTGCTACAGCTTGGCGTTCATCCTCGGCCGCGGCTGCAGCCCCTCCTGGTTCGGCACGTTCGAGCTCACCACGGCTGAGGCCAATGCGATCGGCCAGCGGATCCAGGAGCTGCGTGCTGCCGGCGGTGACGTGATCATCTCGTTCGGCGGCGCCGCCGCGCCGGAGCTCGCAAACTCGTGCACCGACGTCAATCAGCTGCGCGCCGCATACCTCGCCGTGGTGAACAAGTACCACCCGATGGCCGTCGACTTCGACATCGAGGACTTCGATCCAAACGCCATCGATCGGCGCAACGCGGCGATCGCCGCAGGTCTCGGCGTGCCGATCCACTACACGCTGGGCGTGCTGGCCTCGGGAATGACCAGCGCGCAGATCAGCGTCCTGCAGAATGCCAGATCCCACGGCGTCAACGTCAGCATGGTCAACATCATGGCCATGGACTACGGCGGGGCCGTCGGCGACATGTTCGGCGCCGCCCAGTCGGCCGCCGCTGCGACCAAGGGCCAGCTCAACAACGTCGGATATGGCAGCGCCCAGCTCGGGATCACGGTGATGATCGGTCAGAACGACTCGCCCGGCGAGATCTTCACGCTCGCGAATGCACAGTCGTTGCGCAACGCGAATCTGGGCGCATCGATGCTGTCGTTCTGGTCGATGGGTCGCGACAACGGCGGCTGCCCCGGGCAAGGGTCCGCCTCGGCGAGCTGTAGCGGTGTTTCGCAATCGCCGTTCCAGTTCTCGAGCATCCTGAGAACCTTCTGAACTGGAGCGTGCCAGAGGCCGCGGTCAGCGTCTCGGACGTGCTGGCATAGTCGATCCCCGCGCAGGGTCGATACGCGTTGACGGAGGTGGATGCGCGGTGCCAGGTGGAGCGAAGGCTCCAGGCGTCCACGGAGGTAACGGCTCGCAATCGCTCGCGTGCCCGTGGGCACGATCGTTGCGAAGCACCCTGCCCGAGTGGCCGACTTCAACGTCATCAGCGACACGTCGAAGACGCTCGCGAAGGTCCTGAGCGCCGGGCTCGCACCGCTCGGCGCCGACTGCCAGGTCAACGACCTGTTCGTCCCGATCGGCCTGCCCCCGGCCAAGCCGCTACTGACCCTCACGCTGTACGAGATCATCGAGGACCCGAGCGCGCGGAATCGGCCGACCCGCCGCAAGGTCGACCGCGTCACCGGCAAGGTGATCAGCAGCCGCGCCCCGGCAGCCATGCTGCTGCGCTACATCCTCGCGCCGTGGAGTGGCAGGGCCGACACCGACCATGTCCTGCTGGGTCGCGCGATCCAGACGCTCTATGACAACGCGATCATCAGCGGCTCGGATCTCGAGGGCACGCTGTTCACCGCGCAGGAAGCGCTGAAGATCACGATGGTGCCGATGTCGATCGAGGATCGCACGCACGTGTGGCGCTCGATCGAGAGCAAGTACCGACTGTCGGCAAACTACGAAGTCCGGGTCGTCAACATCGACCCCGAGAAGCAGCTGGTGACCCCGGCCGTGGTGAGCCGCCGGCTGGAATACGGAACGCTCGAGGACGACGCGCCATGATCGTCCGCAGCCTCGAGCTCGACACGGTGTGGGCGGGCGCAGCGGCGCTGCTCGTGGACGACCACACCGGGAGCCCGCCGATCGGCGAAGCGACGGTGTCGCTGGAGATCTCCGATGGCGCGGGCTGGCGCAAGGTCGCGCGATCTGCCGTGGTGACCGCGCTGGGGACCTACGCGTTCCCCAAGCTCGAGAAGCGCGGCGACTCCCGCAACGCACCGCCCCGGAAGTACCGGCTCACCGTGGCCGCTTCCGACTACACGCCGTACTACCGGTTCGACCGCGACGGCATCGTGGTCGATGTCTATCCCTACGATGACGACCGGGCGCCGGCCGTCCTGCCGTTTCGCCCCGAGATCATCGCGCTGTACCCCGCGGGGAACTACCCGTTCGCGGCCAACGCGCCGGTGATCTTCGGCAAGGTGGTCGACAGCACCGGCGAACCGGTGCCGTTTGCGCTCGTCGAGTGCAACAGTGACCGCGTCCTCACCGACGAGCGCGGCGCGTTCGTGCTGCCGATGGGCCGGAGTCCGGCGGCGCTCGTCGTGGTCGATGCGAGTGACCGCAACGGTCACGCCGCGAGCATCCCCGTCACCGTGCCCCAGGGCCTGGGGCAGCACTACACCATCAACTTTTAGTCCCCGAGGATCGCGATGCCCCAGTATCTGAGCCCAGGAGTCTTTGTAGAGGAGATCGATGCCGGCCCCAAGCCGATCGAAGGGGTGTCGACCAGCGTCGCGGGCGCCATCGGCGTCACCGCGCGCGGGCCGTCCGAAGGCAAGCCGGTCCTCGTCACGAGCTTCGCCGAGTTCGTCCGCACGTTCGGCGGCGCGGTCACGGTGAGCGACGCGGTGAAGCAGAGCTTCGCCGGCGGCCACTTCTGGGACTTCCCGCTCAGCGTGAAAGGGTTTTTTGACAACGGCGGTCAGCAGCTCTATGTCCGCCGGGTCTGCTCGTCGACCGCGACCGCCGCCGGCGCGCAGCTCAAGAACGGCGTGATCGCGGCGGTCACCCGGGACGTCACGTCACCCTCGGACACGCTGGTGCTGTCCCACCTGATCGGGATCTGGAACACCGCCGCCGTCGATCTATGGGTCGCAGGGGTCAAGCAAGCCGTCACCGTCAAGTCGTACGATCCGAGCACCAACAAGGTCGTGTTGACCGCGGCGGTCGGACCGCTCGTCGCGGGCCGCGACTACATCGCGACGCGCCCGATCTCGGCGGGTAGCCCCGCGGTCGTGCTCGCGGCCAAGGCCAAGGGGTTCTGGGGCAACGCGATCTCGGTGGCGGTTGCGCCGACGACGCCACTCGTGCTCAACCTGATGGCCGCCGACGGCGAGCTCGAGGCCAAGACCCAGATCGCCGCCGACGCCGCGAACACCGACACGTTCACCGTGCTCGACGCGACCGGGTTCTCGGCCAACGACGTGATCGCGATCAGCACGGCCGCCGGCACCCTGCTGTTCACGGTCGCGAGCGTCGATGCCGCGACCAAGAGCATCAAGGTGACCACGAGCGGCACTACGTTCAAGAAGAACTGGCGCGTCGAGCGCCGCCGCCCGGTGTTGCCCAGCGCAGGCCCCCGCGACGTGCTCAACGCGTGGGGCGCGGCCCAGCTCTATCTCGGCGCGCTGATCGAGATCGACGATGGCGCGACCAAGCACTACACCACGGTCGTGGCGATCGACGGCGCGAAGCTGACGCTCGCGGCCGCGGTGCCGGGCACGCTCAAGCTGTACGAGCAGCACAAGCTCCGCGCGATCGAGCTGTCGATCCGCGCGGTCGCCGACGTGGGCGGTGGCAACGCGCCGATCGATGAGACGATCGACCGGCTGCGCCCGACCGACCAGAACCCGGGTCCCGACTTCTTCGTCGCCAAGATCCGCAACACGTCGAACATCATCGACGTCGTCGGCCCGTCCAGCTTCCAGATCAGCTCGCTCGATAGCTTGCCGTGCGTCGATCCGACCGCCGGTGGCGTGGCCGGCTGGATGCCGATGTCGGGTGGCGACGACCACCTCGAGGCGCTGACCATCGACGACTTCGTCGGTGCGGATCACGGTCCCGGCCAGCGCTCCGGCATCGCCGCGCTCGAGGATGTCGACGAGATCTCGATCGTCATGGCGCCCGGCATGTTCGCGCCCGAGGTCCAGACCGAGCTGATCACGCACAGCGAGACCTTGAAGTACCGATTCGCGATCCTCGACACACCACCGGTCAATCCGACGAGCCAGACCATCATCCAGGACGTCCGCGCGGTCAAGGAAGCGCTCGACTCGAAGTACGCCGCGCTGTACTGGCCGTGGATCGCGGTGCGCGATCCATTCGCGCGCCAGACCGTCGAGCTCGCACCATCGGCGCACATGGCCGGGATCTACGCGCGGGTCGATGACGACCGCGGCGTGTTCAAGGCGCCGGCCAACGAGGTGATCGCCGGCCTCGACATCGGCAACGGCAAGAACGGCCTCCAGGTCGAGATCACGCGGCGCGAGCAGGACTTGCTCAACCCGCGGGGCATCAACGCGCTCCGGTTCTTCCCCAACCGCGGCACCCGGGTCTGGGGGGCGCGCACGATCTCGAGCGACGAGTCGTGGAAGTACATCAACGTGCGGCGGCTGTTCATCTACGTCGAGGCGTCGATCGACCAGGGCACGCAGTGGGTGGTGTTCGAGCCCAACGACGAGCCGACCTGGGCGCGCGTGCGCCAGTCGATCACGAACTTCCTGATCACGGTGTGGAAGAGCGGCGGTCTGCAGGGCACGAAGCAAGACGAGGCGTTCTTCGTGCGCTGCGACAAGACCACGATGAGTCAGGACGACATCGATAACGGCCGGCTGATCTGCGTGGTCGGCATCGCCCCCGTCAAGCCCGCCGAATTCGTCATCTTCCGCATCCAGCAGAAGACGATGGAGCAGACCTCGTAGAGGAGATGACCCATGGCACTCGTTCCACGTGATGATCCGTATGGCGCATATAACTTCGAAGTCACCATCGACGGCTTCGCCGGTGGGATCGCGGTGCAAGAAGTCGCCGGCCTCGAGGCCGAGCTCGGCGTCATCGAGTACCGCAATGGCACCGAGGAGACCCACACGCGCAAGCTGCCGGGCCTGGTCAAGTACAAGGCGATCACGCTCAAGCGCGGCTTGATCGGCGATCTCGCGCTGTGGAACTGGGTGCGCCAGGGCGTCACCGGTGCCCTGCGGCGCGCCAACGGCGCCATCATTCTGCGCCGCGAGGACGGCGCCGAGGTGATGCGGTGGACGTTCGAGCGCGCGTGGCCGTCGAAGTGGACCGGCCCGAGCCTCAACGCCAAGAACAACGAAGTGGCGATCGAGACCCTGGAGATCCAGGTCGAGCGTCTCGGAGCCGACCAGCAAAACCCGTGACCACCAACGTCGCCCTAGCACCTGGCCTGTACTACGAGGCCTTGCGGCCCCCGGCCGATCCGCAACCGCTGCGCAGCGACATCGCCGCGTTCGTGGGGCGGACCCGCCGCGGACCGATCGGCGTGGCGATCCGCGTCGAAGGCTGGCGCGAGTACATCCAGGTGTTCGGCGATCTCGTCGCGTCGGCCGACACGCCGTACGCGATCCGCGGGTACTTCGAGAACGGCGGCGAGCTGGCGTGGATCGTCCGGCTGCCGGACCCGGAGCTGGTGACCGGGGTCGCGACATGGAGCGCGGTGCTGGACAGCACCTGGGGCACGCCGCTCGATCGCTACGACGTGATCGCGGCGACGCCCGGCACGTGGAGCACCGGCGCCCAGATCGAGCTGGTGTGGCACCACGACGCGATGCGCGCGGCCCCGGTGTTCGACATCACCGTCCACACCGCCGACGACGGGATCGAGCGACTCGACGGAGTCCCCGCCGACCAGCTCGCGACCGAGGTGGCGCGGCGCTCGAACCTGATCCGGTTCGTCCCGGGCGCGGCGCTCGGCAACCCACCGGCCGCGCCGAACCAGCGCGTGCGCCGCGTCGTGCTCGCGATGGCGCCGCTTGGCGTCGACCAGTGGCCCGCGTGGCTGCGCGCGCAGCTGCTGCCGTCGCCGGACGCGGCGCTCGACCCGCATTCGCGCTACCTGGCTGCGGTCGACGCGCTGATCGATCAACCCGAGGTCGCGCTGCTCGCGTTCCCCGACCTGTTCAACGACTTCTCGCCCGACGAGTGGGCGGGCAGCGGCGACGCCGCCGACGTCCTGCGGACCGCGATCGCCGCCGCCGACGAGCTCCGCGACCGCCTGGTGCTCGTCGACCTCCCGCCGCACGACGCGCTGCCCCCGGTCGCCGCGCTGCTGCAATGGCTCGACGTCCTCGGCCGGATCGATGGCACCCACATCTGGCGTGCCGCCGCTGCCTATCATCCGCCGATCTGGGTGCAAGATCCGCTCGGCGGCGTGACGCACCCGCTGCGCCGGATCGCCCCGAGCGGGCACGTCGCCGGCTCGATCAGCCAGACCGATCGCGAGCGCGGCGCGCACCAGACCCCGGCGAACGTGCCATTGCTCGACGTCGTCGACCTCACCGAGGAGCGCACGCCCGCCGAGCACGGGCTGCTCAACGACGCCGGGCTCAACCTGATCCGCTGCGTGTCGCGGCGCGGCTTTGCGGTGATGGGCGGCCGCACGCTCGATCGCGTCGAGGGCTACCGGTTCGTCGCACACCGCCGGTTGCTGCACCGGCTGGTCCGCGCGATCCAGTCCGCCGCCGAGCCGCTGGTGTTCGAGACCAATGGTCCCGATCTGTGGGTCGCGTTCGTCCGGGCCGCGACCCAGGTGCTGCTCGCGGCGTGGCGCGTGGGCGCGCTCAAGGGCGAGCGCCCCGAGCAAGCGTTCCGGGTCCAGTGCGACGCCGACACCAACCCGCCGGCCGAGATCGACAGCGGCCGATGCGTGTGCCTGATCGCGTTCGCACCGGCCGTGCCGATGGAGTTCATCCTGCTGCGCGTCGCGGTGAGCCGCGACGGCTCGCTGGAGGTGCTGACGTGAGCCTGCCGAGCCTCGGCAATGCGGTGGCGCTGATCGAATCACCGTTGCCCGCCTACAACTTCTTCGTCGACTTCGACGCGCCGAGCTTGACCACGCTGCAGGCGATCGGCATCGCGGTGATGGCCGCCGGCGGGTTCGCGGAGGCCAAAGGGCTCGGCGCCGAGCTCGAGGTGATGGCGTACCCGGAGGGTGGCGTGAACGACTTCGTGCACCAGCTGCCCGTGCGCCACTCGTGGGGCCGGATCACCCTGCGCCGCGGCGTGGTCCGCGACGCCGCGCTGTGGAGCTGGTACCAGGCCGGCCTGGTCGGATCGCTCGGTGCCCGCCGCAACGGCGCGATCACGCTGTGCGACGACAAGGGCCTACCTGCGCTGCGCTGGGCGTTCCGCGATGGCCTGGCGGCCAAGTGGTTCGGCCCCGAGCTCAACGCCGGGCAGAGCAACGTCGCGATCGACGGGATCGAGATCGTGCACCAGGGCCTCGAGCTGCAGCCCGGCGCCGGCGTCGTGGGCGCCGTGATCGGCCTGGCGGGGATCGCAGGATGAGCGACGCAAACGGCAGCGTGACGATCGAGCTGCTCGAGGTCCACTTCGACGTGGTGGGCAACGACGAGCAGGCGTTCGTGCAGCTGTTCGAGAAGTACATCAACGCATGGACCCGGATGCAGCGCGGCCAGAGGCAGCGCCAGGCCGCGCTCGAGGCCGATCGACTGGTCGGTGATGGCCCGGCGCGAGGTGGCAATGAGCCCGTCTGACGTCGGCGCCCGCAAGGCGTACTTCCTGGTCGAGTCCGGCAAGCGCAAGGACGAGCAGATCCCGTTCCGGTTCAATCCGACGGAGATCGTGCTCAACAAGCAAAACACGTTTGCCGAGATTGCGATTCCTGGCCTGGTCGCGCCGCCGATCCAGTACGTGCGCGGCGCGAGCGAGAAGCTCACCTTCGACGCGCTCGTCGATACGTCCGACACGTTACTCGATGTTCGCTCGGCGTACGTCTATCGCATCCGGTCGCTGATGAACATCGATCCGGATCTTCATGCGCCGCCGGTGATCCGGTTCGTGTGGCTCGCCGATGCCAACCCGGCAGGCAAGACGGCGCCACTCGATGTCAGCGGGATCCGCTGGGTGCTCGAGACCCTGAACGTCACCTACACGCTGTTCGCGCCGGACGGCACGCCCCTGCGTGCCAAGCTCGCGATCGCGCTCAAGGAGTTCACGACCGTCGAGGACCAGGCCACGGCGTTCCCGAAGAACTCTCCGGACGTCGAGAAGACCTACGTGGTGCGGCGCGGCGACACGCTCGCGGCGATCGCGGAGACCACGCTGGGCGACGGCCGGCAGTGGCGCGAGATCGCCAGCGCAAACGCGATCGTCGATCCCCGCACGCTGCCGCCCGGCCTCCAGCTGCGCATTCCGAGGCTTCTGTGACTTCTGTGACCCAGGCCCGCCCACTCCCCGGCGCCTACGCGTACGCGCCCGAGATCGCGATCTTCGTCGACGGCAAGGAGCTGCCGCTCGAGGACGTCATCGATCTCAAGGTCACCCTCGAGAAGGACCAGCTCGGCGGGTTCTCGATGCAGCTCGCGAACGCCGAGCCGAACTTCGTGCTCGGCGCCGCCAAGACGCCGTTCAAGTACTCCGACTCCGCGCTGCTCGACGTCGGCACCGGAGTCACGATCCAGATGGGCTACGCGCAGCGGACCCAGAAGATGCTGTCCGGCGTGATCAAGACGTTCTCGCCGAGCTTCCCATCATCGGGACTACCCACGATCGCGATCAGCGGCGCGGATCGCCTGAGCCTGCTGCAGGGGTTCAAGCCGGGCAGCAACGACGCGAAGTCGTATCCGAAGATGAAGGACTGGGAGATCGCGGAGAAGATCGCGAAGCGCCACCAGCTCGAGATCGAGCCCACCAAGGAGGGGCCCGAGCATCCGATGGTCATGCAGAAGGACATGGACGACCTCGAATTCCTGCTCGAGCGCGCCAAGTTCGTCGGGTTCGACTGCTACATCGACTTCGACGAGGACAGCCAGAAGACCAAGCTGTTCTTCGTCAAGCCCAAGGATCAGCGCGACTCGCGTCCCGTCGATGTGTTCGCGTATCGCTGGGGCCAGTCCCTGCAATCGTTCACGCCGCGGATGACCATCGGCCGTCAGGTCGCGAAGGTGACCGTGCGAGGCTGGGATTCGCGGACCAAAACCAAGATCGAGTACACGGCCGAGCTCAAGGACCTCCCGCGAACGGGGGGCAGCGGCCGCACCGGCGCGGAGATCGTCGAGCAGAAGCTCGGCGCCAAGGAGGAACGCATCGTCGATATCCCGGTGACCAGCCGCGACCACGCCCGCAAGATGGCGATCGGGCTGCTCGAGCGCAATGCCAACGAGTTCCTCACCGGTAGCGGCGAGGTTCTCGGCGATCCCAGGATCCGTCCTGGCGTCATCGTCCAGCTCGATGGGCTCGGCAGCCGGTTCTCGGGCCGCTACACGGTGCGCAAGGCGGAGCACTCGTTCGGTAGCTCCGGATACACGACGACATTCGAGGTCGAACGGCTGCGCGAGGAGCAGCAACCGGAGGCGCCGACGTGAATCAATCGAGGCTGCAATCGCTCCAGCGCAAGCTGTACGGCGTGTGCACGGCGATCGTCGAGTCGGTCGACGATCCGGAACACGAGGGCCGCGTCACGCTGCGGTTCCCGTGGCTCGACGACAGCACCGTCAGCGACTGGTGCCGGGTCTCGCAGCTCTACGCGGGCAACGGATACGGCTCGCTGTTCGTACCCGAGGCCAAGGACGAGGTCCTGGTCGCGTTCGTCCACGGCGAGATGGCCGAGCCGATCGTGCTCGGTGGGCTGTACAACGGCGCGGACAAGCCCGCGACCTATCACGACTCGAAGGCTCGCAAGGATCAGAAGCTGGTCCGCACCAAGGCCGGCCACCAGATCCTGCTCGATGACGGCTCGCAGTCCAGGCAGGTCGAGATCAAGACCGCGGGCGGCCACGTCGCCGGGCTCGACGATCAGAACAAGATCGTTCGCGTCAAGTCCACCGGCGGTCACGAGCTCGTGCTCGATGACAGCGCCCGGTCGATCAAGCTGACGTCGTCGGTCGGCGCCAGCATCGAGATCGATTCCGCCGGGAAGATCACGATCAAGGGCACCAGCGAGATCGCGCTCGAGGCCCCCAAGATCTCGCTGACCGCCACCGCGTCGGTCTCGGTCAGCGCACCGCAGGTCAGCCTGGGATAGCCATGAGCAAAGACTTTCTCGGCAGAGGCTGGAGGTTCCCGATCGTCCCCGACGAGACCGGCGGCCTCGGCTATTCCGAAGCCGACGACAACGTCGAGCAGTCGGTCCGGATCCTGTTGCTCACGCGGATCGGCGAGCGGCCGATGCGGGGCGGCTTCGGCACCCAGCTGGCCGACATGGTGTTCCTGCCGGGCGGCAACCTCAACCTCCGCCGGCTCGAGACCGAGGTCAAGCAGGCGATCATCACCTGGGAGCCGCGCGTCGAGCTCCTCGCCGTGGAAGCCGAGCTCGACCCCAAGGACGAGACCCGCGTGACGATCAGCGTGTCGTACCGGGTGCGGCGATCGAACAGCCGCCTGAGCTTGGTGTTTCCGTTCTACCTCGCGCGCACAGGAGTTCCGTGATGGCGATCGGCCCGTCGATCGACGTCCTCGACTACGACGCGCTGGTCGCCGAGGCGCAGCGCCGCATCATCGCGCGCTCGCGCGGCCAGTGGACGCTCCACGCCCCGGTGGATCCCGGCATCACGCTGATCGAGCTGTTCGCGTGGTTACTCGATCAGCGATCGTACTGGGCCGCCCAGCCTGACGACGACAGCGCGCGCGCGATCATGCGGCTGCTCGGCGACCGCCCGCGGCCCGCCCGCGCCGCCGCCGTGCCGATCACCTCGACCGATCCGCTGGCCGCCGGCCAGCGCCTGCGGTTCGCGCAGCCCGGCAGCACCGTCGTGGTCTCGGTCGACGACGCGCTCGATCCGTTGCCGCTGGCGAGCGCGCCGATCGCGGTGAGGACCGACGGCATCGATACCGGCGCGGACCTGCGCGCGCACCGGCCGTTCGAGCTGCTGCGGGCCGGCGGGGGTGCGACGCGCGCCGAGATCGATATCGCGCTCGTCGAGCCGCTGACCGACGCGCACGCGGTGTCGCTGGCCGTGCTGATCGAGACCGACGGGGCGATCGAGCCCGCGTGGTCGCCCGACGCGACCACCGCCCCGGTCCCGGCCGTGCTCGCGTTCACGTACCGCGCGACCGGCGGCGCCTGGCGCCCGCTCACCGCGGACGATGGCACCGGTGGGCTGCGGCGATCCGGACTCGTCCGGTTCACGTTGCCCGCCGACGCCAGCGTGATCGTCGGCCCCGAGCGATGGACCTACACGATCGCGATCGCGACCCTGGAGGCCACGTTCACGGCGCCGCCGATCGTCACCCGGCTGTGCGCCAACGCGACCACCGCCCACCACCAGGCGGCGCAGCCGATCACGGTGGCCGAGCCACCGCTGCCACTCCCCGGTCGCGTGATCGAGCTGGCGGTGCCGCCGATCGAGGGCACGGTCCAGCTCGCGATCGTCGAGGCCGATCTCCAGACCTACGCGTGGACGCCGGTCGACGACTTCACCGGCGCGACGCCGGGTGACCGGGTGTTCGTGGTCGATCGCGAGCGCTCGTGCCTGCGGTTCGGCGACGGGCTCACGGGCCGCCTGCCGTACGCGGCCCGGACATCCGGGGCGATCACCGGCAGCTACCTCGCCGGTGGCGGGCTCGCAGGAAACGTGGGCACCGGAACCTGGATCGGCGTCACCGAGGCGGTGGCCACGGCCGTCGGGGCGCGCAGCATCGCACCGGCGACCGGAGGCCGGGACAGCGAGGCGCTCACCTCCGCGCAGCTCCGCGTCGCCGACGCGCTGCACGTCCGCACGCGCGCCGCGACGGCCGAAGACTACGCGGTGATCGCGACGACGACCCCGGGCGTGGTGATCGCGCGCGCGCACGCCGCCATCGGGTTCGACCCGGCCGAGCCATGCGTCCCGGCGCCGGGTGTCGTGACGGTGTTCGTGGTCCCCGGCGTGCCCCAGCGAACGCCCGGCAACGTCCGCGTCGCGGCGCCCATCGCCGATCCCGGCGCGATCGCGGCGGTCGCGGCGCGGCTCGCAGCGACCCGCCTGCTTGGGACCCACGTCGTCGTGGCGCCGGCGCGCTACCGCGACGTCGAGATCCGGGTCCAGATCGTTGGAGATCCGTGGGATCCGGCGGATACACGGGCCCGCGCGGAGGCGACGATTCGCGACCACCTCGACCCGCTGTTCGGCGGCGCCGAGCACACCGGCTGGCCGTTCGGCGGCCCGATCCGGCCGAGCGACCTCATGCGCGTCGTGCAGGATGCGATCGCCGAAGACGGCGAGGTCACGCTGGTGGGAATCTCGCTTGGCGCGCCCGCGAGCGACCCCGACGGCGATGCGATCGCGTGCGGCGACGCGCGCGCCGCCGAGCGCGATGCGCGGGCCCGCCGGGCGGCGCCGGGCGTGGTCGAGGTGACGTGCGGCGACGTGGCGCTCGCGAGCTACGAGCTGCCCCGGATCGCCAGCCTGCGCGTCCAGATCGTCGCGCCGGGGAGCGACGCGTGACCCGGCCCTGGTGGGGCGCCGATGCCCCGGTTCAGAAGCCGGTCGTGGTCCCCGATCTGGAGGCGGGCGGCCGCAGGCCGCAGCCCCATCCGACGGTCGACGCGGCGATCGCCGCCGAGATCCGCGCCCGGATCGGCAGCTTCACACCGAGCTGGACCCTGCATGCCAGGGACGACGCGGGTGAGGTGCTGATCGACCTCATAACGGCGCAGCTATCGGCGACCGCGCGCAAGGTCCTCGACCAGCTGCCGCTGCGAGCGCGCCTCGAGTTACTGCGCGTCGCCGGCATCGACCCGGTCGCGCCGCGTCCGCGGACCACGATGCTGCGGTTCGACGTCAGCCCGAGCGCGGCAAACGCCGTCGAGATCCCGGCCGGGTTTCAGGCCGCAGGCCGCGGCCCGAACGGCGAGCTCGTCGTGTTCGAGACCGATCGCAACGTCATGGCGGTCCCCGGAACGATCGCGGTGCTCGCATCGGGCAGCGGCGGGCTCCTCGAGTCACACGACAACACGCTCGGCAACGAGGCCGCGTTTGCCGCGTTCGGCACCTCACCGGCGCCCAACGACGGCATCTACGTCGCGATCGACAGCCCGATCGCGCCGCAGCCGCGGATCGCGATCGGCTGGTTCCTCGCGACGGGCAGCGGTGCGCCTGCGCCGTTCGCTGCCGGCACGGTGCCCGCGAGCGCGGCGCTGCCGGTGGTGGTCTGGGAGGTCCACGACGGGCGACAGTTCGTGCCGGTGGAGGTGCTGCGCGACGAGACCGCGTCGTTCACCCAGTCGGGAGTCGTCGAGCTCCACACGCCGCGCGCGTGGCCGGCCGTCGCGATCGGTGGGCTGGCCACGGTCGCGCGGTGGGTGCGTGCGCGGCTCGTGCTCGGCAGCTGGAGCTCGCCGCCCGCGCTCCGGTTCGTCGTGCTCAACTGCGTGCCCGCATCGTCGGGCGAGACCGTGCGCGACGAGGTGCTCGCGGCGTTCGGGGACCCGCGCTCGCCGCGGGCACAGATGCAGGTCGCGCTGCCACCGGTGCTCGAACGAACGCTGCAGCTCGAGGTCGACGAAGGCGAGGACCAGCCCACCGCATGGGCGGCGATCGATAGCTTGTCCGAGGCGCGGCCCGACGACCGGGTCTACGTGCTCGACCCGATCAACGGGATCGTGACGTTCGGCGATGGCACCCACGGGATGTCGTTGCCGCAGGGGTTTCGCCACGTTCACGCGCGGTCGTATCGCACCATCGCGCCGATCGCCGACCTCGCGACCGATGCGATCTCGACCCTGCTGGGCTCGGCGCCGTTCGTCACGGCGGTGGCGAACCCGGTGCCTGTGGTCGGCGGCACCGTGCCCGAAGGCGTCTCCGAGGTGGTGCGGCGCGGCCCCCGTGCGCTGCGGGCGGGCGGGCGCGCGATCGCCGCGAGTGACTACGAGGTCTGCGCGCTCGCGGCGCCGGCCGACGTCCGGCGCGCGTTCGCGGTGCCCGGCCTGCATCCCGAGTTTCCGGGCGCGGTCCTGCCCGGCGTCGTCGGCGTGATCGTGGTGCCGAGCGACCGCGCGCAAGATGGCTCCCCGCCGATGCCCGACGGCACGATCTTGCGCGCCGTCGCGCGCTACCTCGCGGCCAACGCCGCCCCCGCCGGGATCGAGGTCGTCGCGGTCGCGCCGAGCTACCGCCGGGTGCGGGTCGAGATGCAGATCGTCGTGCCGACCGGCGATGACCTCGGCGCCGCGGTGGCGCTGATCTCCGGCTTGATCGATGCCTACCTGGATCCGCTCACCGGCGGCGAGCTGGGCGACGGCTGGCCGTTTGGCGGGCCGATCCGCAGCATGTCGATGATCCGCCGCCTGCTCGTCGCCGCGGGGGGCGCCGTGCTCGCGATCCCGCGGCTCAACCTCGTGATCGACGGGATCCGGTCGGTCGGCTGCGTCGACGTCCCGCTCGATGACCACATGCTGCCGTGGCCCGAGGATCACGAGATCATTCCGATCTACGACGGCGAGGTGTCACCATGACCTGCGGACCTCAGGCGACGACGTTTCGCGTGGTCGACGCGAACAGCTACTGGGACGTCGATGCCAGGCGCGGCGCCGACCTCGGCCTCGGCGCGGTCGCCGGGCTCGTGATCGGCGATCGGATCGAGCTCGCGCGGTCGAACGGGGTCGGCGACGGCGATCTGTTGCCGCGGATCCCGCCGCGCTGGCTCGCGCGTGGCTGCGGCAGCTGCACGTGGTGGCTCGCCTCGGCGTGCCCACCGGGGCTGGTGCGCTCTGTGGGCCGCGCGTGGCTGCCGGCCGAGCCGTGTGACCGCGGGGCGATCTGTCCGTCGGCGGTCGCCGCCACGAGCCACCGCGTCGCGGTCCGCGACCCGGGGCGCGCGAGCGTCCGCGTGTACGCCGGCGATGGCCACCGCCTGACCCTCGACCTCGACCTCGACGGCGACGGCCCGATCGCGCTCGACCGCGACGGCACGCTGTACGCGGTCGATGGCGCCGCGGTCCGCAGGTTCGATCGCGACGGCCGCGAGTTGCGCGCGTGGCACGCGCCCGACGGCGTCGACCGGATCGCGGTCAGCGACGACCGCGTCGTGTGGCTGGCGGTCGCGGCGCAGACCGGCCAGGCGCTGTACCGCCGCGCGGACGACGGGTTCGTCGAGGCCACGTTCGACGAGCTCACCGCCGCGATCCCGGCGAGTAACCTCGTCGCGGCCACCGCCGCCGGGTTCTGCCTCGAGCTCCCCACCGGCGGTGCCGATCCGGCCCACGCCTGCTTCGACCGCTGTGGTCGCCCGCTCGCCGACGACGCGATCCCACCGCCAGCGCCGACCCGGCACGTCGCGCTCGGCTCGCTGGTGTTCGGCCTGATCGACAGCGGCATCCCGCGCTGCGTCTGGCACCGCGTTCGCGTCGAGGCCGACGTCCCGCCGCGCACGTCGATCGAGGTCCAGGTCGCGACCATCGAGGCCAGCGACGCGGCGTCGATCCACGACGCGAGCGCGGCGCTGGTCGCCGCCGACTGGCAGACGGTCGAGGTCGGCTCGTCGGACTTCCTGATCGATCAGCCACCCGGACGCTACCTCCACCTCCGGCTCGTGCTGAGCGGCGACGGCCTCGTCACGCCTTCGATCCGGCGGCTGCGGATCGACGTTCCGCGCTCGACGAGCGCCGAGTGGCTGCCGACCGTGTACCGCGAGGATCCGGCCGGCCGCGAGTTCCTCGACCGTTTCGTGTCGCTGTTCGACGCGTCGATCGAGGACCTCGATCGCGTGATCACGCGGTTCCCCGCGCTGCTCGACCCCGCGCAGATCCCGAACGAGGTCGTCGGCTGGCTCGCCTCACTGGTCGGGGTCGCGCTCGACCCCGGAATCGCGCCCGATCGCCGGCGCGCGCTGATCGCCGCGGCCCATGAGCTGTTCCAGAAGCGCGGAACCACCGCGGGGCTCGCGCTCGTGCTCGACAAGGCGTTCGGCGTGACCGCCGCGATCGACGAGCTCGGCGCCACGACGCCGTTCCAGCGGCTCGGTCGGGCGCCGCTCGGCGCCACGCGGCTGTTCAGCCGCGGCAAGACCCGCGCGACGCTCGGCAGCTCCGCGCTCGGCGCCACGCGGATCCACGCGTTCGGCGATCCCCGGCAGGACGCGCGCGGGTTGTTCGCCTATCGCGTGCGGATCCAGGTCCCGCCGACCGCCGCGCTGTCCGGGCCGCAGGCGCTCCAGCGCCTGGAGCGCGTCGTCGAGGCGCACAAGCCCGCCCACGTGATCGCGGACGTCCGGATCGGCGGTGGCACCGCGATCCTCGGCCCGCCGCTCGCGCTGGGGATCGACACGCTGCTCATCGGACTCGACCCCAGCTTCCTCGGTCAGACGACGCGGCTGCGCCGCCGGACCGTGCTCGCTCCCGGCCGCACGCGCGCTGGCGCGGCCATCTCGATCGGCCGCGCCGCGATCGTCGGCGCCACTACGACCCTGCGGTGAGGACCACGATGAAGAATTTGCATGATCATTGTCTGTCGATTCCCCGCCTCGAGCGGGTCAACTACTTCTACGGACAGATGCTCGGTGTCCGCGAGTTCCAGTCCGAGCAGCGCTACTTCCATGACAAGCAGCGCCTGCACAATCGCTACCTGCACGGCTTCGGCGTGGTCTGCGGACTGGCCGTCAAGCCCTGCATCGAGCGCCCTGATCCGTGTGCGCCGCACGCGCCACGGCCAGCGCCGGAGCCGCCCACCGACGGCGCGACCTCGGTCGCTCTGGTCCCTGTGGCGACAAATGCGCCGATGCGCCGGATCCCTGGCAAGCCGTGCATCGACGTCGACTGCGGGCTCGCGCTGTCGTGCGAAGGCGACGAGATCGTGGTTCGCCACCCGGTGCGGGTCGATCTGTGGCAGCACCTCGACGCCGATGGCCGGTCACAGCTCGAGTCCGGCCACGCCAAGGGTGTGTGGGTCTCGATCTGTTACCGCGCGAGTCCGACCGATCCGGTCCGCCCGGTCCAGCTCGACAGCTGCACCGGCGCGCTCGCCAGCTGCATCCCGTCGCGGCTCCGCGACGACTTCTGCATCAAGGTCACCGTCGCGGGTCGCGACGACAAGCCCCACGATTGCGCGTGCTCGCCGTGCACCGATGATTGCCGCGAACCGTGCCTGGTCCTCGCGCTGATCAGCAACGTCACCGCCGACACGATCGTGGTCGCGAGCGACATCGATAACGCCGTGCGCAGACCGGTGTCGCTGTACCAGACCACGCGGATCTCCGGGATCAGCTGGGCGCACGGCGCGCACTACAGCCGCGACGAGGCCGACAAGCTGCTCGACGATGGCATCGAGATCGCGTTCTCGGGTGAGGTCCACGGCGAGACCCTCACCCCGGGCGTGGTCGACCTGTGGGGGATCGAGGGTGGCGCGGGTCGTTCCGGTCAGCTGTTCAACATCGCCGGCGAATACGTCGGGGGACCACCGACCGGCCCGGTGTGCAGCGTGCGCTATCGCCGCAACACGCGCGAGCGCGTCAACTCGGGCGATCGCATCCTGATCACCCTGCGATCGGCGTTCGTGCTCGATCGCTGCTGTCGTGCGCTCGACGGCGAGCACATCGGCGGCAGGGTTCCGCTGCTCGCCGGCTATCCGCACTGCGCGAAGCCGCCCGCCCACATGATCTGCGATCACGCCGATCTTCACCTGCGATCCGGCAATGCACTCCCCGGCGGCTCGTTCGAGAGCTGGTTCTTCATCGATTGACGAGGTTTTCCATGACCACCATGACCAAGACAGGCGGCTGTGGCTGCGGGGGCAAGACCACCGGCGGTTGCGGCTGCAAGACCCCGGCGACCGCAGCCGGAACCGACATCGCCTCCGCGTGCTCGCCGTTCGACGAGGCGGCGTTCGTGCGCCCCCAGTTCTTCGCCGGTCAGCTGTTGACCGAGGACGACCTGACCGCGCTCGAGACCTACGTCGTCGGCAAGAACCGACTGCACAACGCCAAGCTGTTCGGCGACGGCGTGGTGTGCGGCCTCGACGTGACGTGCGGCCCGTGCGGCGGCACGACCGTACGGGTCGCGCCCGGCTACGCGCTCGACTGCTGCGGCAACGATCTCGTGCTCACCTGCGATCGCGAGATCGATCTCAAGCCGCTGATCATCGCGCTGCGCGAGCAGAACCACGGCAAGGGCGATTGCGGTTCGCCCTGCGATCCGCCGACGACGTCGACCGTCACGGGGACCACGGGCGGCGCCGCGATCACGCCGGCCGTGACGTCGAGCTCGCCGGTGATCGAGTACTGCCTGTTTCTGCGCTACAGCGAAACATCGAGCGATCCGATCGCGGGCTATCCGACCCCCGACGACTGTGCGGTGGCGTGCCAACCGACCCGGCTGCGCGAGGGCGTGTCGTTCGAGCTGCGCTGCCCGGTGCCGCCGACGCGCGACGATCTGATGACCCACCTCGAGGCGTGCCTCGGCCGGCTGTCGTCGCCCGATCGGGTGACCGCCGACGGCCGGACGCTCGAGGTCAGCGCCAACCAGGCGCGGCGCGCCGCGCAGGTGATGGACCCGTCGGTCACGGCGATCACCGCCGCCGAGAGCCAGCGCTGGACCGACGCGCAGCCGCGGCTCGCGGCGATCGCGAATACCCAGTCCGATCCGACGGGCGCAGATCTGCTCGAGTGGACCGAGCTCCTGATCGATGTCGCGGGCATCTTTCTGCGCCAGCCCACCGGGCCCAAGGCCGGCGCGACCAGCGGCGACACCGCGACGGCCGCGGCGGCGTTGCAGCGGATCGCCGCGGTGCTCGGCGATCCCAAGCAGCTCGCCAAGATCTCGTCGTTGCTCGATCGCACGACCGCCTCCGAGGCCGCCGCGATGTACACCAGCCTCACCGTGCCGTCCGACGTCGCGGCGCGGCGGGTCGCCGCCGTCGCGCTGACCGGCCTTCCGTACGACAAGACCTTGTTCCTGCGCGGCGCGCTGTATACGCGCCCGCTGCGCAGCGCCTACATCGCCGCCGCCCAGGACCTGCGCGGCAAGCTGCTCCAGGCGCTCAGCTGCGATGGCGGGGAGACCGCGGACTGCACGCTGTTCGACGATCTCCGCAACCTGTCGCTGCCGTCGACCGCCGCGAACGACAAGGACATCGAGTCAGGCGACGTCACGGACTTCGCCGGCTACGGTCACAAGCTGGGCGGAATCGTGAAGCGATTCTTCGCGGACTGCATGTGTCGCGCGTTCGCTCCGCCGTGCCGCAGCTGCGACGACCCCGCGGTGCTGCTCGCGTGCATCAAGGTGCGCGATTGCCAGGTGCTCGAAGTCTGCAACCTGGCGCGCACGTTCGTGCTGTCGCCGGCCGCGGTGCGCTACTGGCTGCCGCCGATCAGCTGGATGGGCGAGCTGCTCGCCAGGATGTGCTGCGGCTCGACGTGCAGCGACGTGACGAAGGGCGGCACCGACCTGCAGTCGCAGTTCGTCGGCGAGCTGCTGCGCAATCCGTCGGCCGACGCGATCGCGCTGGCGCTGCCGGCGTTCTATCGCAGCGGCGCGTATCTCCCCGCGCTGGTGTCGGCGACCCGTTCGTTCTCGGACCTCGCGGTCCGCCAGCTACTGCCCGGCACCCGACGCCCGGCGTTCGACACGCCGGCCCAGGTGGTCCGCGACCCGCACAGCGAGGTCGACGCCTTGCGAGCGCAGGTCGCCGCGCTCCACGCCCGGATGGACCGGCTCGATCCCAAGACCAAGGCAGGCAAGCCGTGACCCTGCTTCGACCCAAGTTCAACGAGGGCCAGATCCTGTCGGCGGGCGACCTCGGCAAGACCGTCGACTACGCGCGCTACGCCGACGCCGCGCACGGACGGACGCAGCACACCTGGGGCGTGGTGACCGGGCTCGAGCTCAGCAAGGTCGACCAGGCGACCCCCGAGGGCGACAAGTTCATCGACGTCCACCTGACGCCGGGGATCGCGATCGATCCGAGCGGCCGGCGGATCGTGGTCGAAGCCGAGCAGCTGCTGTCGACCGTCCAGTTCAATAACCTGGGCGTCGCGGGCGCCAACGAGCCCGACGCACTCTACCCGGTCTACGTGATCGGGGTCGATCGACCGCAGGCCGCGCAGTCGCCCGGCGCGTGCGCGTCGAACAGCCCGACCCGCGTCGCCGAGGCGTTCCAGATCGACTTCGGCCGCCCCGGGTCGGAGACCGCGGTGCTGGCCCCGCCGGCGGTCGCGTTCGACGCCAGCCCGGGCATCGGCATGCGCGTGCTCGTCGGATACGTCGCGTGGAACCCCAACCTCGCGGGCGGCAAGTTCATCGCCATCAGCCCGGCATCGCCGACCGGCGCCGTCCGCTATGCCGGCGTGCGCGCGGCCGAGGTCGTGGCACCGAAGGGTTCGGTCGTCCTGCACACGCAGGACACCGGCAAGCGGTTCGCGCTGTCGCTCGCCGAGGATGGCCAGGGCGGCTGCAAGTTGCTGTTCGGGAGCCGGCAGGGCGCCGGCGCGATCAAAGAGACGTTCTCGGTCAACGAAAAAGGCGATGTCACGTTCTCGGGCGCCTGGAAGGTCCAGCTGCCGACCGCGCCGGTCGCCGAGTCCGGCGCGATCTTCCACGGCCTGCGCGTGCCGTTGCCGGCCGGCGTCAGCGAGGCGGCGGTCGCGGCGGGCCAGTTCACCGCGCACGTCGTGGTCGCGCCGCTCGCGCTCGGGGTCAGCACCACCGAGTACCCCATACAGGTCGAGTGTCGCGTCGATGCCGACCGCCGGGTATCGAGCATCGTGATGTGGCGGACCCTGACCGGCGACGACTATCGACTCAGCCCCGCGGCGTGCCAGTACCTGGTCGTCGCGGCGCCCACATCGTGAGGATCCCATGGCGCTCTCCATTCATGTCGTGGCTCACCGGACGACCGACGCGGTCCTCGCAGCGTGTACGCGTGGCGAAGGCGGCACGCAGGCCGACTTGATCGCCGCCATCGTCGGCGATGCACTGCCGCTGTCGTATGGCCAGATTACGCAGCCGGGGATCGGGCGGCTGTCGTCGATCGATGCCGGCCAGCTCGTCATCGAAAAAGTGCCGGGCGACCCGGTCGTCGAGATCGGCAATGTGCTGGACGCGCCGTTCGACTTCGTGATCACGCGCGATGCCCAGGGCCAGGTCCAGAGCCTGGACAAGGCACTGCCCATGACCGCGACGGTGGCCGGCACCACGGTGACGGTCACGTTTCCGACGCCGATCGATTCGACCGGGCGGCCCGGCCTGATCAGGCTCGTCGACGCGACCAACACCGCCCTGGACACGACGGTGACCCTCCGGCTGGCATCGCTCACCAACCTCAACGTGGGCACGGCGTCGGTGGTGGCGCCGCCCGGGACCTACAAGATGCTCGTGCTGGTCAAGGGCTTCGCCGCGCGGGTGGAGGAAACGGTGAAGGTGACGTGACGGGCGAGGTCACGATCCGGCGCTGCGTCCTGCGCATCCGCCGGCACGGTGGGTGGAGCTGGGGACCTGACCCCGACGCGCTGCTCGGAGCGGCCACCCGCGCGCTGCCGCGGTTGGTCACCGAGCACGTGCGCCGGCTCGACGTCGCGCGGCCCGGCGCGGCGGTCCACATCGCGACGCCGATCCGGCTGCATGTCACGGCCACCGTCGAGGAGCTCGCCGCGCTCGCGGCCGCGGCGCGGACCGGCGACAGCCCGGCGGGCTCGGCGATCGCGCGGCGGCTCGACCAGGCGCTCGCGCAGGCGCTCGCGGCGTCGACCCTCGCGACGGAGCCCGCCGGCGCGCCTGCGACCACCGCCCCGGACGCGCCCCACCCGCCCCCGGCACGGCGATCTCCGATCGAGGCGCTGCTGGCGACCCTGGGGCGATGGTCGAACGACCACGTGATCCGCGCGATCCTCGAAGCGGCGCCCGCCGCGCTGATCACGGCGTGGCACGCGCGCATGATCGCAGCCATCCCCCGGCGCCACGCCGTCGAGCCCGGTCCTGCCGCGGCCACGCGCGCGGTCGAGATCGCGCGCGCGGTCGTGCGCGATCTCGGCGCGGCGTACGAAGCGCCGGTGCTCGCGCTCGTCGCGGCCGGTGCGGTGATCGCCGCCGGCGGCGGCGCCGTCGATCGCGAGCTCGTCGGCCACGCGCTCGCCGCCATCGAGGCTGCGATCCCGCCCGCCGCTGCCGAGGTGCCGCATACCGTGCCGGCACCTCGCGCACGCGAGCTCGGCGAGCCCACGCGGGTCGAGGCCATTGGGCCGGATCGCGCCACGAGCGCCACCGCATCCGTCGCCGTGGCGCCCCGGCCGCCCGAACCGGTGACCGCAGCGCCATCGACCGTCATCGCGCCCGCCTTGCCGTTCCTCGCGCTGGTCCCGCTCGCGCGATGCGGCTGGCTGGCCGCGGTCGCCGCGATCCTCGAGGCCGCCGATGCCATCGATCTGGGACCGGCGCTCGCGGCGGCGCTCGCCTACAAGCTCGCCGAGCCGCCGGAGCACGGCTGGCGGCGCAAGGCCGAGCATCGCGCCGGCGCCGCGGCGGTTGCCGGTCGATCGCTGGCCGACACCGAGCTGCACGACGCGCAGCGGCGCCTCGCGGCGCTCGCCAACGTGCTCATCGCGCCGATCACGGCGGAGCTGCGGCGCGGCCATCGCCGTGGCGCGCCGGTGTTGCTCGCTCGCTCCGGTGACGACCACGCCCTCCTCGATACCGAGGGCATGTTCGTGATCGCGAGCGCCCGCGAGCCGCAGGGCGCGATCGACGCGGCGCGTGGCCTCGGGGACGTCGTGCTCGTCCCCGCCGCGCTCGCCACCGCGCGCCTGCTCGACCGGATCGAGTGCGCGAACCTGGTGTTCGTCACCGACGCGCCACCGGAGCGCGGTCAACCGTGGCGCGCGGTCCCGAGGGCGCGGCTGTGGACCAACGACGGCGGCGCGATCGATCGCCACGCACCGCTCGAGCCCGTGCTCGCCGACGCAGCGGCGCTCGCCAGCGAGCTCCTCGAGGCCCTGCGCAGCCGCCCTGTGCTGCCGCGCGCGGAGCTCGACGCGCTCGATCGCATCGCGACCCACGCCGCGGCCCTCGCCCTCGGCGATCTCGCGTGGACGCTGTTCCGATCCCGCGAGGCGGCGACGCCGATCCTGGCGCTCGAGCGGTTCGCGACGCTCGACGCGACCGTCGCGAGTGACGCCGACCGGATCGAGGTTCGCATCCCGATCGGCCGACGCCACGCCGATCTGCTCGCGCACGGCTACCTCACGGCGATCGACGACGTGCCCTGGCTCGGTGGGCGCGTGGTTCACATCATGGGAGGCTGACATGGCACGGCTCGCAAACCTCGCGCTCGCACACCTCGTGGTCCGCCTCCGGCCACTTCACAGGGCGCTGCGCGCTGCCAGCGCGCGCCGAGCCGCCGCGACTGACCGGCTGGTGGCAGCCGGTGCGATCGCCAGCGCGATCACCGCGGGCCACGTGGCGGCCGTCCTCGACGAGCTCGACGACCTCGTCGTCCACGTGTCGTTCTCCACGGGGCCGGCGGCGGACACCGCCGACGAGCGCGCCGTCGAGGCCGAGCTACGCGCGCGCGCGGCGGACCAGGACTGGCGGTTACCGCTCGACGCGCTCGCGAGCGATCTGCAGCTCACCGACTTCGAGCTCGAGGCGCTGCTATGGTGTGCCGCGCCGGAGCTCGATGCCGGGTTCGAGCTCGCCTACGCGTTCGTGCTCGACGAGCCGCGGCGCCGCCGGCCCAGCGCCGCGTTGCTCGCAGGGCTGACGGCCTGCTCGCTGCTCGACCGCGTCGAGCGCCGGGCCGCGCTCGGTCCGTACGGCGCGCTGCGCCGGCGACGGCTCGTGGAGGTCGACGACGCGACCGGCGCGTTCTCGCTGTCGCCCGCGGCCGCCGGGCTGTTGCTCGCCGGCGACGGTGACCCCCGCGATCTGTTTCACGATCCCGACGCGATCGAGAGGGTCGCGCCGACCGTGGTGACCGGCCTCGATGACCACCGGTTCGGTCAGGTCATCGCCGGGATCGAGCGCGGCGAGGTCGCGGTGGTCGGTGCGTTCGCGCCGCGCGCGGGCACCCGGCGCGACGTCGCGCTCGCCATCGCAAGCGCGCTCGAGCGACCGCTGCGGCGGTGGTCGACCACCGGCGATCCGGTCGCGTGCGCATCGCTGCTGGGCGCAGTTCTGTGGCTCGACGTCGACGCCGACGTACCCGAGGCCGTCGTCGAGCGTATCACCGCCGCGCGCGTGCCGATCGTGATCACCGGCGCGCAACCGTGGCGGCCGGCGCGCCTGCTCGAAGCCGGCGGCTACGCCGAGCTCGCGATCGCGCCGGCCACGCTGGCATCGCGCACCGCGGCCTGGCAGCACGCGCTGCCCGAGCTTCCCCCCGCTCGCGCCCACGACATCGCCGCGCGCTACAGGTTCGCCGGCCTCGAGATCCGCGCCGCTGCCGCCGTCGCGCGGACCTCGGCGCGGCTGATGACCAACGGCGAGGTCGTGACGCCGGCCGCGTGCCTCGACGACGCGTGCGCCACCGTCGCCGGTGGCAGCTCGCTGCGCTACGCGACCCTGGTCACGCCGCGGCGCCGGCGCGACGATCTGGTGCTCGAGCCGAGCCTCCACGCGCGGGTGATGGACATCGCCGCGTTCTATCGCGCACGCGCGACGGTCAGCGAGACCTGGGGCTTCGCCGAGCGACTGACCAGCGGCGGCGGCATCAAGGCGCTGTTCGCCGGCGACTCGGGCACCGGCAAGACCCTCGCCGCCGAGATCGTCGCCAGCGAGCTCGGCCTGCCGCTGCTGAAGGTGGACCTCGCGCAGGTCGTGTCGAAGTGGGTCGGCGAGACCGAGAAGAACCTCGCCGCGGTGTTCCACGAAGCCGAGGACTGCCAGGCGGTGCTGTTCTTCGACGAGGCCGAGGCGCTGTTCGGCAGCCGCGCCGAGGTCCGGCATGGCACCGACCGCTACGCCAACCTCGAGGTCAGCTTCCTCTTGCAGCGGCTCGACGAGTACGCCGGCGTCGCGATCCTCGCGACCAACCTGCGCGACAAGATCGACGCCGCGTTCACCCGGCGGTTCCACCTCGTGATCGGCTTCCCGCGTCCGCTCGAGAAGCAGCGCCAGCAGATGTGGTCGCGCGTGTTCCCCCCCGCCACACCGGTCGGGCCCGACGTCGATCTCAGTGCGCTCGCACGGCTCGATCTGACCGGCGCCGGCATCACCTCGGCCGCCGAGACGGCGTCCCTGCTCGCGAGCCGCGACGGTGCCCCCTGCGTGACGATGACCCACGTCGTGCGCGCCGTCGCGCGGCAGTTCCAGCGCGAAGCGCGGATCCTCGGCCGCTCCGAGCTCGGTCCGCACGCCCACCTCCTTCATGAAGGCGCGTGATGGCGGCCCAGGCGACCAAGACGATCGACAAGCTGCCCGACGTGAAGAAGGCGCCGCCCAAGCCTACCGCCAGGCCGGTCGCCCAGGCGCCGGCGGTGACCGCGGCGACGACGCCCGCCGTGGCGCCGAGCAACGGCGTGGCGGCGCACAACACCGCTGGCTCCGGTGCCGCGCATGCTGCGGACAAACCCGCTCCGAGCAAGCCCGAGCGCCCCCCCAAGGCCGGCTCGATTCCGCGGCCCACCGACGTGATCGACCTGCAGGGCGCGCCGCAGTTCGTGCCCGGCGGCTGGGCCGACTACATCAAGTCATTCGGCGGCAAACCTGCCGAGGTCGACGTCAAGTGGGGGCAGCTCGCGCCCAGGACCACGATCGCGCTCCAGTGGGATAGTGGCGCCAAAGTCTATTCGACCACGCACTACCAGCCCCTGCCGATCGTGCAGCCGTTCTTCGCCGGCCTCCCCGACAAGCTCGCGCCTGCGCTGTTCGTGAAGATCCACAAGGACGCGATCACCGGCTTTGCCGCGCCCCACGCGACCGAAAATGCCGTCGGCCTGGCCGCCGCGCTGTCCGATCCAAAGATCACCGCAGCGCTTGGCCTCGCCGGCTTCAAGCTGCCGAGCCCTAGGTTCGACAACCAGATCAAGGACGGGCACTTCGTGTTCGGCACCGACGAGCTGTCGTTCACGATCGCGGGCTGGCTGTCCGGCAAGCTCAAGCTCAGCCTGATCGACGACAACGTGGAGTTCTCGGCGTCGTCCCACCTCGCGCTTCGCGGCCTCGCCGCGGTCGACCTGACCGTGACGCGGTCCAAGGATGGCCACTACACCGGCAAGCTCGAGATCCCGGTGACGCTTGGCAAGGCATCGGGCCACGTGCTCGCGTGCTACGACAACGGCGACGTCTCGATCACCGGCACGATCGGGTACACCAGCGAGAAGTTCAACGGCTCGCTCACCGTCATGTTTGGCGAGGTCAACGAGGTGCAAGCCGCCGCGCGCGGCCAGCTCGACCCCGGCAAGCTGCTCGCCACGGAGTCAGTCGATGCCAGCGAGAAGGCCGAGAAGGCGAAGAAGGGAGAGCGCGGCGTCGGCGCATGGGGCCAGCTCGACTTCGCGTTCACCGACTGGCTGACCGGTAGCGCGCTCACGATCCTCGATCCGTTCGGGCACATCACCGTCGTCGGCAAGATCGCGGTCAAGGATGTCGTGCTCATGAAGGCGCCGGACCCGGTGAAGAAGAGCATCCCGCCGTTTCCGATCGGCGTCGCCGCGCGCTACGGCCTGCCCCACGTCGCCGACGTCCACATCGGCTTCGACCTCGACCTCGGGTTCACGGCCTGGGTCGGCCCGGCCATGCTCACCGGAATCGAGATCGGCGGCACCTACTCCACCGATCCCGCGATCTTGCAGGACTTCTACATCACCGGCGCATTCCGGATTTCGGCGTACGCGGGGCTGTACCTCGCCGTCTCGGTCAAGGCCGGCGTCACCATCCTCGGCCACGACCTCGACGCGGTCGGCACGATCACCGGGTCTGCCGGTGTCAAGGCGTACGCCGAAGCGGCCGCGAAGATCGGCTATCGCGAGAAGGCGGACCCGGTCGCCGGCAAGAAAGGCGAGGCCTACCTCCAGGGCCACCTCGAGGCCGCCGCTCAGCCGGTGCTCGGCCTCGGCGGCGAGGTCGCCCTCAAGTTGAGCACCCCCTGGTGGTCGCCGCTGTCCGACCGTACGTGGTCATTCCCGCTGTTCAGCTACGAGTGGCCGCTCGACACCTCGCTCGGCGTCGGCGCCGACATCGACTACATCATCGGGTCCAACAAGCTCCCCGACATCAAGCTCGGCGCGGTCGACTTCGACAGCTCGAAGTTCTCGGACGCCGTGATCCACGACGACGTCCCCGCCAAGAAGGGCTCCGCCGAGAACGAAAAACGCGGCAGCTGGAAGGGCGTCGAGCCCAAGATCCCGACGGCCCCGGCCTCGGAAGCTCCCAAGGGCCCGGCGCCGGCCCGCGGCAAGCCGGCCCGCGCCGGCACGCCGTCGACCAAGCCCGGCAAGGGCAAGCAGACCCCGGAGGAAGCCGCGAACGTGCCGAAGACCCCCGAGGTCGCGAAGCGCTGGCTGGAAGGACTACAGGAGCTCGCGACCATTCACCAGCAGGCAGAGAAATCACCAGAGGATGATCACGAGATCCATGCGCAGCTAGCTCATCTAAAGAACACGTACGGCTTCACGGAGGCTCGCGCCACGCCGCAGGGCGATGAGTGGCAAATCGATATCGCGATGAATCCTCGTACTCGAAAGCAGGTACGACGCCTCGTCAGCGAAGCAGGAAAGAGGCTACCGCCACCTAAGGTCGGCGAAGAAGGCAATGCGTACGCCGCGCGAATCGGATACCCGTTGCCGGAAACGAACTATCACTGGGCGATCATCCCGCCAAATCTCGTCTACAAGCGCAATCCGGGCAAGGAAGCCTCCGTACCCGAGATGATCCTGAATACCGGGAAGCGACCGCCGAACTTCATCGAATGGGCGAAGCCAGAGCCCGGCGAGACGGAAAAGAAGGCCGCGTTCGGCGAAGAGAAGATGCACGAGCACATGGAAAAGCAAAACAATTTCGATCTCATCAGCGAGCGCGGGAAGAGCCCGTTTGCCACCGGGATCGACGGAGTGTATCAGAACAGAACCTCGGGAGGGCGACCGAAGTACGTGATCGGCGAGGCCAAATTCGGAACGGCGCGCCTGAAGCCCGGACAGCTCACGGTTCAGTGGGTGGATGACCGACTCGATGCAGTCGTGGGCAGAACAAAGGCTGACGAGATCAGAGCGACAAAGTACCAGCGCTGGGTAGTCTACGTGGATGCCGCAGGGCGCACGCACCACGAGGTCTTGATATGACGCAACGAAGCACTTTCAAGAGCGCTGAATACTGGAAAGAGAACCTCAGCTATCTCGCGAAGTCCGTTCGCCAGTACGAGAAGATGGCGAGGGACGACAAGGGCGATCCCGAGCTCCGCGAACGCGGCAGGCGGATGGCATGGTCCAGACAGCTCGATTTGATCCGGGCGCATTACTCTGCGGGGTCGCCGATCGCGAAGCTGCCACCTCTCTACGCGGAGCTAGTCGAGCACATTTCCGACTACCTAGATGATCCGGCCCGATTGACGTTTGAGCTCTCCGATATTGACCACTATGTCCGGGTGATCTCGATGCTCGCGCTCGGAATCTTGCTCCGCGCGAACGATAAGCAACTCGCGCCGGTTCTCGAGTTCGCCGGCAAGCCCGGTCAGGATGCATTCTTCGATCAACTCGCCGCGCGGCCGCCCGCAGGAAAGCGCGCAATGCCGCCGAAGCTCGCGCATCCCAAGCCCTTCGCGCTTCTGGAGCGCGCGCTCGTGGCGAAGGACAGCAACGCAGCGGCCGACGCGCTGATCGAGTTTCTCCAGAAATACTACGCCGGGATCAAGAACACATACTTCTACAACACGCACCTCAAGGGCGACGCTGGCTTCGTGGGTTACTGGTCATTCGAAGCTGCACTCGTCGCCGTGGTCAAGGACATTGACGACAGCGCGATCGCGGACAACCCGTACTACCCCGCCGATCTCGTCGCCTACGCCCGGTAAGGGACGGGGCGGGACGCGGGCGAACCCCGACCGGACGGGCGAACCCCGACCGAGGTTCCTTTGGGAAGGTGGCGCTGAGCGCGCTCAGCGAAACGCGGACGGCGTCGGCGAGCGCTGCGGCGCGTGCGAAGAGGCGCGACCGACATGGCCGGCCGATGCCACCGCATGGAGGTGCCGATCAAGGGCGGCTGCTGAGCGACAACTGGATCTCCCCACCGCATTGCTCCGCCTGAAATGTTACCGAGCACGGTTCGTTGCCTCATCGAATCTGCTACCCGCGGTGGCAGGCCTGAGGAGGCAACGATGGCGAAGAGAATCAGCGTGGACACCCGGCGCGAGCTGGTGCGTGCGATCGGCGAGCGGTACCGTGCCGCCTCGGTGGATGCGAAGGCTCGGATCCTGGACGAGTTCGTCGCGGTGACCGGTTACCATCGCAAGCATTCGATCCGGGTCCTGAACGCGACCGCCGACGCGACTGTGGCGGCACGACCACCGCGACTGCGGCTGTACGACGAGGCCGTTCGCGAAGGGCTGATCGTGCTCTGGGAGCGATCCGAACGATCCCGTCGTCGCGCTGTTCCAGATCTTGCCCGACCACGGTCGCGACGAGTTTCGCCGCCTGCAGGATCTCGGAGCCCAGCGTGCGCCCGTCGAGTGCCGCTATCACCGCGTACGCATCCCGCGCGAGCGCGTCCACGAGTGCTTCCCGCGCCTGGACGTCGTCCCAATCGCACGAAGGTTTGCCGGCTGCGACGTAGTCGTCGTCGCGTTTGCAGCACGAACGCAGCTCCGCGGCGAGCTCGTCACCGACGATCCGAAGCAGCGCCCGGATCGCAGACCGGATCAGCGTCACCGTGTCCTGCGTCGCCCCCGCGTCGTACAGCGCCGTCGAATCCAGCACGCGCTTGCGGCCGATCAGCCCCGCTTCGCGCGCTACTTCCAACGCGATCTCGAAGATCCGATTGGGCCGCTCTGACCGCCGAAGCCGTGCCCGCATGTCGACCAGCACCGTGTGCACGAAGCCGGCGTAGTCGAAGTCCAGCCCGCCAGCGGCGTACTTCCATCGCAGGTCGAAGGTGATGCGGTCCACGGCCTCCCGATCGCTGAGCCCCTCCAGCCGTTGGAGCACCATGACCACCGACACGATCCGTGGCGGCACCGATGCTCGGCCGATGTCGGCAAACAGATCCGCGAACGCCTCGTCTGGGAACAGCCGATGGCTCTCCCGGTACATCAGCGCGTAGATCGACGTCGCCGGTACGTGATCCTGGCAGAAGCTGGTGCCGGACCGGAAGACGTCCTCGGATGTCGGCGACTTCCCCAGGGTCATGCCCGGGCATCAGATCAAACGAGAGCGCCCGCCGCAACGAGCTGGGGGCTCAAAAAACACCAGCCTCCTAGCCGCCCATCCCTCGGCGCAATCAGGCAACCGTGCCTTTGGCGGACCTGGCGAGCCGATCGTTGAACGACGCCCACGGAACCTCCCTCGACGCGCCGGAACGGGCGCGAGGTCGCATCATCAATGGTCATGCTTCGCAACAAGCCGGGTGCGAAATCTGGTGACGCACGTGGTACGAAAGGCTGGTAAGGCAACACGTTTGGGTGAATGTAATTGACGTCGGCCACTGCCGGCAACGAACCCGTACAAGTTTCTCGTATAAGAGAACAAGAACGAGACAAAGCCCTAGTCCTGGAACGAAGTCGGCGCGACTGAGTCCCTCTTGAGTCGACCGTGTCAGCTCAAGGACGCGGCGATGAACCTGCCCTTCGACCTCGATCGCCGCAGCGTCGACGTCGTGCGCCTCCATGATCTCCACCTTCTCGAACCAGCCGGGCTCGTACCTCCTGCACCTCCTGCTCATCCGCTCGAACGGATCCGTCGACCTAGCAATCGCGATTGCCTGGCGTCAACTCTATTCTTGCGCTGGCGAGATGTAATTGTCGCTGAGCACGCGATGGCTTGACACGCAACGTGTGTGGATGCGGCCCCGCCCCCCATAGGACACAATGTCCCGATCCCGGGCAGCTCGCATTCATTATGATATGCGACATGGTCGATCTCAGGCGGTTGGCGCTCGCTCCAAGCGACGTCCTCGCGACACCGACACGGGCTCACGCACTCATATGAAGGCTGCACTCGTCGATCCCAATACCGGGAAACCTGTTCTGGAGCCCCTCGTTCTCCTAGCCGCGCTCGACAATGCAGCTCAAGAGCTCATGAAGAGAGCAAAGGGCGTTACGATCCCGATAGCGTCCGAGTACGAGGATTGCGAGACGTACGAGATAGGTAGCCCCCTGTGCTGGCCCAACCTTGTCCGGGGCCTCGCGGTTACCGGAAAGAAGAGCGACACGACGCGGGTGCCTTGCCGCCTGCTTGTCGGGACGAACAAGGACGTCGTCCTCGTCTCCGGAGATCCGAATATTGCGTGGTCGGAGCGCGTCGAGTTCACGATGTCGGTACTCAAGAAGCGCGACCTAAACTATGAAGATGTCTCGCTCGGCTTCGCGCGCTACTGCCCGGGCATGACAGACGGAGCCATCGCCAGTTCGCTGCTCGGCATGGTCATGGGAACGAACCCTGCACGTCGCAAGGCACCAGCCCCGACCTCTCGTGATCTCGATCGCGACGCATTCCTCGCGGGTATGGCCACGCTCATGTTCGGGGTCGAGGCGTCGAGATTCCCTTCGGCGCTCGTCACGGGATTTCTGCTTTTGGACCTCATCATCGGCGAACGGACCTACGGGCGAGACGGCATCAAGCGCTTCACATTAGCGAACGCGTTCCACTCGAATAGGTGGGACAACGACGAATGGTACGGCGGAAAATATCCATATGCCGTCCACGGCACGGGTTCCGGAAACATGGTCAAGCGCAACGAGTTGGCGAGCGGTAATTCAGCGCTCCTACCCAACTTTCGCGAGCTTCCCCAGCGCCACGCTGTGCCGCGGCGTGAAGTCTCGTTGCTCGTACACTGGCTCGAGGCGAAGCTCAGCCGAGCCAAGGTCGCAGAGGTCACCCCAGAAGTCGTCGTCAACCTGCTGATAGAGCGCCTCAGCATGGCGTTTATAGAGCACACAATCCCCTGGTTGCCGAAGGGCAAGAGCTGGCAGGAAACCGGGACTCACTCGCTCCGATCTGGCGAGCTACTCGAACTAACGAGATCGGGACGAGTCGTCTGGCATCATGGAGGACTCTATTATCACTACGATGAAAGATGCAAGCTATTCCCAATGGCCCATGGCGAAGAACCTCTCTTCCTGTCGGAGTACGAGGTTCCAAGAGAATGGCTCGAGGCAGGTGACGCGGCATCTCTTCATGACTGGCAATCAAGAAAAATTGCAGCGTTCCACTCGGCTACTGAGAAGACTAGGAAATACGGCGAACGGAAGCAGGGCAGTGTCGAGGAGGCGACACGCGTCCGGAAGCAGTCTTGCCCGAAATGTGGGCGGCAGGAACGTGCGGTCGAGGAGGAGCGGTGGCTGGCCGAGAAGAAGCGAGCGAAAGAGGTCGCGCGCGAGGAACGAGAGAAAAAGGCGAAAAGCGACCCGAATGAGGCATGGAAGCTCAAGCTTGACCAGCTTTTGGCAGACTTCACAGGGACCGGAAAGAAGCTCAGCAGAGCCGAGATGGTGAAGTACACAGAGGGATGCCCGACGCCAATATTTACGATGTACAGTAAACGTCTCCAAAAGCTCATGGGCATGTGAAGGTGCCAGCGTCCGGACGAACCCGACCGGGGTTCCTTTGCGAAGTGGCGCTGAGCGAGACACGGGCGGCGTCGGCGAACGCCGCGGCGCGTGACGAACCCCGACCGGGGTTCCTTTGGGAAGGTGGCGCTGAGCGAGACGCGGACGCCGTCTGCGAGCGCCGCGGCGCGTGCGAAGTGCCTCAAGCGCGACGAAGGAGCCGGCAGATTGCGCATCGGAGTCGCGCGCGTCCGCCAGCGCCGCTCGATCTGAACGCGATCAGCCACGCCACCGCCAGAGCCGAGACACCCGAGACACCCGGCTCTGGGTGCCGGACGGTGTCGGACAGGAGGTGAGCGTTCTCCCATGTGGCGTGGCTACAACGTGGCGACGGCGACGCCTGCGAACCGCTGTAGCCAGTAGGTCCCCCAGGGAAACGTGACAGGTGCCCCGCACCGCCAGGCGTCGCGCGCTACGGCGTAGTCGACCAGGAACACCCGGTTGCGCCGCAGGGCCTCGATCCGTGCCCACTTGCTGCGAGCGGCCACGCGTGGTCGCAGGTTGCGCCGTGGCTCGTCGCTGGTGGGTCGTTCCCACCAGGGTTGTCGTAGTACGGCACGCCGGCCGTAGACACGCCGGCCGATCCGCTGGCGCTCGGCCGCGAGCGATTCTTCCACGCTGGCCACGCGCTGGCGCAGATCTTCGAGCACCTCGGCTTCGGGTCCCAGCTCCGGCGGGATGCTGAGCCGCAGCTCGACCGCGTCGGGCATCGCGCCGTCGCGCCGGAAGAAGTGCCACGGGCGCGTGGCGGCGATGGATCGGCCGGTGAGGAGAGCGCGCAGGCCGTTGACGCCGGGCCAGTGGTCGACCCGATCTACCAATCCGTCTTTAACCGGGTTGGTGGCGGTGTACACGAGTTTGTCCATGACGTCGTCACGACCGACCAGCCGTACCACACAGACCTGCTCGGAAGACCAGAAGTTCTCCCAGCGGCCTCGCAACGCGTTCTGGCTGCGCGCGAACATCTTGTGGAAGTGCTCGACAAACTCGGGATAGCGGGCGAAGCGATCATAGATGACGGTGTGATGATGATTGCTCATGGCACACGGGAGTAGCACCTCGATCTAGGTTCGCTGTGCGGCCTCGATCAGACAGTACGTGAATGCGTTGTTGGTCGCGGCATCGGGCCGGAGCAGGAACTGACGCTGCGTGCAGCGCCTGGTGACGAGGTAGAACTGACCAGGAAGCACTTGCCGGGGCCGCGACATCACCGCTGCAGTAAACAAGAACCTTGCCAGCAATTGGCCACAGGATTTCGCGGTATTCGCGAGCTCGCGTCCGAAATCCGGCCGGACACGTCCGAGATCCGGCCGTTTCCCGGACAACTGTCGATCAACCCCGACCGGGGTTCCTTTCGATAGTCTCCTTGGCGTCGAGCTCGCGCGCCTCGGCGCGCCTCGCCCGTACGAGCTCGTCGACCACGCAGCAACAAGACCACGGCAGAGCCTCTGTAGCGAGGTACTAGTCAGTACTAGTCAGTACTAGATTTAGTCGACCACGGGAGGGGCGTTATGCTCGAGGTACAAGATGGACGGCTCGCACCGCAGCTGCTCCCGGACGTCGTCATCGAAGTTGGCAGAAAAAAAGGGGGAGCGGCCGCTGGGGCTCACATAGTCGAGCGTGAACCCGTAGTGGTCGGCCAGCCGGGCTGCCTCGACCTGCGCATCGACCCCGTCGTGGAACGACACGCCGTAGCCAGGGGTCGCGGGATTGTTCGAGCCGCCGACCGGCAGGGGGGTCGCGCACGTCAGGACCGGCTCGGGCGCGCTGTTGCAACCGATTGCCGCACACGTGAGTGCGGCCGCCACCGTGAGTGTTTGAGACAATGCTCGAAGGCGGATCATGACGTTGATCGAGCATCATCGATTCGCGAGCGGCGCGCTACCCGGGACTTTGCAAATCCTCGTGCGTGAGGTCACTTGGCACGAATCCCGACCGGGTTCCTTTGGGACGACGGACGAACCCCGACCGGGGTTCCTTGAGAAGGTGGCGCCGAGCGAGACGCGGACGGACAGGAGGTGAGCGTTCTCCCATGGAGCGCGCCCGGGTGCCCCGGCGAATCGCCATCGGCGAGAGCGTCGCTGGCGACGTCGTCCAGCTCGCCACCGAGCGCAAGTACCTCACCGCCGTGATCAAGATGGTCGCGTACCAGGCCGAGACCGATCTCGTCCGCCGGATCACACCGCACTACCATCGTGCCGACGACGAAGCGCGCACCCTGGTGCAATCGGCGCTCGCCAACACCGGCGACATCGTCGTCACCGCGACCGAGCTCCGCGTCACGTTCGCGCCGCTCAGCTCGCCTCATCGGACCGCCGCCCCCGCGGCGCTGTGCGCAGAATGGACGCCCTCGCCCCGCGGTTTCCCGGCACGCGGCTGCGTGTCCGCTACGCAATCGCGGCCTGAGATCCGGACAGTTCAGCTGACGGGTATGTCAGGAGGTCTGGAATCGTCGCGGTGTAGCAGCGCGGGCACGCACCGCGACATCCGAGTCTGGAGTCTTGGCTTGATCGCGATCTCGTCTCGCGATCGCGCCAGATCGCAGCAGGTTGCAGCGGCACGCTAGTTGAAGGAACCGCTCGCATCTATGCGCACCTGCGTTGTCTTCGTCCTCGCGCTCGTCGAATCCACCAGCCTGGCAGCGCCCGCCGCATCGGCGCCTGGACCGCCGGGCCTCGCGCCACCGCCCGCAGCGCCGCCAGTCGGGGCGCCGCCCCCCGCCGCCCCGGGAACTCCGGGAGCTCTGCCGGAGCCGCCGACGGGCCGCAAGGCCAGCAGCGGTGTTGCGCTGGGCGTGGCGTTCGACGCGGGCACGATGGGGTCGGCCCGGTTCTTCGAGCTCCAGGGCAAACTGCGCGTCGTCATCGAGTCGCGGGTTTCCTTGTTCGGTACGATCTCCCTGGGCGGCGCCGGCGGCGGCGGCGAGGGGGCGATCTTCGGTGCGATCGGCGGCGGTGGACGACTGCGGCTCGACCGCGCATTCATCCAGGCTCGCTTCGAACGTATGGCCATCGCCGGGTTCGACTGCGAGGAGTCGTGCGGTGTCACGGTGAACCGGGTGTCCGTAGGGGGCGGCTTCGATGTGCACCGCCAGCACCAGGGTGGTCTCGAGCTGTCCCTCGAGATCAACCGGGTGGCCGGCGACGTCGGGGTCACGTTCGGCGTCGGAGGAAGCGTCCACTACCCCTGACCGCGTTCCGGCCGGTTCGCAACCTCGTCGGCCGGAGGTACCCCGACCAGGATTACTTTCGGTGACGTCCAGCGCCACGTACCCTGACCGGGGTTACTTTCCACGTACCCTGACCGGGGTTACTTTCGGTGACGTCCAGCGGGTGACTTTCCGGGGCGAGAGGCGGACGTACCCCGACCGGGGTTACTTTCGGTGACCGTACCGCGGGTGACCTTCGGGGCGAGAGGCGAGCGGCGCCCCATGTGGCCGATCTCCACCGCCTGATTTCACCCGTACAGTACGCTGCGGTCGATCCAAGCACAGCGATCTCGGTATACGCGGCCAGGGCGTGCCACACGAGGGTGACGACGGACCGCTCGACTTGCAGACCACGGCTTGCTGTCGTAGCTCGGCTTGCTGTCGTAGCCGGCCTCGTGGGCAGACGGCAGCATCTTGCGGCAAGTGCGAGACCTGCCCATGACTGCGGTTGATCCGCCGGCAAGCATCGCGCACGATACGCGACGAGTAGCAGCGCCAGAGGTGTACATGGGGGACAAGCCGTGGGTTGGGGTGAGCGTTGCGCATCGGCGGCTCGTCGAACGGATCGAGACGATCGCCGTCACCGATGGCGAGGTGCTGATCACCGGGCCGAGCGGCGTCGGCAAGGAGTACTACGCGCGCCATGTCCATGACTCGAGCCGGCGCGCGGGCCGCCCGTTCGTCGCGGTCAACTGCGGCTCGATCCCCGAGGAGCTCTTCGAGAACGAGCTGTTCGGCCACGTCAGCGGCGCGTTCACCGGCGCGCGGCCGCGCAGCGATGGCCTCGCCGCTGCGGCCGAGGGCGGCACGTTGTTCCTCGACGAGATCGACACGCTGTCGTCGCGCAACCAGGTGAAGCTGCTGCGGTTCGTTCAAGAGAAGCAGTACCGCCGGCTCGGCGAGTCGCGCTCGGTGCGGGCCGATCTGCGCATCGTCGCCGCGACCAACGCGAACTTGATCGACGCGATGCGCCAGGGGCGATTCCGCGAGGACCTGCTGTTCCGCATTCGCGTGATTCCGCTGGAGGTCCTGCCGCTGTGTGACAGACCCGACGATATTGACGCGATCCTCAACGCCTATGCGGACTGGTACGCAGCGCTCTACGAGCTGCCGCGGATCCAGCTGTCGCCGTCTGCGCTGGAGGCGATCCATCACTACCACTGGCCCGGCAACGTGCGTGAGCTGGAGAACTGCGTGCACTATCTGACGTGTCTGCGGCTCACGCGGCCGGTCGATCCCTCGGATCTCGCCTTGCTGGAGCAGACGCGCCCGAGCGCACGGGGCGTGCTCCCGAGTAACTTTCACCGCGCGAAGACCGCGGTCGTCAACGACTTCGAGCAAGCCGTGGTCCGCGAAGCGCTCGACGCCAGCGATGGCAACATCGCGCAGGCGGCGCGCATGGTCGGTAAGCCGAGGCGCGCGTTCTTCGAGCTCATGCGGCGCCACAAGATCCCGGCGCGTGACCTCGAGGGAGCCACGCGACGTCGCGGGAGCCCGACGGGGTGACCTCAGACGTCGGTGACGACCGTCTGCCCCGGATCGGTGATCGTGATCGTGCCGCCCCACACGCACAGACAGGTATCGGTCTGGCGCAGTGCCGGTTGATCACCGATCGTGACAACCGTGGAGCCCGGGGTCCACGGTGTCGGCGTGTTCGGAACGCACTGGACCGGCGTGAGCACACCGCCGGCCGCTGCCGTCGCCGCTGCGGTCGGTGGGAACGCCGGCGCGCTGCACGGTCCGAATGGCACGATGTTCACGATCGCGATGCGATCCTGAATGTTGGCCGCAGGCTGACCTCCTGCGTTGCGGCGATGCGTCGGCAACACGATGAGCTTCGACGGCTTGGGGCTCATCGAACACACCGTCTTTGCGAGATTGACGACCTGACGTGGCATTCACACCTCCGACATGAGTCTATCACTTGTTCGCCGCCAAGCTCGTCCTTTCCCGGAGCCACGGCGGCGCCCCCGCAGCGCGCCACCACATGGGACCACCATCCGACGGCGGTTCCGCAGCTCCGGTGTCCACGGCACCAGGGCGAGCCCAGGCTAGCGCTCGTCATGCCTCACGGGGTCGACCAGAACACGTTCGGCGCACGACGGGCGATCGAGGTTCGCGAGCTTGCGCGGTTCGATCGCCTGTCTTGATCGACGCTGTCAAGACGCGTCGAACACAACCGACTTTCGTCGGCTTGTCGCCCAGGTCTTCGTCGAACGGTCGGTCGCGGTAACCGGCGCAACCTGTGCGGAATCGTCGCTCGACGCCTCGCGACACCGGTTCACTCAAGATACCCCTGCAGCAGCGTCAGGTAATTTTGGGCGTTGGTCCGCTCATCCTCCGGAAGGTTCCCCATCACCCTGCGAAGCGAATGGCGATTGTCATCGATCCCGATGAAGAAGTCGACAATGACACGGTATTTGTCCTGGCCACCCCTGGAAATCGGGGGAACGCACTGTGACGCTGGCTTCATTGTTTTCAGGCATCCAAGGTACTGATTGACTGCAGACTCGATTCCGGCCTCGCGAAGCGAGGGACGGATCATGCACATGAATCGCCCGGCCCGCTTGTCAAACTTCTTCTTCTTCCATGGCATTCCCACGATGTCGAAGATGACCTCCTTGAGGTCGCGGATCAGCCAGTCACCGCCGGCGGCGCGCACCGGGACCGTGGCGTTTCCGACCTGCACTTGTATCGTCACGAGCTCGTTCGGGTCGATGGAAGGGTGGCCGAGCAACGCGGCAGACGGGTGATCGACCCCGACGTCGATCAACTCGCCTCCGACAACCAACACGTTGCCCACCTGGTCCCCGATCAGCGGGAACGACTTGGCGACCAGCTTCTTGAAAGGCTTCGATGCGTTGAGGGTCTTATGCAGCGTGATCCGGAAGGGAAGGGCCAGCTTGAGTCGATGCAGCGCGAACTTGGTGTAGTGCGCTGGATCGATCGACGGATCGGACGGCCACGTTTCACTGTAGTTGGAAGTCAAGTAGATGCTACTGACGTGATGATTTCGCTGATAGGAGTAGAGCAGCTGGGGAGTAGGCCCCTCCAAGATGACCTTGTCCGGCAAGGCCGTGTTCCGGATGTCATTGTACTTCTTCGTCTCCTCGTCATCGTTGAAACCCAAGAGCTCGTCATCGGGGTATGTGGTAAAAGCGGGCTTTTCGCCTCGGAACTCTCGGATCTGATGGGACAGGAAGATGGGCTCGTTGGGCAGCGGCACATCGAACCAATCGATCTGGGCTGCACGATAATCTGCCCACTTCTGAAGGAACGAGAGGGAGCTGTCTCCGTTGAAGTTCTTGTTCAGCTCCTGCATGATGATGTGATCGGGTTGGACAACCAAGAGAGTCTTTGGGTCCTGGAAGACGATCTGTCTACCAGCATCCAGGAGGTACCCTCTCAGCCTGTCCATTTCCTCGGCGACGAGGCTGTTCAGGATCTGGTAGCCGTATTCGTTGTTGCTGGCAGGATCTCTCAACCAGAAATCCCGGGCCGTGCTGGGGACATTGCTGTTCCAGGTAGTGTTCACGGCGTAGTCGATATCGGACTGCTCGAAGAGTTGCTCGCACTTGCTCAGCATCCCTGAGCCACTCTGCGTGTAGCTGGGACGGATGTTCGTTTCGTAGGCTTGCCTCAGCGCATTCCCGCCCTTGAGGAATACGACGGATCTTCCATAGTTGGTCGTATTGAATCGGGCTACCGCTGCGTTGATGCGGCCGTAGCTGACGCCCAGCAGTGCATTGAATCGCTCCGAGCTGAGGATCACCTGGTTGACGATGTCGTTCGCGGCTTTCTTGATGTGGATGTCCGGATCATCGACCTCGAGGGACAGCGCGCGGGGAACCAGCTCGACCGAGGTGGGATCGGCGGGTTGGGCGTGGGCGGGGAGGACACTGCCAGCGATCATGCCGACCGACAGGACGCAACACATCGAGCTCGAAAGGATGGAGCGCATGACCTCTGCGCGACTGCAAGCGCCAAACCGCACGCGGGGAGGCTTGTTCCGAGGACATCGTGGCTGCCCGTTTCGCGCGCGCACGATCCACGCATGCCCGCGCGACGCTGACGGACGCTACCGGGCGTGGCCAGCTCCGCGTGAACGACGGCGAGGCACGGTCCGGTCGCCGTCACCAGGGCGCCGTCGGGCAGGAAGCCAACGGCATGGCACTTGCCCTGCTCGGCGCGCACGGTAACGGGCGGCTCGCTGCGGGACGGCGAGATACCCCGGAACATCGAAACACCCCGGAACACGAGATACCGGAACATCGACACACTCGGAACTTCAAGACACTCGGAACATCGAGGCACCCGGCGGCCTGGAGCCAGGGTGATACATTGCCCCGAATAGCGTATGGAGATTGCCAGCACGGAGCAGCCGAGTCGTATCACCGCGAATGCCGCTTGATGCCATTTGACAAGACCACGACAAGAGCCATATTCCTATTCCAAGGCGAGCGGAGCGGCGTCGATATGTTTATCTCTGGGTGGTTTGTTCGCGTTCGCGCATTCGCAGCTAGCACGAACGCGGCCCCGCACATCGTCCTTGCGACAACGGCTATCGCGGAGGTCGCGCGGATGTCGGGCAGAACCCACCGCGCCGAACGCGGCGAGCCGACGAGACCGAGATCGAGATCGAGGCACCAAGCGCTCATCGAGCGATGATTGATCCACTGCACGTAGAAAGACCCACAATGAAGAACGCGCTGATCGACCTGTTCACCTCCAAGAAGTTCCTGACCGCGCTCACCGCGATCGCGGTCTACATCGCAGGTCGCTTCGGGTTCAACCTCGACACCTCCGTACTGGATCGCATCTACGCCGCCCTGCTCGTGTACGTCGGCGCACAGGGCATCGCGGACGTTGGCAAGAGCGCCGCCCAGGTCACCGCAGCCGCCAACAGCGCGGGCTCGGCCACCCCGGCTACCCAGGTCGGAGCGGCGATGCGCGGGGTCACGAGCGGCGCTACCGCCGCGGCGCTGATCGTGCTCGCGCTCGGCGGCGCGGCGATGACCAGCGCATGTGGCCTGACCTGACGAGGTGTAACAACAGACCGCGCTCGACGTGCGCGGCGACCAGCGCACCGTGGCTGGGCTCGTGAGAGGTGCCTCGATCACGGCCGCGCGGCAGCACGGTTTTGCGCGCTGGCGTGACGTCGCACGACCGGCGCTCCTGTGCGGCGCGCGGACACCGGCGCACGCGCCAACGTTTCCTTCATCACCCGTGGTGCGCGTGAATTCTCACGTGTCATCGACTCGCTTCCCTCGTTGACCGTCACCAGATATACAATGTTGAAACATCTACACACCCTCCTCACATCGCTCGCCATCGTTACCGCCGGCCTGGCCACCGGCTGCAGCGGCAGCAAGCAGCCCGGCACCGCCGTGATCGACTGCCTCGTGGCAGATCGCGCCAAGATCGATGCGCTGATCACCGACCTCGGCACCAAGACCAAGCCCGACGGCTCGCGCGACTGGAGCGCGATCGAAGCCGACGCGCTCGTCGCCGGTGTCGAGATCGGCGGATGCGCGCTCGCCGAGTTCGTCGAGTCATTCCTGGCGCCTGCCAGCGGCTTGAAGGCCCCGAGCGATGGGGTCGAGGCGCGCCAGACGCTCGAGCACTTCCGTAGCACGAAGACAGGTGGAGCGAGCTTCAAGACGCGGTTCGGCACGCTGTGATCCGGGCGCCGATCACGCGCGGCCGGCTCGACCGGGAATCAGGCGCTGACAGCGCGTAGACTCAGTGGGTCAGTTGCCGCTGCCGCCCGGTGACTGCGCCCACGGCTGTACTACCACCCAGCTCGTGTCCGCCGCCCAGTCGGTGGCCGTGTCCCAGGGGTTCGGCCCCCCGTTGCTGGCGAGGTAGAGGACGCTGGCGAAGGTACGGAGGTATCGGCCCGGGAAGTTCACCGACTGGAACGACATACCCTGCCCGCTGTTACCCGGCCCCGGACAGAACGTCGCGTCCTGCGAGAAGAGGGTGCTTCCGTCACTGGGTTGCAGGTGGAGCTGGAAGTTCTGGTGCCGCAGGTAGCTGCCCGGCCGGTCGATCGACTCGAACGAGACGCAGCTCGCGTTCGCCAGGCCGGCGGCTTTGACGAAGGTGGCGTCCTGCTTGTCGGTACTCGAGCTGCCCGCCGTCACCGGGGCAACGACGACGCCGTCGTCGAAGTCGTTGTGCTTGAGATAGTCAGCGGTGCTTCCGGGTGCGGTGGACTGCAGGGAGACGAGCGGCCCCGGGTCGAGCGCGAACAGGTTGGCCCCACGCGGCGTCGGATTGCTGGACGTGATGAAATCGAGGCAGTTGCGGTCGGTATCGTTGCCATCGGGGAAGCGGCTCGCGCTGCGACCCGCGCCAGCGGCCGAGCTGGGGGCCGCCACGACGCAGCCACTCCCGGTTCCGCCCTGGTAGCCCTCGGCGGTCCACGGGTCGACGAGGATGCCGTAGTTGAGACTGTCAGCGATGTGGTCGTCGGCGTCGCGCAGCACGATGTTGCCAGCGCTCGCGGACAACGCGGGTCCCCCGAACCACTGGTCGGGTACCGGTTGCCCTTGATAGCCCGCCGTCGTGACCCCTGCGTCACGCACCGGGGCGTTGATCGCGTGACCATCGGCCAGCGGGTGGTCCAGGGTGATTCCACCGCCCAGCGCCTGCACCGGCTCGTTGCTCGCGTGCGAGAACCGCGTCGCTGGCGTGAAGCTGATCCCGGTCCCTCGATCGCTGAACGGCAGGTTGGCCGAGTGGTTGAACCGCAGCGGGGCGGCCAGGGTGAGGCCCGTGCCGTTCGTGCCGGCGGTGCCGACCGCCGTGATCGTGACGGTCTCGATCTTCGAGTCGATATCGAGCCTGATCCTGTCACCGGCCGAGATGTTGCTGGTCGACGTCACCTTGATGTTCGTCGCGCCCGCCGCGGCCGCCACCGACAGGCGTGCCTGTGTGCCCGGCTTGCCGATCGCGGTGACCGTGGCCACCTCGAACCTGTGGCCGAAACCGATCGCCAGCTTCTGGCCGACCATGAACCCGGACGCGCTCGTGACCGGCACGTTGGTCGAGCCGGCCGGGATCGCGATGACCGGACCGTCGGGCAGCGGTTGCCACAGCGGCGTATTGGCGGCCGCGGCCGTCCCGGTGCTGACGATCGTCGCGGTGCGGCCGTTGCCCGACGAGTCGATGGCAGTGGCGCCCCCGGTCTCGTCGAGCTCGTAGTCAGCGACGTCGCCGGCGCCCAGCTCGCCACCGGCGAGGGCCGCGACTTCGGGTGGGGTCAGCGCCAGGTCATAGATGTTGAAGTCGTCCACGGTGGCGTTGAGGAACGGGTCGGGGTACTGCGAGCGTCCGATCCAGTTCTGATTGGTGGTGCCGAGGCTGGACGGGTGAAGGGTCATGTTCGGGTTGGTCGCCACCGGAGTACCGTTGAGGAACAGCGTTCCGGTGGTTCCGGACAGTGTCACCGCGACGTGCGACCACGTGTTCAGCGGCAGCTGCCCGCCGCCGGTGAGCTGCTGCTCAGCGCCGCCTCCACCTGTGGTGATCGCGAAGCGAAGCCCCGCGCCTCCGCCGTTGACGGTCATGAACATGTTCACCGTGGTGCCGGTGCCGAAGTCGAAGATGCGCGACCAGGTGTCGTTGGACGCCGGGTTGACCCAGGCCGACACGGTGAAGTCGGACAAGCCGTTGACGATCCCGGTGGGGAGATTGATGTACTCGCCACCGCCATTGAGCTTGACTGCATTGCCGATCTGCCCGGTGGCCCGTGGCCCCGCCGCGCCGCCCGCTGGGATGTCCTTGATCGTCGCGACCTCGGTGTTGCGGCCACTGCCGATCACGATCTGGTCGCCGATGTTCATCCCGGCCGTGCTCCTGACGTTCACCGTGGTGTCGCCTGCCCTCGCCGGGGCGGCCAGCCCGGAGTTGGAGAGCCCGAGCAGGTAGTGTCCGCCGGCCGGGAGCGTGGTGCCCGCCGGGACGGTCACCGTCGAGAACACGGCCTGTTGGGCCGGGTGCTCGGTCACGGTCCAACGCGAGATGTCCACGGCTGTGGCGCCCGCATTGGACAGCTCGATGAACGCGTTGGTCGGGTTGTCGCTGGTGCCGGTGCGGAATTCGTTGATCTTGACCGGGCTGACGTTGCGCACCTTCTCGGTCGTCGTCTCGTACTGTCTCGCGCGGGTCGTGGGATTCGCCCACGAGGCGGCACCGACCAGGTCTCCGTTGAAGGCCGCCGGTCCCGAGGTGATCGTGAAGGTCGCGCTCACCGCCTGGCCGGGCGCGACCGCGTCGAACCGCTTCGACGTATGGGTAGTGCCCGGGATGAATGAGGTCCAATGCCTGGTGGGCACGGCGATGCTCAACTCGACGTCCGCCGCGGTCGCCCCCGTGGTGTTCGTGAATGTCACGGTGGCGTCCTGCGGCGACCCCGGTGCGAACGTCTGGAGTCCCGGCGGCGTCGTGGTTGCCGATGCCGGCGACAGGCGGAGTCGCTGCACGTCGTACGCGGCCGCCACGACGTTGGCCTGCACCAAGTTGTCGGTGGCGTCGGTCGGGTATCCGGACGTCATCACGCCTTCGTAGAACGTGCCCTGCGAACCGTTGCTGTTGTCCCCGCCGTTGCCCAGGACGATGGCCCCCTGCTTGCGCATCGGGTCATACGTGGCGTCGACCCGCGGTCCGTCGAACATCGTCGACAGCGCGCCGTGCTGCGCGTCGCCGCCCAGCGAGGCCCAGTGGTGCGGTTCGCCCTTCGCCACCGCGGTCACGAACCGGTCGGCAATACTCGGCAGGTTGACGCAGAGCTTGGATGTACTGCCCGGGTTGACACAACCCACGAGGTTATTCTCCTGATCGGTCATGATCCACGGGCCAGGCGGGGAACCGTGATACCAGCTGGTGGCGTTGCCGAAGTAAGCGGTTTCCATGGTGCCGTTGTCGTCGTCTCGACTGTCGATCTCGGCGTTGCCGTAGTCGAAGCAGCACCCGCCGTTGAAGTGCAGGCCGTTGATGACCCAGTACATGCCCTCGGGCTGATCGTCGGTCGCGATGCCCCGGGTGTCGTTGTTACGCAGCCCCATGCCCGGCTCGATGAAGACGCCGTAGACCTTGTGACCGCCGAGCGTCACCGGCGCCATGTCCGCGATCGGCAGGTTGTTGAACCCGCCCATTGCCGGCCCACTGAATGCGCCGCGGGGCGGCACGGTGAGGTCATTGTGCATGGGCGACTGGTCGTAGAGCTTGGTGATGAAGCAGGTCGTGTGGGCGCAGAAGATGTCTTGTGTCGCAGCGTCGGCGTATCCGCCGGCATCGGGGAACGGCCAAGCAGTCGGTGAGACGACGCCGATGTCCTTGACCCGCTCGTCCGACAGGCGCCGAACCTGGTAGAGCGGGCCGTCGTAGGAGGCGTAGAGCGCCCGCGTGGTGCTGTGTGCGGCCACGCAGGGAGTGCCGGCACGACCATAGATGTCACACGGACCCGGCGGCCTGTGCCGATGGGCCGGTCCCGCTTGCGCCGCGGTGGTCGTGGCGAACATGACGCAGATTGTCAGCAGCGCGAGCGCCACCCCTTCGGTGAGGATCCTCGGGCGAGCGGGCGGGACGGGGGATCTGAACATGTCGGATGACCTCCTAGCGTCCACCTGCTGACTGCGTGGAGCTCGACGAACTCGCCGGGCCGCAAAGCCAGCTGACAGCGCGCCTCTTCGGCATTGACGGAGTCCGTCAAGCCTGATGGATAGATGTCGCAGACCCTGGCGAGCGCCATCGGCCGCGCGGAGAAGTTAAAGCACGGCAGACATGGCCCAATCAAGTGAAACCGAAGGTCCTATCGATGCCCCGCAGGGGGCGTGCGTGCGCGAAATCTCGTTGTCCGACGTGCAGGTCAGATAGCGCACGGAATATACCCGCTCTGGTGGGTCGCAGACAGACCGAGGTGAGAAAGGACGGCCAGATGACGCAATGGGTCGGTCAAGGAAAGGCGAGAATCCGCGGGCGACCCACGCAGCGAGTAGCGGATTGACCCGCGTGTCGGGTGGCGCGACTTGCAAGCGAGACATCCAACGCGACACCTGTTCCGCATTGCGTCGATGACGAAACCAATCATGTCCATCGCGGCACTCATGCCGTTAGAGCATGGGCGGTTCGCGCTGAGCGATCCGATCACGCGCTGCGCACCCGAATTTTGGGACACGCGCGTCATGCGTGCACCGGCGGGCCCCGTCGACAGACCGTTTCCGCCAGGCGCCAGATCACGTTCCAAGACCAACTGACTCAGCGGCGGCGGGCGATCACCCGACCGTTCCGGTGCGCGGCAACGGCTTCATCACCGCCAGCGTGGCGCCGGTCGGGTCTGCGAGCACGCCGAACCTGCCGATGTTGGGGATGTCGACTGCCTCGAACAGGATCGTGCCGCCGTGCGTGCGGGCGCGGGCGAGCGTGGCGTCGACGTCGCTGGCGTGGACGTACGGCAACCAGTGCGCGGGCGCGCCCGGCGGGAGGTGGCTGGTGACGCCGCCGCGATCGACACCGCCGCGCGACAAGATATGGTAGCTGCCTGCGGGCCCCATGTCATGGGCCTGGTGCGCATAGCCCACGACGCGCGCATAGAACGCGACGGCGCTCGCCGGATCGGGAGTATGTAGCTCGTTCCAGATGAACTGGCCGAACGGCCCGGTCAGCGTGTCGGGCGCGTTGCCGGTGGCGCTGCGAAACACCCACAGCTCGGCGCCCTGGGGATCCGCGATCCGGGCCCGCCTGCCCACGCCCGGGACGTCCGCGGCGGGCTCGACGATGGTGCCGCCGTTCGCCGCGGCGGCCCGCGCGGCCGCATCGACGTCCTCGACCGAGACGTACGACAGCCAGCGCGATGGTCCTGCGGCGGGCGACGGCGCGAAGCCGCCGATCATCGTGTCCGGGGTCTCGCCGGTGAAGATCATCTCGTAGCTGGCATGGCCCATCGGGAAGCCGCGGATGTGCCACCCGAGGACGTCCGTGTAGAACGACCTGGCGCGTGCGGGGTCGGGCGTGACGAGCTCGAACCATGCGAACTTTCCGGGCAGTAGCTTGCGATCAGACATGGCGTTCTCCTTTTCGCCACGACGGATGAGCCCGGCCGGATCCGACAATCATCTCGCTCATCTTGCGTGCAGTGCATCGAGGTGCTGGCGGATGTGCGCTGCCTCGGCCGGCGTGCGCGCGAGCGCGATCGCCCGGTCGAAGCAGGTGCGGGCCTCGGCCAGCCGGCCAAGCTGCTCGAGGAGCCCGCCGCGCAGGCCGTGGAAATGGAAGTAGCCGTCCAGCGCGTCGGCGAGCGGCTCGATCATGGCGAGCGCCGCGTCGGGTCCTTGCACCTTCGCCAGCGCGACCGCCCGGTTGAGCGTGACCACCGGCGACGGCTGCAACCGCTCGAGCGCCGCATACAGCAGATCGATCTGACGCCAGTCAGTATCCTCGGCCCGGGCCGCGCGCGCGTGCAGCGCCGCGATCGCGGCCTGGACCTGGTACGGCCCCGGCGTGCGATGGCGCATCGCCTTGTCGAGCAGCGCGAGGCCCTCGCCGATCAGGTCGCGGTCCCAGCGCGCGCGATCCTGCGCCTCGAGCAGCACGATCGCACCATCGTCGAACCGCGCCGGGGTGCGCGCGTGGTTGAGCAGCATCAACGCGGTCAGGCCGAGCAGCTCGGGGACATCGGCGAACATCCGTAGCAACAGCCGGGCGAGCCGGATCGCCTCGTTGCACAGCTCGGCACGCGCGACCTGCTCGCTGCTCGTGGAGTAGCCCTCGTTGAACACCAGGTAGATCGTCGCGGCGACCACGGCGATGCGCTCGGCGCGCTCGACCGGACCGGGGCTCTCGAACGGCACGTTGGCAGCGGCGATCCGCGCCTTCGCGCGCGTGATGCGCTGCTCCATGGCGACCTCGCTGATCAGGAACGCACGCGCGATCTGCTTGACCGACAGGCCGGAGACGATGCGCAGCGCGACCGCGATCTGCTGGCTCGGCGGGAGCTCCGGATGACAGCAGATGAACAGCAGGCGCAGGATGTCGTCGCGGTAGTCGGCGGCGTCGAGGTGCTCGACGAGCTCGCCCGGGTCGCCGGGGGCGGCGGCATCGGTGGGGAGCTCGGTCTGCTTGCGGGCGCGGCGCGCGGCGTCGATCCCGGCGTTGCGGGCGACGAAGATCAGCCATGCCGCCGGGTCGCGCGGTGGGCCGTTGCGCGGCCACGCCTCGAGCGCCTTCAGGCTCGCGTTCTGGAACGCCTCCTCGGCCGCGTCGAGATCGCGGAAGTAGCGCACCAGCGCGCCGACCGCCCGCGGTCGCGCCGCGGCCAGTGCGGCATCGATCCACGCAAGATCGGTCACCCGACGGGTCCTCCCGGCCGGAACAGCTGGATCGGGCGCAGCTCGAACGCGCCGGCCGAGCCGCTCGCCCGGGCGAGGTCGTTCGCGGCCGCGATCGCGTCATCGAGGCTCTCGCACTCGAGGACGTAGAACCCGAGCAGCTGCTCCTTGGTCTCGGCGAACGGGCCGTCCATCACGACCGGCTCCTTGCCCTTGCGGATCGTGGTCGCGGTCGTGGTCGGCATCAGCCGCGCGACGGGACCGAGCCGGCCCTGCGCGGTCAGCCTGGCCTGGACCGCGCCGAGGTTCGCCATCACCTCGTCGTCCTTGTCCTTCGACCACCCGCAGGTGACCGCCTCGTCGTCGTAGCAGAAGATCGCGTACAGCATGGGGGAACTCTAGCGCCTCGAGGTCGGGCGCCGCCGTGGCAACCGGACGCTCGTGGTCACGCCCCAGGACGACCGAGCACCGGTGATCCCGACATACCGATCGACGATTTCGCGCCGCGGTCCGACCACTGAGTCGGCGGGTCGTCGCGTGGGCGACCGGCCGCACGATTGGCAAGCGGTGGCGCGTAGCGTCGGGGCGCGCGGCGGTGCGTATCGAGTGGAAGCAACCGTCGATCGTGACTCGTGCTGGTGGTCACCAGCCGCTGGGCGGCGGTGGCGTTGGCGTGGTCGTCGTCGGCTTGGTGATCGTCCAGTCGTGGGTGTGCGCCAACTGGTTGATCGGGTCAACGTCGCTGGTCGACGTCACGGTCACCGACTGGCCCGCCGCGATCGAGGACAGCTGCGCCGCCGTCAGGGTGATCGAGTGGGTATGGTCCCCGTCGTTCGACGATACATAAGTCGCACCGGCTGCCGGTGGGCTGGTCATGTCGGAGGTTGGCACACACAGAGAGTGGGTGTGCCCCGCGTTGACGGTCGACAACGGATCCGTGCCGGCGCACGCCTTGGCGGGCGGGTCATCTGGTGAGCTCGACGAGCTCGACGAACAAGCCTGGAGCACGGCCGGTACCACGGGAACGAGCATGAGCAACGTGGTCCCGCGCGTGAGTAGTTGGCGACGTGTCAGCATGATTGGTAGAGGAAGCCAGTCCGCCCAGGTCGCACAAGATCAAAATTAACGACCATGAATCCTGGACTGACAGCGTCGCGCCAGAACTAAAGCTCTTACAGCCGTAGATTTTGCGCGTCACTGTAACGGTGCGCTGTGCTTCGACAACTCCGCGAGACCACGACGGGAGTCGGCCGGCCGGAACTCATGGCCAGCATGGCCAGCGTTCTCGTCGGAGTCACCACGAAGCCGACGATTCCCGAAGGCGGCAACCGTGGGTCTGGCGCACACGGTGGCCGTGCATTCGCATCAGCCGTGATGACGATGATATCGTTTTGGTGGCTGGCATTCGGGCCGCAGTGTGGCACCGGCGCTCACAGCGTCCACGACCCGGGCAGAGCTCCCCAGCGATCGCGCCGTCACCATCGAGCCAGAATTCCCCCGCCACCTCCCACCTCGCCCACCTCGCCCAACTCGCCCAACTCGCCCAACTCGCCCAACTCGCCCAACTCGCCCAACTCGCCCAACTCGCCCAACTCGCCCAACTCGCCCAACTCGCCCAACTCGCCCAACTCGCCCAACTCGCCCAACTCGCCCAACTCGCCCAAC
>Ga0307509_10000171_pt1 | contig 102532 bp, 92 predicted proteins | sample 10_EM_MG_FD_202245 | JGI IMG/M metagenome (GOLD analysis project Ga0307509, IMG submission 202245) | Populus trichocarpa ectomycorrhiza microbial communities from riparian zone in the Pacific Northwest, United States - 10_EM | ecosystem: Host-associated > Plants > Roots > Unclassified | place... | reverse complement strand
TGAGGTTTATGCAGGCCGAATGCGGTAAGTATTTTAAGCGGGAGGAAAATAGAGGGCGCGGAGCGTGGCTGTCTTTGTACTTTAAACAAATGCATATGATTCAAAAAAAAAAAAAAAAAAAAAGAGCCCCCTTGCTTTAGTTTACATCAACATCACCCCTCTCTTCCTTCCCCCAGTGGTGACCAGAGTCAACACAAATATCCTTCTCTTGAAGGTCCTAGACTTGAATGTGCGGAGTGTCAATTTACTCTAAGGGGAATGAAGCAAAAAGGACGCCGTCCAACACTCTCGCGCTACAGTTGTAAGGGGCCAGGATGGGGTTTTGCTCTTTGCCGAAATTGTTTTGATATCAGGCATAAGAACCTTGCTGCTTAGTCGGATCACAATGTTTTCCTTTTCTCTCTTCTTTTGCTTTATTTTGTATTAAGTATTAAACTTATGCTTTCCCTGTGCTTGTAGACAATTGTTGGCGAGCGACCAGGGTCATTTGATATCACTCGCCCTATTTATAAGCGCCAAGCACCTCATTTTGGACTAGTACAGGTGGGCGCGAATTTTACTGTTTCACACCGCCCAAGGGATAGTTGAAAATTTTATGTACTCGAGTACAGTACTATACAAGTGCCATGGTGATGCTTTGACTCAAGACAGGGATTGTTTAGCAGGAAGAGTGATTTCCGAGGGAAATCACTATGAATGACATGCAACCAAAGACGAGGCATGGCGGCTACCTGTATTTCTACCAGGCAATGCCTCCTGGGTCTAAACCATATCGGGAGTTACCGCTAGGTGAGATTGTAACAACGCTACCACATTCCCATGGCCACCCCCAGTAGCGAGCGAGAGCGGTGTTTGGCCATCATTATCCGGCCTGTCGGGGTTGACCTCTGCCCGTCCGAGTAGCATTTTAACCACACCTTCATGTCCGGACCAAGCGGCATACGAGAGCGGTGTTCGGCCGTCATTGTCTTGCTTGTCAGGATTGGGCTCTTCCCGTCCGAGCGATATTTTTACTACTCCCTCGTGCTCGTTTCGAGCAGCGTCCATGAGCGGTGTTAGGCCGTAATTATCTGGCTTGTCGGGGTTGACCTCTCCTCGCCCAAGTAGAATTTCAACCACTCCATCATGTCCATTCGAAGCGGCATGGGGGGGGCGGTGTTAGGCCGTCATTATTTGACCTGTCGGGATTGACCTCTTACCGTCCAAGTAACATTTTAACCACTCCCTCATGTCCGTCAGAGGCAGCATACGAGAGCCGTGTCCTCCCGTAATTACCCGGCTTGTCAGGGCTGACCTCTTCCCGTCCGAGCAGCATTTTCACCGCTCCTTCACGTCCATTCTCGGCGGCGTAAGAGAGCGGTGTTCGGCCTTCAATATCTGGCTGGTCGGGGTTGACCCCTTCCCGCCCCAGCAGAATTTCCACCATTTCTTCATGCCCATCATGGGCAGCCCATGCAAGTGGCGTGCGGCCAGAAAAATCTCCTTCGTTGATATCATAACACCCCATCTCGATCAAAACAGCTACAACCTCAACAATTCCGAAGAATGATGCGCAGTGTAGTCCACTGAACGGAGAGAGAGTAGAAAGATACTGGGCAAGCAAGTTGAAAGGCTTTACTTGTGTTAAGAGGAATTTGGTCGATATCTGGTTATAATCACTCTTAAATAGCTCTAGGGCAAGTAGTCTTGCGCAGTCTGAGAGCTCCCTTTTTGCATGGACCCCCCCAGTATACAGAACAATATCCTAGAAGTGGGGTGCTCTGTGTGTCGGTGGAAAGAGCGGTTGGGAGGGCTTTGATCTGTTGGGAATTCAGATAGGTCAAACAAATTTCCGCCATCGCCGAGTGAGGTCTATTGAATATATCGAGATGAGAAGAAAGATACTCCTGAAGAGTAAAGTGGACCAATCGCACAGTTGACGCTGCCTTATCTACAGTGATAAGCCCTTGGCAGCAGCTGACCAATGTCGCGATCGAAGGGAGGTTGTCGGTATTGAAATCTATAGAGCCTAGCCGGACTGCTAGGGCGTGGCAGAGCTCATCTGCTCGCAACTGCCGTTCTGCATGGCTGATCCACATCAACGCTGCCATTCCGAGTCTCGATTTGTCGCCGTCTTGCGCCTAGTACTATTGCTCCTACGTACATTTCCGACATGTTTTGGGGAATCTTCTCCAGAATGTCTGATTCCAGACTCTCGTCCATCGCCTCCGGGGTTTCGTCCTCGTCCAGTTTAACACGGAGGTATCCGATGATATCATCTTTACTGGGGCCTACGGGTAAGCTTACCACTCGCCTAGCAAGACGCTTTTCGATCTCGGCCCGAATATGGTGTCTTCCGGTGATGAATATTCTTGTGCGTGGTGAATTTTCAAGGATTTGTTGTAGCGAATTAAGGATCTTGACTCGATGCACCGCCGCACATTCATCAAGGGCGTCAATGCATATAAAGGCGCGCACTGAGGACGTAACGACCTGTAGCATCCTCACGACATCCGGTAGTCGTGGTCCTCCACCAATGGCCCTCTTCTGCTCTTGAAATGCCCGTGATATCTCCTCTAGAATTGTTTCCATCCCGCTAACCATCTGTTTCAGCAAGGAACCCATCATACTCGTTGCAGACTGCTCCTTTCGGGCTGCCAAGTCAAAGTAAAAACACGTAATGATGTTGTCCGGTCCTCCGCCTGATCGCATAAGCTATCAACTACCAGCGAACTGACATTAAGGCTTGTTAGCACAAGCTATCCCCACAGGAATGACTCTTGGTACCTGATAAACGTCTTGCCGACTCCCGGGTCTCCATAGCAAAACAAGACTGCTTTATCGCCTACGACTTCCCCGTGACAGTCATGCCAGTTCCTGAATTCCTTGGTTTGCATGAGCCATTCCCCCACCCCGTCCACGCGGCGCTCTTGAATGTCCCGATGCCTGAGTTTGGGCTCCAGTGGTGACAGCCAGGTTAGGAGTTGAGACCTATCATCGGCAACTGTGTAATTATTCGACACATAGATGGTATTGTTGAAGGAGTTGTTATTATCTGCTATTGTATATTGCGACATCTTCTGGTGTTTACTTGTACTGCCGTAAAGAAGGAACGAATTATTGAGTATGGTAGGTCGATATTCCGAGCAGCGGAATAAAAGAGGGGTAAACTGGTGTTAGAGCAGCGTTGCAGATACGACTACATAACAGCAAAGCAAAGTCTAGTTAGGCCACCGGCTCGCGAGATGTGTGACCAACGGCATTCCAGGGGCTTCTGTACTGGTACTCGAGTACAGTACAAGCATCAGCGGTATACACAAGTAAGGTGAGGCATCACATACAAGGGCTTCTAAGTCCCAAACGGCTCAGTGAAAACTCCCGCCCCGACAGCAGGGGCTTAGCTAGATTTATGCATAGACTATGGCAGTTGGGGTGGGACACAGTAAAACGCAACCTTTGGTGGGAACCAGAACCACCCGCAAAAGTAATATCGTGGGTTTCGAGTTATGATACACAAGTCTTCCCTCCTCAATATGACCGAGGGCCTCCCTCCGTACACGAGGCCGCTACTTATGAGTACAGCTGCCTGTGGGGGGCAGTGTCTCTCTCTCGTCGGGGGTCCTACGTCCGGGGTAGATCGCCGGGACCTTATACGATGCGAACGATGAAATTCATATAGACGTTAAGCAAAGGGAAATGCTAAGGATCCTGAATCTGCGGATTACTCGAGCCCATCCCAATTCTCTTTCTATGGCACTTACAGAAACAGATGAAATCGATATTCTCACAGGTGTAGCAGGAACTTTCTTGGGGGTCTGATTGATTATTATTTTAGTTTTTTTTTAATCGGACCGCTCAAAGTTTATTGCGGATATATGATATTACAGCCAAAATTATAATAATATTATAAATGTAGTACAGTACATCTTGTATCTGGGGTTCTTATACAAAATCAAAAGAATCACATACCCAGCCACCCAGCGTCTCTCAATCATTCTTGAGAAGATTTTTTAATATGAAAAATTTATCAGGAGATAGATGGCCACGGCTTTTTACTCCAACTTGACGACCATTATTATTTTTATTTTATCAAAGGCACTCGACAAGCACCCATAAAAGTAAGACATTTTTGGTGAAAAATGGGAGTAGGTGCCAAGATCTTCTAGTCGTCTTGGGGTGAATATGTGATATTTTACAGGTATTCGTATGAGAGATGCCCAAAGCCGACAATACTATAACCCACAGGACTTGGTCTGGATGAGATCAACAGGTGTGATATATTATCAAGGACTCTAGCTTTTGTTTGCCTTTAAATTCTTCACGTTTAGGCAACGTTTACATTGGACTATTTTACAATCACAAAGTATTTCCGAGTCTATCGCTGTCTCGGAAGAAAGGTCACACCTAAGTTATAACTTAATACAGTAAGCCCTCAATCATCCAGTACAAGTACCGTATGTGTCATGTAAACTATTCTTATACCCACTCGTACTACCCTTATTTACTCGCTAGATCCACTGTGGGGCCCAACACTCTGAACTCCCCCGAATACATTGAATGAATACAACTTGGTATGATATCATATATAACAAAAAAAAGGTTTCTTGCTGGAGAAAATGTTACAGCCCTTGGGCCGGGATTTAATGATTAGGTTTAGGGCATGGCTCACTTGGATTTCTCAGGGGCCCGAAACTCGATCTTCAGGGAGGCTGTTGTACCAGTAGAGCCCAGAGCGATGACAAGGCTAAAATGGCATAGTGCACTTGTGTACAGTGCCATTTTTTGCTCACGGGCAAGAGTAGGGTTTGCTTTCAGCGCCTTCCGTTCTGTTTAGTCTGCAGTTTTGATAATTTGGGTGCAATTCTGCTTGCAGGAGGGGGTTAGATTTCTATACGGAATTAATTATCGGGACTTGTTAGTGATGATCAAACTTGAGCTCTACATTGTCTTACCGGTATCTCATACCTAGATCGTGGTCTATTAGAAACCTACTTAGGATTGTAGAAGTAAAGTCCCATTCCCAGTGTTTGCAATAGGGTAATTCGGCTACGTGGTGTCGGAATCCCGCGCGAGGAATGCGCTTGGAGGGCTAGGAAGGCTACTAGTCCTGCTAAGGCTTCTCCAAACATGGTATGATAGAATATGGGGCCCCATGGGAACGCCAGAGAAACTCACAGAACTTGTCCTATCAGGTAGGGACTGCTAAGTATGTTGGTTATCCGGATAGTACTAACACCCGCAAATTAGGTATTCCTTATGACAGCGAGGGGGTAAAAGAGCGACTAGTTTTCCACCGTAAATTTAGGTGCGGTCTTTATACCAGTAGTATATTTGGTGATAATCGCCCTAAGAATCGTTGCACTATCGTACACCACATCTATCTAAAATAAAAATAAAATATTTAAAAAAATATTTAAAAAAATATTTAAAAAGTCTTTCCATGGCCAAGCGGAGGGGGAGAAACTGAAGAAAAGGAAGAAAAAATAGGCCGTACAAGAAAAAAGGACGTGCAGACAAGAGTTTACAGATAGGGAAGAATTAAATATGGCAGGCTATAAACTCGACCCTCTCACAAGCGAACTTCGCCCCCCACGAAACAGACTTTATGGAACCCCACCGACAGAAACTCATAAGTCCTCAACCAACAATGAAAACCAGTCGCCAAAAAAGCACAGGGGGGTATAACATGTATCTACATCCTCCTTTCATGATTCCCCCATCTACAAAAGGTGATGTCCAGGGGCGAGCGATCACTGTGAGCAACATGCCCCGAAAGGGAAGGGCGGCGGCAATTTCCACGAGGCGGGGTCTTAAACAGTACTGGAGGTTACCACTTCGCGAGACCGTAGTAGCGCCATCACCTTCACGTGACCACTCCTAGCAGCGATCGAGAGCGGTGTTTGGCCTTCATTATCTAGCTTGTCAGTGGTGACCTCTTCCCGCCCAAGTAGTATTTTCACCACTCCCTCAGATCCAGCCCGAGCGGCAAGCGAAAGGGGTGTTCGGCCAGAATTATCTGCCTTGTCGGGGTTGACCTCTTCCCGGCTGAGCAGTGTCTTGACCACTTCCTCATGTCCATACACAGCGGCAAAAAAGAGCGGCGTCCGGCCGGAAAGATCTGGCCTGTCGGGGTTGACCTCTACCCGTCCGAGGAGTATTTTCACCACTGCCTCATACCCACCTCCAGCAGCGGAGAAGAGGGGTGTTTGGCCGTAATTGTCTGGCTTGTCGAGCTTGACGTCTTCCCGTCCAAGTAAGATTTCTACGACTCCCAGATGTCCTTGCAGAGCAGCATACGAGAGAGGCGTTAGGCCGTCATTATTTGGCTTGTCGGGGTTGACCCCTTCCAGCCCAAGTAGTACTCCCACCACTCCCTCATGTCCATTCTCAGCGGCATACGAGAGGGGTGTTTGACCGTAATTACATGGCTTGTCAGGGTTGACCTCTTCCCGCCGGAGTAGTACCCCCACCACTCCCTCATGTCCATTCTCAGCGGCATAAGAGAGCGGTGTTCGGCCTTGAACATCTGGCTTGTCAGGGTTGACCTCTGCCCGCCCAAGCAGAATCTCCATCACTCCCTCATGCCCGTTATGAGCAGCCCATGCGAGTGGTGTACGGCCAGAAAAATCTCCCTCGTCGATATCATAACATCCCATCTCGATTAAACCAGCTACAACCTCAGCAATTCCGAAGAATGATGCGCAGTGTAGTCCACTGAACGGGGAGAGAGTAGTAAGCTGCTTCATAAACCACTTGAAAGGCTTTACTTGTACTAAGAGGAATTTGGTCGATATCTGGTTATAATCACTCTTAAATAGCTCTAGGGCAAGTAGTCTTGCGCAGTCTGAGAGCTCCCTTTTCGCGTGGACCCCCCAGTATACAGAACAATATCCTAGAAAGGGAGTGCTCTGTGTGTCGGTGGAAAGAGCGGTTGGGAGGGCTTTGATCTGTTGGGAATTCAGATAGGTCAAACAGATTTCCGCCATCGCCGAGTGAGGTCTATTGAATATATCGAGATGAGAAGAAAGATACTCCTGAAGAGTAAAGTGGATCAATCGCACAGTTGACACCGCTTTATCTACAGTGATAAGCCCTTGGCAGCAGCTGACCAATGTCGCGATCGAAGGGACGTTGTCGGTATTGAAATCTATAGAGCCTAGCCGGACTGCTAGGGCGTGGCAGAGCTCATCTGCTCGCAACGGCCGTTCTGAATGGCTGATCCACATCAACGCTGCCATTCCGAGTCTCGATTTGTCGCCATCTTGCGCCTTTATCCGCCCGATTGTCGCACCATAAACATCCCCTAACTCTGACCCCTCCGCCATTTTGCTTAGCCTTTCTCTTCTGCCATAGAGTGTCGATTCGTGCAGGATTGCGTCGATACCTAAGGAAACCAGTAGGAACCTAGGTGCATATCTGTTAGCGGATAGTGTCAGGCGGGATTTCTAGTACTATTGCTCCTACGTACATTTCAGACATGTTTTGGGGAATCTTCTCCAGAATGTCTGATTCCAGACTCTCGTCCATCGCCTCCGGGGTTTCGTCCTCGTCCAGTTTAACACGGAGGTATCCGATGATATCATCTTTACTGGGGCCTACGGATACGCTCATCACTCGTCTAGCAAGACGCTTTTCGATCTCGGCCCGAATATGGTGTCTTCCGGTTATGAATATTCGTGTGCGTGGTGAATTTTCAAGGATTTGTTGTAGCGAATTAAGGACCTTGACTCGATGCACCGCCGCACATTCATCAAGGGCGTCAATGCATATAAAGGCGCGCAGTGAGGACGTAATGACCTGTAGCATCTTCACGATATCCGGAAGCCGCGGTCCTCGTCCACCAATGGCTCTCTTCTGCTCTTGGAATGCCCGTGATATCTCCTCGGGAATTGTTTCCATCCCGCTAACCATCTGTCTCAGCAAGGAACCCATCATACTCGTTGCAGACTGCTCCTTTCGGACTGCAAAGTCAAAATAAAAACACGTAATGATGGTGTCCGGTCCTCCAACCTGATCGCATAAGTTGTCAACCACCAACGAACTGACATCACGGCTTGTTAGCACTGGATCTCTCAATAGGAATGACTCTTGGTACCTGATAAACGTCTTGCCGACTCCCGGGTCTCCATAGCAAAACAAGACCGCTTTATCGCCTACGGCTTCCCCGTGACGGTCATGCCAGTTCCTGAATTCCTTGGTTTGCATGAGCCATTCCCCTACCCCGTCCACGCGGCGCTCTTGAATGTCCCGGTGCCTGAGTTTGGGCTCCAGTGGTGACAGCCAGGTTAGGAGTTGAGACCTATCATCGGCAACTGTGTAATTATTCGACACATAAATGGTATTGTTGAAGGAGTTGTTATTATCTTTTACTGTATATTGCGACATCTTCTGGTGTTTACTGCTTGCACTCTTGGAGTGGAGTTATTGAGTATGGACGGTTGGTGTTGGCAGCAACTGAACAAAAGAGGGGGTGTGCTGGTGTTAAAGCAGGGTTGGAGACACCCCATACTGGCACCACCGAAGGAAGGTCCAGTTAGGCCCACCTACCCTCAAGGGGTGAAACTGATGGCGTTTCTGCGGCTACTCGTACAGAACGAGTAAATGTGGTGTAAGGAGAGGGATCACATGGGTACCTGAGTCCTAGCCTACAACTAACTTCATCCTGTAGGATGCAAGCCGTCGTCCATGAGAACGAACCCTTCGCACCAGTAGTAGAATAAGATTTATTAGATCTTTGCACACAAGCAGCCAAGGTGTCCTATAAAATAAAACAATCTTTGATTAAAACGGCGTTTCACCAGCAGTAATATTATAGATTTTTATTATTTTTCTTTTCAAGTTAAGGTATATTCAAATAGAGTCAGAACAAGAGAAAACCTAGACAGCAAAACAAAGGATTGAGATATCAAAAATTAGGTTGGCTAACAGTATAACAGTGTTGATAATTATTTTAAATAAAAGCTGAACTTCACCAAGTGATAAGATATGATTATAGGTTTGTATATAGCAGTGTAAAACTTATATAATAAAGCTTAAAGAAAATTTTCTATTATATAGAATAAAATTGCAATATTTTTAGAATATGAATCTATCATATTCAGAATAAAAATACAGGCAGAAAAGATCAATAATATAAGCATTCAGATAAAATAGAATAAAAAGCCTATAATATAAAATATACTAAAAGTAAAAGGTTAGAAAAGAATAATCTAACCAATATAATAAGAATAAAAGAAATACTAATAATATGATTTAAATGAAGTTTGATGAAAAGATTAGATATTTTATTACAATAATTTAGTAACATAAATTATGGTGATTCCACTGAGCACTGTTACAAATCATGACTAAGCAAGGCAGATTTGACATGACTAATACTTATTAGTCATAAGTTTGTTTATGTTTTCACCCTATGCAGTCAGTCGACTTATAGTTTTCATATGACTCGCACTTGTGTGTCATCGTTATGTTATGATTGGTTGATGTTTCTATGACTCATGATTGTTAGTTATAATGATGTAATGACTTTTGCGCGTGACTCACATTATGAGTGACGAGTTTCCCTCAGGTGATGAGCTTTGTGCACCTGATTTGTTTTATGTGTTTTGATTGGTTTACAGCATGTTGTAAGTGACTCATAGGAGTTGTCTGATGGATTTTGAGCATGACTCGTTATGGGTCATAGGACCGCATGACTCGAGTTATGAGTCACCAGGGTTAGGGTTGTTGACGTGAAGAGTTTATATAAGCAAGACTCAGTCACAGTAGTTAGAGCCACAAACCTTTTCCCCGACACCTCCGGCGATTGAAATCTCAACACCATGGTAAATCATCACGAACGGTCCCTCTGCCCTTCTCTGATGGCCTAGTTGCGTAGAAGGGTGAAGCTACTCCCCTCCGCCTCTCCCCTCTGATTCCCTCCTGATGACATTGTCCATGCGCAGTCTTTGTCTAGGGGTTTCATGGTTACTCTCTTCTCCTCTCTCCGCACTGTATTTCACTACCTTCGCTTAACACTTTGCATGGTCGGCAACCCCCTCACCTCGTCAATGGGTCGGTCGCAGTCTCAGGCTATGGGTGAAGTAGTGGCCCCGGTGGCTCTGCTCTCTGGTCTTGCACTATCTCCTGCGAGTCCTGTCCGGTATGGTCAGCATCGTCGAAAAATTGTGATCTCGCTTTGGTTGCCCTTCCTTGTACTTCTCAGTTTGGGTCTACCCCTCCTTCCTCTGCTCCTATGGTCTCATCGGCTCACACCCTACTGCCTACGTTCTCTGACTAGCACCCTACTGCTCTCTCCGCCTGGCCTCTGTTCCCTGTTGATTGTCTCGAGTTGGGATCTAGCAGGGCTGCATGTGTGCTGGTAAAACTCTCTTGTTTCTAGGGGTTTCATGCTGCCGCCTTTGTCCCTCGCAGGACATGCACTCCCCCCGGTCAGGTTTCCTGTGGGCCTACAGTCTTTACTCTGTCCTGCCATACACTTCCTATGTGTTGGTTTGGATTCGGAGCTCCCTCTGGGGTTTGCTTGCCCCTTCGGCTGGGCTTTATGCCCCAGGCATTTCGCCCCTTGTGTGTGCTGTTGAGGCCATGACTTTGTCCTGCTGGCTCCTTGATCCCTCCCCTGTCTTGACAGAATGGGGTCTATCGCTGGGCTAAGAGTGGGTTGTCTACGGTTCTTGGGTTATGGGTGTTCATTTCTAGAGGGTTTGAGGTTTCCTTGCTTTTCCTTGGTTGTTCACTGTCGGTGTAGGGTTTTTTCTTATGGGCTGCACGTCTGCGGAGGATTTTGGTTTGATGTTTTCAGGCCTGTACTTTCGCTTGTAGTTTTCTACCCATAGCACCGGATACTTCCTCAGTCCCGAGGGTATTGGGCAGGGTCAGAGAAGAGAGTTTTTAGCAGGAGGAAGACGGGATGGACTGTAGTAGGAGGTTGTTGGCTACATACTGCGAGATGAATGGCCTTTGTACCTAGTTAGCTTCTTAGCTTAGCAAACAAATATTAATGACTTAAAAAAGAAATAAAAAAATCTCAGTAGTTAGAGCACGAACCATCTCCTCTACACCTCCCACGATTGAAATCTCAACACCTGAGAAATCATCGTGAGATCCACCACCCCCCCTACTCCTCCCCCTTGATCGCTCCTGCCTAGGGGAGTGATGCTACTCCCACCCTTCTCCCCGAAGGGGCCCACACCACTTCCTGTATGGGGTTGTTATTCCCATTCATGGTTGACTCCCGCTCATGAAGTTCGGTTGTCCCCACCCTTACCCCACACTTCCTTTGCACCTCAATTAGGTTTTGCACGGTCAGCATTCTATTTCCTTCGTTCACGGTCGGTCCTGAGCTTTCCAAGCCCTTTGCGAAGTACCTTTCCATCTCCGTTATGTGTGTCCTATGGGGGAATGCTTCAGTTAGTAGCTTAACGACCTCGTTTCGATTTCGCATTCAGAAAAGCATTGGCCACAGTCACTCTAGTCGGTCATCTTAAGTATTTAGACTAGTCCTTCCTACATCCACCTCCCTTGGTCTTCATCCCATTACTCAGTTAAAGCTACATCTGCTCCCTCTGCTGCCACCTTACTACCCCCCTTGGCTGGCACCCTACTGCCTCATCTCCACATGGCTCGCACATTTCTGCTTCCCCTCCCCCGCGGTCAGTCTGCGGTTGTTATACAAAAGCCTGCCTCAGTTTGTAACGACCTTACGATAGGTAGCTACAATAACTACCACATTAGCCCAAATCGTATACGAAGTAGTAACCGATGGTGGTATGGTCTAGTATACTTGGTATACAAGAATGCTGGTTCATCTAGGGCAAGGCCCAGGAAACAGTGGAGTGGCCTTAGGTACTCTATTAGGCAGGGTAACCTTTCGCGAGAATGTTCACATAAGGTGAAGAGAATTATGGGAATGGTACACGGATCTCCAAGATGACTTTTGTGGTCGACTGGTGGACTTCCTGAGTGGTTAAAGGCATAAGAGGACAAAGTTACCCTACTTTGGAAATTTGGCCATTTTGCCCATGGAACCCAGTTACCCTACTGATGTACCCAAGTTACCCTACCTTCACTGACAAAGTCATTCTGGAACTTAGAAAGGTCATTTGCCTCACATTCTACCGGCTCTTAGATGTTCATGGGCGCACACACACTTGCGTAGAAAGGCCAGCAGCCTAAGCAGTAGTGGCCCAAACATACTATTGAACATTGGAGGGTTAAGCTAACACCCCCCTCTGGCCCCAGCGTTGGGACGGCGCGTCATAGGCAGACGGCTGCATAGTTGCTCGTTTGCTAATAAAAAGAGGTCATTGGAGCAGCTGCCATAACACCGTATACGTCGTCACTGTCTGTTCTACGGAATGTCGTTCGCAGGATATATAAGGTGAGTATGAGTAACCGCCCATGTGGGGGTCACACATATATGGTCTCTCTAGCACCTAGGAGTCTATCTTAGCCTACGGGTAGTAGGGTAGTCTTCCTAGTGGCACTTAGGTAGTCCAAGAAGGCCTGGGTGCTTTGGGGACAATTAGCTAAGTAACCAGCCAGAACCTTCTCCTCTTGATTTGTAGCCTTACTATGGGTTCTCAGTGGACTCTATAAGTATGAGTCTCATCACGGTAGACTATGTCCCGAGCTGGTGGTTATGGGTAGCGTCCATTGAGCCAACTATTATCTACATCTCACTGGGGGAGCTTGCATGTCTGATTATCGTATTGAGTAGTCACGTAGATTGAACCATTGACTGCATCGCTTGTATAGACGAAACTACTGATGGGCCAGTAAGTCAACCATCCAGGTATTAACTCCGGTTGTTGTCATGGTGGTTAGCCACTGCCATAACTTCGATAGGAAGAGTTTTTCCATCTGCGGTTGTATTGAAGATGCATTGCAGAAACTCATAACCTATTAATGGAGTTACGCATACCTGAGTTGGTCTGATACTTCCAGCAGGATAATTCTTGATGGAGGGTAGGCCTCAGACAGCCCTGAGCAGGACATGGTGCTTGCACAAGGTTGGAGTAGTGGTGAATATCAAAGGCTTAAATCTGATATCTACTTAAGTTTAAGCCTTTGGCATTCTACTTCGATAACCAATGATCCTTGAGAGAACTTATTGAGTGAAGCTTTCAGCTGAACGATATTAAGTTTTATAGTTTTGATTCTTCTGAATTATTTATCTTTATCTTCTACTTTGAGTCTTCGGTGAGGTCGCAACCTTACAGTTTACCTCTCTATACGGTACCCCCGTTATACTTAGAACATACTCTAGGTCTACTAGCCTTTTGTATACTAAGTATACCAGACCATACCATCTCTGGTTACCCCTTGGTATACTATTTGGACCATGGTGGTAGTTATTGTAGCTACCTATTCTATGGTGGTTACACCTTCCTGACATATCTCCCTATCCTTGAACTACGGCCTTCTTAGCTCAATATCTCCTCAAGTTAGCTACACCTTAACAAACACCCTCCATTTTCCCCTTCTTCCTTGACATGGTCCCCAGTGTTACACTAATATAAGTCCCTCAAATATTTCCTCCCTTTCCTCCCTCTTCCTTCTTGCAAGATTTGCCTCTGGAACCCTAAATGGTATTGAGGTTTCTGCTCGTATTGGCTTTCATAACAGGGTAGGTCTGATCAAAACACTCATCCTCTCCCAGTAGGAGAGCTCTTAGCTTATAGCTAACTCTATATGATTTATCGGGATATTTGACTTATCGTGGGGCTGCTCAGAGGCACTCAGTGTAACGGGGGCACCCTATAGAGAGCCGAACTCTAAGGTTGTGACCGCACCAAACACTCAAGGTAGAAGATAAAGATGAGGTAAAATAATTCAGAAGAATCAACGGTAAAACTTAATATAGTTAAGCTTGAAGCTTCACTCAATTTAGTTCTCTCGAGGAAAAGTTTATTGTCAAAGTAGAATGCCAAACGCTTAAACTTAAGTAGATATCAGATTTAAGCCTTTGACATTCACCACTACTCTGACCTTGTGCGAGTACCCTGTCCTGCTCAGAGCTTGTCCGAGTTCTACCCTCCACCAGGAATTATCCTTTTGGAGGTATCGGACCAACTCGGGTACACTTAACTCCGTCAATTGGATATGAGTTTCTGCAATGCATCTCCAATACAACCGCAGGTGGAAAAACTCTTCCTAACGAAGTGATACTAGTGGCTAACTGTTATGACAACAACCGGAGTCAATACCTAGGTGGTGGACTCACTGGCCCGTGGTAGTTTCGTCTATACAAGCTATGCAGTCCATCATTTAATCTACACGACTATCCAATGTGATAATTGACATGCAAGCTCCCCCGGTAAGATGTAGCCAATGGTTGACTAAGTGGGCGCTACCCATAGCCAGCCTCTCGGGACATACTCTACCGTGATAAGACTCATACCTCTAGAGTTTAATAACAACCCATAGTAATGCTACAAATCAAGGGGAGAAGGTCCCGGCTGGTTACTAAGGTATTTGTCCCGCAAGCTCCCTGGCCTCCTTGGACTACCTAAGTACCACTAGGAAGACTACCCTACTACCCGTAGGCTAAGATAGACTCCTAGGTGCCGGAGAGACCATATATGGGCGACTTCCATTTTGGCGGTTACCCATACTCCCCTTATATATCCTGCGAACGACATTCAGTCGGACGGACGGCAACGACGTATACAGTGTTACAGCAGCCGCTCCAATGACGTCCTTTTACTAGCAAATGAGCAACTATGCAGCCGTCTGCCTATGACGCGCCGTCCCAACGCTGGGGCCAGAGGGCGGTGTTAGCAAAACCCGCCCAAGTTCAATAGGATGTTCGGGTCACATTCATTCAGGCGTGGGGTCTCCCCGCGCAGATGCGTGTGCGCCCATGAACATCTCAGAGCCCATAGAATGTGAGGCCATCGACCTCTAAGTTCTAGGATGACTTTGCCAGTGAAGGTAGGGTAACTTGAGTTCCTCAGTAGGGTAACTGGGACCCATGGGCATACTAACCAATTTCCCAAGGTAGGGTAACTTTGCCCTCTTATACCTTTAACCGCTCCGGAAGTCCTCCAGCCAACCACAGAAGTTGTCTCGGAGATCCGTGTTACATTCCCATAATTCTCTTGATCATATGTGAATGTTCTCCCGAAAGGTTACCCTGCCTAATAGAGTGCCTAAAGCCACTCTACTGTTCCCTAGGCCTTGCCCTTAGGCGAACCAGCACTCTTGTATACTAAGTATACTAGACCATACCACCTTTGACTACCTCTTGATATACCATTTGGGCGAAGGTGGTAGTTATTGTAGCTACCTATCGTAGGGTCGTTACACTCAGCCAGTTGCTTGCATTTTGGGCCTGGCTTTATTTTGACCTTAGTGTAAAATGTCTCAGTTGAGAGGGCAGAATGAATTGAATGCACTTGAATTCATCCTATAGGTCTTGGGGTCATCACTTAGAAAGAAGAGGTAAGAATCTCACAAAAGTATTAATGGAAATTAGAATTGTTTCTTTTTTATTGAGTTTACACCGCTTGTTTACATTTATCTCGTTTTCTAGCTTATACAAGTTAGATTCATGATTGTATTTCAAAGCTCATGATTTATCATACAAGACAGCTCTAACAGGTTAGTTTTTCCTTCCTTTACTCAAATCCTGAACTTTTACCTTAATACAAAATCTTAGCACCTGGTCACATTATTCGAGTTCTTACAATATTAGAAGTATTCTCTAAATTGTGCTCTAGGTGGCTATTCTAAAATAAATTTTGAAAGGTTGAAGACCCATGTACTGTACAGGTTCTAATAAAACTACACTCATATATATAAATAAAGTCACAATGAGTCTAGTTTTAATTAAACTTGGGTTAAGTTTTTTTAGTTGTCAATAGAAAAACATGTTTTAAGTATAGTAAATACAAAAAACACTCCTGAAATACAAGCTCTTTACTATATTGTGTTCTGTTATTATTTTGAATATAAAATTATAACTTTTATACATATCATTTCAGAAGACTAAATGTAGACTCACTTTTCACACAAAATCTATGACAATCTTAGAAGTAACAGCAATTGTAATTCCAGAATAATACTTATTTTTAATATTCTTATCTAGCTTTTAGTACTCTTTACTATTATTATAAATATATTATACTTTACTTTAAGTATTTAATTTCTTTTTCTTTTTCTTTTTCTTTTTCTTTTCTTTTTCTTTTTCTTTTCTTTTTTCTTTTTCTTTATATATTTGATTTTAATAAACTATTTGGCTTTTATCATATTATACTATATTTAAATTAATATTGTTTAAGTTAATACAATAGCTTTATTACCATTATTATAATTATCATTATATTATATTATTATTTGCCAAGTTCTTATTTGAATATTTCTTATCTCAATTATACTTTTATTCTTTTCTATAATATAATATGTTATAGTTTATACCTTTTATCTTAGTCTACTTACTTTTAATTTCTTCAAAAAGTATTTCCCATTGTTCCTTAATTCTATTTGAGTAAGATAATTTTCATAGATTATTTAATCTTTTTCATTTTATATCAACACATGTAACTATGTAATCATATCTTATCACTCGTTAAAATGTTGCTGATTTTCAAGCTCTTTAACAACAATTCAATTTTTTTCTGTAATTCCATATAGTATTATTCCAAATTCCTGTTTTACACACCTTAATCTGTAATTTTTAGGGCAACACTCCATTATCTCATAGCTTCAAAACAGCAATATTATTGCGGTGCAAACTGATGCTTCTGGTTCCGATCAAATATTGGTTTTTCGGTGTCGGCCACTCAGGCTGCTGCTGTGTGTGTTTGGATCTAAGGAGGCCATTCTCCCCGGGCCTCGGCAGCTTTCACGGATAGCCATTTGTGGCGTATACCGTAGTACGAGGGTTGTGCGATCGGCTTGGAGTTAGAAACCCATGAATGGCAGTCTGCGATGCTTCACCCAACACGACCGATACTCATCCGATAGCTGTAAGAGCGAGATTGATTTCACTCCCTGCAAGCGGGTGGCCTAACTGGAATTTGGTGCTATGTGGTCATCCTGCAATGCTGCTTTAACGCCAGTGCTCCCCCACCTTTATTTAGTAGCCCGGAATATCAGCCGACCATACTCAGAACGTCCCCCACTGAGAAAGGAAAGTTGCAAGTTGGAAGGATTGAAGGGAGAACTCTTGGTAAATATTTGAGAGGGAAATCACCCAAGGGCAGAAGTTTGTGTCATTGCATATTCCTTACTTTTCTACAGCGTTGCCTCTGGCGTGACCTCTTTGGCTTCGGATTTCTGACTTTTAACTCTCGTTTGTCTACGGGACCCGTCACTCAAATAACCCCTCCACCACAACAGTGTAAGGGTCAACACCAGAAGATGTCGCAATATACAGTAAAAGATAATAACAACTCCTTCAACAATACCATTTATGTGTCGAATAATTACACAGTTGCCGATGATAGGTCTCAACTCCTAACCTGGCTGTCACCACTGGAGCCCAAACTCAGGCACCGGGACATTCAGGAGCGCCGCGTGGACGGGGTGGGGGAATGGCTCATGCAAACCAAGGAATTCAGGAACTGGCATGACCGTCACGGGGAAGTTGTAGGCGATAAAGCGGTCTTGTTTTGCTATGGAGACCCAGGAGTCGGTAAGACTTTTATCAGGTACCAAGAGTTATTCCTGTGGGGAGAGCTACCGTAGTGCTAACAAGCCGTAATGTCAGTTCGCTGGTAGTTGATAGCTTATGCGATCAGGTTGGAGGACCGGACACCATCATTACGTGTTTTTACTTTGACTTTGCAGCCCGAAAGGAGCAGTCTGCAACGAATATGATGGGTTCTTTGCTGAAACAGATGGTTAGCGGGATGGAAACAATTCCCGAAGAGATATCACGGGTATTTCAAGAGCAGAAGAGAGCAATTGGTGGACGAGGACCGCGGCTTCCGGATATCGTGAGGATGCTACAGGTCATCACGTCCTCACTGCGCACCTTTATATGCATTGACGCCCTTGATGAATGTGCGGCGGTGCATCGAGTCAAGGTCCTTAATTCGCTACAACAAATCCTTGAAAATTCACCACGCACACGAATATTCATCACCGGAAGACACCATATTCGGGCCGAGATAGAAAAGCGTCTTGTTAGACGAGTGATGAGCGTATCCGTAGGCCCCAGCAAAGACGATATCATCGGATACCTCCGTGTTAAACTGGACGAGGACGAAACCCCGGAGGCGATGGACGAGAGTCTGGTATCAGACATTCTGGAGAAGATTCCCCAAAACATGTCTGAAATGTACGTAGTAGCAATAGTACTAGAAATCCAGCCACTATTCGCTAACGGATATACACCTAGGTTTCTACTGGTTTCCTTAAATATCGACGCAATCCTGCACGAATCGACACTCTATAGCAGAAGAGAAAGGCTAAGCAAAATGGTGGACGGGTCAAAGTTAGGGGATGTTTATGGTGCGACAATCGGGCGGATAAAGGCGCAAGACGGCGACAAATCGAGACTTGGAATGGTAGCGTTGATGTGGATCAGCCATGCTGAACGGCCGTTGCGAGCAGATGAGCTCTGCCACGCCCTCGCAGTCCGGCTAGGCTCCACAGATTTCAATACCGACAACGTCCCTTCGATCGCGACATTGGTCAGCTGCTGCCAAGGGCTTATCACTGTAGATAAAGCGGTGTCAACTGTGCGATTGATCCACTTTACTCTTCAGGAGTATCTTTCTTCTCATCTCGATATATTCAATAGACCTCACTCGGCGATGGCGGAAATTTGTTTGACCTATCTGAATTCCCAACAGATCAAAGCCCTCCCGACCGCTCTTTCCACCGATACCCAGAGCACCCCTTTTCTAGGATACTCTTCAGCATACTGGGGGGTCCATGCGAAAAGGGAGCTCTCAGACTTCGCGAGACAACTTGCCCTAGAGCTATTGAAGGGGCATTGTAATCAGATATCGACCAAATTCCTCTTAGCACAAGTAAAGCATTTCAAAATATGTCAGGCACCTTACTATTTTCTCTCCTTTCAGTGGACTACACTGCGCATCGTTCTTCGGAATTGTTGAGGTTGTAGCTGGTTTGATCGAGATGGGATATGATATCAACGAAGGAGACTTTTTCGGTCGTACACCACTTGCATGGGCTGCTCATAATGGGCATGAGGAAGTGGTGAAAGTTCTACTCGGACGGGAAGAGGTCAACCCTGACAAGCTAGATGCTGACGGCCACACACCTCTCTCGCTCGCTGCTTGGGAAGGACATGAGGGGGTGGCGAAAATATTGCTTGGACGGGAAGAGGTTAGCCCAGACAAGCCAGATAACAACGGCCGGACACCGCTCTCGCTTGCCGCTTGGGATGGACATGAGGGAGTGGTGAGAATACTACTCGAAAGGGAAGAGGTCAGCCCCGACAAGCCAAATAATCTCGGCCTAACACCGCTATCCTATGCCCCCATGCATGGGCATGAAGGAGTAGTGAAAACACTGCTCGCGCGGGAAGACGTCAACCCTGACAAGCCAGACAGTCGCGGCCAAACGCCACTGACGGACGCCGCTCGATCTGGACATGAGGGAGTGGTAGAAATACTCCTCGAGCGGGAAGAAACCAACCCCGGCAGGCTAGATAATTACGGCCGGACACCGCTCTCGTACGCCGCTTGGTGCGGACAGGAGAATGTGGTGAAAATACTGCTCAGGCGGGAAGAGGTCGACCCCAACCAGCTGGATAATAATGGCCAAACACCGCTCTCGCTCGCTGCCGGGGGTGGCTATGAGAGGGTGGCAGCGCTGCTACAGTCTCGCAGGGCGGTAACCCCCAGCATTGTTTAAGATCCAGGGGGCAGCGCTTCGCGGAAATAATTGCCGCTCTTTGCCTTTTTGGCATGTTAGTCATGGTGATTTCCCTTGGGCATCACCCATTACAGATGGAGGAAATCCCTTGAGATGGGATGCAGACATGTCATACCTTCCGGCTCCTTTTTGGCGATTTTCTTCCCTTGTTTGATGAGGATTTATGAGCTTCTCTTTGCAAAGTTCCATAGAGTTTCTTTCGTGTGGAAAAGCTGAGCAGATCAGGTTTATAGCTTGCCGCTCTCATCCCGTCATATCTAATTCTTCTCCATCTGTAACTTCTTGCCTTTATGTCTTTCATTTTTCTTACGCAGTTTTCCTTTCTCCCTTTTCTTCCTTCCTACCCCCCCTGAACGACAGATAGACTGTATATAGTGATTTTTTAGATAGAGAAAAGCGGTCTACGATGGCGCAAGGATTCTTGAGGCGACCATCAAAGATACATGTCTAAAGACCATACCCACCATAGAAGACTGGCTACCATAACTGATATGGCTTAATGGAGAGCAGCACATCGTCCCTAAAAGGTTCCAACCAGCCACCACGGGCGGAGGTGGGTATTCAATGTTCGGAAGGGGGCAATCCAGTTAAGCTTTGGGATCACCGGGCCTGCCTGGGCTTTTAAAGGGACTTACCTGACATGACGACAAATATCTGAAGGTTTCCGAGTGATCAAACATGATTTCCATTTTTGGCGAGTGCTCAGTCAGAAAATACGCACCTCAGTATTTTTCTCACAAAGCACCCACAGCCTTGCTGCAGCTTCAAAAGCAGCAGTCTCATTGTTGAGAGCTATCTGATCGGAAGGAGTGGAAGCGAGAAGCTTCACAGGTTCAAAGGAGAGTGGTCACCGAAGATAGCGAAAGACTTATATTGCTTGTTGAGTAAGAAGAGAATTGAGTAGGTAAAGGAAAGAAGAAAACAAGACGAAAGAGGAAGACAGAAGAGAGGCTGAGATTCGGAGAAGGGAAAGGGGGGGGTGACATAGGTAGTCATGACGTATCACTTGTAACACAGCAACATACAAGAAGAGAGCACATCCGTGAGTACAGTTTCCAACACTCACAGATTTGACTGATGTCGCTCCATAAACGTCAAAAATCACCACTTTGGAATGGAACAAGAAGTGTTCCCAACAGTGCAAGTTTCTCATGCTCCACCCACGCCCTCCCTTATATTATCCTACCAGAACGCACTTCTCACGGCTGCACACCGCTTTGATTATCAGAGGATTGAGGCTTTCAATAGCAGTTATAGTGATCTTCCTACCTCCCTTTTGTTCACTGATAAGCCTTCTAGGGAACCTTTGTTTCAAATGGAGATTAGAACCCTGTCCGGAGATACTCAATTTGTTGAATTAATACCGGTGTGATACTAACAAGGTAACCCAATGCTTCTCCTCTGTAGGCCTATGCTCTGGTGGCCAAGCTGGTAAGGCGCCACACTAGTAATGTGGAGATCCTCGGTTCAAATCCGAGTCGGAGCAATGCTTTTGCATCTCCCTTAACTTCAAATTAACCAGCTCCCGTCATTTAGCCTCTCTTCAAATCCACTGGGTAGCATCACGGCTATCAGCACTCAATTCAACACCTAAACTCTTTTTTATTTTTAGACTCAGTAAGATCAATCCTCCACCCCATCAGTTCCATCCATTTCTCCCTCCCAGCCCCAATCCAAAAACTCCCTACCATGCCGACTACGGGCAGCACAGTACAGAGCAAAAGACAAGAGAGGAAAATCAAACAAAATAGAGTGAGAGTACAAGATGGAAATGAAACAATCAACCCCTACCGAGGGGTAAGCAACCACTCCATATCAGCCACCGCACCACTGTGCCATGCGGACGACTAGCTATCCATCTGGAGTAGAAAGTGTCCTCCTTTTTAACGCCTCGATCAAAAAATGTACCTACGGCCCCCACCCTCGCGTAGCGCATATTAGCCCAATAGATCGATATATTCACAGCCAGGCCGGAGAACCCGTATGGGTCCAACCACCTCAATAAAGGTAAATAGCATTACTTACTTGTACAGATTACCTCTTCTGAGTAGTAACCACGCCATCAAGTTCCATGCTTTGCACAACTGGATGATCTGCGAAGGCGGAATAGATGTCTTCTGACATGTCGCACCTATAAATCACCATTCATTAGTTGGCTTGAAGGATGGGCGTGGATGGCCAGGGGGGCACGTACGCGACGAACCCTTTGAATAGGGTACCGTTAAAATCCCGTGTGATTCTCACACCTCGAGAGGTAATTTGCCCTCTGAGGTCCATCAAGTCTAACTCGGTGGCATTGGGCTTCACGGTTATCTATCCACACCGGCGGCTGAGTTAGCATGAGGCGGAAAGAGCGGGGGGTGAGAAGCACAAGATAAGAAGGCATGTTAATGACTGTTCTTGGGAAATGTTCCTAAAGTGCTTTCGTTTTTTTTGTACTCGTAGTTTGTAGTCTTGTATAGTTATCGTTGTTATTGTTGTTGTTACTGAGGGTGAAATGGGAGATGGCGGGGAGGGGCTTTTTATCCACAGTTCGGTGCGCTATTCGTGGGGTAACTTTTAGGCAAGAAGAAAATGTGTGGACGGTGACGTACGATTCTTGTCCTCCTCTGTCCTGGCCGGTTGGCTTGGTACAGGTGGTTTTGGATGTGATACAGCATATTCTTGGATATATGAGGAAATGTCCCTGGTTTCCTTGGATTTGATGAGTGTTGTTGCACTGGCACTCGGCCGACGGAAACCGGCCGCGGTTGGGTTGAGCACAAGTGACTAGCTAGACGCGGGAGCTCAGCTGAGCGACGGCAGTTGGTTGTGCCTGTAACAAACAGCCCGTTGAGGCTAAAGAGAGCGCTAAAGAATGAAGGGGTGAAAGGGGAATCACAATAGGCGCTAAGCGCAGATAAAACATGGAAGGGATGGCGAATTAGACGACACATGGATCTCCCAGCTTGGGAATTGTTACTATGATTAGAAAGAAGTCCTGTTAGTTTACTGTACTGTAACGTAAATCACGTGGATCCGGGACATCACCCTGAAGCGGAATGGCGCAATCTCGCTAAAATGAAAGCTGCTCCTACCGTAGTTACCCCGCTCAAAAGCCAAACAACGGCCACCAAAACACAACAATGCCGAAAGTGAAGAAGCAGGATAATAATACAGGGCGTGAGACACGCATTACTGCTGCGATTCGGTCCCTGAAGGAAGGTCGGCAGGAGAGCATCCGGGCTGCTGCTGAGGCTTTTGATATTCCGAAGTCGACTCTTTATTATCGATATACCGGGGAGAGAACCAGTCGCCATCTCGCACAGGTGGATAACCAGCTAATATCTGACCTGGAAGAGAAAGCAATTGTGGCTTGGTGTAAGGAGCAGGATAACCGGGGTTTTCCACCACGATTGGATATGGTGAAAAGCATGGCGATGTTTTTGTATGAAAAGAGAACAGGAGATAAGCGAAAGAGTTTAGGAAAAAATTGGATCACGAGATTTCTAGACCGTCATCCTGATATGGCTACTAAGTTTAGTACCAAATTAGACAGGCAGAGAGCGCATGGGAGTTGTCCCCAACTATTGCGAGACTATTTTTCCAAACTCTCTCGAATTATTCATCAACATAATCTCAAGCCCTTTCAGATCTTTAATATAGATGAGAAAGGGTTTCTGATGGGGATTGCGGCACGAGCAAAGGTCATTTGTCATAGAAGACGAAAAAACCCCCTGGTCACTCATGAAGGCACTCGAGAAATGGTCACCGTGGTTGAAACCATTTGTGCTGCTGGTTATGTGCTTCCACCCATGGTGATTAACAAAGGTACTGCCCAATACAAAGGCTGATATACGAATTTAACAGCTAGTATGGCTGATTACCGCTTCTCATTCTCTCCCAATGGCTGGACAGACGATGCTGTTGCGTTGAAATGGATTACAGAATTATTCGAACCATCCACAGCCTCTATAGCCCCCCTCCCTCAACTACTCATACTCGATGGCCATGGCTCCCATATCACATAGGAGTTTGTTAATTTCTGCAAGCAAAAAAACATCATCCTATTTTGTCTTCCATCCCACTCAACACATCTTCTACAGCCCCTGGATGTGGGTATCTTTAGTCCTTTACAGGGCGCATATGGCAGGGGGGTTGACAATTACAGTCGGGATAGTGAGGAGGGCATTAAGAAGTCTGTTTTTATTCCACTTCTCCATGATGCACGAATTATAGCCATTACCAAGCGCAACATTGAGCAGGCTTTTGCTACTACTGGAATTGTGCCATTTAACCCTCGGCGAGTCTACAGCAAGCTGAAGCCAGGAAGTGACAACCGCATCCCTTTTCCAACCAACCCCACCCTCCCCTCAGAGACTTTCCGCACACCAAAAAGCTCACGAGATATCCGCAGTCACCTACAGGCTGCAAACCACCTCATCGATACTGGTGCTTCTGTTAAAAAAATTAAGGGAATCCTAAAATCCTTTAGCCATGCTGCACTTTTCTCAATGGCGGAGAAGGAGATCAGAGAAAAGGTGTGTGATGGATTACAGCAGAAAAAGGCCTACAACACTAGAGCAGATAGGAAACAGCTCTCAAAAGCCCGTATCCTGACAGGCAAGGAGCTGATTGCATTGCGAAAAGCCCGGGAAGAGCTTGACAGTCGTCCAAAAAGGCCACGGCAACAGAAGAAAAGAAACACTACACCAATCACACTTCCGAGCACCCCTTACCCCGAACCAGCACTCCAGCATAAGTCTCGGCATGTTCAGATTGCTCTACCTCCAGAAGTTATTGCACTATCGCCAATTCCGGCTTCACAAGAGACTCTGGAAGTGGTTTCTGATGCCCTGTCGAATCCACACCAAAATACACGTCCCTCTCGTCGTCGCTGCTCCTCCGATATCCCCTTTCAACCCCTCATTACCCGCACCCATATGCCAGACCGACCACTTCATATGAAGCTGCATTCAAAGCACTAGGTTTTGATTATTATTATTATTATTTTTGGTTTGTTTCCCTCTTCCCGTTATCTTACTCTTTCATTCACCACTAATTTGTTTAAAAATCTAGTTTTCCTTCCACCTCTCCCCCCTCCCTACAGCCGCCTCTCCTATATTTCCTCTTTTTTTGGTTAGTTTTGGAATCTTTTTATGATTTCTTTTCATAAAGTTACAATTGAATTGGTTTCCTACTTTCATAGTTCGAATGCTGTCCCGGTCCACGGTGTTGTCCCGGAAACCGGTGATTTACGTTAGTTGATTTCACTCAGAACGGGAGAGATGGCGGCGCCGGCGCAGACTCAACCCCCCAAAAGCCACCAACAAGGCCACAGGAAGGAATTTCCAAACGCCTCTGAGCTCCACAATTACAAGTATACGTACCCAGGGAGATGCTTTCCTACAGGACAAGGGCGGCTAACTATCATACCAAAATGACCCCCCGTCTCGTAGGAAGAAGAAAAAAACATCTCCCTGGATACTCGTATCATTTTGGTTTTTGAAAGCCCAAGTAGCATAAAACGTGCTCTTTTTAGTTTAGCAGGTGGCTTGGAACTAGGCCCCATACACACACACACACGCTCTCTCTCTCCCTCTCCCTCTCTAATCACTATGAGCCAAACCCAACTAACAGGACCCCCCCTAACGATAATAGCTATACAGAGATATACGTCCATATTTCCCGACCTATCGTTAAACCCAAGGAAGCTCAAACGAACCCTAAAGCAATACTCACCATCCTCTCACTCTCTCCCGTGAATCCCAAATAATTACGAAACCAAATCCCCGATACCTACTAACTTTACCCATTGACGACGGGTATCAACAAGGCCAAAAGCCGATATCATATGCAGGCAGGACACAAGGCATGAAGGCAACAATCTACGATACTCCCATGTTCCTCCTACTCACCTCAAAAACACATACCATAAACGCATATACCCTAGTCACACAACCACATACTATCCGCACGCCCTATAGCCGCATACCACTTTTCCCCCGCATACCACTTAGCCGCACAACCACATACCGTAACCGCGCACCCATAGACAATCCAATAGTATCATACCAGCACCGGCAATCTATGCGGCGGGCATTTACTCCTTACTTCTACCACGCGCCCCCAACAACAGTACGATATACAGCACTCGAGCATAGAACTTGTAGCACCAACCAAACAAGCGGAAGACGAGAAAAGCAAAAGGGAACCCAACAAAAACAAAGGGGGAATGAAATGTTGTTAAGCTACCTACCTGAGTATATCTATAAAAATCGGAAAAAAGAAGAAAAAAGTCATAAGAGGGCGGGGGAGTGAGCAGATGGAATGGAAAATGATAAGGACTAGCACAGACGAACCAGGAGTGGATACCAGATATTATTATAATACACCATCTCACCAACGAGAAGATACCCTAGGCCAATGAAAATTGGTCATACATTTGGCTTTACAGAGATTAGTCCAGGCTCGCAGAAGCTCTTTGGAATATGATAACCAGAAATTCATGCGCTGGGGAAAGATAGACTCTAATTCAACCAGTGTTGGTTTCCTGCTCTAACAATCCCGTGTTTCTTTCTCTCCAGAATGTTTTTATAATGATCGGTTCAAATCTCCGTTTTTTCTCCTCTTAGTTTCCCGATGTATGGACATACCCGAGTACAGTACTAGGACAAAACACTTCGTCCGATCCGATATCCCTCTCACACCAAAAGTATCCCCCTTCACCACCACCCCCCACAGCACAACGTCCACAAGAACCCGTGAAAATTCAGCACAGGCAGTGCATCAGCTACCCTATTTACAACATATGAATACCACAACCCCTTTAACTACCATACCGGAGAAGGGGTCATTCAAGCGTGAGGTATTAGTTCCAATAAATCCTCCTGTACGAAGCTCCATACAAACATTTATGCCACTTTCACAAATCATAACCAACACAAACACCGCTTTCAATCCCTTACACCTCCACCACCAGGGTGCCAAAACGCCTAGCAATTCTCTAGCTAGTGGAAGGGTTTGAGGCGTCTTTCACGCAAGTAGCATTGGGGAATCGTCTGTTTTGAAAATGTCCATTTTTCGTGAAATTTAGTTGGAACACCCCTGCGCTGGACGAAACGCTTTTGCCTGGTAATGTATCATACTGTCAGACATGTGGATGGACCCTTCACGGATTACGACCAATGGATGCTGTATGCAGATTGGAGGCATGGAGCAGGTCCTCGCCATGTATTTTAAGCCTCTTGTTGACCTATATAGTTCTTGTCAAGAACAACGCCCCTCTCCACTCCTTACACCAGAGGCCTCACACAGTACTTTACGATACAGTAATGACGCTATAGTACGAGCACACACACAGCGAGCGATAATAACCGCTCCAGGGTGTCCAAATTAACCGTCTTGGCACACAAAGTCTCACTCGCTCTCATCTCCCCTCCCTTTTTTCTGACTTTTTCAATGATTCATTTGATTACCCCATTCCCTCCTTTTCTCAATGACGTGATACTAAAGCCCATCCAGCCCCACCCCCTTCAGCTTCAAATACACGTCAGTCCCCCACTCATATGCACTCTGCACCTTTAAGCTGCCACCAAAGTACTGGGCGTATGCCCTACTCATCGGCAATCCGTAACCCAGCCCAGCGATGGAACTAGTCTCCAGTGCACCTGCGCTCTCAGTGAGCCTGCCCATGACGTCCATCCCCCCACCAGCGCCGCCGTCGGCATCGTCCAAATGTCCCGAGTTTCCAGACCCGATGGATGAGCGGGAGCCGTTGAAGGTGCTGAAGGAGTATGACCATATGTGACAGAGATCATCAGGCGCGATGCCGCCACCCTGATCGCGGATCCGTATTGTGATGCCGCCGGCGTCCGGCGGACCGGGTGCTGCTGCGATGGTCACAATTATGGGAACTGGAGAATTGGCTTCAATGGTGGCACGGAAGGCGTTCTTTAGGAGCTCCGTGATTATGTACTCCAGGTGAACGGGTATATAAGGAAATGTGACGTCGGGGTTTCCGTCAATGATAAGTTTAGGCCTAGCACCATATCGCAACTCGCAGATATCCCCGACGAATGAGGCACACGATTCGATGATCTCCGCAGGACGGAGTTCGGTGTCTACAGTTCCTATGTAAGACTTTCCGGGGACGGCTACGGTCGGTGGTTGCGGCACTGAAGCAAGGTGTAGCCCGATGTGTTGCTCCGCCATCAACCGGGTGCCAATACGAGCTCTCAAATGGTGGTCGAGGAATTTCGTGGCTTCCTCCGGAGTAACGTACCCACGACATTCCAAGAACCCCTTGGCAAGGATAGGAATGGTATTGCTGTGTGTCTTGACAATTTCCGTCAGGAGTTCGGTGAATCTGCTCTCCTCGGTTAAGTTGGTTAAACTCGCTGCGGGAAAGGCAAGGATGGCGGTGAGTGAGTCAATATAGTTGTTGTAGATGGCTGAGATGTTTGGGTTCGAGACGATAATGTAGGGGAGATTGCGCAGCGCTCGGATTCGTCTCGAGAGGCGGACGGGTAGGTATTCTCTTGTGAAGCGTGCAGAGGTAAGGAGAGATTGGGTGGTTAGTGGCGGACGGCCGAAGCTGGGCGGACAAACGAACCATTAGCCTCGTGTGGTAATAGTAACCAGGGTAAACTTACCGAATCAAGTCCTTTAAACTCAACCTATCAAGATGCTTTGCAGCCAATTGCGCGATCATATCATTCGCTGGACTGGTTGTGGGTGGAGTATACCCCTCTAAGGAACTTGCACTGCCTGAATGTGAATTAAAGTCAGTCGAAACACAACGCACCAGTGTGCGCCGCAAAGGTTTTGCAGCAGCGACGACACGAAACATCGTGGCGATTAACGGATCGGTGTCCCTGGCTGCGTGGTGTGCGTGGATAGAGGAAAAGAGGAGAAAGGTAGTTTAGGGGGGGTGGATGGAGACGATGAAGGCGTGGAGAGTGGGAAGGCTAGAATCCGGAGAAAGCCGAGCTAAAAAGCTGGGGTTCGTTATCGCCAACGATAAGCCGCGGATTAATTTTGCTGGCGTATCGGTATGATATCACAGCAACGGACAGCTACGATACATACTCTAAAAGCAAGGGACAATGAGCGGTAGCAATGTGCCTAAAGTGGCTAGGGCAAAGATGCCCTACCTATCACTCTCACATCACCCCCAACAATCACAACTTCGCACTCGCCCAGCCCGCCCCAACCCCAATCCCCCCCCCCGCCTTAACTTAAACCTCACGTCGCAGCCAAGCACTCACCCAGACAATCCAAACTTCAAACCAAGATACACAACCGCGCGTTCTAAAGTATCATAACTTGTCTTCCAAAATTCCCCACAGAGATAGATACATACAATAGCCGCACATCCTGAAACAACAACTATAAATAACCCCAGCGCTTCCACCAAAGACCAGAACCAGAATCACACCAATCAAGTCCCGCGAAAGATTCCCACTACACAAATAACTATACTATACTTTACTGTACAAGTAGGGTATACCAGTGTAATTGTAAAAATAAATGCGTCGCCGAGTCACCGGCAACAGTCTACTGGTTCAATCTGGTCAACCAGTCGATCCGTCTACTCAATTAACTACCGTTTAACTATATAGCGTAAAGTAAAAGTAAACTAAAGTAAAGTAAAACACCGCACTCCCTCGTTTCATCCGTGTTATGGAATAGGACACAAGAATAAAAATAAAAGGAAAAAACTAGGAAGAATATATGGGGAGATAAAATAGAGTACAATACAGGTTTACAAATTGAAACGCTCCCGCGTAGCGTCGAGATCGAGACGAAAAGGCAGGATTATGGAGAGGACAAGATGGAGAGGATTATTCCCGGAAGCTGGCAAATTTTTTAAATTTGTTTGTAGTAAATCCTCTCCCTCCTCCGCTCTATTGCTTCTCCCCTCCCATCCTTTGTTTTTCTCACATTTCGCCTTTTTTTATTTTAAGAAAACATTCTCCACATCCCTATATCCCGCTTTTTTTTTTCTTGTTCATTTCATTTTATTCCCAGCGGCCTTCGTCATCCTCATAGACGTCGTCGTCCCCATGGTCGTTAGAATTGATATGGTGATGGTGGATAACACTGGAACTTGCTGCTGCTACTGCTGCTGCTGATGATGATGAGGTGCCGTTCTCTTCTATATCCATTCGGCTTGGATCCTCGGATTTGTTAGGGGATGGGTTGGATGGCGGTGAATTGAACCAGGCCAGGGTCACTTCACCGACGTTCGGGATGTCATTTCCGGTATAGATGAACTATTTTGATGTTAGCTCGAGGTCCGAGGAAGGATGGAAATATGAGGAAGAGGGCAACAGAGGGGAGGGGAATTGACCTTTTCGGCAGTCCTTCTATCTTTAAATGTGACGATTTGCGTGTCATCTTTGTCAGGATGCGGTTCGATACCTTCAACCTCTAGGCCGGTGTTCTGTAAAGGTTTAGTATAAATTTCTCCATACAGTCACTTAGATAAGACGTGGTTCTGACCATAAGGTAGTGCCTGAACTCTTCATCCTTGCCACCCCTAAGATCAGCAGCACTGACAGTAACTTTTCGAGTACGATTGTCCAATTTCAAGGCACCACCTCTACCTCTAGCAGTCGGGAGCGCTCCACGACCTCTATAAGATCCATAAGTAGGAACATAGACTCCCCCACCCCTCGGGACATACCCGCCTCTGCCCCTGAATAGAACCCTGCCGCGGCCTCTCCCTCGGTAAGAACCGTACTCGGGAGCAGTATCACTACCTTCAATCCCCAAAGATTGTGCCTCCGCCTGGAGAGCTCGCAATTGCGCCTCGAGGGCAGCTGTAGTAGCCGCCTGAGCATCAGCCTTGGAGCTGCCCCCAGCGACAGGGGAGGCCCCAGATGCCGGGGGCGAAGCCGAAGCGGCAGCACTTCTGGCTCGCTTTTTAGCTAATTTTTCTTCCAGTTTGCGCTTCTCTTCCAGCTGCATTCTCTGGAGCTCTTCTTTTCTTCTCTCCAGCTCCTTCGCGGCTTCTTCATTGGCCTTTTTCTTGAGCATTTTCGCCTCGTGAGCCTTCTGGGCTTCTTCCTGCTTCTTTTTAAACTCTTCCATATCAATTTCCATTTCGTCGGTGACAGGAGACGCTTCTTTATGTTTGGCTGCTGCTACTGCCGTGGCCCCGTTTTGCTCTGCATTAGGCTTATACCAGAATACCTTCACGAACCTGTTATCGAATATGGGAGCGGGGGAGTCGTATGCCTTTCTAGCCATGTCCCAGCGTTCAAACTTCACCGTGGCAAGTTGTTTATCCCGGGTGATATCCACTTTCAAAACAGTTCCAAATTCTGAGAAGAACGCACTGACGGCCGACTCCTCCAGTTTATCGTCGGGAATATGCTCAACCACAAGCGTTGTATTATTGCGATCATAGGAAGGCCCAGTACCGGAGAATTCAGATCGACCACCTCTGTTCCCACCACCTCCTCCTCCTCCACGGTTTCCCCTACCCCTACCACGGCCTCTATTATCTCCATGCCCCCTGTTGCTATTGCTATTGCTATTGCTATTGCTATTGTTATTGTTATTGTTATTGTTATTGCTAGGGTTATTCTGGGCAGACGTATCAGCAGAGAACAGTTGCGAATTGTTCGGATCATATTCTGCCAAAGGGTTAGCCATAAAAAAGGCTGCTGCGACGAGCGGAAAGAGAAGATCCCAACCATCCGCAGTGGATGCTTCTGTTGGTACAACATAGCGATCCATTCCATGCTCGTACGGGCACATATCGCCCTTCATGCAGAATCCTTTCTCATCATAATCCTTGCACCTCTCCCCAACCTTCTCGATAGCCTTCTTTTCTTCACCCTTTCCGACCGCCGGGGGACCAATTGGCGGGAAACCGCCCCATGCCACTGCGGCCGCCTGGGCAGCCAGATAAGCGCCCATAGGATCACCAGGTCCAGGGATAGCCCAGGGGAAACCGGGAGGTGGGATAGGCGGCATACCGAACTGGGGAATAGCCGGGGGAGCCGGAGGGCCACCAGGAGGAACAAACGGAATCTCCACTGACCCTTGGGGATGACCATATCCACTGCCGCCGCTGATACCACCCCTTCCGGGAGCTCCTCCGCCAACATGACCGCCACCACCGCTCCCATTCCCGCCACTCCATCTCCCAGGACCACTTGGAGCACCACTACCACCGCGTCGCGGCGCTTTGTAACCTCTTGAGCTTCCCATACTTGGTGAATAGGCGTCACGTCCAGACGACCCTTCCCTATCCCGCTCAAAGTGACTCCTCTCCCTCTTAATCCCTCGAACATCCGCCACCGGTCCTACTGGCACCAAAGATGGGTGAGAAACCCCGGGCGAAATGGATGACTGTGGATTCTGCGGTTGTACCTGCTGTGGCTGCTGTGGTTGCGGAGCACCGGTGAGTGCCGAATTGGTACCCATAAAGTTCTGATTCCCAAGCGTGACGAAGACATCCTTAACGAATTGCGCGGTATCTGTTGAACCCCATCCCCTCGGGGCAAACACATTAACCACATCCGAGGATGGGAAATGAAGGAGAAGAAGAAAAAACAGGGGGAGCAAATACGATCATGAAGAAAATCATCCAACTGCTCAATACACAACTTTTGAACCTCCTCCTGCGTCTGATCGTGTCTCAACAAGGCAAGCACGTAATCCGCTAGAACATCGGAATCGGCGTCGGAACTGTTTTTTTATTCCCATATTAACATCGCCACCGCCCCAAAGCACAGCACAATGGAGCAGAGCACAAAATGTGGGAGGGGAAAGGGGCAGGATGGGGGAAGGAGGGAACATACATATCCTCCAACCGCTTGATGATCCATTTCTTCAATAGCGCTGCATCCTCCTCTTCAAATAACATTTTTTTATTTTATTCGCCTCTTCTTCCCTCACCTTTTTACAATAGGGATGACAGGGAGGAGTGGCTCCGTTCCCTTCCTTACTTACTTCCTTACTTATTTCGAGTCTAGCAAGCTGAAGGTCCCAGCCGTTGTTTGCTTCAGTCGGAGCGCGTGAGTTGAGTTGAGTTGAGTGTTGAGTGTGTTGATTGAGGTAGAGGAAAAAAAAGAAGGGAAGATCGTAGAGGAGGTGGCCCTTGTGAACGCTGGTTGGTTAGCGCGTGGCTGTTACCGTGGGGAAGGAGAGGAGGGGGATAGGTTGTAGGTTCGGGGGTAGTGTGGTGTATTCTGGGTGTAGGTAAGCAAGGTTGGGGTTGTGATGGTGATGGGTGGATGGATGCCCCCGAGTGGAAAGGAAAGGAAGGGAAAAAAATAAATAAAAAAAGATGGAGGTTAACTTTGCTGGCTTCGCTTACGGGAGGAGGTATGGATGCGATCACTCGTTTCGCGGAAACCACACGAAACCGCAGCAGCCGCAATGCAGAGGTCTCGAGCCTCTCATACTTTGGCGTGCAACGGGGAGCGCAAGAGATAATTAACTGTGACAATCACTATCACTGCACCGCACCTAGGTACAGTACATAGAAATGCTTGATACAAGCAGCATTTCCAACACATAGACTAAAATATTCAAACCACACTACCACCCATCAGATCTCTAGAACGAACCGAACGCAACAACCAACCAATCCTTAACCTTTTTTCTTTTCTTCTCCCGGTCTTCTCTTTCTTACAGGCGGGCAGCGAGCATACGACAAGTCTGGTTGGATCATGTCCCATCACCCCCTTATGTTCCATTCCGTACCTTATATGCACTTCTCTAACTAACCAATCCGTTCCTTCATCGAATCTCACCACGTCTTTGTTTTGCTGTTCGTCCCACCTCACACTTCTCTAAAACCTTCTAACACCTGCGCAAGCCAGTCCAGACCAGCCAGCCAATTCCAAACAGCCTGTCCCTTTTTTTGCACTCTACCCCCTCTTTTTTCCCTTCCTTTCCATCCTTACCATTATAACTAGTTCCAACAGGACCCGAACAGACTTCAACGGATATCATCAAATTCGTCATCACTGTCGTATCATATCAAGCTGAAGGGAATAGAACAAAAGGGAATGAAACAAGACGGTTGGAGCATGAACATGGAGAGAGAGAGACAGAGAAAGGAATAGAGATCAGAGGACGACGACCACCACCACCACCACCACATCACTCAAATGACCCAACCCCCATAAAGAAGAAAAAGAATTCGTAAAAAATAAAATAAAAAACTAACCCACTGACAGATTAAAAAACCTGAATGTCCAATGCATCCCGTTAACTCCCCAGTCCCGTACTACTCCTGTTTCCCACAACCCCCAAATCAAATAATTAAAATGGAAGGGTGTTTTCTTTAGAAAAAAGCATCCCCCAAAAGAAAAAGAGACCTTAAAAAGGTGAGCGAAAGAAGAAAGAAAGGTGAGGGGAAAAAAAAAGAAATTTATAACACCCAATTTGTTCAAAGTTCCCTAGTACCTATCAAGAAGCCGTCCAAAATAAGCAACCCATCAGGAGCGAATCATAGGAATTTTCAAAAGCGCATACAACCAGCACAACAGTAACTTGACAGCCGCCACAGAGGGAAATGGGCAACGATTCTAGCCCCGGATCGTGGCGGCGCTGCTACTACTTGCTCCCATCCTGACCCTTCCCCCACCAGTACTAACTGTCCCTGCAGCCCTCGATGAAGCGTTTCCAACATCCCCCTTATGTCTGACAACCTCGGCGGCCATTTCGACGGGGCTTATATTGGCGCTTCTACCCCCCCGGTTCTTTAACCCAACGCTGCGGCCATCCTTAACCCTCTCGTTCACCGAATCAGGACCAATATCTTCGTCCGTCGCATCATCCTCGTCCTCGTCGGCACCACCCCTTCGTATCGTTACACCAATCCCTTCCAGCCCTGTCCTCTGCTGCTTATGACGCGGTCTATCCCGAGGCCATGTGGTCGCATTGCGAGCATAATTATGTCTGGTTCTCGACGGAGGCTGGGTGGGTGAGGGGAGGAAAGTAGCAACAGGTGGCTGTGAATGCTGGCTGTTTGGTGCTGATGATATTGTCTGCTGGGATGATGGACGAGAATTGCCGGGCGACGACAGGAACATCAGACTCTCCACAGCATCTTGTTCCATTGACCTCTGCGCTACTAGTGGGGGCGGGGTATTCGCTACTATTGACCCCATCGACCCCATTGACGCATTTGAATATGTGCTGTAGTTGCTTAGGTTACTACCAGCAGTTGTCAATGTTGGCGGGTTCCGGGGAGGATTGTAGTATGACCGTCTATCTCGATCAGATACAATCTGGGCAGGGGGTTGTAAACCATTCCCACTCCTCTGAGATGAGTGGGATGATGGTGTCGTGGGCTGTGGTGTATGAGCATTTGTAGACATTCCCAATGCCTGGGATGCTGCTTTGGCCTTGAGATTCTTGGTAATGGCGGGGTGTGGCCGGTGGTTCTTCCAAAAGGCCTCGTACGTCCTCCCAGCAGTGTTACCAGCAGATATCGGATGTGTTGTGTTGGGCTCACTATTAGTTCGCGTGTGCCGTCGTATCGAATCGAGACTGGATGATTGGTCATCCCCAATACTGGGCTCACGCTTGATACGAACGCGTGGAGAAGGTGACGAAGACAGGTATTGACCGTGAGCAACGCGCGCTTCAATCTGATCAATACTCTCGGTGGTCCAGTTGTTTTCCACTTTGAGAAGGGCATATGTTAACCGTGTTCGGAGGGTAGTGGATATCTAATCATCATCGATGGAAAAGAGCGTGTAAGCACAATGCACAACTAATCCACGGAAAAAAGGGAGGAATTGAGCATTTCATAGAGGTTGGACGTACCTGTGAAACATCCCTCGGGCTTGCATCAATTCCCGTATGTATCCTCGCGGGTCTTGGTGTCACGGGCGTAGCAGGCGAGCCAGGACCAGACGCGCCGAGCAACGTGCTTTTGACGGTCCCGGAAGCCGTGCGTTTCGATCCCGCCGTTGACACGGCAACAGAAGGACTGGCGGGAAAGGGATTGCATTGAGGATTTGCGCCTGAAGGGGGAACCACGGGAGTAGTTGTTGCGGATATTAGTGGAGGCGAACCATGGGAGGAAGAGGAGGGGGAATCCGGCTGTCGCTCGTCATCCTCTTCCGGCATTGAGAACACGGTTGATGCCTGCGAGATATTGCTGGCAGAGTGAGTAAGTAACGGGGGAGGGTTATGAGGGATGTTATGAGGAGCCATTTGAGAGGAGGGTGTGGATAACCGTCGCTGAGGGGGCTGAGGGGGCTCGTAATAGTCCGGTGGAGGGATCTGTGAAGAGGGCGGGAGAGAGGACGATGATGCAGCACTGCTCTGTGACATTATGGACAAGTGAACGAGTGGATGTGGTGTGCGTGCGTGTGTGCGTGGTGGTGGTGGCAGTGGGGGGCCCAGAAGGAGGGGAAAGAACAGAAAAGGTAGGGTAGGGTGGGGTGGAGGGGAGAGAGGAAGGAGGGGAAGAGGGAGGGAGGGATGGGAGCCGTTAGGGTCAGAGACGGAACGAGGGACGGAGCGTGACAGACAGGGCTAAGCTCGGGGGTAACGGGTGAGGAAACGAAAAGAGGCGTTGTGGTTGTTGACGATATGCCGGAAGAGGAGGAAAGAGCGAGAGAGGGAGGCAGAAGCAGAGAGAGAGAGACAGAGCACGACCATGCAAGCAGACGGGCAAGACCACTCACTTTTACAGACTCCAGTCCAGTCAACTCCTACAAGTCAGTCAGCTAAAAAAAAATACCCCTTCAACCCAACCAGCGTTCTCTCTCCCTCTCACTCTTCCCACAAGCCCTTTCCCACTTGACCCGCCGTCCAAGTGGCTGACACGAACCAAAACAGAAAACCACAATACCACACACACACGCACACACACAGACAGTTAAATGACGGTGCTTATGGCATGGTATGGTATGTCACAGGATGGATACAAATACGGCAAAAGTGATTTTTTTCACAGGTGCTGTAAAAATGATGGAAAGAGCACAAAGTACCTTTTTCCTATTTTGATCGCGATCGAACTAGGGTGGGAAATGAGGGACGGAGGGGAGGGGGAGCATGGCACTCTTGCTTTCGCCAACACGCGAAATAAAGTGACTTCCTCTTCTGTCCTTGAACTCTTCACAATGAGTTCTAGTTGTGCTCCTTTGGCTTCCTTCCACATTTCCCTCCCACTCACCGCTACCACTATCACCACTGCTACCACAACTCTCTCAACCGTGTGGCAGTAAACGGGAGATAGCGCAGCAGCAGGATATAGGAGAGAGTGCAGAGGAAGGATATGTGAGAGCACCAATACTATAGGCCAAACCCCCCACACGCTATCGTACCCCTCTACTAACTAACCCATAAACATAATGATAACCTACCGTACCCCAATAGCCCGAAAAAATAGGGCCACCAATCCCCAGTTTACAGGCGAAACGCGGCACAACAAAGATAGAAGACAGGCGGGCAGGCAGGCAGAAGGGAAAGGGAAAAGAAAAGGGGGGAGGAGGGAAATCTCCCCAGGCAAGACAATGATATAGCTTCACACCCAGTGTCCCACTCGAGTCCAGTATCCACGTCGTAGAAATAAGAAGAAAACGCGACCTAAGGTTAAAAATAAAAATAAAAATAAAGGTCCACTCTATTCCTCCAACTCCCTTCCCGACCTCCTCTTTATAATCCGAACCGCATAGGGTACCTTAAAGTTGTGATTGAAGGAAAGAAGAAAAGAAAGAAAAAAAAAAGGCCGGTAAAATAAAACTTGTTTCTGATCATCTCCCCCCCCCCGCTCAAGTTGTAGAGTTCTCACTCACACTCACTCACGTCTCCCGCGAAATCACGAGACTTTGTGGCGTCGCCCAGCCTCCCCGCTTTCTTCCAGCCCCTCTTCTTTTCTTTTCTTTTCCTTTTCTCTTTTTCCCCAGCCCTCCCCAGCAGGCGAAACCAAATGACCTCACCTTCCCAACGCGATAGACGCGTTTTACGCGTTTTACTTCGCGTGTTGGGTTGAGGGAGTTTGCGGTTTTGTTTCGGTTCGCGCTTTCTTTTCCCCTCTTGTTGAAGGGGTTGTCTGTGGTTGCGGGTTGGCACGTGATCGCACAGTTAGGTTGCCGGTAAGTTCGGGTGGATGGCGTAATTAGGCTACCAGTAACCGGAGAGGAGGAGGAAGGTGGGGGGGAAAAGAAAACGGGGATCGACCGGGGGAGTGGAATGTTTGTGTTATGTGTGTCATGTCTTACGAAAGTGGAAGGAAGCCATTTCTGATATTGAAATTGAAATGATATTGAGCGAGGGGTGGATGGTCGCACCTGTACAGTAGATTGTCTGCGGAATTTGAGCTGAAGTGGATTATCTCCCGAAGAATGGTCTATCGTTGCTTCTTCTACATGCTATAAAAGAGGTGTTCCCAAGCACATAACTTTGTCAGTCTCATTTCCTTCTGGGAAATCCCCCCCCTCCCTCCCCCCAGCGCATAAATAACAACCCCCACTATCGTGTCATATGCCCATACAATATACCGGTACTTCCCCATGACACTCTACCCGCCCTCGGAATCGTATCCCTCGAAGCCCAAAAAGGCCCAAAACCGCAACCCCTACCGGTGTTCCACTCTTACCAATCAAGATATCAGGGCACTTGCCTGTCGATATGCCCCCTCCCATCCTGCTTCATCAAGCTCGAACCAGGAAAACCCTTTATGGGGGAGGGAAGGGTTCAGAAAAAACACGTGTCCCATCCACCCGCCAAGCGGCGGCGCTTGAACCATGGTACGAGTTTGAAATGCCATTCCTTCCATGCCTGTGATTGAATTTCCGGAACCCCCCAGTGAGTACCTGTAGCTGGTGTCACCCTTCAAGGTTCATGAGTTATCACTCGATGATGGCATTGATGAGAACTTCCGTAAGCCTTGGGGGGAAAAAGAGGGGGCTTTAGATGTGTGGTTGGTTGAGTCGCGTACTAGACTACCTCACCCCTCAACGGTGTAGGGCGCTCTACTTTTCCTCTCGCCCTCTCTCTGAGGGTTTTACGGTTGATGGTTCGGCTCGGGTTGATAGCTTGCTTGCACGGAGCTCCCTGGGGTGTCCGGAGCCATACCGTACACCGCCGTGCCAACGGGAGCTGGGCTGCTTTCCATGGCGCTGCTACTACTATTACTACTGCTACTATCGCCGGCAGGGCCGGGACACCGCTGCTTCTGATATCAAACCGGGGGATGTATGTCAGAATGCTATGAGATTTAGCATCACTACCGCTGAGTGGGCATACCATGTAGATAGTGTTGAAGACTCTGTACCGTACATGCCGGGATTAACCAACCAACCAACACTGCAAAAGCACTTCCACTCCACGCTAGTGTGGGGGGGGGGAAAGCTCCGGTAATTGATACAGTATCACCGAGCCCTACCAGAACTCACTCCCTTGTGCGAAATATATACCACTCTCCACAAACTCAACGATACCATGATATCTTTACGCAGCACCAAATTTCCCCAAAACCTCAGCCTCGCCTCCAGTCCAGACCAACTCTAGAGCGAATGTATCATACGATAAATCCTATTACAAGAAAGTGGCTGTGAACCCCCCCCCTCCCCTTCCCCACCCCACGCTCAAAACTATTTAACACACACACACACACACACACACACATGCATAATTATATCAAATACCGAACCCTTCGGCCGGTACAGTACGTTAAAGCTACCTTAATCAGTTCATGTACGGTTATGTGCTATTCGCGTCAACCGGCCCGGGATCTGGAAGATCTACCCGCTGTTGTTGTTGTTATGATCGCGTTTTGTATTGGTGGGGATTTAGTGCACTTTTATGTAATATGCTGCCTTGTGGAACTTAGGCTGAGGTGGGGGAAGGGGGGATACGAGTCGCAGTATTGTACAGTACTAGTGAGAACTCATGATATCCACAATCTTCGCCGGCCATGTCACCAGCCTTAACTTAACAGATGGCCTGAATATAGCTATTATTATAATACCTTCGACAGCAAGCTTTTACAAGCTATGATAACTTGAGAAACTCTCGGGAAGGATTAGCGTTTTCTTGACATGGTGCAAGATCAGCCCACTGAATGTGTTTGATCTCGTTGACTTTACTGGTCTATTTGCCGTCCTGTTGGCCTGTCAGACTAAAAACTGTCGCTGGTTGACGAGTTGATTTCACGCTGGTAATCTGATAGCGGATTTCAGGAGTTTTTTTTTATTATTTTCTATTTTTTTTTTTACGGCAGTAGGTAGGTTGATGGCTAGGGTTACGGCATTCATAGAGTGAGTGAAAGAAGGACTTGCCTGCTAGGTAGGCAGGTAAGCTACAGTGATAACTTTTCTAGAAGTACATAAATATTGGATATTAACTTATGAGCCATAACCACTAACCCGTCCATCCATCCATCCGTTCATCCAATTTACCATATCTATCGTGTATCGTGCTATCTCCATGACTGTGGAGAGGAACAAAAAGTAAATAAGAGCAAAAAGAAGCAACGCCGAATAAGAGAAAATCCAACTTCATAATATATCCCCCTGCCCTCCATCTCACAAAAGCAACACGCCCACCAAGACCCCCCCGACAATCCCCCATCCCCATCCGCCAACTCTAGCACTCCTGCCTCCAAGAGAGCACGTGAACCCCTGCGCCTTCCAATACGCGCACCCATATCTCTGCCCCTTCAGGCTCACGACAATAGTTTGCGTGGCTGTTGCTCCGGCCTCAATAACGCTCTGAACCGTAGTCACTACCACCGCAGCCGCTCCTATTCCTGTCCCTCCAGCACCCCTATCAACGGTAACAGTGCTAACGAGGTACACTGTTGTTGCGCTCATCGCGACATACACGCTCGTCTTGACGGCAGCCTCGGAGCAGCCGATGCCAACTCCGGAGTTGCCGGTACCGCAGTTGTTTATGCCGGAGTTTGAGGTGCCCGAGTTGCCAAGGCCCGAGTTGTTGCAGCCCGAGTTGTTCGTGCCGGAGTTTGGAGAGCAGGTTTGCTGTGGGGCTCGGGGGTGGATTACGGCGGCAGCGGGGGAGGCGGAGGAAGCGGTATTTGGGGGTTGTGGGAGAAGGATGAGCTGCGGATTCGGGGGGTTATGGATGTTTGTTGGCGTTGGTGATGGTTTTTGGAGGCTGTTTGTTCCGAGGAGCGTGAGTGTCGATGATGGCTCCGAAGAAGCAATCGGGCCAGGGGGATTCTTCGACATCGGAGACGCGAGAACGCCCATTCCCAGTCCCATCCCTATTGCCGCCGCCGCAGTAAAACCCGTAGAAAACTTCATCTCGTTGCCGTTCTTGTTCCCGTTCCCGTTGTTGTTGATGATGATACCCTGGATGCTTGACTTTTTTTCTCTCGTCTCTCTGTCTCACGTCTCCTTGAAGTGCTTCCAAACGCTTAAGCCGGTGGTCAAGATTCTCACTAGGAGCAGTAGGCCCAGTAAATAAATGTAAAGCAGGAACCTTGGCGGTTGGTTACCCGTTGGGATAATTCTGCTCCCTGCCGATTTCCGTCCAAGGGGCATGGCGGACAGAAAGGCTGCCGAGTGGACGTGTTCTCGTATTAAATGGGTGGGTGAGAAGCACGACCGGCCAAAAACCTGTTCCCTGGACGACGCGAACCAAGGTGGAAAAGACTAAACCGGACAAGACAGGACAAGAGATGCTGTCTGCACGATGACGAAGTGTGGTCTGTGGCTCAGGGATTACCCTTGCACAGTCTTGCCGGTATTCGGCTTGGTGTTGAACCGTGGGATGGGGCTTAGGAGTTACGGTAGTGCCGGCGGTTGTGAAACTTGTGGTTGGTGCACTCAACTTGGACTCGGCGGAGGGATCTTGCCTTGTTCCCGTGCCTAGGCTACGGTACGATACTTGACTCTGTCAGTACCGCGATGCTTTGCCCAATGGGGGGTTGGTGGGAGGGTTTGCCAAGCTTTCAGCTTGCTTTTTGGGAATCTCAAGGTATTGGGATCCTCTTGGAGTAATTTCGTAGGTTCTAGGCAAGAGTCTTGGAATGAAACTTCCATACGGGGGTGTTGGAAATTCGGTGCTTGTAGCTCCGGGGGGGGGTTATGTATTTTTGTGGCTGGTTGGTAAGTTAGTTTACACCAGGCTACCCTCTATCGTAGGCAATAATATTGTGTATGATTCTGCCACTATTGCACTACCGGTACTAGTGCTGTACTCGTACTCGTACATCTATGGGCCCTTCCCCTAGCTTAAAGCTGCTATTCTACCTCCATGGTTCCCAAGATGTAGCAGTCTGTTTTCCAAGCCACTCCAGGTGAGATTTAAAATGGGTATGAGCTTAACTAGTCTTGCTAGGCCACGGTATACGGACTTTCTTCTGAGAAGATGAGGCTGGTAGTCCTGGTGGAGAGGGAGAGGGAGCTTCAACACGCCTCTCGTCTGCAGTGACCGCATTGTCTACAAGATTGCTGACCTCGGAACACAGTTTTGTTTGCAGATTCACAAGAAACTAGCATCCGAGGCTACTGTACTGTGCTGGACTCGGGTATGCTAAGGCATCGGACTTCCGCCCTTGGCGTTTAGAATATAGGCTCACCCGAGCATGGAATGGTGGTTCTCAACTGGCAATCTCCCAGACAAAATTCACGAATGAGTTGGAGAGGTATAAGTATACAAAATATCAGATTCTAAAATAAGTGCAGGAGTGAGTGCTCTACCATGACAAGTGTGCGAACTCCCTTCCCTAAGTGTGTATCTCTCTTTCCCGAGTGTCTTAAGATTTTATTGTAAATGTTAGGAATGTGTGGTAAGAATTGCTCAGATCCAATGCAGTATGCTAGTATGGATAGTTAGTTTTACTAGAAAAGAGTCCGTGGCACACTGCCAGTACCTATGCATACACACATATACCAGCTTGACTTTTGTATGCATTTGTGCTCCAGCTCATGCTGGCTGACTACTGGGTTTCCATTTTCTCTATTGATCTGCATACCTATAATACTCCCTCAGCAATGCCATAATACAAGTAATATCATGAAGCGTTCTCATTCTCCCCTGCTCCTGCCATATTCTATCTAGCTCGTAATCACTTGAAAAGCACTAGTCGTAGCTCGCCATATCACAGCTCTTCACCACGCTTACCAAACAGCTGCAGTTTTGAATCCGTATCTGATCCCTGTTTCTGATCCGACGACGAGGAAATATATTTTCTTTTGCCTCTTAGCCTTGTGTGGGCTTTGGCCGTGCGCTGCGGCCATTATGCACTCTTTATCTCTGCTTCGATGACTTTTTTAACAGGGATTTTACTTTCTCCTCTCTCGGGATATTCACTTTGCCTGGCATTTCCCACAGTTTGGGAGCTTGGCTTGAGCCAAGTCTAACATTTTCCCGCTTTTTTCTTTGTAGGGTAGAATCTAAAAGTTAGATAGAGGACTGCTAGAGGGAGGGTATTAACTACCGGTATGTGTGCAGTCCTCAGGGATGAGCCTGCAGAAATAGTGGAGATTAGGGAGGTGGGAGAGGCCATTTGCACTTGCCCACGATACAGCCATTCCATCATTTGTCTTCTTTTTGAAGTTGTCCATCATACTCCCAGTCCCTTCTCCCACTTTTTATTTTATCTTTTCGTCCCTACCTTTATCCATAGCTTGAACCCCCTGGTGGAAAAAAGGGCACCCTCCGCTGCCCTTAGAGCGTTGAGGGGAGGGGGGACTTGACCCGGGCTGTTTTATTTAGCTGTATTGCATTACCTTTTATCTTCGATTTTTCTCTATTCTATAACATTATAGTCTTTATTAAGTCTGTCACTGTCCCCCATCCTAGACTAACTTTAAAAGCTAGAAGTAGGGAATGAACAATAGGAAGTGACTGCCGACAAGAGCTGGCTTAAGTTTGTATCCAGAGTTCAGGGTAGTATTAGGATTGGGCCTGCGAGCCGTGTTGGCAACCTGAGAAAGTTTATTATTATCAAGCATTTGAAATTAACTTAAGTCCCTGCAAACAATCACACTTCATCACTCGGCCTTGGACATGACCTTGTTCAGGAATTGGTGTTTTGGTTGTGCAGCGGAAGATTGTTGGTTAAGTTATCTAGCTAACTACCGGAAACAGCAACGGTATATAGATACCCTATAGCGATCACGCAAGCCATGATGCGGAATACCAACGTCTACGGACACCTTCATATACGCAGCAGTGGGTAGGAAGCTGCACTCATATCTCTCGTACCTCGCTCAACCCGGAGGGCCGTATCTCAACACTTAGGCTAGAGAAGAAACATGGCACTATTAATCACCAGCGATCCCATCCTGAAGCTATACAATACCTTTGGAATCGCCATCTGTAACTTTTCAGTGATTCTATTCCTAAATGTGAGTGGCCTAGTGGTAACCTAATAGCTAGAGGCCCCATCGAATACCATGGCGGAAACTTGCCCCTGGTACATACTGACTTTTAAAGGGCTGCATGGTCAGTGCCTACAATAGTCTTCCCATCTCTTTGGGATACCTCTTACACTGCCGGTTGTCTAGGCTGCGGCGTTAAAGTATGCTTACCCTAGTAGTATGTTTCGTTCTGTTCCCTTTGCCCTTTCAACTGCTATACGGATATCTCTCCAATAATGTAAATATGATACGACAGAGTTTTTCCCATTATTCAAGGTGTTTTTTTTTTTTTGGTATCATATATACCGGAGTAAATTGGATAACCATGTGTATGGTATTGTAAGCAATAACTGTGAAGTGATCGGACAGAGCCTAATAATTCTTCATCATAATAAAGTAATTTAGAGAGTTTTGGTATTTGTATCAAGAATTGTATGATACTTGAGATTTTTGCTGGATTGGGCGTGGTTTGGGTTTTCACTTTCTGGAAGGGTTAGTGTATAATTGCAGGTTGGAGTGGAGCTGGTTGTTTACTGGGCCTTTCGTCCCACTAATATGATCACATGGGTTATTTCTATGCTTCCTTTGTTGTTTTTATCTCATTTGGCTAGTAATGATGATGGCGAAGGATTCTGGGCTAGACCTCGATGGTATCATGTGTAACGCCTTTAAGATATTGACTCTTGTCAACTGTTGATTCAAGACTTTAATATTTCATCTGAGTCTTTGGCTTAGAGTGAAAATATTTTCTTAAAATAATATTAATTTTCCTTAGAGATCGACGGTATTCCGTTTACGAGGGGGATCATAGTTGAGGGAGTCCTACCCTATGGGATCTCTGCTGCGGTGGCCGCTGAAGTGCTAAATGGATTGTAGACAACGGGGAGCTAATGCCAGAATTGGACCCTGTGCGTGGGCTGGTCAGGCGCGTCCGCTCGAGCCGACCATAACTTCACAACCTAGGCCTCGTGTAAATCAAGGAGTCCGAGTGATATGCAAATATTTGGGGAGTTAGATGGCAGCGGATGGTTTATAGAGAGCTACCATGCCAACCAATGGTGTGTTCACGAAAGGCTACCCATTAATGTTATCAAGCAGGCTTCAAACTTTGATTGAATCTAGTATCGCACTTTCATCTCCCTTCAATGACTGGTCGGTTTGTGGCACGTTCACTGTCCAAGGGTAGGGGTATTCGAGCCATGCCAGGAAAAAGGATGAATGAATGCAAAGAAAAAAGTAAGAAACACCATAAAGGGGGTCTTGCGTCCCTTTATTTGACAACAACAACGGTTGCTAGAATATGAAAGACCTAGCCTATTGTAACAGGAAATGAAATAATTGGAAAAGAAACATAAGAAAACCCAGTTAAAGAAATGCCAACCCTCGTATCGTCGTTGAGATTTTTTTCCGTTTCCCTTTTTTTAAATTTGCTTAAAGCTTGTCGTAGTAATTCTCAATGCCGGGGACCTGTTTATGAAAAGTTAACTTATATTGCAAATTTGAATGTTATACAGGCAGTTAGTCTTACCTCAACTTTGATACCCTTGCGTTTACGCATCGCCTGGACAATCTGACCAGGCTTAGTGGTGGCATCGAGAGCCGAGCCACCAGGGAGGACGGCCCAATGGTCAAACACGGACTGGGGGAAGGCTTGCCCGCCAGTGTGCGAACGAAGATCAGCGGTGAAACCAAAGGACTCGTTGACAGGCAAATAGGCCTTGATGTTGAATAGAGGGGTGCCAGGGCGCTGCTCTTCAGAGAAAACATGACCTCTTCTTCGGGTCAGGACACCGTAGATACCACCCATAGCCTGCTCAGAAACCTGGATCTCGACAAGGTAGATGGGTTCCAAAAGGCCGGGGTCAGCGAGCAGCGTAGCGGCGTACAAGACACGACGAGCAGTCGGAATGATCTGTCCACCGCCGCGATGAATAGCATCAGCATGTAGGGTGACATCGAGCACGTTGAAACGAACGCTTCGCATAGGCTCCTCAGCAATAGGGCCCTCGCGAGTAGCCCACTGGAACCCAGAAACGACGGAATCCTTGATTTCGTTGAGATATTGTACGGCCTTGGTCATGTCAACGAGGAGGTTGGCACCATTGGTATCAGGACCAAAACACCAAATCTTACGGGCATCAGTAACATCCCATCCGTGCTCGTCGGCAAGAATTCTTGCACGGGCCTTGAAATCGTCGCGGGGGCCGATTTTCCCGGCCTCGATATCCTTGGCAACTTCATCGGCAAGCGGGGTAGCAGAGACGTAAAGACGGTTGTGCTTGTTGGGTGACTTTGACAAGGCAGTCATGCTCGAATCGGCGGCAACAGTCTCACGGTACGAGACAACCGGTGGGGAAACCTTCAATGGGATACCTGCATGATCTTCCTCAAGATCCTTCAAGCAAATCTCCAAATGCAATTCACCAGCGCCGGCAACGATGTGCTCACCGGACTCAGAGATGGAAGTCAAGACACAAGGGTCGGACTTGGAGAGGCGCTTAAGACCTTCGACCAACTTGGGCAAGTCGTTGGCGTTCTTGACTTCGACGGCAACTCGGACAACGGGGGATACGGAGAACTTCATGACCTTCAAGTTGTGGGCAGTCTCGGAAGTGGTGAGGGTACCAGACTTGAGCAAGAACTGATCAACACCAACCAACCCGACAATGTTGCCGGCTGGGACGTCCTCAATAGGCTCAATGTAACGACCCATCATGAGAATTGTGCGCTGAATGGCCTTGATGAACAAGTCCTCCTTGCGACCAGGCGTGTAATTAGGGCCCTGAATGCGGACCTTAAGACCGGACTTGACGGTACCGGCGAAGACACGACCGAAGGCGTAGAAACGGCCCTTGTCGGAGGTGGGTACCATTTTAGAGACGTACAACATGAGAGGGGCCTTGGGGTCACAGTCTCGGATACCAATGCAAGCCTCATCATCAGAAGGACCTTCGTACAGAGTCTCAGCACGGTACTTCTGGGCGGTAACAGGAGAAGGCAGGTGCATGACAATCATCTCCATGAGAGCATCCGCGGCAGGCAAGAACTTCCTCATGACAACCTTGAGGAGAGCCTTTCCCTCAAGATCCTTTTCTTCTGACTTAAGGGTAATATCGAGCTTCTCAAGTAGGACTGGGATCTCGTCCTTCTTGAAGTTCATGACGGCGGCGAAAATTCGGAAAATGGGGTCAAGAATAAACTGGTTGAAAGCACGCTCTAAACGCTTGCCATCGTGCATTTCGACCTTGGTCCATTTCTTTGTGCTTGGGTTGAAAAAGTTGTCACCCTGAATATTAAATTAGCATTATGAAATAGTTTTATTGAGGCTATAATTGAACATACCCATAAACGCTCCATCATCTTGTTCTTGTCAACACCAAACTTCTTGGCATAACGTCCGGCAAATTGGCGAACAGTGAAAGCCCAACCGTGAAGGCCTGAACCAAAAGCAACAGTTCCCTTGTAAGGGTAAACCTGGACATCACCAAGAGCCTTGTCAAAGTAAGTGGCAACAATGACGTTTACGGACTCCACTGTTCGGGAGAAAGACTGGTACAAGTCCTCCTTCGATACTTGCAATTCCAAAAGAGCACGGTCGACCTTGTTGATGATACAGACGGGCTTGATACGCTCGGCAAGAGCTTGACGCAATACAGTCTCTGTCTGGACGCAAACGCCCTCAACACAATCGACGACGACGAGAGCCCCATCAGTGACACGGAGGGCAGCCGTAACTTCAGAGGAGAAATCGACGTGACCGGGAGAATCAATCAAGTTAATCAAAAAGTGGCTTCCCTCAGTCTTCTGGGCAATGTCCTTGCAGTCCTCTTCCGAGAGCTGGGCGTATAGAGAGATAGCAGTAGACTTGATTGTAATACAACGGTCCTGCTCGTCCTGACGAGTGTCCGTAAACCGCTGCTCGCCGGCTTTCGCGGCAGAAATAATACCTGCCCGCTGGACGAGAGAGTCGGTTAGGGTAGATTTTCCGTGGTCCACTATATTATTGTTAGATTCCGCACACTTGTTTCTTCAACCCTAGGGGAGGGTTTCGTACCATGGGCAATGACGGACATGTTACGGACGTTTGTAACATGGTCCATCAACTCACGGATCTAATTAGTGAAAGTTAGCGTCCTGTGCATTGGTCCTTGATGTTGGATTGAATTAGGATGAGTAAATATACCTGTTCGACGGTAAAGCTGAAAAAAAGAACAGCGAATGTTAGCCAACAATCTTTCCATCCCGCTGCGAGTTAGATGTCAAAGAAAAGGCCTTCAATTAACTTACTTGACCATTGTGTCTATTCTTTTCTTCTAAAAAAGACAAGTGAAAAACGTTTGTTCAGGGGAATTAAAGGGAGCTCGTAGAGGTCGACTTAGGCAGAGCAAGTCGTCCAATCGAGCGGATGGTTGATGGAGAGAAGAGGTGAAAGAGCAAGGGATGGGAAGAGATGCAAAAAAGTGAGGGGTTGTGGGCGGTTTGTGTGGTGAGGGGTCGGACTTGTTTTAAATGACTGGGGTGGCGGCTATAATTGGCTATGTCACGGCAACCAAAGAAAAAAGGTTGGATTGTCTTGGCATACTGACAAATTCGCTTTTCCCAACCCTTCTGTTCCAACCAACAGCCGTCGCACGAAGAGTGACTGCTCTTTTGGAGCCCTTCAACTCATGTACCCCCGGTGTATCATATAGATTGATAAGTATTGAACTGGGACCTATAATTCTTCAAACTTGACGTACGGTAAATGCCTAATCTAGGGAGCCATCGAAATCATCGGATCATTCCACCCTAATCGGGCTCTAGACCAGCCGAGCAAACAAGAGCGAAAATTCCTGGAAAGAAAAAGGACTTGCAATGCCCTTGCACTGGGGGATATCGAATACCAGTATGGGTGCGAAAAACCGGGGGTGCGAAATTCTGGTCAAGACGTGCATACAGAAAGACCATTGATAAACTTTGGTCTTGGATCCTCATCATCCCCGCCAATAGTATTACTGTTTTCACTTTTGTCGTCGCAGCTTTGGAAAACTGAGGGTGCTGTTTTTTTTTCTTAAGGTTAATTTCCAAAAGCCTTTGTCAAGGCTGTGCCCAAGAGAAAAGGTCTAATATTTGCTGAGGAAATGCCAGAAGTGTCCCCACAGCTCCCAAAGTTACCCAGTTGGCGTATCATATCCAAGATTGCGGTAAAAGAAAAACTCTCTCTTTCAAAAAAACAAAAAAACAACGTCTGTTTTCCAAAGTTGCTCCAACCAGGTGAAAACAGCAATAATACTGTAAGTTACTTGATACACTACCGGTACTGCACCCACCACCTTATCAGAGAAAAAAAGAGGCCAAAGCTAATCGGCTTGTGTAAGCCGTTATGACTCTTCAGGTGAAATTAGGTGAGTGGATATTGCGGTCATCTTTTTGCACCTGATTCAGTGCATCCGAGAACAGCAGAACTACTTTGCTCATCTCGATCTCCCATCCGAGAGTCTGTCTACTGTCTATAGTAGGCTAGGTCCCACTCATAGCATGTAGGGGTAGCTAGTGGCAATCGGTGAACCCGAAGAAAGGGTTCAACGATTAAACAATAGGGCGAACTGAGGTCCATAGTTCCTACCAAAATAACTCTCCTTGTCCACATCGTGAAGCTTTTCTGTGATTCAGGGTTACTGATGCGAAAACACTTGTGGGTTGAAATCAGTGTGATATCGGAAATAGAGTGGCGATTGCGGATTATGCAATCAAGGTGTGAGCCACCTCCAACCCTTCACCCTCCCATGTACCAGGACAGCACAAAAACAGATGAGATACAATTGAGCACTAAAACTGCCCTTAACTCTGCCCCCTTCAATAACTTAAACACGGAGGTTCTGTGGCAGGTTGCCGCCTCCCATAGTGATTCATGTATTATCACTCGTGATACTATCCCTCATTGGTGTTGAAAAATACGAAATAGTCGAGCAGTATACCGGGGAGAGCGAGAGATGCTTAAACCCTTGATTATATCTAAGGGAGCCCAATATTTATATAGCGAAGCAACAACATTTATCCAAAGTCGAAAAGAGCTCCGAGGTGATAATATGGAAGACTACGGTAGAGAAAACAAGTGAGAGCAGAATCGCATACATGATCAATTGATGGGGTAATGAAATTAAAGAAAATACAGTGTTGTTGTACTCGAAGAGAAGATGTAGAAAGCGCATATCCGAAAGCACAACCTCAACAATTAGAATCAAGAATAGCCGGTGGGTAGCCTCAGGAAGTGCGGACCGCAGCATGGCACGCAGCAATACAAAAGATGCAGATGTAAAAAGCAAGTAGTCAGCTGTCAGGGCCAATAGATGGCTAACATAATGGAGAGACTTCTTAAACACAAGTTATCCGTATCATGCTAGTTCCTTGTTACCAATTTGCGTGCAAATGGTGGTGCCTGGCCGACCTCGCCTGCTGTGTGAGCCGAGCACTAACACTACCCTTACACGCCTGCCCATTAAAAAGAATGCAGCCCGGTATTTTGATCATCAGGGAACTGAAAGGCCTGTTAGCTCTGAGGGGTTGGGTACCTGTATCTTGGTTATATTCCTCCCTGATTTAAGGCGTCATGAGAGGATGGAGAAAAAAACGACATAGTGGTCCTTTGTTTAACCAGTGAAGAAATTTGTACTCCAATTGTGCGCTCCGCTAAAGACGGCTATTTGTATCTCTCATGCCTCCAGGCATATGCTAAGCATGAGATGGATGGTACTGTCCCTCAAAAGTGGAATATATATACTTGATGAGTCTGCATGATATTTTCGGAATCTACTCGTAGACCTAAATAAAATAAGCACACCAGTCTCCAGCAGCTCTGAAGATCAAGCCTTAATAACGCCGGTATATTCGCGTGCTCTCTCTATCCCGGCCCAAGGGGATTGTATATCCCCGCGTGCCAATCACGATGGAGCATTTTATAGCTCTAGGAGATTTCAGGATCAAAGTATAGGGATTACCAAAATCTCTTGCCTGTAAGTTCTCCTCATCTACACTAACAGATACTTCAAGCCCTCCATATTGAAACATGTAACATATTTCAAGAAAAATATGCACAAAGTAATAAGATGTATTACTGCTCTGTCGTCCTTCCATATTCCTCAATAGCTACTCAGGAATTTCCTCTCGTTCCTAGCACAAGTTTCCCATATGACATTCTGTTCTCTGGTCAAAATCACAACCCCTTTTCAGCTGCTCTAACCATGGGCCCAAATACCCAGTGCAGATATGCTAGCAGAATCTAAGATACGCAGCCTCTATTATTTAGCGCTTTATGCACAACTGAGACTTGCTCTGACACGACACCGACTTCAGCTAAATACCAAAAGGTTGGCTGGTTGTATCGCTCTAAGCATGGGGCCCAGCGGTGTACCTATTATACTTAGCCCACATATGGCTACCAGTAGCTAAACACAGGTGTATATGCTAATGAACTCGCACTCTAAGGATATATTCTAACAATAATGCATTGAGGATTTCATGTCTATATTACCACTTAAAAGAGATAATAGCTGCGATGACTCGGACTCCGCCATATACTTGATGTATGATTTTTTTAATTGAATTGCTTTTAGAAGTCCTCAGATTACATCAACATCCAAGAACCTATATTGAGGCAATTGGATCCACCCCGCTCTCAGGCAGCACAGACCTCAATTTTGTTGTACTCGAGTATAAGCAATATTCAGCACACCACGCACTGGGGGTAGTGTACGGTACTCTAACTTAGTGGTTAGAGATTTAGAGCATAAGCAATGCAATCCGCATATGTACATGCCAGTCGAATACCCGCAAGAATATCATTTCATATTTATTGAAATTACTATTTCTAGCTTCTCCTATATCCATGTTCGCATCCTGTTTTTATGGAAATAGTTAAATGTAGAATTTGAGCGATAGTAACACCAGCCCAATTCTACACGCATCACGCGGCCACGTGCCTACGCCGGGTAACAGGTCCCTAACGCGGGGTAGGCCCATGTCTGTTCTCATCTTCCCCACGCTGGGAATCCACCGTCTGACCATCAACGGCCTAACGCATATCAAGCACAGCCAAAACACAAACAAAAAAAAATACACAACCCCGCCTCGATGTCCGGAAACAGAGAAGACCCAGTCCAAGTCCTAATCCTTGGCGCTGGTTGGACCTCTACATTCCTAATCCCCCTCCTAGACGACAACGAAATCACGCACGCGGCTACGACCCGCAAAGGCGACGACAGCTCCATCCCCTTCGAGTTCGATCCAGAGTCCGACGACCCGGCGCCGTTCCTGCCTTTGCCCTCCGCAAAGACGGTGCTGATCGCGTTCCCGATTAAGGGCACCGGCGGGTCCAAGCTCCTCGTGACGCTCTACATGCGCACGCACCAACATGTAAAGACCAACTTCATACAATTAGGGACCACGGGGATCTGGCCAGATAAGGGCCTTCACGACCGCTTCACTATCCCGTTTCACGATAATCCGAGGAAGATTGCCGAGGACGAGCTGCTTTCCCTCGGCGGGACCGTGCTGAATCTCGCTGGATTGTGGGGCGGCAAACGCGATCCGCGGAATTGGGTTGGCCGCGTGGCGCCTGATAAGGAGGAGCTCGCGGGGAAGGGTTCGCTCCACTTGATTCATGGTTGGGACGTCGCGAGGGCGATTATCGCGGTTCATAGAGCTTTCACTCCCGGGGAGAGATGGCTAATTACTGATCTGAGGATTTATGATTGGTGGGATCTGGCGAGCGCTTGGGACGAAGGTGGCTTACTGGCTGTGCCGAAAGTGGAGACGACGAAGGGGAAACAGGCGGAATGGGTTCAGGAGCTCATGGTTGAGAAGGGGATTAAATCTTTACCAAGACCGCCGGAGCAGTTGAAGAGGGGATTGAATAGTTTGCACTTTTGGAAACATTTCGGGATTATGCCTTCCAGGACCTTAGTTTCTGGGTCTTAGATTTGTGGACGGGCTTTCATTTGTGCCGCTATTCCCCTTCAGTCTGTCTCTGCTCTCGGAAATGGGTGAATCATACGGATTTCGGTCATTCATGGATATTATACTTCATGCTTTCTCATTAGCTCCGCCCCGAGCTTCCAAACATGGCTCGCTCAAGGAAATTATAATTCACTCTTTTTTAAAACTCACGCACAGATAGTCACTCGTAGCTTATGTAACACATATTTTCTGCAAACTACAGAGGCGCCCGGTCAGAAACCATAGCTCCCCGGTAAACCAGTTTCTCCGAAACCCCTGCCAGCGGGCCTATTTCAAAATCAACGGTGAGCCCGAGGGCTTTTAATCACCGGGAGGAGGAACTAGCTCGAATAACTCTTCGGCGACAGTTCTTACTCGGGTGGATACTGTCATAAAATATCACCATGTAGTCTGGAATCCATAAGCTCTAATATATTCCACCCCCGGTTCTCACCTAAGGAGGAGTTCTTAGAGAAATGCCCTTATCATGCTAACACCTGCGTAGAAGGCCGGGGCATGTTATACTAGCCCCATTCTGCTCTGTCGTTGAGTATCTCGAAAGAAAGAATGCATAGCGTCCAAAGAATCAGCCGGTATCGGCCAACGCTCCACAGCAGTCCTATCCTCATCCTAGATTCTAAAGCGCACAAAGAAATCAAGACTTTTCCCTCTTCGTCGTCTAAAACATGTAACATAGATAGCTGAAAAGAAGAAAATAGAACGAGTATTTTTCCTCTCCTCCACCGAGGAAGAGATCCCAAGTCTAAATAGCCCACAAGCACAAACAAACTAAACCCCGCCGCCCCACCGATGAGGTATTTTGGCTTTATTCGCCGCGAGATGTTATGCGCCTACCGAATATCATCATACCGGCACCTCGGATCCATCAAGTTTACAGAGCGTAGAGGAGGCAAGAACAACTAGAGTATTTAGGGAGCATACCCCGCCCAAACCCCTTCATACACTTTTCTCGAAGTTTTTCGTAATTTTCCACATCATACCTCAGAACTTGCGATAGAGTCGCTCACTCTGTGTTATTTCCCTCTCCTTTCCTTTCTTTTCCTTAAAGAACTCTTTAACTTATAGATAGATAGATAGCCCTTTTTATTTTCTGGGCTGGGCTGGTACCTTTTCATCGAAAGCACTCTTTAAGGGCTTTTTCCCTTCTCTTCTCACTCGGCGGATGACATACATCAATGCTGGAAAGCGGGTAGCTAGAATCCAGGTCAACCTGAAGGAGTACGCACAGAAAGAGAAAGTAGCCCAGTTGCAACGTGCAGCGAGCGAGCGATTAATGAAGGTGAATGACAAGTTTGTGAGCGTAGGTGAGAACCTAAAGCCGTGGGTCTGCTGCGGGAGGGATAGGCATGGGAATAAGCAGTATACAACCTTGGAAAAAACCACTTTGTTGAGTAAGCATAAATCTTTTTCAAGGAGCGATTGGAGGGGCTGATGACTTCTGGTAGAGATTTCCAACCCTATGGCGGTAGAGGTGAACGGCACGAAGACGGACATAAGTGACCCAATGTCCAGAGGGATAAGCGTTCAGGAATTGCCCGCCACGCCTATTCCCAAACACCTCGATGAGAGCGTCGACCCGGCATTACCAGCTCTGGCAATGGACCCTCGCGATCCGATGGGTGTGAAGAGGCGGACACTAGACTTTATCGAATATAGCACGCCGGCGAACCACCGCATCACGCAGATCATCGACTACTATGGAGATAGCATAGAGGATGACGAACGTCTGAGCCGGGAGGTAGATCTTATCAGGGCAGCAGCGAGGAAGAATCCAGAGAATCAAGAGCTCTACGCTGCTTCCCGAGCGACGTACCCCGCTGACGAGAACGGACGACCCCGGCCAGAGATGAGAGAGGGTATGGAAAAGGCTTTAGGAAGAACTCGGTGGAGGAGTTCGTTATCCCTCAGCACTGAGAGTTCGCATTATTCGAGCATAAGTGGTGTTATACAACCCCTAGCTCCTAAACCGGCTCAATCGAGGGGTGGCGAACAACCAAGGAATTTATTGCGGGCAATGGATGAGCGGAAGGAGCTAGAGCACAGGCTACTAAACATACAGCGGGCCCTATCAGAGAGGAAGAGAGCTAAGAGAAAGGATATCATCTCGCAGCATAGTGTGTCCTCCCCTCCTTCCCCAGATTCCCCACATCCATATCCTCCCCCACACATCAACCAAGGAACAAGAGTGATTCGGAGAAAAGAAGGTGGCTTAACAAGAGAGCTGAGACTGACTGACGGTGTTCCTGTATAACTTTATAGTCACTGGAGAATTGATAGATGCCTTATCTCCCACAGAGGAGGAGCACGATAGACTCCCCCTGCTTCCTAGGATTCCTGCGCAGTCAGCACAGATGCCTAACCGTGCGCTCTCTCGCAAGTCCACGTTTCGACGTAGTAACCTTGGGCCCGGAGGCGGCAGCGGTGGTCGTGGTGCAGGAGCAAAGGCCAGCACCCGGCTAAGCAGGTATTCGATTGACTATAGCGACTATATCTTTGACGAATATGGAAAACCCTCATCAGTAGCCGAGAGTTTCTTCGGCGCCGTTGGGGGAGGGGAGACCTCGCCGATGCTGCGATCAATCTCCCAGAGGACGGAAAACCACCTACACTACCTACGCCGCACCCGCTCCTCCGAGACCATCGCTCCATCCGCTATCGCGATCCTAACGCGCACAGACACAGTTGGATCAGCTCCCGGGAAGAGACTCAATGGATGGTTGCTGAAGCAGGGTGACTACTTCCTGCCAGAGAAAGCTGCCCCTGTGTTCATTCTCCCCCCGCTGCCAGGGACTCCAAGGGATCCTGCCATACGAAGGGCCAGGAGCGCCGAGTTCCAGCGCGGAGCAGTAGACAGCAGCGTGAGTATCCCGCTGCAGTCGCAGACCATGAGAACTGATACGACAGCGTCCACAACGAGCCATAAGGAGAGCAAAAAACAAAAGAAGGCGAAGAAGAAGAAGGATAAACAAGTCGCAGATAATGACGAGAATTCCTCATGCGTGGGGATCCCTTACGCTGCCATGCTGAAGAAAGAGTCTACTGGCCCAACTCCTCCTGCGGGTCATACCCCATCACTTGGCTCTGATTACCTTGACATAGAACTCCCACCATCGCGGGCACCCTCTCCATCCCCATCATCATCATCAATTGGTGCCAATCCCACTCCCCCGCGTCCTCCCCCACCCCGCCCTCCTCCACCCTCAGAAGTAGTTGAGATCGCTCCTTCTTCTAAGCAGCAGCACATCCCAGGCTATGAAGTCTCTGTCGGCATGATATAAGCCGTTCTTCCTATCGCCCCTCAGGACCCCACCACCGGAAGCTAACATCAAAGAAAAGAAAAAATATTTAGTCTCGTTTAGTGGGGAATGAACGATGGGGGGCGGGGAGTAGTCCGAAAACATTGGGGGACGTTATTCCTAAACCGATACGAGGTCCGAATTACAGTGTGGAACGGCAGCCTAAAAAATCACTTTTTATCATAGATCGTTATTTTTTTCACTTTCACAAACAAGTATTAGAAGCACGGTTGAGGAAGCTAAAGACCGACCGACTGCCAGTGCCATAAGAGCGATTGATGGCCTGAGCTGGGGCTTACAGTTTAAAAAATGGCTCAGAAAATAGCCCTAGGCTAAGATATGATTCCTGTTTGCCACGCTATCCCACCCTTATGCTATGCAATATATCTCGTTCCAACTACCGGTATCATACAGTAGTTCGGATGGAACAGACAGGAGTGGGGATACGACATTGAACTTCGTTCTTCCCTTGGGGTGTATTTTTTTCTTCTTTCAAACTTGCTCCTTTCTTCCTTCTTTATATCATCACTTGTTTTTTTAAAACCAAATTCCTGTTTCTCCTTTCTTTCTTTCTTTCTTTCTTTCTTTCTTTCTTTACCTTTTGGTTGGTCGGTAGGTCCGTCGCCGGTTGTGTATGATCAGGCCAGGGGAAAATAAGATTCCCGAAGTTCTATGGAATGTTCCTATTTTTATAGATACCGTGTGCATAATTGGTAATGCGAGGTGGGGGAGAGGGAAGGCGAGATAGGCTTGAAGGAGGAAGATGAGAATATCAGTGCAGTATACCGCACCGTACGGGTCAAGTAGAGACACCACAGATAACATGGAGAGGTGAGAGGTTGCAGCGTGTTTCGGCATTTGAACGAAACCTGATGATCTCTTTTGGTATGCAGTCCTATTACTACACTTCAGTCCACCTCACTACCGGCACTCGAGCACTCATATATCCAGATCTTTCCATCCCAAAAGTTGACATTGCCTTCCCCAGCCCTTTCCCCTTCTTTCCACTCTTTTGTAGTGCGCCATCCAAGCACCTTCCACCCAAAGCCGCAACCGCCGCAACCCCGGTTTCAAAACATGCACTTCCTCACTCCCAATTGTTTATCTGTCCCTTCCTCTTTTTTCCTGCACTTTTGTAAAGTCAATCCGCACCCATAAAGATTACAATCCCACCATGTGGTGGACTATACAGCACTCTACTGTACTACCGTGTCACAACCACGCGGGCTTTTGGCATCTGATACAGTACTCGAGTAAATGCGATACCGCGAAAGAACCCCCCCTCCCCTTCAAAAGACAGCAGACACACTTGATACTGCACCTCATACCTGCTTCCCTCTGCCACTAGCGCTTCGAGCGCTGCACAGTACGATAACGTTATCAGACACCATCGCACAGCCTGAAACAAACAAAGACTTTGAGAAAATAAGTCAGTCAGTCAGTAAAGTAAGTGAGTAAGCCCACCTGCCGCGATGAGTGATTGATAACCAAGCAATTACTAAACATACCGGCATATGCTGCGGAGTGTGGATGTCAAGTTCCACTAGCACAAGTATGGACTCGTTCACGAAGAAGAATCGGCGGCTAGTCTAACTTACCAACTATACTCGAGTACTCGAGTAGAGGCATTCCCGTACTCGCTCGTTCTCGAGTACAGTACCGTACCTTATTTATTTATTTAACCCTTGATAAGAGAGAAATATGTCTCAGGACGTCGAAGTTTCCACTCTAAGTAACGCGTGGTTTTGTTTTTGTTGGTTACCGTACTGTATTCCACCCTCCCCGGCCTCCTGCTAGGGTCAAAATAGGAAACTCGGACGTCCTGAGACATATTTCTCCTATCCAAGTTAAATCCGGTACAGTGCAAGTACCAGGGGAGATGTTTTCTCTACAAGACAGGGATTACTTCGCTAGTTAACTAATACTACCAGAGTACCCTTGCCTCGTGCCAAAACATCCCCCCCCCGGCACAATTGTTCCCAACCACGCGAGCCCCCCGGCGTAGCCAGCATTCACCATTTGCTGGTTCGGCTCTCTCGTGGGCTGCGTGGGTTTAAACTGTGGTTCAAGGTATTTCGTAAGCTAGTGCTCGTTCGGCAGGGTGCGAGCTATGTAGGGAGATATTGTACTCCTACCGTATTGTACTGGTACTCCTACCGCAGTGTGCTCATACTGTTGATAGGGACAGGGGATGAGATCAACGCCATGCGATGAGGATCTTAAAAAAAAATTAAAAATAGACACACCATGGGGAATATATGAGAGCTTATGACTGCATTTTTATTTGTTTTATTTCGCCTTATTTCTCCTCATTTTATTTTATTTTACGTTACCCTTGATTGGATAGTTTAACGTGCTCTTGATTTATGCGAGGGGAGACATTCAGTTCAATCCTCTGCCATATCTTGCGAGCTTAAGTTGAATACTTCTATCATAGCCCGATCCACGAACGCATTGTCATAAAGTCCGATCTTTTTTTATATATACTTGTAGGGTCTATATCTGGGAATTGCAGAGATATATTAGGGGCTGTTTGGCGTGACATGTTTGGACGCTCAAACCATTGGAACTACAGGACTGTTTGGTAGATGTGAATCACGAACGATAGTTTATCATACAACAACCAGCAATTTTTGACCTTTTGTGAAATAGGGCATAAGGCTCTTTCAACCATGGCTTGTATTTATCATAGCTACCCAAATTTTGCAAACTGTCATGCCAGTCAATTAGTTGGTTTTTGTAGTTAGCTGCACTAGCTATAATAGTTAGAGCACTAGCAGGCGAACAGGCACGTTTACCTACAGCATCTACAATAGCTTTTCTCCAATGCGGAGTGCCACAGCACAGTACTAAATACTTACCAAGCGCACAGCACAAGCAGCTCTGGCGTTTACCTCAACCCACCGCGACATCAGCATCCTTATCAGCAGCAGAAGCAGCAGTGCTACCACTACTCGTACTATACATTCTCGCTTAGGGGAGAGGTGATAGTTAGCCTTGCTCTAATGGCGGTTATGGCGGCGGCGGAAGCCCGTCGTCTGAAAAATATAGTAGGAACAAAAATATCTAGGTTTATTAGCTAGGCCCCTATTCTGCACGCCCAATATCATACAAAAGAACCTCATTTGCCTTGGGCTTTCAGCCCTTGCTCAGACTTGAATCCCTTTCGGCTGGGGGGCTAGAAGTACAGGGATGTCACATCCACATAACTTTACTCGAGTACGGTACATAGCAGCTGCCTTGCCGACAGTTGTGATGAAAACCAGAGCCTATCATGCGGTAGCGGAAGGCCTGCAAGTGGTGCTAAATTGCGTATAACACATGTGGCTAAGAAAGTGCCATGTCAAAGTACCGTATGATACAATGTAAGAACTCAGATAACCAGACCCTGTGCTAGGGCTCCCCTAGCAGGATCTAGTTTTCTTTATTTTTAAAAAAAAGCTGTTTTTTGGCATGTTTTTATTTTATTTAGCCCTTCTCTAGAGAACGAAATTTTGGACAACCAAGCACATTGTCTGTTTATCCGAGTTTCTTATGATACAGTACTTCACCCCGCAACACAAAAAACGCGGTAAAAAGGCTAGAAAAGCACCATTTTCATGGTGCGCTAAATAGGGTCTAGTTTTAAATAACTCAAGGCGGTTCTGGATTCGGCTGGATTCAAAAAGGTTAAATTCAAAAGTTAGTGAGTGCGAAATTATGATCCTCGGCGTGGACGTACCGTACAGTAGTCTACATATGATAATCTGCTGACAAGCTGTCGGTTGATTACGAATATGATTATCAGGGGGGCAGGATTCTACCGTAGCGTGCCGGTACAATGATGTTTTACTAGGGAGGGGGGGGGGTCCTCGTGGCTCAAGCAGTAGACCCATAAGGCAGGAAAACAACTCTAGCGAATATAGTACTATCTTGCTTTGCTAGGACATCGTCCTCAACTAGCTTCCCTTGCTTGAGGCATACAGCACCATGTGGTATTGTAGAAGCCCAATCTCTGGGAACCCCCCCAAGCCTACCACCCATGGTATGCGCCTACCACTTGCCTATTGTACCCGCACTATATTCACCTTCCCAGCGGTTTCCCTAGCACTCACTTAGTATCAACAACAAGCATTCACGCCGTTTCACCCAGCAGAATCGGTTTTAGGAAGGCCAAAGGAACTCACCCTAGCCCCATAAACCCCTCGATCCTACCACAGTATCATAATTTCGAAAAGACTAAACCGATCGACAGTGTACTGTCCAACTGGAATGACTTACCGTTAGACATGATGAAAACTCACTGCCGATATTCCCCTCATCCGAACATATTGAAGCAGTCAGTGTGGTGGGGTGGGGGGGGGGGGCAGGCAAGCTAAAATGGCTCTGATAGGTTAAGTACGCCCACCCCGCCTCAACCGAGCGGTACCAGTATGGATCTGTCCGGGGGGCAAGGAGGGGGAGGAATAAGAGAGAAATATAGAAAAGAAGCAGAGGAGTGGAAGACTAATCGATCTACCGGTACAGTACCAAACAAGCAGTCTGTTTAAAGATCTAGACTTGGCAGCGCTTTCTCGCATTCCCCACAGTCCTCTTCTACCAAAGTAAGCTGTCTACAGCCCCTGCCCACCCGCATTTTTACTCGTACGGTACTGCTTATACCGGTATCACCCTTCTCCACCCATTTTCCCTAGTGGGAATGCAGGAAGGAAGAGGGCAAAGATCATTTCAACCCATGCAACGGCTTACGGTGCCGGACAGTTCTCTCACATGCTATCCTCCGAGAGATACAAGTTATGATAGGATACTGGCCAAAATAAAAGACAGGGAGCAGGGGACAATATGCCCTATTTTATAGAATGTTTTCCAGCAGAGAAGGTAAAAAAGTCCCGAGTGACGCTGAGTAAAAAACTCTCTTGGCATACAGATGAACACCCATGGATAAAAGTATGGGTCCTTGGCCTCCCCTTCCCCACCCTCACGACTCAGATCCATCAGATGGCACCTCGATCCTTGTAGCACAAAACTCCGGGCTTCAGCCAGCGTAAACTACATGTACTAGTACAGCATAGCACTGTACTCGTATCTTACGTGATTTGTGGGAGCGTTTACAAAAAGCCTTCTTGGCGACAAGATGCAATCCGGCGGGGACTTCAATTGAAGAATCTGGAGTCATAATGGCAAATGGAATTAGACCGAATCCGCCCTAACCGACAATGCAGGCAGGCAGGCAGGCAGGCAGGCAGGACTGCGAGGTATTTCGAAAGGACGATACGGTAGTCCGAACCAAAAGTAGTACATCCATAGGGCCGAATTCCACCCTTACAAGCCTTGGGCAGTAAGGATATAAAAACCTGGTATCATATAATAGATCTCCCGGCCCATAGCCGGTATTCATCGAAATATCGGCGTGGATTTTAATCTGTTAAAATCGCCCTAGATTTCCCGTTGTTTCATTCCTATTGTTTGATCGATAAGCCAAGTGCCGATATGAATTAGGTACGATACCCATACAGTTGGGCAGTGCTCTCAGGAGGATTAAAAAAAAGATCGGAAATTAGAGAGCGGCAATGTAATTTAGGACACGTTTTATAGGATGAATATATTATCTGGGAAGAAATATGATGTTGCGGAAGCCAAAACCTAGACCAGTTGGTTTTGAAGTCACAGTCACTGGTATACCGGTACTAGTATCTAGACGATGACCTTTTCCGACTTTGATGACCCGAGTATAGTGCATGCATACCATGATACATAGCAATAAGTATCCGAAAAACATGGCTATTTTTAGACAACCGCCCGGGCGCCAGGAGAATACCCATCTCGTGTTCAGATACTTCATGCCAGATACACGCACTACGCTATCTTAAACACCAGAAATTGAACCACATCTGCCAACACAACTGCTAAGTTATTGCATATCCCCAAAATTCACCTTTTTTGCTCAGACCTTGGCATGATCCAACAGCGGGCGTGTCCACAAACGCCGCTTAAATACTAGTAAGCACTCGGTCGCATTCGAGAGGTAGAAGTGATAATCTACCCTATCATCTGGGTTGCTTCTTCTGTAGCCATGATAAGTACAGTGCAGTACTTGTACAGCACAGCACAGTACTGTACAGTACCCGCCGGATCGCAGCAGGGAGGCTGGGGGCAACGCTGGTCTACATGGATGTTCTATCCGCCGTGGCCGGCTAACTGCAGCAACACTGCGGTGTGCTGGTAGCACTAGCAGCTGCAACAACGCTGTCGAGTATATCGTATCTAACGTGAGATAATACCCCCAGCGGCTCCAGTGAGAAGCGAGCGTCATAGGATAGGATTGGATTGGATTGGTTGGGAAGTGCTACATTCCACAACCTTTGATATGCACTCGTCTCTTGCAAGAAGTACCCCGCCACAGGGATTAGAAAAGAAAAAAAAATATGGCTAATGATCCATGCTTATCCGTGCGTGCTAACAAAATTATCCCTTCGATGTTGGGGTACGGTACTTCAAGAGCCTTGGGCGAGTGGGGTATTAATCCATCATTTTTCTTGCTTTCCTTTAATAGCACTCATCATCTGCATAGCTGATAAGAGTGGATGGGCGATCGCGAATCACTGTGCTTCTACCGTATGAAGTTTAGTTAGGGGTTGTGTACCAGCGCGTTGCAAAACTGACCTCTCGGGTACGTTATTTTAAGCCTCCTAGATGATATGATGAGAGACCTCAGGATCATGGCTGGAACAGGTGGGGCATTCATCTTGGCTTTGTACCAGTACCGTACGAGTACCGATGTTAACCCGCCAAGCGTGGCCTCATTCCAGGTAATCAGGAATGAACATACCCGTGACATCTCCCTGCCTGCACCAAAAGCTCGGCCTGCTTCAAGCCCTAATATCACTACGGAAGTCTGGGATATTTCCATCCCACCCCCACTAACGTGTAGAGGATCATTCACCCCATCATACCATCTAATAGAGCCGCGATCCTCACCAGAGCAGGGCTGCCGACAATCCTTCGAGTATTGAAGTTAAGCAATGTTTTCTGGGCAAAGTACTCTAGCCACAGATGGCCCCCTAACCATAACTCATGCAGGGCCCAGACAAACTGTCTCAGGCGGCCCGTCGACTACCGGAACCCTAACTCACCCGCCGCCACCAAAAGGAAAGAAAAACACGGTACGGAAAAAAAAGAAAGAGAGGAACAAAAAGAAAAGAAAGGAGGAAATTGTGGGCACAAAAAAGTAAAAAGAAATTCTATATCTGTTTAAGTTACCGGTACAGCACTGAGCACAGTGCTTGAAATGCTAAGTTGTCAATCAGACAACCGGTGATTGCCGTAGCTGTCGCCTCCCCGGATCCTCAGCACTCGGCGTCTTGCAATTCGCTCCCTTTGCGACCTTCACCGGAGGAGCGGGAAATGAGGAAGGGGAAAAAAAATAAAATAAAGCGCAAGAACCAGCTGGACGCCGCAGCGTGTATCGCGGCAGCGAGGAGAGAAATGTTGAAGGAGGGAGAGAGCGTCGTATAGTTCCCTGTTTTGGCTATATATCTGGCTCTCTAAGTTACCTCCTTACCCCTTCTCTTTGTCCGGTGAGAACCTGGCAGATACAAGTACTTGTACCCTGCGGTGACTGGGCGCCACTTTGTATAGGACAATAGAAGAAACACGCGATGAGATAGCAGAGTTGTTTTTGTTTACTTTCTTCTTTTTCTTCTTTCTCGCCGGAGAGATTGATGCGTTGGAATCATTTGGAGAAGGGGGTGTATCTCTTGGCTCGAAAGATGTGAACCACTCCTTGATCACAGACGGGACCTCGCGGGTGGGTTGCACAGCAGACGGGGTGGCAGAATGTGGGCGTTTTGGTTGGTCAGGGGTGCTAGGTTCACCGGATTGGGGCTCAAGTCCGACTTCAGTTAAGGTTGATTTACCGGTTAGATCTACCTTTAGTCCCAGTGAGAAGAAAGCTGGCTCAGCATTTTTTTCTTTTCTTTTTCGCCCTATCACCCCCTGTGGAAATGATCGTTTAGCTAGCCAACCATACATGATCTAGCTACCTATCATCTCCCTAGGGCCGCCTCAGAACACCCCCCTTCTTCTTCTTCTCCTCCTCCTACTCCTCCATCACCAGTACCGGTACCGTACGGTATTGAACTGTGACCCCGCTCCTTCCATTGCTCTTGGATTGCGACGGTGGTAAGAGTGAAACATGACAATGCGGTGTGTGGGGAGGATAAAAAAGATGGGGGCTAGGGGGTATATTTACTGCACCCTCCGTTCGTCCGCATGGGGCTCGTGAGCGGGGATGATTTTTCCCCTCAATCTATTTGCGCCAGTAAAAGTCGACTCTGGGAGTACTCGAGGGGGGTCTTTAAAATGGGAAACTATGATAGAAGGTGGCAATGTAGCGATTATTTGATCTGGCCATAATATTGCCCACGAAGAAATACAATGGGAAGGAGGCTAAGAAAAGAGACCGGCCCAGCTGCTTTAAAGTTTACACTCAATTGAGCAAGTGAAAATCAAGAATCTAGAAGGGAATTTTCATCGTCGCAATGAGCTCGTACAGTATTAAATTGAGTCATTTCCAATTCCCATTCGGGCCTTCCACCCTATCGCCATGTTCTTGGGATAACCTCGGCAGCTACGGTACCTCCAGTCGCTATCATCTCCAAAAGCCCTCCGGTTTCCAATGTTTAATTGGCGATCGCCTTGTCCGATTTTTAATGACCTCTCCCCGGGTACCGCAGCCGCAGGGTTGAACTCGGCCCGCTGATACAGGTACTCGGTGAGGCAGTCACCATTTTCTTTCAAGCCACAGGCCTGCGCCAAATGCGTTATTCCGGGACCCTTACAAGTAGCAACGGCAGCGCCGAGAATAATAGCGGGTACGTTTATGGATGTCCGGGTGGGAAAAAAAAGCAAGGGACGAAAGCCAACTCCTCCTCCTCCTCCACACACACACACACCCTGCCATTGGAGCGCCCTTGAAATTAGCCAAAAACAAGGCACAATGATAATTTTCCCAAAATTTCCAACCACAACCACATCCTTGGGAAGATATAGCTTGGCAGAGGTGGGTGGCTTTGGGAGATGGCTCTCCTCCTTCCTGGGTTTCCCATGTGTGCTGCATTTCAACAGGAGCAATATTGGTGGAGATGGTCAAGTTTCGAATTAGGCATGTGCAGTAAGTACGTAATCATGCGCTCGTTTTTGAGGTTATTTTGGTCTCTCTATGAATTATATAAGCATAATGTATTACCCCCGAGTACCGACCAACAGCCAATTAAAAAAAAAATTGGCTGTGGGAGTGTTTACCCGCCCATCATCATCTCAAGTAGGTCTCGGGGGAGCATTTGGTTTTGGCTAAACTCGCCGTATGTACCGGCTAGCTCGGAGCCATTTTCTTTTTTTTTTTCTTCCTGATCGATTGCCATCAGACCAGACCTTAGATATCAGAAGTGTTCGAGTTTTAATCATCTTGCTGATTTGATCACGACTGCATTTGGAAAAAGGGAATACCATTCCCGGAGCCAATTGCTCCTGTACTGTACCGGTACTCGTAAATTACAAGGTTACCATAGGAATTTGAGGAGCAACTACTGTACTCGAGTACCTTGGATAGTTGTTCTCCCATCTTGCACCCCAGAGGCACGAGTCGACTGTCCCTGTCTGGGAGATCAACTGAGATCTCAATATACAAGTACATACATACCATGTCCTTACAACACATACCGGCACTGGTACCCTGAAAACGTCACGCGGGTTAGCTGTTGTCTCTCTTGATCCCTAGGAGAGGATATCAAACCTGGGGGTGGACCTGAAGTGGACTACAGGCAGGACTTTCCTTACTATACTCGTAACTCAACCTAAGCTATCCGTCATTCAGGATGGACAGCAGCAACAACAACAACAACAATCCATCTGTATGATATGGCACAGTTGAAGCGGCAGTCTATCTATCTTTTTTCTTTTTCCTTTTACTTTTTTTCCTGGCGTTGTGGAGGTTGTTGTTGTTCCTGGATTAGGAAAAAGTAAAAAATTCAGCGCACACACTTTTTCTGCACTCGACAAGATAGCTCTAAGCTAAAATCTGCGGCGAACCTCAACAGCATCACCGGGACTGTGCAGCACAGATATCGTATCGTACAGTAGAGATACCATACATACGAATCACGGGCGTGTCGACTATTATTATCATCACCAATCGATGGGATCTCCAAGAATTGTGTCGTCGTCGAAAGGGGTAAGGGTAGGAGTGAATGTAAAACATAATCCGGTACAAAAGGGGGAGGGTGCGATGGTCCACAATAAAATCGAAGAAAAAAAAACATCTGCTGCAGCCTACAGGCATCCACAAAGTTTGTTTCGAGAAAGGGGAACAACCCCCAGCGAGCGAAGGCGGGAGTAAGAAAAAACAAATACGCTACAGCAACACCCAAAAAAAGATCAGGAAGGAAGGAAGGCCACGGATCACAAGCAAGCGAAACGAGTTTTGTTTTTTGTATTATTTCCACTCCCTTTTTGTGTCCCGGCCGGCGACTCGTCTATTCAAATCGCCCGCCTGCTGACGGGGTAAGGAGAGATATTAGGGGGAGGAAAAAGGGAATGGTGTTGTTACTCGAGGACAATCCAAAAAAAAAAAAAAAGGGCTGGAACAAAGTTAAGACCAATGGGAGAAAAAAGAAAAGAAAAAGGGCAATAATCGGATGGATGGAGCTTTCTTTTCTCACGAGCTCGTCCTGGCACTGTATCGGGTAGGTTATGCCAACGAAAGAATTTCCACTTCGCCAGTGATAAGCAAGAAGAAGAAGAAGAAGAAAAAAATCAAGAGATAGGTGCAAGGGGGAGCAAGTCAAGTTGGAGGTATGGGGCGGGTGAAGCATAATACTTTTCAACTTTTTTATTTTATTTTTTCAACATCAGATTACCCTCATCCCTCTACCATGAGTTGGCTCACCATTGCCACAGCCGCCACCGAGATACTATAGTGAGTGGCATTGAATGGAAGCTACCGGCAGCTAGTATTGTGCTTGCTGATTTGTGGAGTATCGTGATTGAAAGCATTTAAAGCATTTACTCGTCCCAAAAAGTCTATGATACCAATCTCTTACTCTCCTTCGTCTCGTGTGTTGGGAGCCAGTCAACCAGTCAGCCAGCCGACTTCTCCATTTTTCATTTTTCGTTTAGACAACAGGGCGGGATATTTCCCTTATCGTGTCTTCAATACGGTGTTCCTCCCACTCCCAATCGAGCAGCCTCATCTTTCATTTTATCCTTCCCGGCATTTCTTCCCAACTGAGTTTTGTCTCGGCCAGTCTGTTAACCTGCAGTCAGCCAATAAGCCAATACTGCACCCCTCTTGTCACACCTCATTGTACTAGTACTGTACAATACAGAGTCAAGGGTTACATATTGCGCTTTAATTGGGTCAGTGTCCGGGGTTTGCCTGGAAGGAATATTACGGTACTTAGATTGGGTCGAGGCACTTGGGGAGTTCCTTTTAACATCTGGGCTGCCCCCCTTAATTTCTGCATTTCCTTCCCTTCAATACCAAGACCCTCGAACTCCGGATAAAGCTCGAAAGTCCTAATATCAGAAGCTTCTTGCTCTCAACCTCGAGCACGAGCTCTCTCTCCCTTTCTTTCCATTCTGTCTTTTCTCTTTCCTTCGCTTTCAACAGCTCGTCTCATTGAGTAGGGTTATATTCTCACAATATCGAAAGGATGTCTGAGGGGAGTACTATGGAGAAGGAGGTGAAGCATGTAGATGGAGACGTTACCCCAGACTCGCTGGAGTCCTCGGATGGTGCTTGCTTCGACGAGAAGAGAACAAAGAAGCTTCTGAGGAAGTTGGATTGGAATCTTGTGCCCTTTTTGGCACTTCTTTACCTGTAGGTTCTCTCCTCGAGTGATGTTTTATGGCCGTGTCAATGCCTTTTCTTTCTTTCTTCGGGATGCAGTGTTTTCTTTCGTTCGTTGCCGATAGTAAACTGACTAGCGCGCTTGTCCTCATGTTCTAGACTTTCTTTCTTGGATCGAACAAACATTGGCAATGCACGTTTGGCTGGGCTTGAGAAGGACCTTCACATGGAGAAACTTGACTACAATGTAGGTGACGCGCGATGATTTGTACTCTCTATGGCGCAATTGTATAGCTAACTAGCGATTCTTCAATTGCAATAGGTTGCTCTGGCAGTCTTCTTCCCCTGGTATGTGGCCGCTGAAGTTCCTAGCAACCTCATGATGAAGAAGACCCGTCCTTCTCTCTGGCTCACCATTATCATGGTCGCTTGGGGTGTCACCATGACCCTCATGGGTTTGGTCACCAGCTATGCCGGTCTCTTGGCCTGTCGTATGGCGCTCGGGGTCGCGGAGGGTGGTCTGTTCCCCGGCGTTACTTTCTACATCACCATGTGGTATAGACGTCACGAATGCGGTCTCCGCATGGCAATCTTCTTCTCCGCTGCTACCCTTGCTGGTGCCTTTGGTGGTCTCTTGGCTAGAGGTATCACTGAGATGAAGGGTGTTGGTGGGAAGCCTGGGTGGGCCTGGATTTTCATTCTCGAGGGATTGGCTACTGTCGCTATTGGTAAGGCCAACTTCCGCCCTGGCTTTGTATGCGTCTCAATTACTAAACAGACCTACTATCTAGCTTGTTCCGCATACTGGGTCATCAATGATTACCCCGAGACGTGAGTAGCCGCCCATTTTGCCCTCCAAGATCAATGATTACTGAACCCGCGGCTAACTTTTCCTCATAGCGCTAAATTCCTCTCTCCCGAAGAACGCACGGAAGTCCACCGCCGCCTGAAGGCCGATAGAACCTCTCTCGCGGACGAGTACGACATCAAGTACTTCTTCCACGCCATCAAGGATTGGAAGATCTACATCCACATGTTGATCACTATCGGAATCTACACCCCTCTATACTCCTTCTCCCTCTTCCTTCCGACCATTGTGAAGAACATGGGTTACACCAACAATGAGTCCCAGCTGATGACCGTCCCCCCCTACGTCTTTGCCTGTATCTGCACCATTACAGCCGGGTACCTTGCCGACCGTACGAAGCAGCGCGGAGTGTTCATGATCTGCTGCTGCTTAAGCTCAATCATCGGATTCACCATGTTGATCTCCACTCACAAGCCCGGTGTTCAGTACTTCGGCACGTTCCTCGCTGCTGCTGGTATTTACCCGAACGTCCCCATGGGAGTTGCCTGGAACGGTAACAACATTGGCGGCTCGACCAAGCGTGGTGTCGGAATCGCAATGCACGTAGGGTTTGGCAACCTGGGTGGTACTATTGCCGCGTTCGCTTACCGCAAAACCGACGCGCCCAGGTACTTCTCTGGACATGGTCTGCTTATTGCCACGACTACCATGAGTCTTTCGCTTTGTTGCTTCATGACTATGTACCTGAGGAAGGAGAATGCCAGGCGCGATGCCCTCATGGCCAGCCAGGGACTCACGCTCGAGAGTTACTCGGATGAGATGAAGGAGGCGGAGAGGGAAAAGGGTGATGATGCTACTGTGAGTTCCCTCGTTCTTATCAAAGCGATTGAAAACGCAAACGCTAATAATCAAAATAGTTCTTCCGTTACACCATCTAAACACCTCCTGCGACCTGTTAATCTATTTCCATGTTCCATGATTTTTGCTTTTTTTTCTTGCCTCCTTCTCCAATACCTCCTCCTTTCTTATAATATTAAATAACTCAATGGTATTATCTTTTTCTTACCTTTTTTTAACGTTCGGGGAATATCTATCTATGGGTAAATCATTTTTTGTAATGCGTAACTGTATGAATGAAAGAGAGAGCGTGTGTGTGTGTGTAGCATTTTTCGAGGGAGAGAATGAATGGACTTGAACAGTCAAAGTTAAAAACATGATAGTCCCTTATATCTTTTTGTGAAACCAACTTCTCTCTCTCCACGAATTTCAAAACGCCAATTCATACATCCATACATACATACTGTATATATCTGCACCTTCCTCGCCGAGAAAAGTGAGTGAAGGGGGGGGGGGCAAGAAAGGCTTTTATTTAAACATGTGCACGCATTGAAAACACACAGGCAGTATACGAGTAAACCCGTAAGCCAACAACCCCCACCCCCCATCACCAGCAATCATCCCAAAGAAAGAGAAGGGGCGGAGGTTGGGGAAAAAGCCCTGTCATACGCGGGGGGGATAAGCTTCCTGCTCGATACGACTTGGCGAGGCAGCCTAGCCGTCAGCACCGTCGCACAAGGAAGGCTTCTTCTACAATACGGTCGGGGAGGAGATCGGAGGATGCGCTTCTTGCTTACGGTACTCGTACAGTACACTTACCCGCCTTCCTGCGCGTCTGACTGAACACATGGTGCATTGTACCGTACAGTACATGTGCCCGTATCCTGGAGAAGATATGTATTGGTATGATACCTGCATACCCAAAGTACTGTGCAGTTACCCGTAGCGCAAAGGCGTTTGTTTGTTTGTTTAAAAAAAGATTCTGGCCTTGTTGGATGCCCGTTTGGATCCAGGTAGAAGGATTGAAATGTGATGGTGGTCGGACAAGCCCAAGCAAGGGCACATAGATTATGTTTATTTATATCTGGCGAATTGAACTAGAAGTATGATGGTGCCTGCTGTGTGTGGTACCGTACCATGCTATTATTCCACTCGAAGATTGCTAAATACCAAGCTCCCCCGGTGTGGAGGTAAAACCACATCGAGTGATACCGCATGATCACCTTCAACTTTGAGAAGAGGGGGGAAAAAAAAGCAAGAGAACGGCCTATGGATGGTACGATTTTAATCAAGGGACCAGCAGCAGCACACAAAACCTACAAAGAACTCCCCCCTCCACACCTCAATCCCGTACTCTATCCCAACAACCATCCATTTGAAACTCGCGCAGAATGTATAATACATCACTCTCATAGCACCAATGCCAGCAGTACATAATACCGGTACTGTAACCACCCCTCTTCTCTTTCCAGACTTTTGTAAGGAAAGTTCCCCTCATGCACCATTTCCAGAGGAGGAAAGAAAGAAAAAAAGAGGAGGAAAGAAAAAAAGCAAATATCACACATGTCGATATACCAGTGGAAAAACTTGGCTGGGCCAATTTCACATGCGGGTTTTGGAATGGAAAGATGGGTGTGTGTGTGTGCCTGGTTGTTGGGAGTTTTTATGTCGTGCCTACCTGCCTGCCTACCTGCGTTTTTCCGAGCGAAGGGCTTGGTTTCTGTAAGAGTAGGGAATCCGGCCATGGTTAAGGAATTGGGGGGGGGGGGGGGAAACCTTACGTGGCAGATTTTGTCTTATATAGGAAGGGGATTTGGCGGTTTTGGGAATGTGCTCCGAAGGGGAGAGCCCCCCGGGGTGGGAGGGGGGTTCTTGGCGTCTTTTTCCCCCTTCTTTCTTTCAATATCGGGATTTATTTTCTGTGGATTGGTGTTTTGGGGTTTCTTTTTTTGTGATGATGGTGGTGCGTGAGTGGTTGTTGGGTTTATGATTATTATCGGGAGAGTGTATTCGTGGGTGGGTGGGTGCTTGAGTGTGATGTGGTCTCGTGAGGTTGGGCTACGGGATGTGTGAATAATGAATGGGAGATGTAAGCAATGGTTTCGCTGTGGTATGCGGTATTGGCGGTTTTTTGTCTGCTGTGGCATTGTATTTGCTAGAGGGTTTCGTCCGAGGAATGGTGGCTCTGGAGTTTTCTTGGTGCTTAAATTAGGTGCCAATCGATCTCATTGACGGTTAAGCTACGATACGGGGTCAAGAGGGGCTAGTTGGGGGCCCGGGTTTTCTGAGACTTTTCGGTCGTTTTATTCTAGGCTAGCTTCGTAGGCTAGCCCAGCGAAGATAGGAGTTCTGTGGGAACTATCCTCGAGTGTGTCGGGGCTTTAGAGTTACAGTGCTTGTACCTCTCTTAGTAAGGCCAGGTGTTTTCTTTGTCTTTTCTTCTGTCTCGGAAAATTGGTTTTTGTCTTAGCCCCTTTTTTTAGAGGAAATTTTGGACTGGATGGCACATGGCCCACCCGAGACCCCACAACAGGACGGGGGGTGTATTGACAATCTTCGTTACTATCAAGTGCGGGTATTCCTTCCCACACATCAGTGTAAGTTACGAAACTCTTAACCCCCACTGTTCCCGCCCCCCCAGCCAGATACACCGAGTGACGTTCCGTGAACCACTGATGGGCTGTCGAATTCAACTTCTCCACGGAAGCCTCATCCTGTGCCACGTATACTCTCTGGCACTCCTCTCATGGGCTTGGAGCTCCCCAATGTACTTCGCAGCTTCCCTCAGCCCCCTCCCCTGTAACTCCCCCGAAAAGCGCATTCACCTCGTCTGTCAGTCCTGTTTCCACAGGTCTAGGGCTTGTCAACCAGTCCCCGATGAGCTGCTCTCCCTTTCGTCTTTAGCGCCCCTCGGCGACATGCTGCTCCACCGGCAGGATCTCGAGTTCGACAGGCAGCACAGGATCAGGAATTGCCTCCCCTATCTGACGGAACTTGATCACGGTTGGTTAGACGGATAGCGCTATGAAGCTCCTCTGGGTATCGGTCAGGTGGAGACGGTTTGTAATTTCTACTAGCTTAGAGCGGGAATTCCGAGCCTTCGCCGGGTTACCGGTGATTTGATGAAGCCTAAAGGGAAGCACAAGGAAAAGAAACTATGGTACAATCACAATAGATCTAAGCGGAGCGGTGAAAGGTGGAGGAACTGTCGTCTGGATGGCTGCTATCTCTCTAGCTAGGGACAGGCTAGGGGACATATCTCTCCGTCTAGCCAACAACAACAAGACACTCCAGAAACACAACAAACTCTCTAAAGAAAGAAACACACACAGCTAACAAAACCTGATCTCTAACGGCCACAAGCAATCTAGAACCATTCTGGTCTCCTCTCCTTTCATCTGCAATGCTCCTAAAGCCTGTGCCCCGCCAGTGCGCCAGCTTCGGTATGTCTAGTGACATAGGGTAAGAAAGGAACAATGAAACCATATACCCGATACCTCATACCTTATGGCAAGGAACATCAACAAAACCATGAAAGAGATATTCTATGCCTAGCGGCATAGGATGTGAAAACAACAACCCACGGCAAAGTGCTGAATCACCGGAAACCACAATGACACATACCCGATAACCGTATCCCTCCTGACCGCATATCCGCTAACGTGCGTATCCGCTAACGTGCACATCCGACTAACCGCTTAACCACATGCCCTAGAGGCAATCCAACATTGCTGTGATCAGCTTCCGCCTATTTTAAGGGGAGAAATGGGGTAGGGAGGTTCTGTAGCATGCTGACACAGACCGCAGCTTCCGTTATTTCCATTGTATTCATGCTATCATAGCTTGGTTGGTGAGTGGTGGTAGTGTCTTTTCTCAAAGGGCCTGTGTCCACTGGACCCTAGGTTGATCTGCTCTGATAGAATGGTGGTTGGCAGATGCTTAACTTCAAGGACGACTGTCTTTGAGGGCAATATATATCCAATTTGAAAGATCTCTCCGAATTCCTCTCCCCCGCCCCTATAGCGTCGTGCACAATGGGGGAAAGGAATAATCATGCCAAATCACAAACAAGTCTGCGAAAGCATTAACTTGGAAATAGTCTTGCCAGCTCGGGGGGCTAGGCAATCCACCTGCTGCACCGAGATAGCGGTGGCAAGACGGGCCATCCGGAACGCTGAGATGGGGGAGGGCGATTAGTTTGGCTGATGGGTAATCTGTTGTGTACCGGTGCCTAGCAGGGGTGGGAGAAACGGTAGCCATCCCATGCATGGTTGGAGAGGGGGGTATGCTTTGGTAGTGGCAACTTGAATTAAACACTCTTATGCCCTGCTGGCGGCCTAGCCCTTTGGCAGGTGTGTCCTTGCCCACTGGGGTATGGATACTTGCGTAGCCTACTCAAGGGTTGAGAGAGGCTTGTGTCCGTGAGGATTCTCTAAATGGGCTGCTAGTAGAGTATCAGTAGTTTTATTGAACTATTGCCCTAGGATATCGGCTGGGAATTCCATATAAATAGTAAATGGATCACCCCCAGTGTGACTGGAGAACCTAGAGGTACCGCACAATGTTGGTAGTATAAATTAGTAGGGGTGCTGCATTTCGGGTCGGCAATAGTGATCATGTGATTTGTGGTGTATGGGAATTGACTGCAGTCAGTAGGATAGTTAAAGACTACGGTACTGGTACAAGTACTTGCGTGACCGGGGATATTTGAGCTATTTTCCTTGGAGGGAAACAAAGAAATAGTCTAAGGTCGCACGTCTCAGGGTCCAAACGCTCCCATAAAAGTCCTACACCCTAGTTCGAATAGACGGCACAACTACAAGGAGCGAATGGAGAATCCCCCCCCATCTTTTGCACCAGAAATATCCCACTTCACGAACTCAATGAACACGTTTTATGGAGCAGACAGTAGGGATAATTCTCACTAATAGCAGGGACTTGCTATGAGATCCCATTGCATATCATTTTTGTGCTCTTAGGCTACGTTGGTCGGATTTTCTTGCGGGTAGCACAGCTGATAATATAATTATATTGTGAATGAATTTATCTTTTATAGTATGGGGTTCTCATACAAAATTGGAAGAATCTCTTACTAAACCATCCAACATTCCCCGACCATTCTTGACAACATTTTTTAGTACTGAAGGCTTATTTCAGGATAGATTACCATGGTTTCCCTCTGTAATTTAACTACCGATATATTTCTGTTTATGCACAAGGCGCTTAATAAAAGATCATAAAGTAAGATAACTTTGGTGCCAAGATCTTCCACAGTTGTGCTAGAACAGGAGTTCGGTGTTCTGATCAATGGTGCTCAATGTAGACAATATTGCGACCATATAACTTACAGGACTTGTTCTAGGTCAGCTCAAATAGGCATTGTATATTATCAAGGATTCTGGCCTTTGTTTGCTTTTAAATCCTTTGAAATGGTATTTGCCCTTGAGGGTTTTACTGTCACATATAATATCTCAATAGATGTCTTGGAGGTGGAGTTCCACCTATAATACCTCCCACTGGCATCCCACACAAATATCTACCTTGTAAACTATTACCTCCCTCATACTATCCAGAGTTAGATCTATACACAGTCTGTCCTCCCACAATATCTGTGCCCTGCTTCCCCGGACCTTTCTGCAACTGCAGGCCCTAACCCTATGAACTCCTCCTAGTACATGAAATGAATACAACTTGGTACGGTGGAAGCCGCCGGGCACCAATGCCATTGAGAATACTAATCTTCCCACGGCGTAGTGTATTACCGGTAGAGGTATAAGCGAACCACTTCGCATGTGAACTTTGCATAGAGCCCGACTTCAGAGTTCCTAAAAAAGTCAAACTCACCGATTTAGCTCAAAGAAGGGGGGAACCTACCATCAAGAAGATCTGTGCGTTTCTGAATTTTATCTTCCTAGTGTTGAGCTTCATTTGGGACTTCTAGATCTCCTTTTTTGGCGTTGAATGATTCATCATCCCACTTCCTAGTCCAATGAAAGCTAGACATGCTAAGATATCAAGGTAGTGCGACATGAGTTACAATATCTACTTATGCAAGCGCCCGTCGGTGATTGGATTCGTCATGTACTGTACGTATCCACATGACCTCTCGTCTTTCCACTTCATGTGATACCTTACACTCCCATGCCTGAACACCCATAGAATTAATAACTACTGAGAAAGTGATACTCCAACCTCCAAGAGCCAATCGAAGTTTGGTTTTCCCAGCCAGTTTAGAATTTATTTATTGTGGGCCAGGCATAAGGACTTGGGATCCCACATTTCACTATCCCTCAGGCGCGCTCACCACACTCTATGCATCAATGGAGTAACGACAATCTGCAGTGCTCAAGCACCAAATGGTTCAAAGAGAGTTAGATCTACTCGCATATATTGAGCGGATAATTGGGCGCCCTAGCACTCGGCTGGAGTGCTAAAATAACATAATTGACATCAGAGGAAGACTTCTTAGAAGCAGCTCAGATGATCGAGTCGTAATTTCCATATACCCGCGCTCTGGCTAATACCTATGAATTAGATAGTTACCTACACAAACTCTAGGGAAAGGATTCTTGGGTTAACATCGGAACCAAACCATTGGCTAAGTGCTCGTTCTACGGTAAAGTCCTGAGAACAGTTATTCTCACTGAAAGAACATTCCGTCCACTCGCAAATGGCCATCCGAGCTCCGCACAAAAACGCTCATAAAACGAGAGCTATATTATATTATACATATCATACGCAAGGAGAGTCTCGGCAGAATACTAAGGCCAAAGGGTGTTTGAAGTCGAGGTAAAGTGTAAACCCCTGTAGCTGCATGTTTAAGCCGCACCAAACAACCCCTGAGTTTCTAAAAAAACGCCAAGGCCAAACATTTTCGAGTGAACCTAACTTCTTCCAAACCTCACCACCACCTCAACGGGGAAAGCTTCGAGGAATCCCACTTTGCCTTCCATCCCCCACCTCCCCCCCTCTTCATATTACCCGAGAGCTTTCTATTCACCCGCAAACACCTCCCGCCGTGATCGATAGGGAAGAAAAGAGGAGAAAAAACATTGCATCGGCAAGTAATCACTCTTGCTTCTTAAGCATTTCATTCTTCCGGCGAATCCCGCTGCTGCCTACTTTCTTCGGATTCTTTTTCCCCCGGCTAACAATACCTCTTTCTCCCCTTCCCCCCCCACAGATCAACCCGGCTCCGCTTGGCTCAGAAACTTAATCCGAGCCCCAACGCTCGATTCTACCCCCCGCATTGCTCAATTCCTCTCCTTGGGGCTACTCTCGGAGTGTAAGAAAGAAATCAAAGGAAAACCATGGTAGGGGTAATGCCTTCCCCACAACAGCAGTACCCGTCTTCCGGTTCCACAGCCCAACCTACGAACGTCTACACAGCCGGCCTCCCCGCACCCCCCCGCATCCTAATCCCCCCACCAACCTTGCACCCAGAGGTCCGGAGCTTCGAACACCTCAGACCCCATAACAGCAACAATGGCACTCCCAATGGGCCCCGGCTCAGCGACGGCAATGGCGACAGCGATCACATGATTACTCCACCGGGGTCCCTGATGACACAAACAACGCTTCAAGACTGGAGGTACGAGTCGCGTCGTGAAGCGCAGCAGATCCTACCACACCTCTGGCTGGGTCCGCTCTCGGCCGCAAGAAACACCGCCTTTATTGCAGAGCAGGATATCACCCTCCTCCTTGCCGTCCGCTCATCAATGACGGCAAAGGCCAAGCTCCTGGCAAACCAGCTCCCTGGGATCCGCTACGAGTCTATCGACGTCTCCGGCAACCAGGAGCTCATCTCACAATTCCAGCACGCGACCGACATCATCGACGAGCACTATTTGCAGGGGCTGCCGTCGCACGCTAGGCAGGCACTCACGCTCCCGCTCAGTGGGGGGGACCTGTACGATTTCCAGAAACGCTATCCTACCGAGCACCCTGGACAGCCGCTGCCCCAGGGTGGCAGGACGCTACTATTCTGCGAGAGCGGAAATGAGAGGTCGGCTTCTGTTGCTGCTGCATATGTTATGCAGCACCTTAGCGGCTCGGCTGTCCAAGCGATACAGATGGTTCAAAGTCGCAGATTTTGTGTTTGCTTCGATGATCCTATGAAGTGGTTACTTAGCAGTTACGAGCCGATATGGATGGCCAGAAGACAAGCTGCGCGTCAGAATGGAACAGGGTATGCTGAGGCTGGTAACGGTGACGGGCAGTATGGGAACACTGGTGGCACCAACCTCTCTAGGGGCGCAAACAAGAGAAGACTTGAGGATTGTGAAGAAGAGCACGAAGACACAGGTTCGCATAAAGCCCAATGCCACGCACCGTTCTCGGACGGGAGCGTGGATGCTAGTGAAGGGGACATGGAGATGACTTAAGCCTCTTATATATACATATTCATTCATTCCATCTATGTTAGGGTTTTTCTCCAACCCCAGGCCTTTTTATCCCACCCCCCCTCCCCCCAAGGAAAAAAAATCACAACTGTCAAATGGGCATGGTGCAGTTTTTTTTTATATACTCATATTCCTTCATTTTCAGCGATTTTCTGATGCTTTCACTTCATTTCCCCCTCCCCTTCCCTCATTCATCCGTATATTCCCCGGAGGCAGTCATCATTTATATACTTTAGCCGTTTTATGATACCTCTTGTTTTGGTCTCTGTTTATCGTCGTTCTAGATCAAAGTTTTTACCAGGAGTCTTCTATGTGCTTTACTGTCATGGAGCGGCATGTATTATTATACTCGGTAGCTATGGCTGCAAGGCTCTGGGTGGCACAATGACCTTGTTCCAATTGTCGTGAGATTCCCCAGGAGTCCGATTGCAGGAAGGCCCGGTAATCACAGGCGATCACTCGGCCTTCAGTAACAAACGAGGTTGCCGTTTGTATTAGCTTAGCCACGAATACCCACTCACTGTCTACGCGTTTGGCATTGGTTTACATGATGGCTTCCAAAAAAACAAAAAAAAACGTAAACTAGTGTGACCCGTCCATAGTGAGGTTGATGTTGAAACCATGATGCACACCTACAGAACCAAGATCCCTCGACCCGGACTAACATACAGTGCCCTAACCATCATACCAAACCAAGCCAAACCAATGCTCGAATCCCAACTAAGTTACTGAGGAAAGAGAAACCAAATAGAAGAAACGATGACGCGAGATATTTCTGAAAGGCCAGTGAGAATGAGAAACGGGAAACTAAACTCCTCAAGAAGTAACCGGGAACGGAAAGAGGAAGGAAGAAAAGAAAAGAAAAAGAAAGCTTATCTAGTAGACTAAGCGAAATAAATACCCATCCAATTTTTCGCCTCAGTCAGGGCATCCCCATATATTTCTCTCCTCTCGCATGCTCCCGTAACTCGGGGACACAGCATCCTCACCCGTATTACTATCTCTCCATACACCCTGCCCTTCATCTAGCATTTCGGCTCTGAAGCCCCTGTCCTCTCTCGTACCGGTTCCCCCCTCCTTGTCTCCGTCGTGTCCAATCTCAAACGTGTCCTTCTTTTTATCACTTCTTGCTAGGCCAGTCATTGACGTATTATGGGGGTTGAAGCCCTCTCTTATCTCCTCACCCATATGTTCGTCTGGGTAGACTCTAACATATCTCTTTTGTTCGGTTTCATTCCAGCCTGGACCCCCCTCTTTCCTTGCCCTTACTCTTTCAATTTCTTCAGCCTCTGTGTCTTCTACTACCAGATCTACTAGCCCGCTTCTATCGGAAATGTTTGTGGAAGAGGATGACGCCGATCTATTACGGTTCAACAAAGGGGCTTTTGATGAAGAGTCAACCCCTTTTCCTTTTCCAGAGCGGTGGTTCGAGTTTCTGGTGTTCAATTGAGGCCGTAGTATAGATTGGTTCGTTGAAGTCGTTGTGACAGATGGGCCAGAAGAGTAAGGCGTATAACGGCACCGATGGTTTCTCCATGGCTCGTGTGCAGCAATTACTGGATACTAAATGAACCGGGGCTTTAGTGACGTGGGCGTAGAGCATGGGGGTAGGGACTAATATGTACGTTATAGTCGCCGTATTCTAGTTTCCTTGCAACATCGTAGAGTTTCTCATCATCCTCATCAATCTCTGTTTCTTGGAGTGCGCCATAGTCTCCTCCTCTCCATTTCCTATTATCCCCTCGCTCTGCCTCCCGGGCACTGATACCCCTCGTACGGTCGCTCGGGCCAGGGGCGCTGAGCAAACCAGTTCTAGCTGTGGGTTTAGGGATCCAATACTTGCCCTTGCCGCCTCTTTCATACCTGAGACCGTCCATCATTCTTGCCACTCTTGCACCGGATTCTGGATGTGCCAATACATTTTCACTAGGGTCAAAGAGGCGGTATTCATACCCTTCACCACCAAAAGTGGCTTTCGAGTCTTCGATTAGATCACGAATGCCAAATGCATCACGGAAAGCAAAGTAAACAGTGAGCCTAGCAGCCGAGATGGTGTGATCCGCGTAGTCTTTCCATGAAAACGCATACCAGTGTGCTATAGAAAACCCTGGGAGTTCAAAACATATCAAGACATCTTGGATTGCGCGGGCAATATTGTCAGGAGTGTAGTATCCAACATCATGAATCACCCCTAACCATACGAGGATCGATAAAAAGAATCCTTGCCAATAAGACGCAAAGATAATGAGTTTTATACAAAGGAACTAATTGGAGCAGAAGTTTAAGCAATCGATGAGCATTATAGTCCATGGGCTAAGAAAGTTTTTACCTTAGGAACCGGCCTAAATGGTTGTAGATCCCGAGACATACATGCCCAGAACATGCCCAACGAGTAAAGACTGAGAGTAACGGACAGATTGTAAATAATTCCACTCCAAAAGTAACCGCTTTTGAGGCCTACGTAGCCCTCCTGGTACGTCCCTGTTGCCTTCATGATGATGGAGGCGAGTGCAAGGGCAGGCTTCATCCAGGCATACTGTAAAATACCTCGCTTCACTGCTAGAAAGGTATGCGGGTCACTGATATCGACTTTTGGCAAGACATAGTTGATGGGCCAAAGATGCTCTTTTGGTGCCCGCCCATGCATCATGATGATTAGCGACCGCTCCCCGCCCAAGAAATTGATGAGCAGCTGGAAGAAGGTGTAGATCGTAAAAGCTTCATATATGTCGCGGATGGGGTCAACAAAGAAAGCGACCTTGAGTGAAATAAGTGATACCCATGAGGATATAGCGTAGATTGGGACCATGAGAAGAATGCGTACGACGTAACGCTGTAGAAGGGGTTTCCGGTAGTTTTTCCTATGAAATGGCGATCAGCTAGGGAGTAGACACAGCAGAAGAACGGCCACCATACAACTGAAGCCATATTGAGCTATCCAGGGCAGATAGTGGGTAGAATGATTAGTCTCGTCTATAACCGTTTTAAGGGTCTTGAGGGAGTTACAAGCAAGATAGCAATGTAGCTACAAGAGAAGCTACACCAGCAACAGTAATCGCAGCTCGACCTATTTACCGGAGACCATTGTTAGCTCGTCTAGTGAGTGGCCTACCTTGTAGCGAGGATAAGGCTGCGGTACTTAGTTTCGAGGTCCCACTTCCCCCGGGATCGAGGCCCTCTGCTCCAGCAGGCATGCGGGCAGTGGTTTGAGGTTGATGATAGCTCCTGAAGGTATCTCCAAAAGAGTGTCGGGTGTCGATACGGGAGGGGGTGGCGTTTTGAAGTTATTCCGTTACCTAGAAGTGGAGATGATCATAGTGAGAAGGTCTCGTGCATTCTGAATCCAAGGGTTGGGTGGGGGGGTATCATACTTGGGGAGCAGTTACGCGTTTTTGGATGTGTGCAATTAGTGATGAATTACACCGTATACAAGGTAATTTGGGTACCACTCATGGGCCTCAAACGTCATTCCTTTTCCAGGACCAAATACCTGTATACCGTATACCGTATCATACCTGTAGGCAACCACAAAAGGATTTAGCCCTGACCCTCACCCTCATGAGATTTTCTTGATGACTAACCTTACGAGAAAAACGGTGCGGCAGAGTTAGACTAACTACCCGCATCAGTGAGGCAAGTGTTGTAATATATGGTGACAGTCGAAGCCTTTGAAGAGATGCGGGGAACCCATGAGAACGCAGCACCCACACACATCAAATGGGGGCTTTTTTTTTTTAGCTGATGTCATATCGATTAAGCATATGGTATGTTAACCGAGCTTATTTTACTAGTGTCATACTCGGGTACAGTACGGTACTCGAGTACGGTACATCTCCACGAAACCCTCTTCCGTGAAATCCCTTGGGCGGTTCGAAATAGTAAAAATTCGTAGCCAGGTTAAGGCTAGAATACACACTCGTCTTGAGTTATCGATCTATGGGTTAGGTTTTGGGATTGTGGTTTGTTTTTATTTTGTTTTTGCTTTGGCGGAAGGTCGAGAAACAGCTAGAGTTGTGGTACGGTATTGGTAATAATTTTATTTTACCGTAGCTGGTGGATAAACTCTGGATCGGTATCGTTAACCGAATTCTGTCGATATTATGATGCCTTTCCGGCAGGCTTGGATACAGGGCATACTTGGATAGTGGTGGTGGAAAGCAAGCCTGAGTGTATTGGGTACGGTACTGAAGGGCTAGAGGAATGGTATGACTGCTCTTGGGGTATCACTTATATTTGCGTTTTCTTATGTCGTGCTATCAATTCGCCTGGCCGTCATACAGAATCTCAGCGTTCTCAAATGAATGTTCTCGTTCTGAGAGTAGTTTGTACTGTATGTTTCTTACTTCGGAATATCTATGGAGAATTGCTATACAAATTGATATAACTTAGATGGTAGAGTGGATTGGAATGGTTGTGGCTGGCAAGATATTTTTTGGGGCAGTTTCGGGTCGTCGTGGCTAAGATCTAGGGTTCCGCTGCCTGGGAGCATAGGTAGCGGTACCCATGACAATGTCCTTGGTGCCAGATTCCATCTCACGTGATTCGTGCCCTTTCTCAGCGCACGGGCCACGCGAGGCAACGTTTATACATATGTTGGCCCAAAGGTCGCCGCATCACCGCGCAATGCAGGGGAATCTTCGCTCAATAAAAAAAACTCCAGAGCCTTACCTTGTGTTTTGTTCTGTTCTCTACGGCTTCCTTTTGGCATAGCCACCAGGTGCTGGAGGTATGGAAGCCCCAATCCCCAGGTTCAACTGGTTTGTTTCCCCCTATTCACATTTTCTACGTGTCTAATGTCAACTTTGCTGATTATCCTACAGGGTCTTTCTGGTTGAGCTTTTGGTTTGCGGTGTTGTGTAGGAGCCACAAGGTCTTCCTTTCTTCTCAGGAGTTGACTAACGGGCTACTAGCACTCTTTTCTTCCTCTTCTACTTCAACCGCACGTTTTCTAAAACATTTTCGCTTCTTGTCCGAATCTACCTCAGGTGGAAGGGCCTACCACACTATATTGACATACAGTCGCTACAAATTTCACTTCTTGCTGGGAGGATTTTTTTTGGGAGAGTCACCTATCACGGCCCGAACGAAACTATCATAATTGTCGGTGGACAGCTTACCTGGCGTTACTGGCTGCGGAGGGTGCGCCATGTTACCATTGGGATTGGCAACAGGGGACGGGATGGTGCTGAAAGTGGGGTGGGAGGTGGCTCAAAAAGCGAAGGGCACCCGTGTAGAATTCTGGTTGAGCTGAAGGGGATTGAATGGTTCATCTACAATCGAAGTCCTGCGTATGACTACGTGATGGAGCAGATGGCGCAGGCGGGGGCGGGGCCGGACGGTGGAAATACTTCCCGGGGGGATCATGGCGGGGATCTTGGGGGGCAGTTTGACACAGCGGAATCTCACGGTGAGGATGCTTCGACTCTAAAAGGGTCAAGATCCAAAGCTCAAACGGAGTCCGTATCAGCTAGACGTGCCTCCATCGAATCGTCAATGGGAGATAACGGTCATACAGGGGAAAAGCTGGCGAAAGACATAGGAATGGAGGAGAAGAAGCTTACCATAATGCTGCGGGCGCTACCGATCAAAATTGAGATCAATCGTGGGGCTATCGTTATGGGGAATAACAACGTTCCAAGTATTTTGGTTGCACATTTCGAGAAGGCTGACGCATACATTGATGCTACTATGGTATGTAAAAAAGTCCTTTTCGTGATGGCTTCAATGGAGCTTCAATGGTATCGAGGTTTTGTAGAAATTATTATAGCACTATATCTTCCTTCCATTTAACTCTCTTTAACTCTCTACCTTCAATGCCGGCATGAGGAGTAAGTTTCCCTGCTAATGATGTACTGTCACAGTCACAACCTGTCGATAAGTATAAGCAACTGTTTAACTTCTCGTTCACTCACCCTATAGTTGAGTTGAAAACCAACAAAAATTACAAAGAGTCACTGAATTCACGTGGTTCCAGGCTCCTTTCAAACGACGGTCAGGATTTAAGCAAGGCACCACATGCACAACGTAGCCGCCGGCAAAAACTCCGTGATCTATTGCCGTTGTTTAGCGACTCTGCCGAATCACTCACACCTTCAGTAAAGCATGAACCTGAGGCAGGGAAGCAACAAGGTGGAGGAATTGGAGCTGTGCAGGACAAGTGGATGGGTCTGAGCAGGTATCTGGACGAGTCACAGCAGGAAGGAAGGTGGAAGTTTGAACCTGTGGAATATGCAAGGGTAACGACTCTGGTGGACTGTCCCTCAGGGAGGTTGAGCTTTTATTGGGATGTACCGGGGCCTGTCCCACCTCCACCTACGGCATCTACTTCGGGCACTGCAAGGTCGGAGGACGGGCTGGGCGAAGATATCAATGGTTCTCAGTACTCACCCCCCGCATGGGGTATCGACTTGGCATTTGACGGAGGTACGATCCACTATGGGCCTTGGGCGGATCGACAAAGGGTTTTCCTGCAAAACATGTTTTTCCCTAGGGTTTTTAAAACCTCCACTCCTGCGAAAAGATTGATCCCGGGGCAAGACCGCGTTCCTACAAAGTTTAGGTTGTTTGTGGAACTATCAAGCTCAACGATCTTGAGGGTTCCAACTAGGGAGGAGAGCAAAGATAGGATGTACCGGCGCCGAATGAACGATGGTGTGAGGCCATTTGGTTGGATTGAAGTAAAGGCTGGCCCAGAAAGCACCATAAGCTACAATATGTCCATGGTGCCTGGGAAAAATGGATGGGCCAATAAACTGAACCTAGACTTGAAAGCACCAGAGGTTAGGTCGAGCGTTAACCACGGTCTTTTTTGGAAAGCAGACAATCAGTCCCTTGCGTGTGATCTTAGCGGGCCTTTAAAGTGGAATGCGAAACACACATGGAGATTTAATGCTCTGTCTCGGGGACTCAGTTTATTTATTCTCCGGGAGCATATTACATTACTGACTGACCTTATTGGTGATTGGTCCTCTGGGCCACCCACGGAGTATTCGGCATTCACACCATTTGTTTATGAGATTGGGTTGAGGTTCGAAGATTCTTATGAGGTTTGCGTGAACGTCAATGATCAGAATATCATTAACAACCCAAGCGATTTTGAGGACAACACATTTATAATACTCCGGGGAGCCGGAGGGTTACGAGGTAGTGTGGTGTTGGATATGACTAGGTTCAGGCCGGGTGATAGTATGGTGGTATTTCAAGTTTGGCTCGATGACACTGGCGGACAGAGAAAGAATGTGGAACTGGGGGTGAGGCAGCCGGTTTGGAATACCTGGAATAGCTTCTTAGGGCCGGAGGCAGGGATGAAGTTAGGGAGTGTTGAAGAGCTCAGGCTTAAGGGAAGCTATAACTTCTACTCAAGTGTTGAACCGGGTCTAGTTGATACTCTCCTCTTGGACATTATAGGTGCGGGTTTGAAGTTAAAGTTGTTCGGGTTCTTGATTCGATACTTCCTGATTGTTAGGGAGAATTATTTTGGAGAGAATTTGCACTTTAAGACACTCGAGGAATGGCAGAAGCAGCTGGAGGAGGGTGGAACACCTGCCCTCCCGGAAGCCGGAGCGGCTGCAAAGAGTAACGACTTGGACGTGATTCTTAAGGTGGATGCTAAGGATTGTTCCGTTGTATTACCGAAAAATATCTATGGCGCTGAAGAAGGGCTTAAGTTAAATGTGGCGGTTGTGGGAATGGACATGAGGTTCACTAATTACTACATGGGTCCGTATCTTGACTTAATCCACTGTCTACGGATTGGCTGATCAATTTTGTCTACAGATCTTCAACTGGACCTTAGCCCAATATCCGCATCTGTTACGAGCTCCTCCCATACTCCACAATTGTTCGTCGATGGACTTACGATATATGGTCATCGATTGTTTGGACTCCCACCAACTGAACCCACTTATATATGTAACTGGGATATAGGCATTGGTTCAGTTGTGGGAGAATGTACCACTGAATTCTTCCATACAACTGTATCTGCACTTAGAGCATTCATATTTGCTTTCGAAGATATCGAGAACGCTCTTCCTGTGCCACTAGGGCACGTTGCGGTTATCCACGATGTTACCTTCGTTAGACTGAATGTCAGAGCCATGCAAATCTGGCTTCATCTGGACGATGGCCCATTAGCATTCCGAATTACCAGCGGTGAAATAGCTTTCATTTTGAATGATCTCGCGAGCGAAAAACATTCCGAACGGATGTCATTGTCACTCCCTGATTTGACGATGGCCTGTGTTGATGTTAGGCAAGATGCAGGCGAAGCAGAGACGAGGGGGTATCTCGAGACTTCCCTAAAGATGACTATATTCGAAAGGAAGAAAGAGTTCTCAAAGAACCGTAGTTCTCAAATGACGCATGTTAGAGAGAGCGATTATAGAACGGGAAGGGCGAATTTTCTTCTGAGAGATGATTTCGAGGATGTTGGAAGTCGGGGGAGCAGTCTCTATAATGAAGACATGGACCAAACAGAGCCTACTCTTCCCTTGCCTGGGCTGCCTGCACCCATTCATGGTATGTGCTCTGTGGCCGATTCCTTATGACAAGCACTTACCTATAGAAGCATTGGATGATGAGAGATATATGGTATTTGGGGGGAGCTCTATTGATTGCGGAAAATCGTCTCTAATTGCAACGAGTTCAAGAGGAAAAAACTCGTTTCTTGCCACAACAGGGTACGAGATCCCCTCGCGTGTGTCCCTTAGGAAATACTTCTTTCTAACTCTCTCTGTAGATCTGCAGGTCGGGCAGCAAGCAGCCGTGGAGCAGCAAGCTCGCATGCGCCATCATTCCATTCAGCAGTAGAATCCCTCTCGGACACACGTTCTTTTGCACCGGATAAGCGGAGTTTCGTTCGGACACCGACATTGACTACATTGGGATCGCAAACACCTAAACCTTCATCTACCCCTCGAACATATTCGAGCAGGAGTGTTCGGAGGCCTTCCTCTAAAGTTCGATTATCGAGTCCGTTCGCTCGGCCGAGTTTTCCGTTGGAAGCTACAGAGCTTGACTTAAAGAATATCCCGATATTTGCTGCTGGGAATGAGCATAGTGTGATAGATGATGAAGCAGAGGGTTCACCGGCTTCCGCCGAGACATTTATCGATGAAAAAACGGCTCACAAAAGTATTCTAGTTGAGTTTACTCCTGGAATTAGGGGTTATTGCACGGCGGTTGCTATCAAGGCTGTGGGGCAGCTTTTGGACTGCATACAAGCAAAGGTATGTCACATGTCCCTTCGGGTTCGCTTATTAACTAACTATATACAACAGACTCCCGAGGATATTCTGGACATTATTCAAGAAGATGTTATTGAGAAGCTTGCCGGCCTTGCCCACCCATCCAGCGACTCGAAGATAATCGAAGTCTGCTTGAAAATCCCCCAATTCAAGTTCTGCTTTAACAATCCGATACCTCAACAGATTTCCAACAGCGTCCAGAGCTCCGGCGACGAGAGGCCAGGTGAGGACTCTTTTAATCTCGAGCTAAGGGGCTTCTTAGTTGCGGCTAGGTCGAAGACGATATTTCCTGAACGGAGTCCGAGCCCTCTGGGGATTAGCCCAGTAAAGCGGATTTTTTCGATTCACCTTCTCTTAGGCGGATTGGAGTTGACATTGAAGCAGCTATTGGCTGGGTCCTCCGACCTGTTTATGAAGCCAGCATTAGGTATCCTGGTAGAGGATTTACTTTTCTGGGCTTCCACGCACGAGGCCTCCAATGCGTCTCTGCAAATCGAAAACGTGGTATCTTCGTTACAAAGCAAGCAGGCACTGTTCTTATACGACGCTATTGATCGGACTGTTCATCTTATTGAAGATATTGAACAGGCCTTCGGAGTTCTTTCTGGAGAGCGCGACCGGATGCGGGATCTTGCTTATAGGCTAGCCGTCGCGGGCGCTAGACCTGAGTCGAGAGTAATGAATGACCCACCCGCACTAACTCGTCCGTCATATGTACTTCGCTCATCGTTGGACCACGTTCGTGTCCACGATTCTTGGAAGGTTATGTCCAGAATGCGCCATATTTATCGATCCCTTTCGGCGATACATAAGCAAGATGTGGACAGGCAATGCGTTGGAAATATGGGAGACTGTCCTCTTGATGCAAGGCGACAGGTAGTTGGAGCATTCGAAAGATGGCGGAGTTGGGAATTGGTAAATCTAGAACATAGCTTCGTGGTTCGAGCTATATTTGGGAGTGATGCTCGAGAGGATGGTGCTGTAATTATTCCGAGTGCTACGAAAGCTCAAATCATGATAACAGGGATAAAGTTACTCGTTGATCCAGGCCCAATGCAGTGCGAACTCTCGATTCGCAATATTTCCACTGCCGTTTCGATAGGTAGCCCAGGAGAGAGCAACACAAACGGGCTCTTGGCAGCGGAATTAGGCCCGAGCATATCAGCGTCGGTGATGGTGCAGGCCCATTGCCGCAGTATCGAGCTATCCCTAACTTGGGAAATTTTGGGTGCCGCAGAGGGATTGGCAAAAGCTCTGGCGAGCCGTGAGGGAGACGCAAAACCTCAACCATCAGGCGGGTCTCTTCTAAGGGCTGCGGGCGCGACTAAGAGAAAGAAACCAAGCTTTCATCTTCTTTGGACCATGGATACTGGATCGATCTCTCTGGACACAGTGAATCTTAAGAGCTTGTCGATAGCTTACGGGATGCAAACCTCGCTGTTTATCTCGGAACAAAAAATAGAACTGCAAGATTCATTGGTTGGCAGTGCTTTGTTAAGGGCAGATCTTGTGACCTCAGAGTTAAGTTATACTGGCAAGGTTTTGAGCTTGGTGAGGGTACATAAGCCGAGCCTTTACGGTCACTTTGATGAGCACTGCTTGGCTGTGACCCGGTTTAATATCTGGAAGATCGCGGGTTCGTGTGGAAGCATATCTTTCAATATTAAAGAAGAGGTTTTGGGGCTTATGGAAGTCGTCGATGTCATAGTTAACGACGAGCTCTCGCAGATATGGAAGCTCGTCGAGGAGATGAAGGATGTAAATCCGGCCATAAACTCGTTACCAAAAAGCCCTTCATACATAAAGAGAACTATTCATGTCGTTCACCTGACCCTATCATTAGAGAATTTCAGCATTGAGGCTACTCTTTTACCGTCTTTGGCCTACCTAATGCACGGCAGCGGTGTCAGGCTGTCCACCCGACCTATAAATGCTACCGAGGAAATGATTATTGATTTCGATGTTCTTCATCACGAGCACGAGATACGAACAGGCTATGATAGGCAACAAACGAGAAGAATATCGGCATTGCAGATACCTGCCATCAACGGCCGTGTTAGGGATTGTATTTCCGCTGAAGAGCGGTTGTTGGAAGTTTTCCTCTCGGTGGAGGCTATTCAGCTTGACGCATCATCACTTCAGAGCTTATTCAATGCGCTCAACAAACCGGAAGTTTCAAATGTCATTGACGAAGCTAGGGCTGAGTGGATTGGCACCCAAGCGAGGCTTGCCGAAATATTCAGGCACTCCAAGGATGCCCACGCATCCTCAGATAGATCCGGTGCACCCTTGGTATATCGCGCGCACGCCGGTGTTTCCGGCTTGAAAATACAAACATCTGCCCCTTCCGCAAATTTGGAGATTGATCTCGGCTCTATTCGGGTACATGCTTCCAATAGACCTCAGCCTGATTCAGAGATACTTTCAATCCCCGAGATTCATCTGGAATTCCACAAGATTACGGTTGAGCTTAATCAAGTTGGTATAGAAGGGACTCTGGATTCGTGCGGATATGTCGAATTTCATGCTTCTCTTCTTTTCTCGACTAAGGGGACTCCAGAAGGCAAATCTGCCCGGGCCTTCTTTATTAAGAGTCGCTCGCTCCGGGTTGATCTTTTTGCGGAGACCGCTTCAACAATCGTTGATGTCGCCGGACATCTCCAAGACAAATTAAAAGACTTGGATCTCTCAAGAGAAGTCAAATATCTTAGGAAACTACGCAAATCGAAGCCACTCATCGCGGTGGACTATGCTGGTGCTGGCCAGAGTGGAATCGAACTTTTCAGTTCTATGATCGCTGTTGAAATGATGGGAATCCAGGTATCATGGATCGTAGGGAATTCTGGCTCCTCCCTCTCGACCGGCCACTCAAGGCAGAACCTCGTTTTATCATTCAAGCGGATCGATCTCGCTACAGCTGCAAGAAAGGAGAACGAGGCGTGTCTTACGATTGAGGAATTTCTGCTAGAGGTGGTGGATTCGAATACCGAACGGAAACAGTCGGTTAGGTCTGAGAACTCAGCCCTCATGCCAGAGGTGGTCTTTAATGCCGCTTATTTCGTCAATGAATCGGACCGGCGGTTGGCAATCCAAGCCAAGGGCACTTCATTAGATTTAAGGGTCACCTCTTCGGTTGTTCTCGCGGCTAGTGACCTCGAAAGCTCTATTGCTACAGCGAGTGAGAAGTTACGTCACGCCTCAGCAACATGGAAATCAACTCCTACTGAAAGTGGTGCCGAGAGGGAAAATATGTTCGGGACTAAAAGGCTGGGCTCAGTTCTAGTAGATGCGGACTTTGCTGGAGCTGTGGTCCATATCAGCAATGTGTCGGAGTCACCTACACTTCCCGGGCTGTCATCTACCCGAGGAGGGGTAGGGTCTCCACAGGGTCGTTATGGACAGTTTGCTCATGGAGGATCAAACGGTACAACAATCCTTCGATCTCCCGGACTAGCTTTCAAGGCTGAATATGTTGCGCCTCCGAATGAGGATCCATCGCTAAATGCCGAGATTAAGGTCAGCGCTTCAAGCAATACTCTCTATCCTTCTGTAGTGCCTCTGATACTGGAGATGACCTCCAATGTGAAGGAGGTAATGCGAGACCCCAAGGAAGCTAGGCCAGAGGATAAGAATCCGAAAGCGCTTCAGGGCGGGAAGGAGCCCCCATCAGATCCAGCAGCAATTCTTGGACGCTGTAAACTCAACATCGGCTTGAGGATGTGTAAACAGGAGTTTACCCTTAGCTGTCAACCAATTGCGAGAGTGGCGGCTTCTACTGAGTATAAGGAGATTTATGTCACCGTTAGCACCTGTGAGGATCCGGAAAGCGGACGTTTCTATGCCATTTCAGCCACTATAGCCGGGTTGCGGACTTCAGTGCGCCATGTTTATTCAAGAGAATCTACCGGTTACCTCGAGGTTGAGTCGGTGGTTATTTCATTAATGAATAGCAAACATCTTAGCGGATCCGAGGGTCTCTCATGCATTATGAAGCTCAGTCCAATGAAGGCTTTACTCAATGTCAAGCAATTCCAAGACTTCCTACTTTTCCGGGAGATCTGGCTTCCTGAAGAAATTCGCTCAAGCACGCCGGCTCCAGTCGTTCCGTCGTCGGAACCTTCTTCAATGCTGGTTCAGAGATACCATAAGGTTACAGCTACCAAAGCGTTTCCATGGAATACGACAGTGGCGATCTCAGAGATTGATCTACAATTGGATCTTGGCCAAGCGCTAGGGAGGACTGCTTTGCTTATTTCAAATTTTTGGGTTGACTCTCGGAAGACTTCCGATTGGGAGCAAACAATGTCCCTTGGATTTGACACGATAAGGGTATCTGCTACTGGGCGTGTTAGTGGATTCGTTGATTTGAAAAATTTGAAGGCGCGGACCGCGATACATTGGCGTTCTGCTGATGGCGTCATTCGAGCCCCCCTTATTCAAGCTTCGTTAAGTCTTGAGCAGCTCCAGGCCAAAACATCCTTCGATTATCAAGCCTTTTTAGTTGCAGATATCACTCGCTTTTCCTTCCTCATGTACAACCTTCAGAAGGATAGTGGAAATGCGGGAGATCGGTTGGTAGGAGTGTTGGATGGAGACAAAGTGCATGTTTATTGCACGGCGCAGAGCGCATCCCAAGGCCTTGCACTCTACCAAGCGCTCCTCCGGCTTGCACAAGAGAAAGTAGCATCATATCAAACCTCTCTCAAGGATGTAGAGAGGTACTTGAACAGGCCTGCGCAACCGAACCACAACTTCCCTGCGCCCTCTGAAACTCTTTCTGTTTCAATTCATAAGGAAACACGCCCGCCGCCAACCTTCCTATCGCTTCATACTGATGTTGTGGTGAACCTCAAGGAGGTCAATATTGGTGCCTTCCCCAGCACTTTTTACGACAACCAAGTTTTCAAAATGGAGGCATTGAACGCTACTGCCAGATTTGCCGTAGAGATGGAGGGCGAGAGGCTACATAGCAAACTAGAGATGACTTTGGGGGAACTTAGGATCGCGTTGTCTCAGATCCGAAGAGCCGAGGTTCTGAGTCAAGATTTTACTGTGGAAGACATTGTGCAAAACTCCGGAGTAACTAGGGGTGGAACAATATTGAAGGTCCCTCAAGTTACAGCGTTTATGCATACTTGGAACAAGGCAGGATCGATGAATATCGACTATATTTTTAAGAGCGCGTTCGAAGGTAAGGTAGATGTGGGATGGAACTATTCTAGAGTTAGCTTTATCAAAGGGTATGTACTTTTGATCCCTGTCGTTTTTGTGCTATGCTAACCCCGAAATAATAGAATGTGGGCAACACATGTCAAGTCCATGGCACAGCGACAGGGGAAGTCAGTGTCGAGCTCGCACATAACCATAAATGCAGATGTTTCGCCATCTCCTTCCGAAATATCAGGCGAGGGGGGGTGCGAGAAGAAAGAGAAGGGCAAAATAACCGCGGTTGTCAACGTTCCCCAATCTCGATATGAGTACAACGCTCTCGAATCACCGATTATTGAAACTCCGCAATTGAGGGACATGGGAGAGGCTACCCCACCGCTGGAATGGATTGGACTGCACCGGGACCGTTTGCCTAATTTGACTCATCAAGTAAGTAGAATAACAATTGGATTTCAACCCGACCATGTTTTACTGGCGCTAATATCCTTCCTCATAGATTGTCATCGTCTCGCTCTTGGAGATTGCGAGGGAAGTTGAAGATGCATATTCCAGGATCCTTGGAACAAGCTGATTGGAGTCGTCTGTGAAATAAAATGGTTGATGGGAAACTTCTCAATGTAGTAGCGGTGTTTCGGTTCTTGGGTCGGATTTGATTTCGTTTTCATTTTTCCTTTTTCTTTTTAACTTAGAATTCCTGTTCGCTCCTGGGAATATTTGGCGCTGGGTTTGGTTTCTCTGTTTTCTCTTTTGTTTTTTTAGTACTTCCCTCTGTGGACTCGGTTTCTCTATAATAGTTTTAATGGCGCCTGTCAGGGGGTGCAGTTATCCTAGTTTATGCAAAAATTATCATTGGCGCTAGCCTTAAGGTATAAAAATACCAACATGGTACCAGAGAATACCATGAAAGTCGGAATGGCGCCAATGATGACTTTCTTGAGCCTGCCCAATCGTCGCTCTCTACATGTTTAAACTATAGCGACTTGGCATTCTTCGTGCTTTCTTGCTCGGCTGCCTTAGTTTCCTCTTAGTTCGCTTTAGCGCGTTTCCGACTTTCATGAGAATATACTGGTCTAGTGGCCCGTAGTGGAGTCTGGTATAATTGCTCGATAATCCTCGATATGGAATACCCTTCTTCATTCCATATCTCTATTCATGCTGTTGCCCGAAAATGCCCTCAGTCAAGACCCATTATAATCAAAAATGATGGCCGGATTCATTATATTTGCTCTCACTCCTGCCGCATTCTCTTCTGCATTTGATCTCGAGCTGGGGGATCCCACCCCGCAGTTTGCTATAGATCTGAGCTGGCACGTATGAGGTCGGCTTGTGGAGAAGACAGTTCTGGAGCTGGCAACGACCTCCCTTCGTGTGACATCTGCCCCTCCGAAAGGTAAAATTCTCGAGCTCCTGGTTTCCCTCAGCCTAAGGGAATGAAATCTGACAAAACAAACTCAGAGAGGTCTAGGCCTCGGCCCCATTACCTAACCCACCACATCCTCCCTGGACGGGGTCACCGACAACCCGGCGGGGGCGGTCTTGAACCAGGTACTGCAAGTGGAATCCGTAGTGAGAGTCCTCAATCGGCAGATCCATCGCCGGCAGGGGAACCTCGGTCATAGGCGTCTAAAACCCAAACCCCTCCAGGAAGACTAAAGCCGAAGAGAGCCGCTTCTGCATCTAATACCTCTACATTTATGCTTGCCAGTTTCATTATTGGTCCCCCCCGCCACTTCCTCCGTTTGGTATATACTTCCTTTCCCTCTGCCGCCCCTGCACTAGCCACTGCCGCCGAGTCAGGAATTAGCATTTCTATCTTACCGAAACCGTGCTACCTGTATTTTCTCGCCAAGGGTGTTTTTCCGGCCGGTTCCGATCACGTTCATACTGAATCATGGAAGAGGAGGGGGAGTATGGCGGTGTATATAAGCACAAAAGTCCAACATCAAAAACCGTGAAGTTTTAGGGCGAATGGATGACTGTCGTTGTATTCACTTCCATACAGGAGCAACTGTGCGAGCGGGAGAGACAGAATATATTTTTATCTAAAGAGTGAACGAAGAAGTAGACGATAAGAATGAGAGTTGTTATGAAGAGAAACGCAAACAGTAGGGTCTCTTATAGAGACAAAGTCGGCCAAAAATCGTAGAGACAGAAAAGGAAAGAACCGAATGAAAAGTAGGAAATCCTCCACTGTCTCAAATCTCGAACAATACAGATGCATAAAGAGTGTCATCGTAGGCAGCTAGTGCTAGTCTGTTCCATCTCCAACATCCAGTGTTTCCACTATATAAGTCAAACGTAGAAAAGAGTTTTCCAAACACCGGGTGGTTCCAGTGAGAGTGCGAAACACTAGGCCAGCTGTAGTAGGTTTCAACAAAAAAACCTGTGTGGCAACCAGCTCAGCGACTAGATGCCAAAACCGGAAGTGATAAATTTGTTTACGCAGTGAACCACATTGTCGGTTTCTGTAGTGGAAGTTATATTATCAAGTTAGTTCATATAATGAAGAGTAAAGTAAAAACGAACATCCTTTACCTTTCTCAAACCATAAGCATCCGCTCCAGCGTACTCCTATACATGCCAAATCTCTCATTAAACTTTCCTACCATGACGTGATTCCCTAGCCGACTATTTCCAAATCCACAACCATGGTAAAAAGCCAAATAACTGACATTATGCCAGTGGTAGTCCAACTTCTTCCAGTCTACAAACTACCTAGAGGAGATGGGGGTAGAACAAGGCCTCCTATCATGCCCTGCAGAGCTTCCCTGTTAAATATTTTCGCCTAGTATGCTCGGAGAATTTAAGTTCAGGATTTTATGTCACTCGCCGTTTGTGATCTTGCCAATTACTTGTCGGATAGGTGAGCTAGTAATGAGCAAGCAAGCATATAACAGTAAGAAGAAGAAACTGGTTCAGAAATTGGATTCCGATATCCGGATCGGAGGTGGTCGATTGAGTTTTCCTGTAAACCGTTAGGGAAAATCCTTGACATTTTGTGGAGAGTCAACTTTGTAGTTCACTGTTTGGCTTTTTTTTTTGTAACATCGTCAAAGTACCATAGTTAAAGAGAAAGATTTATTAAAGTGTTTGAAAGAGAAATTGAGTGTAAGAGAGGAGTGAATTGGTTGGGTCCTATCTTCTCTCTATAAGTACTTAGAGGACTTAATGATCTATTTAGTCTTCTGTTATTTCTTGCAAGCATATTATTCACTTTGCCCATTATATAGAATCATAATACATCACTCATAGTTCAAGTTCGTCTGTGGTCCTCTGCTGTCATCAGCCATCCTACGCCGTCCCCTACGGTAAACCTCATTTTTGTTTCTCTATCGTATATAGTCTTCTGCAGGCTTCTCCTACACCCTACAGTTACTTCTTACACTCTTTAGGCTTCTGATACTTCCTACAGTGCTGTCTTCCTGAGCGGTGGCTGTCTACCGTCTCTCACTATACTGATAAAGGAGTTGTGTGTTGGGCCTGATAGTGACAGCCAGGCCCGGCAGTACTCATGGTGGTTTGTCCTATCGGGCCCAGCACGCTATGCATTTATCAGTATAGTGACGCAAGGGAGAAGGGCCGCTCAGGCAGACTGCCAGGGAGATGGCGTGAAGGCGGGGATCGTGCGGGGATCTTCCGGGGGACTAAAGGGGGTATCCAGAGACCGTAGGGTAGAGTCAAGGACTGTAGGCCCTGGGGTTGGTGGAGGACTCTAGGGGGTATCCATAAATGATAGCTATTAGGGATGATAGTCGGGGGCAGGCAAACAAGCAACCAGGATGGCTGCAGGGGCCAACCTGGATGGCAGATGACAGCCGGGGACTAGAAGACAAAATGTGAGTGATATAATATGATGCCAGGTGGCGGTAAAGGATATTCCTGCAAGAAAGAGAAGAAGGCTAAATAGATCGTCAAGTGCTCCAAGTGTGTAAGAGTGAACCAATTTATTCCTTTGCAAGTCTTATTTTCTCTTTCGGATACTTTTATAAATCATTCGCTTTCAATAATATAACAGATACCGGAGGGCATTGAAATATAAGTCTGCTCCCACTTAACGCATTGGTGGCTTAACGAAGTCACCTAGGTTGGCGGCGTTCGTCTTGCTAATTTCCTCTTGTGTATTAGACGAGGCATGATATCATAGGTGAATAGAGGACTATTTTGGAAGCTAGCCTGGGGTGGATGCCCGAGGTTTCTGCTATTACGAGTTTTTAGAGGGTTTGGGGGAAATTTAGGAGGAGTGATCTTATTTCTCTTGACTTATAGCCTTTTTTAGGAATGAAAGAAACCCCCCACTTGATTTATATACCGTTTATTACACTTCCCATTGGAGTAATGTATTTAGCTGTCTAAGGGTGGCGATTACGATTCCAACTCCTTGCTTTTTCTCCTCGTTCATCTTTTGGCTCTTTGAAACCCGGATTCGACATTAACAAGCATCATTCATTTCAGCCATTGGAATTTAGTGTTAGAAATCTCATCTGGTCAAACAGGAATCTGGAAAATATGATCCGATGAAATATGAAGAGAAAAAAATAGATAACTTACAGGCTATAAGGAAAATGCTTTGTAATGGCCTTATATTATAATCACCCGCTTTCTAGAACCCCCTCTCTAACCCTTATAATGCATATCTTAATTTTCCCTAAAAATAAATATTAGGACATTAACCACCTTCAACCGATCCTCATGACTAAAGCAGGAGTGGTTCCCCGGGCATTTTTTAAACCCCAACTACATGCACTTGGCGGGGATCTGAGCATGCAATAGTCCCTGCTTCAAATCAGAACAGACCAGTTCCTTAGCCATTAGACCATCGGAAATGACCAATACTAACCCCTCTCCTTCAACTTTGTATACAATCTTCCTTAGAACAGGTAATATCCAAAAGCTCAATAACAATATCAGGTAATGTAGCTCTCATATTACCCACTATGGCCCCAGCATCACATTTTGCTTACATTTCTCTTTCTCTCATCATGCATTTACCCCCCCCCCCCCAAAGACTTCTAATATTGTCTTAGTAGATATCATACATTGCGGAGAAAAAAGAACACACGTAGTGGACGGTACAGTAGTTCTAGCAACCATAAACCACCCAGTGCAGACTTGGGTTGCCGGTGGCATCGGATGCGACCATAGTGCAGGAGGTCGCCGGAGCGACACAGAGTAGTAAGAAATACCGAGGAATTATCTCCAGTTTGCAATTTGTCCTCCTTCTGCATCCTTCCCTTCCGGTGGCCCGACCTCTCTGTTGGATAGTGGCCTATAGGGCATGGGGTTATGCAGTTGTGCGGATAGATGGATATGCAGGTTTGCGGCTATGCGGTTAGGAGACGCACGGGTATAGGCCATGTGGCTTTGGGGTTTCCGGTGGTTAGTTGTTTTGTTGTGGGTTGTTCTCACATCCTATACCGCTCGGCATAGGATATTTCTTTTACGGTTTTGTTGATGTCATAGGGTATGAGGCACCGGGTATTTAGTTTCATTTGTTTCTTTCATACCCTATGTCACTAGGCATATGGGAGTTGGCGTGCTGGCAGGGCACAACCTTTAGGAACATAGTGGAGAAGGAAAATCAGGATAGTTTTAGATTGCGTGAGTTTCCTTGAAGAGTTTGTTGTGTTTCGGGTGTGTTAGGTTGGTGTTAGTTCGATGGAGATATATATCCCTAGCCTGTCCTTAGCTAGAGAGAGGATAGCCATCCAGACGTTTGTTCCTCCTCATTCGCGCTTCTTCCGAGAGTCTTTTGTGATAGCACGATCGATTCTTTTCTTCGTGCATTCTTTAGGCTCCATCACTCTCCAGGAGTCACCCCGTCCGGAGAATTCCCGGGCCGCCCAACCGACAGACCGACGACCGCGCCAGGAGCAGCCTTTCTCGAGATATGGTAACCTTGGAACCGGCCATCCGGGAAACTATTTTCCTACTCTACCCCCTCCCGAGTGACCAGCTATGTCGCGGCAAGGATCACTTCTGCATGCCAGAAAATGATATTTTTGGCAAGGAAATGGATGGGGTTATCCTGCCACGTGGGTGAGCGAATCTCACAGGACGCCCTCGGCTGCTTCAATTTTTTAGGACCACATGGTTTGCAGAGGAATAACCGTTGCTTGCGTTTGGGAGTAACTTATATGGAAGGCTGCACTATATGGTGGCGGAGAAAATGGATTAAATATCATCAATTATTGACGTTACCACAATACCCGGGCACGAATTGAGTAGGTATTGTGCCCAAAATGGTCGCACAGTAACAGCCCTCTCCTCTTGGACGATTGTGCCTTGTGAACTATGATACCAACCGTCAACAAGTGGAAAGTAGTGCGATTTCTTTGCGGAAAATAATAAGAAAAGTGGTTATTGAGCAATTTAATCTCTGGATAAAGAGATGTAAAGGAAATCAAAACTTGGCACAGTGGTTTTGGTGGTAGTTAGCCGGTATTATAGCGGGGCTGGGGAGATGCGGTGGTTCAAGGAGGAAAATTGTTGTCGCGTGCTCATTTCGAGCTCGGGCCTAAGTAGCTATGCAAAGGAACAGGTACTGTACTTGTAACCAGGTCAGTTGCGACTCGAGGGACCAACTGAGACTTCCTTCCGAGGCCCCGATATCAGAAGCTAGTAAACCACCCTCATGAATAAAACTACTCGAGCGGTTTACAAGAAGTAAAGGAGGGGAGAAACTCTATAACTTACCCTCCACACCAACCCGAATGCTACAGAGATCCCCAGCTGACGCATAAAAGCAAGGATCTGGTTTGGGGGGGTCAGCAATAACGGCATTGGAAGTCTCCCTGCGGCGGTATAAGAGCAAAAGTCTAACACCAAAAATGCCTGTATGGCAACTAAATGCCAAGCCGGAAGTGATAAATTGCTTTGTGTGGTAACTTAACCCACATTATCACTTCTCGCCATGAAACTAATGCGATAAACTACATATAAATCTACCATCAGCTATAAGTGTTAGAAATTGACGCTTTCGACTGTTCAGCACATACCTACTCATTACTCCAGAACACGAACTAGGATCACGACTGCCACCTTTCATGATAATGCTATGAGCACGACTGGTACTCATGCTACTTTGTTCTGGCATCTTTCCCTGATACCCTTTCCTCCTTTATTGGCTTCATGTATCTTCTGAAAAGCCCTGCATATCTAGTCAATATTCTGAACTAGCTGGGAGCCTACAGTGATAGTCGGTGTTCTGAACCGTTTAGTTGGTTCGCCTCAGAGGAGGGCCAGATGGCTAGTCCTAGTCCGTCTACTTTCTAAATTACTCCATAAATGGACTAGGGCACACGGAGGTAGGACGGGATGGCCTACTGGGCCCAGCAGGGCCCTGTAGAGTTTTAACATATTTTCAGCTGATATCCTCAGATGCTCCTAGTTCACAATTTCACTTTGGCAAATTTCCATCTATCCTGCTGAAGGTCAGCTCCTGTAGTATTAGTGCCATGGTTTTATTGCGGCATCACCAATATATTTTTGTGTCAAGACAGACTGAGATGGTAAGGTACCTGGATATAAGCACAAACACCATACTCGAACATAAGAGAAATGCCCTAAGACATTGTAATTGCCTCTACCAGTAAGGTGCCATTCTCCCTCTTAGACCTCAACTGAGGGCTGTTAAAATTTACCATAGCTTGGATAGGAAGGTCCTGTCCAATAGCCTTTCCGCATTACTATTATCTATTTTCATCCCCTCAGAGAACATTAATGCCTATGAGAATCTACTAAAATCAGATATCACGGTTCCAAACCCGTACCGCCGGGTGATGTATAAAACTCTTTTGTTTCAAGTTCTATAGTTTATTTGTAGCTAGCTATATACGGAAAAACTCATGGCATTCACCCCAAACTATGGGCTAAAAATCTTTAAACAAAAAAACTTAACTCTTTCTAGTGCCGGCTAATCATATATCGCATGGGTGGATCTCCCGTGTGTCATTGGCTCTTCTTTTAGATCATAGGCTAGAGCGTCCCTGGCCCTTTTGAGCCCCCTTTGGGATATAACGCCCTAACTAAATGCAAGCAAGAAAGATCTACTTGGCTAACTATAGAGTACGGAATCTCAAGACGCGCATGCCCTACTATTCTTGCGCTAGGAGGCGGTTAGTCTGCACAATTCCTACACCTGTGTTGACTTTCCAACAAAGCCGCAAGGGCACTATAAGTACAACAAGAGTCTGTTTGACCTCTGGGAAAGCAACAGAGATAGTAAAAGGAATCGATTCCTGCCCTGCTAGGCATGATTGTGACCCTAGTTGTGTCACTCTCCATGATAAACTTTAGGACGTTTGATTGCTATTGCAATCTGATCCTCGCTCCCTTTCGGTATAGCCTTTTTAAAGCTGCCGAAATTAATTGATCAAGTGTTTAAGTTTAGTAAAGTGTTAGTAGTGTCAGAGGCAATGAATTGTCCTAATAGGATTCCCTTGGACTCAAATTGGAGTGCTTAACATGAACTAAGGCTGTAGGGTCCAACAATATGGAAAATGACCTCCCTGTTGGCAGTGGTCAGATGGCAGACACTCATACATAGTGTGGTACCACTGAGCCCTCAGTTTTACCTCTCCCCCTCGGTATCATTGTCATCTTTGTTTTTCTTTGTTTTTTTTACCCTGTAGGCCTTATCACAGGTATTCTGAGTAATGGCTTACTCAAGTGAGCACTTGCCATTGCTGATGCACTCGGCCCAACAATCTTAGAGTTGGGTGACGCCCTCGAGATCGATTAAAGATTCGAGTCCTACCTGGTGCACACCCTGTTGAAAAGAGACGGTATGCGCATGATGTCCTCTACAGCCAATCTGGGAACTTAGAGCCACACTAGGCCCTTGTAAAATACCTGGAATATCGTGTCGAAGACCAACTAATCTGCCGGGCACTGCTATTTGCTAATTCTCTGGTCCAGAGATGACCTACTAGAGCATCGGCTTTGGATACACAACTTGCTGCTTTACCAGAGTACAAGGGGCCCACATTCCTATGAGTTAGTTGTTAAGAGACTATACTAAGTTTTCTTCCTCTCTTGGGAGGCACAGGATTGCCCCACGTCATTCCCGCAGGCTATCGTATTCCTCTAGTGCAGGGCCAGCTGCACTTTCTCCCTAAATAAGAGAAGCAAGCAGAAGAGGAAAACACCGCCAATTAACACTAGCAAAAATGTTTATCAACAACTAATCACCATTGTCTCTTCTGTTGGTGGGACAATGAGGCAACCCTCCTCTTGTTTTGAGAACCAAGGAACCTTTGACGATATCCATGGCTGAGGCCAGCTCGAAGTATTACTGGCCTGGGGAGAAGCTTTTTTGCTTTAACCGGCCTATGAAACTACAAAGTTGAGCTTGAGGAGGCAGTGGACCTGTAGATACCATATAGGAGGGAAGCACTCTGGTGGTGTTGGTGTAGAGATGTTCAATGAGTAGATCTAGTATCTGTAGATTAAATACAGGAAAGAGCACTCAGGACAGCTAAGAACACTTGATACTGAATACTCATATCTCCTCATCTAATCTCTTTTAAACAAAAAGAAACTTATTTTATTATATTTTATTTACAACTTTTTTTCTTCTTCCCTGTAACAATCCTACCCTGGCGTGGTTATTTATGCAACAGGTAACGAATTACTTGCGTGGTTTTTATTAGACTATCCTTATAGTTGTTAGGCATACCGGAAGGCTTAGCCTTCCATTAGTGAATAAAGACCTATAGTTACCCTACCTTAGGATTCTGAGTTCAAAAAGACAAGCCAACACCCCCCTCCCGCACCAGCGTTGGGACGGCGCTACATCGGCAGACGCCGCCGTAGTTGCGTCCC